>Ga0180216_1004638_pt1 | contig 10346 bp, 7 predicted proteins | sample eDN3rd37CBELigMG_FD_128879 | JGI IMG/M metagenome (GOLD analysis project Ga0180216, IMG submission 128879) | Enriched Miracle-Growth compost microbial communities from Emeryville, California, USA - eDNA 3rd pass 37_C BE-Lig MG (version 2)... ...
CGACCCGCTGCCTGCTGTTCATCCACCAACACTTCTACCCGCTGCCCAAGCATATTGAAAACTTCGAGCTTCACATCAGCAGGCTGAGCCAAACCATAGGCAATCGTCGTTGTCGAGCTAACGGGATTGGGAAAGTTCTGCTCGAGCGTAAACGTGTATACTTGCTCCTCTTCGGAGTCCGTCGCCGTAGAACCCGTGGCCGCGAGAGCTGAGACTTCGTACACTGCACCGTTGTCATAGAGTCCATCGGTCCGAAGGTAGGGTTTCCCACCCGCATAGGTCGTAGTAACCTGCCGGTACTCGACTTTTTCCGAGGCATCCCATACGACAAAGCGCAGTTCGTTGCCAGCTTCAAGTCCTCCTATATTGGAGAACTGATCCGCGCCCCATACTGTGATCGCGATGCTGCTCCCGTTCCAGACGCCCGCGCCGACACATGTCCCGTTTTTGTCGATCACCGCAATCTCATCTCCTGCCTCGAGATTCTTACCACCAGCTGTGATGGTCGTCCCTTCATGGAAGATGATCGTGGCATTTTCTGCTGTACGAGAAATGCAATTTGCAAAGTGCGATTGCGCAAAAGCAGACGGAGAAACAGCAAAAAAGAGTAGTAGCGTTAAGGCAATATGTGTACGACGGAGCATGGTGTGATGGGCAACAGGGTTAGTACGCATTACGTGTCCGTCACATTCTTACCTAAACCCGTGCCATGCTTCCAGATACCATCTTAGCTGCTTCCCCTTCATCGCTTCTGCGCAGCATTTTTCGAGACACAGTTCCAATATTTGCTTGTACTTAGCTCTATTTCATCCACGTACCGCCGAGCCGGCGAGACTGAGTAAACTTGTAACCTGTGCGCCTTGTAGAGGCGAATCAGGGGCGAGGTGTGGGTGAGAACAAATGGAACTGAGTGTTACAGAATTACGCACACGCTCTTTCCTCTGGTGCCTAACCTCTCCCCTACCCCACCCAGCATAAGGCACCGGCACAGAGCTGTATGGCGAGTAGCAGGCGGGCCAGCATCAGATACATAAAAGCGAATAGCCGGGGCCAAAGGGCCCCGGCTATTCGCTGGATGATGACAAGCCGAGAATGTGATGCTTCTGTCTTATGTTCAGCCCACAGCTTCGGTGGATACCTCAATACGGCTCTTGAAGTAGTCGAGCGTGCGGCGGAGTCCTTCTGCCCGGCTTACAACCGGCTCCCAGCCCAGCAACTGCTTTGCCCGTGTAATGTTAGGCTGGCGGACCTGGGGATCGTCTTTGGGTAGCGGCTTGAAAACGATCTCGCTCTTACTCTCCGTCAGACGGATGATCTCCTTAGCGAACTGGAGCAGCGTGATCTCATCCGGGTTGCCGATGTTGACGGGGTCATTCACATCGCTGTTCAGCAATCGATAGATACCCTCCACGAGATCATCGACGTACTGGAACGAACGGGTTTGGCTACCATCGCCGAAGACTGTTACGGGCTCTCCCCTGAGTGCCTGACTCAAAAACGTGGGCAGGGCACGGCCGTCATCGAGGCGCATACGCGGTCCATACGTATTGAAGATACGGAGAATGCGCGTATCAACCCCATGGTAGCGGTGATAAGCCATCGTCATCGATTCCGCAAACCGCTTGGCCTCGTCGTACACGCCGCGAAGGCCGATCGGGTTGACGTTACCCCAGTAGTCCTCTGGCTGGGGATGGATTAGAGGATCACCATATACCTCGCTCGTGGATGCAAGAAGGAACCGGGCACCTTTCGCTTTGGCCAGCCCGAGTGCCTTATGCGTACCGAGCGCCCCTACCTTGAGTGTCTGGATCGGATACTTCAGGTAGTCGATGGGAGAAGCCGGGCTGGCAAAGTGGAGCACGTTATCGAGTCGGCCTTCGACATAGATGAAGTTCGTCACATCATGCTCGATGAACCGAAACCGCTCGTGTCCGATGAGGTGGGCGATGTTGTCCGGGCTGCCGGTAATGAAGTTATCCATGCAGATAACTTCATGCCCCTCTGCAATGAACCGGTCGCACAGGTGGGAGCCGAGAAATCCGGCCCCACCTGTAATCAGCGTACGTGGTCTGGTACTCATAATACTCTTACTGAGCGACTGCGCCAGTCTTCTGCGGGCTCATGACCACCCCGGGCTTGATGTGGGGACGACCGATGGAAAAGTATTCGAACCCGAGTTGCGCCATCCGCTCCGGCTCATAAAGGTTACGCCCGTCGAAAATGATCGGCTGATTCAGGATGGCCTTGATCTGGTCGAAGTCAGGGCGACGGAATTCGTTCCACTCCGTGCAGATGACAAGCGCGTCCGCGTTCTTCAGTGCCGCGTAGGCATCCTCAGCATATTCGATGCTGTCTCCAAGAACGCGACGCGTCGTTTCCATTGCTTCCGGGTCGAAGGCTGTTACAGTAGCGCCGCGCTCAAGCAAGCCCCGGATGATATAGTGAGCAGGCGCTTCGCGTACATCGTCCGTGTTCGGCTTAAAGGCCAAGCCCCAGACCGCGATATGCTTCCCGGCGAGATCGCCACCGAAATAATCATCAACTACGCCTACCAGCTTGAAGCGCTGCTTCTCGTTCACGTCAAGAACAGCCTTGAGGATCTGGAAGTCGTATTCGTAATCGACGGCCGTTTTGGCAAGTGCCTGGACGTCTTTCGGGAAGCAGCTCCCACCGAAGCCGATGCCTGGATAGAGGAACTGCTTGCCGATTCGGCTATCGAGCCCGATGCCGCGCCGCACATTGTCCACGTTGGAACCAACGCGCTCGCAGAGGTTAGCGATCTCGTTCATGAACGTGATCTTTGTTGCGAGGAAGGCATTGGCCGCGTACTTCGTCATCTCGGACGAGCGCTCGTCCATAATCAGAATCGGGTTGCCCTGGCGTACGAAAGGCTCGTACAGCTGCGTCATGATCTCGGCAGCTCGCTGACTGGATGTGCCGATGACCACGCGTTCCGGCTTCATGAAATCCTCCACCGCCACGCCTTCACGGAGGAATTCAGGATTGGACACCACATCAAAGTCTATACCAGGCTTAAGGCCGGCGTCCTCGAGCACGGCGTGTACCTGATCGGCTGTACCGACTGGAACCGTGCTCTTGTTCACAATGACCTTGTACGACCGTTTATCATTCTCAGCGAGCAAAAAGCCGATCTGGCGCGCTACTCCGAGAACGTACGAGAGATCGGCGGAGCCATCCTCGCTAGGCGGTGTGGGCAGCGCCAAGAAGATTACCTGAGCATGCTCTACGGCCTCGGCAAGATCAGTAGTAAAATGGAGGCGCCGCTCCCGAAGACCACGCTCGAAAAAGACCTCGAGCCCTGGCTCATATATCGTCAACTCACCGGCCTTGAGTTTGGCCACCTTGCTTGCGTCGATGTCGACGCAAGCAACTTCGTTCCCCATTTCGGCAAAACACGTCCCTGAGACGAGGCCTACATATCCGGTTCCTACAATCGAAATGTTCACGACTTCTCTGTTTAGTCCATTTCTACGTGCCGCACACGGACGACTGCCCGAACGCGCCACATGCTCTCATGCCATGAAACTACGGGGTCAACGGGAGAAGTGCACATTGCTTTCGCTCCTCACCTGTAAACCTTTGGAGCATCTTTACAAGCATGTGACCAACGGCGGGGGGTCACGGCTGTTCCCCTGCCCTACAGGGAGATGTCACGGTTGGATAATGCGCAAGATTCACCTCCCGCGTCGATTCTCTGTACGCATTACCCGTGGGTGGCCCCGAGCATACTCTGGAGAAGTTGCCCCGTAGTAGCACAGCCCAGCTTTGTCCTGGCGCGCCTGTGATATGCCTGTACCGTTTTATGACTCACACGAAGAATGTTGGCAATTCCCTCAACCGTGTGCCCCATGTGCAAGAGCTGGACGACGGTCATTTCCTGATCGGTGAGCGCGTCGAAGCCTGTCCTTGCATGTTCTTGCCCTCCTTTCAACCGAAGCCCAAGGAGCCGCAGTGCCAGTTCTCTGCCAACGAATGCTCGTCCGCAATATACTGCCCGGATGGCCTCCAGAACCACCGATGTACTTTCATTCTTCGATACGATGCCAAGCGCCCCGGCGCGTAGCGCTCGTTCCGCAAAAACGGACTCATTGCTCATGGAGTATATGACTATCTGAGTTTCAGCATGGATTCGCCGAATCTCTCCGATGAGCGAAAGTCCATACGCATCGCCGAGAAGAAGATCAAGCACTACAACATCCGGCTTACATTCCGCAACGACCTCCAAGCAAGCTGCAGCAGTGCAAGCCTCCCCGCAAAAGGTCATATCCGGCTCACGCCGGATGAGAGAGGATAGCGCCTCACAGATGGCCGGATGATCGTCCACGACAGCCACCCGGATGCGGTGCAACGCGTCATACGAACTCGGCACCCCTTCTCCTGGGGCCTGCTGCGTAAAAGTGTGCTGTGAGCGAATGTTGATCATAGAGATGAAGAAACTCAGGTCGGTACGAGTTCGCTTCGCCGGTCACCGGATGCGCTCAGGACCGTAGGATGAGCATCCCGAAGGTAAACGAAGATTATTTCTTCATCAACCTACTCGCTTCCCTTTGACTCCTCCTGATCAGTTTAGCCGGATTCTACTTCGCCTCCGGCTAGTCATACTGTGGGCATTTGGCGCATCACAGGTACTCCACCCTCGACGTCCCGGTAGCACACTCATCCTATTCGGATGCCGTGCTTGGGATAACACAAAACACGGCAATCTCATCTGGCCAGTGGGACTCGATTCCAATACCCGAGATAGTGGGAATGCTTCAGTTCCCCTCCCCTACCCTGCACCTAGATCAGTTCCGTGCATGCCATGACGCATCGGACAGATACACGCAATCTGGCCTGTTTTCCGACACACCGCTCACTGCGATACCGTCCGTAGGCGAGCGTAGTAGCAAGCAGCGGATGTCCCAAACGGCGGTGCTGTCGATTTGGCCGTAGCACCTTGTTTCTCTTCAGTAATCCAACACGAGACCAGAATGAAACGGCCGTACGTAAAACCCGAAGTCCGTTGCTACGGCATCGTGGAACACATTACCGGTTCATTCAGCGATTAGCAGAATTCGATTACGGTGGATCGGGCAAGAAACTTTCCGGACTGCGACCTGCGCGGCTCATCTTAGTAGGGCTTACCCCGCATCCTGACAAGCAGCACCCAATGGCCCCGTTCAGCGCGTAAGCAGACAGGGCAGACAGAATCTTCTACGAGCGAGTATAGACGCAAGCGCTGTACGCAGACACCTTACAGCGCGCCTCTGCGAGGAATGCATTCTCGCTAGTTCCCACGGTTGGGCAACTTGCACGTAATGATGGTTCCCCGGCCAGGTTCGGTGTCGATTCGGAGGTCGGCTCCCACACTGCGAGCCCGGTAATACATGCTGTGAATTCCCAGCGACTTGCTGTTACGCCTCTGCAGATCCAATCCCACGCCATCATCTCGAACCTCGAGCTCGACCGCCCCGCTGATCATCCGGAACGTCACCGTGATTGATCTGGCCTGCGCATGCTTGAGAGCATTGTTCACCGCCTCCTGCGCGATCCGGTACAGATGGAGCTTCGCATCACGATCCGACACCTCCGCAGCGCCATCGTGAATGAAGCGACAACGGATATTGGGCAACATATCCGTATTAGCTGCGAGTTCCTCCAGCGCCGGGGCAAGCCCATCCATACTGAGCTGGGCAGGCGTGAGTCCATAATAGATGCCTCGCACCTGCTGTGCTGCATGCTCGGCAAATCGCATGATCTTATGGGCGAGTTGGGCCTCCTCGCTCTCAGAAGACGCATAAGATTCTGACAGCACCTGACTGAGCATACGAACGCCAGTGAGGTACTGCCCTACCCCATCGTGAAGCTCACGCCCTATCTGCTGCTGCTGCTCTTCCAGCATTGAGACCATGTGCCGTTCGAGCTCTACGTTCTCCGTCACGTCAGTGCAGCTGCCCCATATACCGACTAGATAGCCGCGCTCGACGATACCGGATGCGTTGAGTACGAAATGACGCTCTTCACCTTCTCGAACGAGAGATGTGGCCCAGTTATGCACCCGGAAATTTGAATGCGCCAGATCCTCACTGAACCCGGTGGACCTTGCTGTAACCCAGAATGGCTGACCTACGAGTTGGTCCGGATTGCTGGCACCAAGCATCTGTGCCATGGACCGGTTACACTCGATGAGCACCCCATGCCGAGCAACGTGTTCTGCTACAAACTCTGGGGCGGCCGTCGTCGATACGGGCACGTCGAGCATTACGTGCCAGATCCCTTCCGAGATAGTTTCCACAAACGTACGGTAGCGTTCCTCACTCTTCTGCCGTTCAGTGATGTCACGTAACACCACCTGAGCTGCAGGTTTCCCCTCGTGTACTACCGGTACGGCGAACGACTCCACAATCCGCCACTCCCCATCCAGCCGCGTTACCTCAATACGCTGAGCCGTTGCTGGCTCGCCTTCCAACACAGCTTTCAGACGCTGGTCCACTCTTGCGTGGTCCTCAGCGGATATGAAATCGAACAGCGTTCTGCCTACAACCTGCTCGAGAGCATCCACGCCAAAGAGCTTGCAGCCGGCGGGATTGACGTAGAAGATCTCACTCCGGGTCGCAATCAGAATCGGATCAGGGTGGTTCTCAGCAAGATTGCGATAGCGTTGCTCACTTTCCTCAAGCGCTTTCTCTGCCCTTCTGCGTTCGAGATAACTCGCAAGCACATCGCCCACGATGCTGAGAATACGCTCACTATCCCCGGGTGGCGAAGCTTGCTGGTCGTAAGCAATTCCCAGGTATCCGTAGAACGTGTCTTCGGCCGAGAGGATAGGAACTGCGAACACCCTCTTGTCTGCGAGCAGACTCTCTAAGGCAATCTCCTCCCCTCTCTCCGGCGTATCGTTCTCCAGCGAAATGGCACGGCTCCAGAACAGGAGTTCCGATTCCCTTCCTTTGAGGGCCGAAGAACTGAGAGGGCGGTTGTCGGGCGGAACGCGTTGCAGGTATACACACTCTGCACCAGTTCCCTCACCGAGCACTCGGAGAAGGTGACTGTATTCTACTTCTCTTGTCGATGCAAGTAGAAGCGACACTTGCACGACAGCCTCCTCGACACGTGACCGGTCTTGCGTGCGATCGGCAGATCCGGTCGCGACAGTACCCAGCTCGCCGGTGGCGTTCATTTGGAACGAGTCGCCTTCGGTGGTGATCACGTGCTTGGCTATTGGAGAGAGAAGGAACGCCGTTGTATCAGCCGCTGCGGGGAGCATAGAACCATCTCCCCCGGGGCGATCATTATGTAGTGAATGAACACCGACCTGTTATCTGCGGTGGTTGTCCATCCGTCCATGTGTCCACTGAACGGCATACTGGATCAACTCACCTATACTATTGAGCCCGAGCTTTTCCTTTGCCCGACGTCGGTAGGTTTCCACAGTTTTCCGGCTAACGTGGAGGCGTTCGGTAATCTCTTCGATGCTAAACCCCTCCCCTAGCATCTGAAAGACTGCCATCTCACGGTCTGTAAGCTCGTCCGTAGCAAACGTCGGTCCCGTCGTCTGACGAGTAACAAGTTTGCCCAGGATCCGGGAGGCCAGGTCTCGGCTCAGATATACCTCACCGCGCATGACGGTTCGAATCGAATCAATGAGACTCTGCAGGGGCTCACTCTTCATGAGATAGCCCGCCGCCCCGGCACGTAACGCACGTTCCGCATATACATTCTCGTCATACATCGAGAAGACGAGAACCTGCACATTCGGAAACTGGGTCCGAATGTTATAAACAAGATCGAGGCCGTGGACATCTCCCAACGATATGTCTACGACGGCTACGTCCGGCTTGAGCTTTCCAATCAGGCTGAGCGCCTCGTCCGCGAGGCCGGTCTCCCCAACGACTTCGAGATCGAGTTTACTGCGAATGGCTGCAGCGATTCCCTCACGAATGGCAGGGTGATCATCTATCAGTATCACTCGAATGCGACCCGACGTAGACACATCTCGGTTCATTTTACTCTGTTGCATTCTATCCGTTGTCTTTATAGTCGTCCTACCGTCTTCAACGGCATTTCGAGCCGCCATCCAGCCTTCTCACTCATGTCTTGGTGCGAAAACGCATCGTTTTTCAAGACATCAGAGCCAGACATGGTTTTCAACTCCATACCTGGCATGTCCGCCACACGTCTACATCGCTGCTCCGGAAAACTCCGGCGTAAATGTCTTGCAAAATAAGCAGGATTGCAAGTTCCTGCGATCCTGGATCGGAACGGTCTCAAGAATACAAATCCGGAAGCTGCTACGCCATACAGACACTATGGCCATGGTTACCAGGCTAAAGGCCTTCTACTCCGGTGAACTCGCTGCACTTCTCAAGTTCACATTGATTGAACATGTGTGCTCACAAACACATGCCCTCCCCTACCCTATCACAACAGATTTCAATGATTTTCGTCCTCGAAACAGCCATACACATGTTTGCACATAATCACCTGCATGACCAGCCGTCCGCTCACACCAAAAGCGTTCCTCCTCTAGGTTGGTAAGAATGCTTCAAGGAAGTATCAGGACATTCTATTCAGGAAGGCCGTTACGGCTTCTCGCAGCTGTTCGAGTTCCTTTCGCAGCACCTCCCGCTCAGCATCCGACATGGTATCGAGTTCGGGCTCTAGCTTACGCAGACGCCGTTGTGCCACCTCGAAGAATGGAGTCGTTCCTCTCGGGCGGCTCGTCCGCTCAACCCTGGCCTTCCGAAGTTCCTTAACGGTGCCCCCAGCCAGAATTAGCCGAAACAGTTCTCGTTGACGCTCTGCCGGAAGACCAATAAGTTCGCGAAGCTGCGTCTTCGTGGCCGGTGCTCCGGAAAGCACCGCTTGCTTGATTTCATCATCAAGCTCAAGCAGCCCAAGCACTTGTGAGACATATGCCGGACTTCGCCCGATTCGCTGGCTAAGATCGGTCCGGTTGAGTCCTTCCGCGTCCAGGAGGTGTTGCAATGCCATCGCCTCTTCGATGGCATTGAGGTTTTCCCGCTGCAGATTCTCGATAAGTGATACGGCAGCAGCCGACTCGTCATCCCGGATGACGGCCGGGATGTCACTCCGCTGTGCCCGTTTGGCTGCTTCGTAGCGGCGCCCGCCCGCGATAATCTCAAACATGTCGCCCTCAACAGGGCGTACGCTGATAGGCTGAATGACACCTACGGCTCGAATGGATTGCGCAAGATCATCCAGTTGTGCCTCTGCGAAGTGTTGCCTCGGGTTGTTTGGGTTCGGCCGTATCTGCTCAAGAGGGATATAGCGGAACCGCAGTTGATGACGTACGCCGGCAAACGCAGCGTCCGATGAAGCAATTTTATCGAGCAGAGTAGGACGTCGGGTCTTTGTGCGTGATACGCTCATGATCCTGAAAAGGGTTAACTGAGCAAGTCTAAGCTATCAACGTACCACACCGCTCACTTCGGCCGCGTGGTTTATGAGGTAATCAGCTACAACAGCATACGATTCTATGCCCGGCGTATCGGGATAGAGTTTCAGCGCAGGTTGTTCCTCGTCGAAGGCTTTGTCATACCTCGTGCTACGCCGAACGGGCGGAAACACTTCAAATCGGCCAACACTCAAATCATACAGATCATTCAAGACCCGCTCATCGACGCTGTAGTTCTTTTGATACATGGTAGGAATGACCCCGATGATCTGAAGACGAGGATTCAGCTCTCTTCGAATCTCAGCCACGGTTTCCACGATATCCGAAAAACCGAACGCAGACATCTGATCGGTCTTGATGGGCACGATGACCCCATCGGCTGCCACGAGCGTGTTCAGGAACAGATCCGTAAATGATGGCGGCGTATCGAGAATTATGAAATCGTATTCCGATGCAATTCCTGTCAGAACCTTTTTAAGCCTCGTCAGGCTGTCTACTGCCCCGATGAGCGAGCGCGCCTCACGTGCCATGCGTATGCTGGCAGGAACCAGATCAAAATCCTCCAGGTGCTGAATGACCTCCGCAAGCGGCTTTCCATGAATCAGCGCGTGGTGCAAGCATGACTGGCTGGCCTCCAATTCCACAGGATTCAGTCCCAGGTAAAGCGTGAGACTCGACTGCGGATCAGCATCAATCGCAAGCACACGCTGGTTTTTTGTCGACAGGGCATATGCAAGATTAGCGGCAGACTGAGTCTTGCCCACGCCACCTTTCTGGTTCGTCAAAGAGACCGTAAAGCTCATTGCGGAGGAGAGGATACTTTACACGTGTAAAATCCCGGCACACGTCGTTAAAGTGAACAATCTACATCACCTGTAACCCGACAGCAAGTAACCGCGAAGCTTCATACCATTCCCTCGCGATATAG
>Ga0180216_1004639_pt1 | contig 10345 bp, 9 predicted proteins | sample eDN3rd37CBELigMG_FD_128879 | JGI IMG/M metagenome (GOLD analysis project Ga0180216, IMG submission 128879) | Enriched Miracle-Growth compost microbial communities from Emeryville, California, USA - eDNA 3rd pass 37_C BE-Lig MG (version 2)... ...
ACGCCGAGGTAGGCGTCGATCACATCCTGGTTCTTCTGGACCTCTTCCGGCGTTCCATCTGCGATCTTCACACCGTGATCGAGCACGACCACGCGATCGGACAAATCCATGACAACACCCATGTCATGCTCGATCAGCGCTATCGTCGTCCCGAGCTGGTCGTTCACGTCGAGAATGAAGCGGCTCATGTCCTGCTTCTCTTCGAGGTTCATGCCGGCCATCGGCTCATCGAGCAGAAGAAGTTCGGGCTCCGTCGCGAGCGCGCGTCCCAGCTCGACCCGTTTTTGAAGGCCATAGGGCAGCTTGCCGACCGGTGTTTTGCGAATGTGCTCGATTTCAAGGAAATCGATGATCCGTTCGACAGCCTCGCGGTGGCGGATCTCTTCTTTCTGCGACCAGCCCCAGTAGACGGCCTGCCCCAATATTCCGGCGCGCATTTTGAGCGTCCGCCCGGTCATGATGTTGTCGAGCGTGGACATGCCTTTGAAAAGGGCGACGTTCTGGAATGTGCGCGCGATGCCCTGGCTGGCGGCAATGTAGGGTCGCATACGAGGGCGCCGCTTGCCCTTGAACGCGATCGTGCCTTCCTGCGGGTGATAGAAGCCGTTGATGACGTTCAACATCGACGTCTTTCCCGCGCCGTTCGGTCCGATGATCGCGCGGATCTCGCCTTTGCGGATATCGAACGACACGTTTCGGATAGCTTTGACGCCACCAAACGAGAGGGAGACGTTTTCGACCGAAAGAAGGACTTCTCTTTCTTCGACCTTGGGCACCGCAGCCGGATGGTCCAGAACTGCCGCCACGGCCGTCATTCCGCAGCCTCCTTGAGCGCCGGCGCATCGGGCTCGTGAGTTTTCATATCAACGATACGAACTTTCCCCTCGATCATGCCCTTGCGACCGTCCTCGAACGTCACTTCCGTTCGGATGTGGCACTCCTTCGATCCGTCGTAGAGCGCACGAATGAGCGGCGCATAGCGTTCCGCGATGAAGCCGCGCCGCACTTTCTGCGTCCGGGTCAGCTCGCCGTCGTCGGCATCAAGCTCCTTGGGAAGAACAAGGAAGCGGCGGATCTGCGAGGAAGCCATTTTCGGCTCCTTCGCCAGCATCGCATTAACCTCGTCGACGCGTCGCTCGATCATGGCGTAAACTTCGGGGTGAGCGGCGAGCTCCTGATAGCTCGCGTACGTTACATTGTTGCGCTCGGCCCAACTCCCGACTGACACGAGGTCGATGTTGACGAACATCGCCACGTAGTCGCGCCCATCGCCAAACGCGACGGCCTCCTTCACCTCGGGGAAAAACTTCAGCTTGTTCTCGAGATACTTCGGCGCGAAGAGCGAGCCGTCCCTCAGCCGGCCGACATCTTTGGCGCGATCGATAATGACAATGTGCCCGCGGCTGTCGAAGAACCCGGCGTCGCCCGTACGGACCCATCCATCAGCTGTTTTGACCGCGGCAGTCGCTTCGTCATTCTTGTAATAGGCTTGGAAAACGCCGGGACTGCGAAACAGCACCTCTCCATTTTCAGCAATCTTTATTTCCACCTCGGGTGCCGGAGGTCCCACGCTCTCAGCAGAAATCTCGCCATCGGGCTGCATCGTGACGTAGACGGTGGCTTCCGTCTGTCCGTAGAGCTGTTTCAGGTTGATTCCCAACGCCCGATAAAACTTGAAAATTTCCGGCCCTATCGCCTCGCCGGCCGTGTAACCAATCTTGAGCCGGCTCAACCCCAGCTGGTTTCGCAGCGGGCCGTAAACGAGCTTGTCTCCAATCCAGTAAAGGACCCGGTCCGACACCGGTACCGGCTTGCCTTCCAAAATCTTCTCACCGGAGCGGCGTGCGACACCCATGAACTTGTCGAACATCCACTGCTTGGCGCGGCTCGCATCCTGCATGCGAACGAAGATATCGGTCAGCGCCGCTTCGAAACGGCGGGGCGGTCCGAAGAAGAAAGTGGGGCCGATCTCCCGCCGATCTGTTACTGCCGTTTCCATGCTTTCCGGGCAGGCGACGCAGAAACCCGCTTCGTATGCCTGTCCGTAAGAGAAGATGTGATCGCCGACCCACGCCATGGGGAGGTAGGCGATGATCTCCTCTTTCTCGCTGAGCTTGTCGAACTCGTTGGCGTTCTTTGCAGTCCGGATCAGGTTTTCGTGGCTCAGCACCACGCCTTTGGGCTGGCCCGTCGTGCCGGACGTGTAGAGTATGACGCTGGTGTCGCTGCCCTTGCCCTGTGCGATTTCATCGAGCCACCAGTCAGCAGTCGAGGGGTTCGCCTTCAGCTCCTTCCGTCCGAGGTTCTGCACCTCCTCGAATGCGTGCAGCCGAGTGTGATCGTATTTCTTGAGCCCGCGCGGGTCCTCGTAAATCACCCGCCGCAGCGTCGGGATTTGATCAGCGACCGAGAGAACCTTGTCGACCTGCTCCTGATCCTCGACGACCGCGAATGCGATTTCGGCGTGGCTCAGGACGAAGACCATTTCGGCTGCAACCGAGTCCTGATAGACGGGCACCGGGATTGCGCCGAGGCTCTGAACTGCAGCTAACGACCAGTAAAGCTGCGGCCTGTTATCGCCGATAATAGCGACCGTTTCACCGCGCTTGAGGCCAAGAATATAGAGGCCGATGGCGAAGGCACGGACCTCGTCCAGCACCTGCGACCAGGTCCAGGTCTGCCATATGCCGAGATCCTTCTCGCGATAAGCCGGTCGGGTGGCAAAGCGCTTCGCATTCCGAAGCAGGAGCTTCGGCATAGTGTCCAGCTCAGGGCCGGGTCCTCCCGATGGACTCCTCCCTTCCACGACGGCATTCCCTCCCTGCCGGCTTTTGTGCCGGCATGTCATCTTTCTGGCGCCAGTAAATAATTTCCCGCTCGATGATGCAAGTTCGGCTTTGGGATGGGGTCTTAATGTGATCGGCTAAGCTTCACCATTCCAGAGGACACACAACGTCGCGCCCTCCGATTGCTGGATGACAACCTGCTGGATTATCGACCGCACGGCTCCTAGGATGCGCAGCAAAAGCAACTTCGGGCATCGGAGACGAGACTATGGCGGACGAGCTCTATCACTTCATCGGCGGAAAGAAGGTCAAAGGAACGAGTGGCCGCTTCGGCGACGTATACTGGCCGATGACGGGCGAGGTCGCAGCCCGGGTTCCACTCGCCTCGAAGGACGAGATCCGCGCGGCGGTCGAGAATGCGAAAGCCGCCCAGCCGGCCTGGGCCGCAACCAACCCGCAGCGCCGCGCCCGTGTGCTGATGAAATTCATCGAGCTCGTCGCTCGCGACAACGACAAGCTGGCCGACAAACTCGCCCGCGAGCACGGAAAGACGATTGCGGACGCCAAAGGTGATATCCAGCGCGGCATCGAGGTCGTCGAGTTTGCGATCGGTATCCCGCACTTGATGAAAGGTGAGTTCACCGAGGGTGCCGGGCCGGGCATCGACATCTACTCGATGCGGCAGCCGCTCGGCGTGGTGGCTGGCATCACGCCTTTCAACTTCCCTGCCATGATCCCGATGTGGAAGTTCGCTCCGGCCATCGCCTGCGGCAACGCCTTCATCCTGAAGCCGTCGGAGCGCGACCCCTCCGTTCCGTTGATGCTCGCGGAGCTGATGATGGAGGCGGGCCTGCCTGCCGGTATCCTCAACGTCGTCAACGGCGACAAGGAGGCCGTCGACGCCATCCTCGACGATCCCGACATCATGGCCGTTGGCTTCGTCGGCTCGACGCCAATCGCCGAGTACGTCTACACGCGCGGCTGTGCTGCCGGTAAGCGCGTCCAATGCTTCGGCGGCGCCAAGAACCACATGATTATCATGCCCGACGCGGACATGAACCAGGCCGTCGATGCCCTGATCGGTGCCGGCTATGGCTCCGCAGGCGAGCGGTGCATGGCTGTTTCCGTGGCCGTGCCTGTCGGGCAGAAGACGGCGGATCTCCTCATCGAGAAGTTGATCCCGCGCGTCGAGAACCTGAAGATCGGCCCGTCCACGTCGCCTGACGCCGACTTCGGCCCGCTCGTCACGAAGCAGCACCTGCAGCGCGTCAAGGACTATGTCGCCCTCGGGGTCGAGGAGGGCGCCAAGCTCCTGGTCGACGGTCGCAACTTCCGCATGCAGGGCTACGAGAACGGCTTTTACATGGGCGGCTGCCTTTTCGACGAAGTGACGCCAAACATGCGGATCTACAAAGAGGAGATCTTCGGCCCGGTTCTCTCAGTGGTACGGGCTAAGACCTATGAAGAAGGCCTCAAGCTCGCTTCCGACCACGAGTACGGCAACGGCGTCGCAATCTTCACGCGTGACGGTGACACGGCTCGCGATTTTGCCAGCAAGGTGAACGTCGGCATGGTGGGCGTCAACGTACCGATCCCCGTGCCGCTCGCCTACTACACCTTTGGCGGCTGGAAGCGCTCCGCGTTCGGCGACCTCAACCAGCACGGCCCGGACAGCGTGCGGTTCTACACCAAGACCAAGACAGTCACCTCCCGCTGGCCGTCCGGCGTGAAGGAGGGTGCAGAGTTCGTCATCCCGACGATGAAGTGAGGCTCGGCGTCCCCGGAGCACTGGCGGCTCCGGGGACTTACGCTCTCCGGAATAGACCGGCCAAATCGACTCTCAGGCCCGGTGGGGCAAGGTCCAGGGACGCTCCCTCACGATCCGGGTGATGATTTCCTCGCCGCCACTGCGGCGATGATGGATGACGACGCGCTTGTCGGGGTCGATGATCAAGTAGTGCCAGAGACTCGGAAGGCTGAAATAGCCAGCCAACTTGGCTGCCGCATCGACGTGCCGCGTGCTTGGTGAAAGCACCTCGACGACGATGACCGGTGCGGGGACTTCAAGTGCATCTTCTGCCAGTCGCTCGCCGCAGTAAACAAGCGCATCGGGCTCATAAGCGGTATCCTGATCGATGCGCACCGTCATGCCGTCAGGAAGCGCCCAGCAGCTCAAGCCGGCTCTATCGATGCCCGATTCGAGGGCCTTGGTGATCGCGAATTTCGTCTCTGCGTGAACGGCCCGTTCAGGAGCCATGGTATAGACGACGCCGTTGAACAGCTCGTACCGGCCCGGTTGACCCTCCGCCCAGGCCAGGAACTCATCTACAGTCAATTTATGCTTAGGCAGCGCAGTCATGCGTTGATGCTACCATCTGCCGTGGTAATCCTCCACTCGACGCCACAGCCGAGGACTACGTATGCCCACCTATCGCCTCCACTGCTTCGCCCAGTCCGGCAACGCCTACAAGGTTGCGCTGTACCTGAACTGCGCCGGCATCGAATGGGAGCCGGTGTTCGTCGATTACATGGCCGGGGCCACGCGCGATCCGGACTGGCGCGCCCGCGTCAACCCGATGGGCGAGGTGCCCGTGCTCGAGGTGGACGGCAAGCGGCTGACGCAGTCGGGCGCCATATTAACCTGGTTGGCCGAGAAGACGGGCAAGTTCGCTCCGAAAGACGACGAGCAACGGTATGAGGCGCTGCGCTGGATCCTGTTCGATAACCACAAGTTCACGAGCTATCTGGCGACTTACCGCTTCTTGCGGTCGTTCACGCCGCAGCCGCCTGATCCTGCCGTCCTCGCCTTCCTCAAAACCCGGGCCGATGGCGCCCTCGGCATCGTCAACGAGCACCTGCTCAAGACGCCCTACTTCCTTGGCGATGAGCCGACGATCGCCGACTTCTCCATTGCCGGGTATCTGTTCTTTCCCGCGTCCGAGCTCGGATATGACTTGGAGACCTCGCACACGAACATCTTCACCTGGACGCAGCGGATGAAGGCGCTACCGGGTTGGAAAGACCCTTACGACCTCCTGCCCGGCGAGCGCATCGCGCCGCGCTGGACGGCTCAATCGTAGTACGCGAGATCAGCCCCTAGTGCGCCGATCGGCTGCGGGCGGTTAACAGGAGAACTGCGCCCATCAAGAGCGCCGTGGTCAGGTATGGGTGCATCGCGGCGCGGGTATAGAGGCTCATGGATGCGACATGGCCTGGATGGGAGCCGCGGACTTCGCCGCGACTTTCCGACTGGAACAGGCTGCCCGATCGGTCATGGGCCGGTTCATCGCGATAGCTTTGGCCAGACAGCACATTGGCTGATACCCAATCGGTAGCGCTCGGGGCTACGGTACGGATCGCGCTCGCAAAACGGCCGCCCCCGCCGACGTAGAGGTCGCGTGGTCCATGCTGCGCGGCATAGAGCACTGCATTCGCGACGTCCTCGGGCGGATACACGGGCGCCGGAAGCTGTGGTTCCTTCTCGCCGTAGTTCTTCGCGTGCTGGGGAAACGGCGTATCGATCGATCCCGGTTTGATCAGCGTCACCGTGACCGGCGCGTTCTCTTCTTCGAGCTCGACCCGTAGCGCGTCCGTGAACCCCTTCAGGGCATGCTTGCTGGCGCTGTACATGCCCTGGTACGGCAGAGCGATGTCCGACGCGACGCTGCCGATGTTGACCAGCGCCCCGCCGCGCTGCTTCAGGTGTCGGACGGCGATGAGGGAGCCGTTCACGGCTCCCCAGAAGTTGGTCTCGAACAGCCGCCGATGATCTTCATCGCTGACCTCTTCGAGCCGGCCCCAGATCGACACCCCGGCGTTGTTGACCCAGGTGTCGAATCCCCCGAAGCGCTCGATCGCCGTGTCGGCACCCGCTGCAGCTCCGCGCGACTTGCGACATCCGCCGCAACGTAAGCTGCCTCGCCGCCGGCCTCGGAGATCCCTTTCGCAGCTTCTGCGAGCGCCGTTTCATTGCGCGCAGTCAGCACGACCTTGGCGCCAGCACGGGCCGCGGCCTCAGCGGTTGCGAGCCCGATGCCGCTCGATGCGCCGGTGATGACGATGACCTGCTCGCTGATCGGCTTGAGAGAAACGGCCATGAGGAGCCTCGCCGCTGTGTGCCAATGGCGACCAACGGACGAAACTTGCGCCGGTTCCTGATCTAGCTGCCGAGGCCCGGCTGAGCAACCTACTCAGCGCCTTCCACGACGACGATATCGATGACGCCCGCGTTCTCGCGCAGCTTGCGAGCAGCCGCATATTCCGGCGAATGTGCATACTTCCGAGCTGCCTCGAAGCTCTCGAACTCGATCACCACGTTGCGGGCGCGCCCTTCACCTTCGGTCACCTCGACGCGGCCGCCACGGACGATCGGCTTGCCGCCATAAATCTTCATCGCCTCACCGGCCTTGGCCGCATACTCGGCCCAAGCTGTCGGGTTCGTGACGATTGCGCGTGCGATGACATAGCCCTTCGGCATTCTGGCCCCCTATGCCTGCTTCAATGCTGATAATGCGTCTCTGATCTCGCCCTGAATGGCAAGCGCAGCCTTTTTGCGGTCGGGTGCATTGAGAATTGGCCTCCCGACAACAAGGTGATTGGCGCCCGCAAGAATAGCGCCTCTCGGCGTCATTGCCCGCGCCTGATCGTTCGCGGCACTGCCGCTGGGGCGAATACCAGGTGTGATGATGGTGAAGTCGCCGCCGATCACCTCCCGGATTGCCCGCGCTTCCAGTCCCGAAGCGATGACGCCATCGACACCTGATTCGTACGCTAAGCGCGCTCTGCGCAAAACGAGATCTTGTGGCGTTTCAGATATTCCCTGTTCGATCAGATCGTCCGTCGTCAGGCTTGTCAGAACCGTCACGCCGAGGAGCTTCAGATCGCTCGTACCTTTGCCTTCTCGCGCAGCACGCAGAGTCTTGCCATCGACAGCATGAATCGTGAGGTAGTTCACGCCGAGTTTCGCGATATTCCTCACTGCTTTCTCGACCGTATTCCCGATGTCGAGAAGCTTCATGTCGAGGAACACGAGCTTGCCGGCATCACGCAATTCACCGGCGAGGCGCAATCCTCCGTCGAACAGAAGCTCGAGGCCTATTTTGTAGAAAGAAACGGCCTCTCCCAGTTCGCTGACGATGGCGGTTGCTTCTGCGTAGCTCGGCACATCGAGCGCGACGATCAAGGCTCTGCCGGCTGGATCGCGCGTGTCGTTTTGCTCCATCTCGCTCTCGAATTGGCAAAGGGCGCGTCGTGTGGTGCCAGCCGTCTAACATGTGAAATGAGCCGGTCACAAGTTCAGGCGGCGTCTTTGTCACTGCCCGTGCAGCACCTTGGCCGCCCGGGCGAGCTTACCCACTACCGTCTTCAGCAGCTCCTGCTGAGCCTTGTCCTTGAGGTGGCCCTTCTCGTCGAAGGCCGTTTCGGCGTGGGGGATGGAGACCTGCTCGGGCAGGACGAGCGCCTGCAGTCCGACCGAGAGCACCTGGCGTAAGGTAATCAGCCCGCGCACGCCACCGAACCGGCCCGGAGACGCGGATGCGATCGCGAACACACGCGTCTTGAACACCTGGAGTGGCGGCTCTCCTTCCTTCCGCACGCGAGACACCCAATCGAGCGTGTTCTTGAGGAGCGGAGTGATCGAGGCATTGTATTCGGGGGCTGCGATGAAAATGCCGCCGTGGACCATGAACAGCGCCTTGAGCTTGCGCGCGTTCTCCGGCACACCATCGCGCACCTCGCCGTCGCGATCGTAGATGGGCATCGGGTAGTCGCCCAAGTCGGCGAACGTCGCCGCCAGACCGTTCGCATCCGCGATGTGTGCGGCGAGCTGCGCAAGCCGCTTGTTGTGCGACCCCTCGCGGGCCGACCCTGCGAAGAACAGGAGCTTCTGAGTGTGCGGCATGGGTCCAAACCTGATCGCGAGTTGCTGCCGGTCTTCAATCCGGATTATCCAAGACTGTTCCGAACTGTCGAGAGTGCCCGATGCTTTTGACTTCCGAGGAGCGCGAGATCGCTGCGGGCGCGCAAGGGCCGGCGCGCGCGATGGCCATGCGCATCGTGGCTGAAGCGGGCCGTCTCCTCGGCGCCGACCGCCTCATCCCCGTGCATTCCGCGCACATCGACGGCTGCCTTTATCACGGCGACAGCGGCGTGCTGTTTGCGGAAAAGCTCGTCGAGCTGGGTGGGCGCGTCGCGGTGCCCGCCACCTTGAATGTCGGCGCACTCGATCTGCTCCACCCGCACAGCGTGAAGCTAGATGGTCAGCGGAGGTCGATGGCTTTGCGGCTGATGCGGGCTTACGAGACCCTCGGCTGCAAACCGACCTGGACCTGTTCGCCCTATCAGGCTGGGCACAGGCCGCCCGCCGGTGTCGATGTCGCCTGGGGCGAGTCGAATGCCGTTGCGTTCTGCAATTCGGTGCTCGGCGCACGCACCAATCGATACGGCGATTTTCTCGATATCGCCTGCGCGATCGTCGGGCGGGCTCCGCGGTACGGTCTCCACTTGCCCGAGAACCGGCGCGCCCGGCTGCTCATCGATGCGACTCGCATTTCCGAACGCCTCCGGGGCCTCGACGCCTTCTGGCCCGTGCTCGGAGCCTGGATCGGTCGCAATGCCGAAAATCGCATCGCGGCCGTGGAAGGGCTACAGCGCTTCGCGACCGAGGACCGGATGAAAGCCCTCGGCGCGGCGGCAGCCTCGTTCGGCGCGGTAGGGTTGTTTCACATCGTCGGGGTGACTCCCGAGGCACCGACGATCGCAGACGCGTTCGGCGGCTTGCCGCCCGAGGAGACGGTCGTCTTGACGCCGGACATGGTACGAATGGCGCGCGGCTGGCTCAGCACAGCAAGTGGCGATACGATCGATGCAGTGGCGGTCGGCAGCCCGCATCTGTCGCACAAGGAAATGATCGCCATTTCGGATCTCCTCGCCGGACGGCGCGTGACACTTCCCTTCTACGCCCACACCGGCCGGCATGTGTTGCGGCAGCTGGAGGCAAGCGGGCGGCTCCGCGACATCGAAGCAGCAGGCGTCACCGTCGTTACCGACACCTGCATCGTGGTAACGCCCATTCTGCCGGCAAGCAGCGGCGTGCTTCTCACTAACTCCGGCAAGTTCGCCAACTACGCACCGGGGAATACAGGCTGGTCGGTCGTGTACGGCAGCCTCGGCGAATGTGTCGAAACCGCCGTGCGCGGCACGCTTATCCGGGATGAGGAGCTGTGGGCTTGAGTAGCAGCCGTTTTTCAGGACGAAGCCTGTTTCCCGGGGCAGCCGAAGGACCCCTGTTGAAATTGAGCGCGCCTTTGAGCTTCTGGGGTGGGGTCGATCCCATGACGGGCCGAATCATCTTGGGTCACCATCCCGAGCGCGGGCGGAGCATCGCCGGTACCGTGCTGAGCTTGGCGGAGCCGATCGGCTCCTCCTCCTCATCTTCGGTGCTGTTGGAGCTGATTCATAAGGGCACTGCGCCGGCAGCCATACTGCTCGGCGAGCTCGATGCCATTCTCATTGTCGGCTGTCTGGTCGCACAGGAGATGGGACTTCAGGCGCCGCCT
>Ga0180216_1004641_pt1 | contig 10343 bp, 11 predicted proteins | sample eDN3rd37CBELigMG_FD_128879 | JGI IMG/M metagenome (GOLD analysis project Ga0180216, IMG submission 128879) | Enriched Miracle-Growth compost microbial communities from Emeryville, California, USA - eDNA 3rd pass 37_C BE-Lig MG (version 2)... ...
AGGGCCTTCACGATGGCCGGGGTGCCGTCGTCGATGGGCGCCGGCGCCTCAAAGATGTGCGACTTGAGCATCTCGGTGGCCGTCGATTGCGGGTACCCGAAATCCTGCGGCGGCCCAGCTCGCCCCGCGCCGCGCTCACGGCGACCGAATTTAAGTTCGACCTTTGGCCGCCCGCCCGCGAGAGTCCCCTGCCGCGCGTACAATGACTTCGTCCAGGAGCTCGTAAACCAGCGAAAAGTTGAGCCGCAGCGACTCCTCGCTCAGAATGCCGCAGTAGTCCTTGATGACGCGTGCCACGCGGGTGAGCAGCTCGACGCCCGCCATGGGCGACACGTTGAACTTGGTCGTGCACACAAAGTACAGGCCGTTGGTGCGGATGTGCGCAAAGTGCACATTGTCGACGTTCTGGGCCGCGGGCCAGCTCCGCCAGCAGGAATGGCCGCGTTAGTCCGCCAGACCCCGCCGCCACTTCATGGGCTACCTCGCGTACAAAGAACGGCGGCGCGTCGTCGGCCTTCCACGTCTTGAGCTTGCGGAAGAAGATCTCGGCAATGCCCCGCACAATGTCGCCGCGGTCTGTCCGCCCGGCGCGCCCCAACCGACGCGTCCGCCACCCGTGAGCCTCGGGCGATGGCGGCAGCAGGCGAGGCCGCCTGCCGCGCGCACGTACAGTCGCGGTATACGAGAATGTCGCCGCGCGGCGACAGCACAAACAGCTGCGAGAACATGGCTGCGGCGACGTTCACTCGCCCCAGCGAGGGCGGCGGGTCGGGCCGGTCTGGTCGCGTGAGGCCCTGGTTCGCGTTGTAGCCGGCTGTGGTTGGTCTGCTACTGCCGCCGCTGGCCGATCCCCGTTGTTGTCGGCCGCCGTTGTCGTTGCCCGCTTCGTCCTCCTCCTCGTCGTTTTCTGCTTCGTCCTCTGCGTCGTCCGCCCGTTTCGTCGTTCTCTTCGTTGTCCCCTGCGTCGTCTTCTGCTTCGTCCACTTCGTCCTCTTTGTCCTTTGTGTCGTCCTCTTCTTCTTCGTCACGTTCGTCGTCTTCGTCGTCCGCTGCGTCGTCCTCTACGTCGTCCTCGTCGTCCGCTGCGTCGTCCACTGCGTCGTCCGCTGCGTCGTCCGCTGCGTCGTCCGCTTCAGCGTCCTCTGCGTCCTCTGCGTCGTCCTCGTCCTCTTCAGCGTCGTCCGCTGAATCCGCTGCGTCCGCTGTGTCGTCCTCGTCGTCCGCTTCAGCGTCCGCTTCAGCCAATGCTGGAGTCCTCGTCGTCCTCTTCAGCGTCCGCTGCGTCCTCTTCGTCGTCCGCTTCAGCGTCCGCTGCGTCGTCTACGACAAATGCCCCGCGAGTGCTACGGTGCGATGGAGTTCACGGGCAACATGCCGTCCGGGCACCCCCAAGGCGCCGCATCCAGCGGCGTGCTGGCCTCTGCAGCAGCCCCGTAAGGAACGGGATGCCAGCTGGTCGATGGAATACTCTGTAGGCCTATATTCTGTGGCGCACGGCGCTCGAGCTCCCTTTAGCATCAATAGACCAATACCAATACCAATGCGGCGTGCTGGCCTCTGCAGCAGCCCCGTAAGGAACGGGATGCCAGCTGGTCGATGGAATACTCTGTAGGCCTATATTCTGTGGCGCACGGCGCTCGAGCTCCCTTTAGCATCAATATACCAATACCAATACCAATGCGGCGCGCTGGCCTCTGCAGCCCCGTAAGGGACTGTATGTCAGCTGGTCGATGGAATACTCTGTAGGCCTATATTCTATGGCGCATGGCGCCCGAGTTTCCTTTAGCGTCAATATACCAATACCAATGCAGCGCCTCGACATGCAACACCATGAGGACATGTGTCCACACGGCGGGCAGTGAATAGGAACGACAGACGGGCGATGACAGGCAGGGAGCGCGGCGGTCGGCCTGAACGACGTCGCGTCCCCGAGGCGCCGGCTGCAGATGCACGCCTCTCTTGCAGCGCAGCAGCGCGGTGGAAGCACACAAGTACATTGGTAGGGCTAGAGTACAGGCAGTGTTTTACAGCTACTGTAGCATACAGCAGAGGGGCCCGATTCTGTTCTATGCCGGGGAAGCAAAGCAACGCAGATACAACGCATGCACACGCAGAGCAAAACGCCGGCGGCGTGCCGGCACATACACTAGTGCAACAACAACAGTTCGATCAATTGGACAGCGCATCCCCTCGGGCGCGCTGTGCAATGCTCGCTACCTCAATCAACATTGGCGAGGGCCGCGCGCCGCCATCACGCCTCGGCCGGCCCGGCGGCGGCGTGCAGCGCCTGGTACGCCTGCGCCGCGGGCGAGTTGCCAAAGATGGTCACGACCTGGCTGCCGACCTTGACGACCACCCCGAGCACCTCGGCGTGCTCCGGCAGCACCATGGCCCGCGCGGCCGCCTGGAGCGCCGACTCGAGCGTGGCGCCCGGCTCGCGCCGGGCGCCGGCGCCCGAGCCGTCGCGCCCCTGCGTGCGGGTGCGGCGCCCGCGGTCGGTGGCCGTGGCCGCGGCGGTGCGGCGGGCGCGCGCCGCCGCCGCCGGGTTGATCCACGCGCGCCGATAGCAGTGCCGGCACAGGGGCGAGCCAACCGGGTACTCGGCCGCGCTCGAGCCGGTCAGCTCGAGCCAGCGCACGTTCACGGTGAGCGGCGCCGCCGACAGCCGCTTGCGCGCGGGCCGCGCGCGTTCCGAGCAGACGACGCAGCGGCACGCGTCGCCGTTGGCCAGCGTGCCGTCGCCGTTAGCGGCGGGCGGCGTGCCGCCGCGCCACATCTGCGGCTTCCACGCGCGGTTGTGGCAGGTCTTGCAGAGCTGCGTGCCAATCGGGCAGTCGGCCTCGCTCATGCCGGTGAGCTCGAGCCAGCGGGCGGTGACGGCGAGCGGGTACCGGCGCTTGTGCGTGATCTCGCCGCCGCACGCGCCGCAGACCCGCGGCGGGCCCGCGACGGCGGCGGTGTCCATGGCGCGGTCCTGCAGGCTGGCCGCCTGGTGGTCGCTGTCGCAGGCCACACTGGCGTCACACGAGGAGGACGAGGACAGGGCAGGCTGGCCGCCTGGTGGAGCAGCCCCCCACCGCCCCCGTTGTGGGTGGGGTCTTGCGGGTCGTCGGCAGCAGGTCGTCCAACGAACAATCCGACGGTCCCATTGCGCGGCAGAACAGCGGCAGAACTGGGTGATAGACGGCGGAACAGCGGCTGAACTGGGTGACGATTGGCAGAATCACGGCAGAATCCCGACAGAACGGGGTGACAGCGGCTGAACAGCGGCAGAATGGGATGAATTCCGGCAGATTTGGGGCAGAATGGTAGCGGCGGAATGGGATGAACAGTGGCAGACGACCGACAGAACAGTGGCAGACACTGAGGGCTAGGGCGATATTGTGTCAGAAATCTGTCAGAAAGACCACGTGGCCGACGCCACATGGCGCGAAAGTTGGACGGCGCCGCCGCACGCCGACAAAGACGCCGGACACGGGCTCCTCGACGCCGCACGCCGACGCCTACGCCGGACACGGGCTCCTCGACGCCGCACGCCGACGCCTACGCCGGACGCGGGCTCCTTGACGCCGCACGCCGACGCCTACGCCGGACGCGGGCTCCTCGACGCCGCACGCCGACGCTGGACGAGGACGACGCGGGACGCGGACGAGAACACCGCCTCGGCGGAAGACGGACGCGTACCCCGGAGCCCTACTGGTACGCTGCGAGCCTTTCACTCTTGCCAGCTGCTCTCCGGAGGATCTGTTGCTGGAGGAACATCTCAGCACCAGTTGGAACGGCTGCAGAGGCAGCCAAGAACGGCGCCATGCCAGCGGTGACGCCCAAGGCGGCCGACCGCCGGGCCAAGGTCCGGACAGGCGCCGCCAGTGCCAAGAGGAAGGCGGCCAGCGCCGCGGCCCCGGCTGCTGAAGCGGCGCCCGAGCCGCCAGCGCCCACGGCCGACGCGGATGCGGAGGACACCACCGCGGCCGTCGTCGCCACGGCTGCGGCGCCACAGCGGGCCGTCGGAAGCCGCGTCTTCCAGCCGTACCGCGCGCTGGGCTACATCTCGAACGAGGTGCCCTTTGTCGTGCAGACGCGCGGCGGCGTCCACTTTGTGACGACCTGCATTGGCCGGAGCTTCCAGATCTACGACGTACGCGAGCCGGCGCCTGGGCCGTCGGCGCGACCCCGCTTAGGCTAACCTCGCCTCCGTGCTCCCGCCTGGCCGGTGGCCGCGGCATGCGCAGTGCGCCAAGCTGGGCCTGCTCTTTGTCGGTCCGCAGGCGCCGGAGCCCATCACGGCGCTCGCGGCCGCGGGCAACTGGACGTTCGCCGCCGCCGGCCATGACATTCTGATGTACAACCGGGCCAAGCTGGTACGGGGCGACAGCGCGGTGCCTACGACGCGGGCCGCAGTCGGCTAAACGTAACGCTCGAAAAGCGCACCTCGGTCGCCTGCCCACAGTACCGGACGCTGAAGGGCCACCGGGCGGGCATCCTGCAGCTGATGATCTTTGGCGACCACCTGCTGTCGCTCTCGCACGACAGCGTCCTGAACGTCTGGGACTACCGCGAGGGCAGTACGTGCACTGTCCCCCCCGATGCCGCGCTCGGTTTGAGCGTCCTCCACACTTAGTCTTCGGGCGGGATGCACCACGGGGCACCGCGACGACAGCGCTCTACTCGTCCATCGAGCTGGGCGCGAGCTACCACGCCACAGCGATGCTGCACCCAGAGACCTACTTGAACAAGGTGGTCGTGGCCAACGCCACCGGCGGCCTCCAGCTGTGGAACATCCGGACGAGGTACGCGCGGGCTGGTGGCAGGGGGTGCATGAGGCGGACGGCAGACCTCTAAGGGAACTGCGCGCTGGGCGGCGGCTGGCGTCGCACCGCCAGCCAACTCGTGCACGAGTTCCCGTCGTTCCGCGAGCCCATCACGGCGCTGGCGTCGTCGCCCGCGCCGGATGTGATCGCCGTCGGCCTGCTCAGCGGCGCCGTCGTGCTGTACAACCTGCGCCTGGCCGCGCCGGTGGTCACCGTGCGGCAGTCTGGGCGCGTCACCGCCATCAGCTTCCGCACCGGTACGGAGCGCACGTTCAACTGATGCTCAAGAGGATGATCGAAGCGCCGATCTGACGTTGGGCTCGCCGGGCCGCTCGCGTTGCACCGCCAGACGAGCACCTGATGATGGCCACGGGCAACGACCAGGGCGACATTGCGCTCTGGGACATGGAGAAGCAGCAGCTCACGTACACGCTGCCGAGTGCCCACGACGGCGCGGTGACGTCCATGACGTTCTTCCCGGGCGAGCCCGTCCTCCTCACCGCCAGCGTCGACAACTCGATCAAGGTGCCGACGGCGTGCGGCGGTCGGCGGCGCGCAAAAAGCGACGATCAAATCTGATGGGGGCGCTCTCCTGTCGTTGCGTAGCTTGGCTGGCGACAGGAGTGGATCTTTGACGCGCCGGACGGCTCCGCGCGCCTGCTCAAGAGCCGCAGCGGCCACGGCAAGGCGCCCACGCGCATCCGCTACTACGTAAGCAACTTGCCATGCGAGATTGGGCTGCCAGCGATCGTGCGCTCACGTTCGCCGAGCAGGCGGCCGCCGCGTCCTGGCGGATCTGGTGCTTCCCAGGGCGCCCAGGGCCATCACTTGCTGTCGGCCGGCTCGGACCGCGCGTTCCGGGACCTCAGCGTCATCCGCGACGCGCAGTCCGTCGAGTTCTCGCAGGGCTCCATCGAGCGGCGGTCCAAGCAGCTGGGCGTCAAGGCCGAGACGCTCAAGCTGCCGCCGATCGTCCAGTTTGCCGCTGGTGCGTGTCCGGGCGGTCCACAGGGCCGGCATGCAGCCGGCAGCTATTGAGCTCGCAGTCGCCAGATCCGTCGTTGACGTCGTCGAGGCACGCCAGAGCCGCTCAAGGAGCGCGAGTGGGATAACGTCGCGTCTTGCCACGTGAACCATGGCAGCGTCTACACCTGGAGCACCACGCACCGCGCCCGCGGCAAGCACGAGCTCAAGTCGCAAGACGGCTCGGCCGCCAAGGTCGCTGGCCGCCCATCGTGAGATGCGGGAGCGCGCCGCTCCGCGCTTACCATTGCCAGCCGCACTCCACTCCACACTGCACTTGCGGTTGCAGGCGGTGACGATGTCGGCGTGCGGCAACTTTGTCGTGGTGGGCTACGCATCCGGCCGGATCGACTCGTTCAACATCCAGTCCGGCCTCCACCGCCGCGCCTTTGGCGGCGCGAACGGCATGCGAAAGGCGCCTACGGCAGCGTGAAATGCCTCTTGCCCTGTGCTTACTTGGCGCTGCCACCCTGTGCCCCCGCATTGCCCGATGATGCAGGCCACCGCAAGGCCGTCACGGCGCTGGCCATCGATGCCGTGAACCGTCATCTGATATCGTCCTCCCTGGACGGCACTGTCAAGGTGGGCCTTCAACCTTCCCTGGTGTCGCAGCAGAGGCCGTGCGTGCACTAACGCAATCAGACGGCTGCCCGGGCGTGAGTCGGGGTGGCAGGTGTGGGACTTTCACAAGGGCACGCTGCTTCAGACGCACGACCTCGGCGCGGCGGTCACTGCGATGGAGATGCACCGCGACAGCGACCTGGTGGCGGTGGCAACGGACAGCCTGCGCCTCGCCGTGCTGGACATCGACACGGGCAAGGTCGTGCGCTACTTTGACGGCCACACGAACCGCATCACCGACCTGGTACGCGCCCCCCGGCACCGCACCCTCGCTGCCACCACGATTTTTTTTTATTTAAATGTCCGCCTGACGCGGCTGGCGTTGTGTCCTGGATGTTCGGGCCAACAGGCGTTCTCGCCGGAAGGGCGCTGGCTCGTGTCGGCGAGCCTGGACGCCACGCTGCGCGTGTGGGACCTGCCGTCGGCCGCGCTGGTGGACGTGATGAAGCTGGACGCGATCGCGACGTCGCTGGCGTTCTCGCCGCTGGGCGACTTTTTGGCCACGACGCACGTCGACCACGTGGGCGTGTACCTCTGGTAGGGCTACCGCGCACGCACCCGGCTTTGATGGAGGTGGGCACACGCCTGGATGGCTGACGGTGGTGGGCCGCGGCGCTCTCGCGCGCGCCGTGGGCACCCGTAGGGCGAACCGGCTTCAGTTCTCGAACGTGTCGCTGTCGGCGCTGCGGCCGGACGACGTTGCGGCGCTCGAGACCGTCCAGGCGCTGCCGTCCGTGGGCGGCGGCGAGCAGGCGCTGGACGAGTCGTACTTTGACCTGCCGCTGCCCGCGTCGGCGCCGGCGGCCGCGGGGGCGAGCGCGGCCGGTGCATCGCCCGACGGGGCCGTGGCGCCGCTGGAGCCGGGCTTGATCACGCTCTCCGCGCTGCCCAAGCTGCGGTGGCAAAACCTGCTCCACCTGGAGACCATCCGGGTGCGCCCGGCGGGTCACACGCGCCGCCAGATGTAGATGCCATGGGGACTTACGCGAGAGGAGGGATGACACCGCGTGGAGCGGGTCAAACGCAGATTCGCAACAAGCCCATCGAGCCGCCCAAGCCGCCGGAAAAGGGTACGCGTGCACGGTGGCCGTGCCGTGGATGGCGCCGCAACCGGCAATCGCTGACGTTGACCTGCTGGGTGGCTCGCTGGTGCGTTTTTGCGGCGGCAGCGCCGTTCTTTCTGCCGCTGCTGTCGTCGACGCAGAGCCACGTGGGCGCGCAGGCCCCGGCGGCGGCCCCGGCCCCGGCGGCGAACGCCGAGGCGGAGGGGGCCGCTGGCCGCAAGCGCCGCAAGACCTCGCGCATCGTCAACTTGGGCACCCTCAACCAGGACACTCCGGCAAACGCGCTTCTGCGGCGCTGCGCCGAGTCCGGCGACTGTACGGCGCCCCCCGCCGTGCTGCGCACCGCGGCCGGCGGCCGCTGGCTAACGGACGGGCCACCCTCGTTTTCTTCGGGATCGCGCGGCGGCGCTCCTAGTCGCGCCGTTCATGGACTACATGCGCGGCCTGGCACCCGCCGCGACGGACGTGGTGCTGCGCTCGCTGGAGACCGCGGAGGAGGGCACGCCGCTCGTGCACGCGTTCCTGCGCTTCCTCACGCAGCAGCTGCAGACGCACCGCGACTATGAGCTGCTGCAGGCGTACCTGCACGTCTTCCTCAAGGTACGCGTTCGCCGGACGCCGGCGCCCTCGTGAGGGGGGCCGTCCAGCTAGCTCAACGCTGGCCCGTGGCTTGGGGGGCGGGCGTGTCACACAGGTGCACGGCGACCTCCTCACGGCCGATGCGAGCTACCGCCAGGAGCTGACCGAGCTGCAGCAAGTGCACCGCGCGGCCACGGTGCGGCTGCGCGAGGCGGTCCACTTTGGCCTGTGCCTGGTAGACCTGTGCCGCAACGCACCCATGTAAAGCACATCGTGTACATAAAGACAGTAAAGCATTCGAGGTCGCACACGCCGTTCGCCGCGTCAATCCAAGCGGATTCCTTGCAACTCGTTAGCTTGCGTGCGCGATCCGCGCATCCTGTCCGGATGCCTCAACGCCGCACCTCGCATTGCCTTATGGCAGTTCGCGTCGCCTTGCTCGGCGCACGCCTGCCGGCACGCCGCGAACCTCTCCGCGCACCGGGGACGCAATGGAGGGGGCCCACACGGTCGCCGCCATCCAGCAGCCGTCGTCCGTGTTGGTCCTCGTCGTCCGTATCAGCGGCGACCAGTGGCAGAAACGCGGCAGAAAGCGGCAGAATCGGGTTGAGTCGCGCCAAAACGAGGTGCGGGACGCGAGCGCTGCGCCGTTGGCGGCCGCCGCGGGCGCCTCGTTAAGCGAACGACCAAGGCAAGCGCGCTCGACCTGCTTTGCAGAAACCCCTCACGTCCAGTAGACGCGTGCGTCTCCCCACCAGCTGCGTTTCGTGGTGTGGTGGTTGATTGAATTGGGGCGGATGGCGGCAGCCGCGTGCCGGCGGCGGCGCGCCGCCGACGCCGCCATCGTGCTGCTTCTTGGGTTGGCCGCGCTGGCCGCCGTCGCCACCGCGACCGCCGGCGTGCCGGCGCCCCTCGTCCAGCATGGCGATGCCGCTCGCCGCGCGTGCCAGCTGAGTCCGCAGGCGGCCGTCTACCTGGGCGACCACGCAAGCGACGCCAGCCGCGAGTTCCCCGTGCCGGCCGACGCCGACTTGGCGACGTGCGTCGAGGCGCGGTACAACTACACGTCGGCCGCCGACCTCGTCTTCCGGATCGACAGCGTCCGGTCGGCGACCAACGACAGCGATGTTTCCGTCATTGTGGACCTGGCCGTCGGCGCCGCGACCAACGTCACCGAGACGTTCGTGGTCACGCCGGCCGACGTGCCGCTCACGCGCACCGTGCGCGTGCAGCAGCCGCTCTCCGTGTTCGCCGTCCTTACGAGCGGAACCAGCGAGGTGGGCGTCGCGACGATCAAGTTCTACGTGCAGACGCCGCGTACGTCGCGAGCAAGCCGTGGCGCGGCGGCGGAGGGTTGGGGTTCCTAAGGCGCGGCAGGGTTGGCAGGTGCCGGGTGCTGGGGCTCGCAGCGCCGCTGATCAACGTGGTGTACCCGCCGTTTGGCAAGGCCACGGAGCCGAACCCCGTGTGGATCCGGGGCGCCAACTTTGGCGTCGCGCCGGTGCGCCCCAACGCTGTCGCCAACAGAAGGAGACGGCACGCCGCGACCCTAATAATGGCCGCACGACGGCCAAGTCAATCAATCGGGGTGCCTGGCGCGCCCACAGACGGATGTGGCCGACGTCACGGTGGCCGGCGTGTCGTGCAAGGGCTCGCTGGTGTGGCACGGCCGCATGGAGCTGTCGTGCGTGGTGACGCCGCCGTTCCCCAGCCCCGTGCTCGGCAAGCCGTTCGCGGGCAACGTGACCGTCATCACCTACTCGGGCGCGCCGCGCGCCGCACCGCCGCCGCCCACGATCTACACCGTGCAGCCGTGTATGTTTCTCGCGGCGTCGGGAGGGTCGTTCCCGCACCCCGCGGCCGGCCCTGACTCGCGCTGTGGCCGCCGCCTTGCCCACGTTGGAACGCAGCGTGCCGGATGTACGCGGGCGAGGCGTCGTGCAGCGCGGCGGCCGCGAAGGGCTTTGGGTGCCACTGGTGCCCGCAGGCGACGACGTGCCTGGAGGCGCCCGACGAGTGCGACTACGGCTGCGTGCCCGGCGGCATGTACATGACGTGCAGCGAGCTCGCCGGCATCATCGTCCTGACCATCACGATTGCCGCCCTGCTCGCGGCGACGGCATACTTTGCCTACTCGCGCGAGCGGCTCCGGGACCACACGTCCGACTTTGACGTGTACGGCCCCACGGTCGCCGCGCGCTCTCTACGCCGTGCGCTCGCGCTCACGCCCGCCGCGCGGGGTTGG
>Ga0180216_1004643_pt1 | contig 10341 bp, 9 predicted proteins | sample eDN3rd37CBELigMG_FD_128879 | JGI IMG/M metagenome (GOLD analysis project Ga0180216, IMG submission 128879) | Enriched Miracle-Growth compost microbial communities from Emeryville, California, USA - eDNA 3rd pass 37_C BE-Lig MG (version 2)... ...
CCAGTTCGTCGAGATAGCCCTGCCAGCGCTCCGCCTTTTCCGTGCCGAGCGTGGCGAGATAGGCCCAGGTGAAGATGCCGGTGTCATGGAAATCGTCGAAGGTGATGCGCACCGCGTAATTGCCGACCGGCTCGACCTTGAGGATCGCCACGTTGCGCTTGTTCGGCACGGTGACGCGCTGTTCGGGCGAATGGCCCTGCACTTCCGCCGAGGGCGAGAGCACGCGCAGCATCTCGGCCGGCAGTTCAAACGGGGCGTGACCGGGAAAGGTCACGGTCAGAAGCTTGCGGTCCTTGGAAACGCGGAGTTCGCTGGGGGCGGCCATGATCTGTCCTGTTTTGTCGCGGATGGCTTACGCCGATTTCATCCAGCGCAAAAGCGCTCATCGTTCGGCGGCAAACAGCATGAAGGTCGGCCGCTGTCGCTCCTGCGCAAGCGCCGCATCGGCCTCGACCTGCACGTCGCTCGGACCCCATTCCTCCAGATGGGTCAGCGTGAAGCCGGCCTCCTTCAGAAGCCGCACATAAGTGCCGATGGTGCGGTGCTGCTTGACCACGCCGGGCGCGAACCAGTTCGTCACGCGCGGCCCCTCGACCAGATAGTCGTCCACCGGCCACGCCGCGCGGCCGTCGGCTCCCGTCACCCAGCCCGGACGCGACGGTGCCGTCAGCAGCGGATGCTCGGCGGAAAAGACCAGCCGGCCGCCGGGGCGCAGCGCCGAATGCGCGACCTTCAGGAGCCGGCCGAGTTCCACGACATAGTGGAAGGCAAGCGAGGAGTAGACGAGATCGCAGGACGCCGCCGGCAGGGCGATATCCTCCAGGTCGGCGCGCTGGTAGCGGATCGCCGGATTGTGCGTTTCCCGGCGGGCGCGTTCCAGCATCTTTTCCGACACGTCGACGCCGAGCACGTCCGCCGCCCCCTGCCCGCGCGCCCAGCGGCAGAACCAGCCGAAACCGCAGCCGAGGTCGATGACGCTCTTGCCCTCCAGCGGCGGCAGCAAGGCGCGCAGCGAGGCCCATTCGGGCGCGCCGTCCAGCCCCTTCACCGAGCGCGGCAGGCCGCTGTAGCCGTCGAAGAATTCAGGGTCGTCATAAATATTCTGCGTCATGATCTTGTTTTTCCGTGCAAATCACCGCGAGGCACAGCGTCCGACCAGGCGACGTCGTTTCCGGGATATGACGAAAGATCGAGGCCGTCTATCTTGAACGGCACGCTGGATCGTATCACATAGTCATATATAACGACGCACCAGCGCGTGGGCAGTTTTCGCGAGACCGCCCCATGCAAGGAACGGAAACGAAGCATGGACATGATCGATCCTTTCGGCCGCACGATCAGCTATCTGCGCGTCTCGGTGACCGATCGCTGCGATTTCCGCTGCACCTACTGCATGGCCGAGAACATGACGTTCCTGCCGAAGAAGGACCTGCTGTCGCTGGAGGAACTCGATCGGCTGTGCTCGGTCTTCATCGAAAAGGGCGTCAGGAAACTCAGGCTCACCGGCGGCGAGCCACTGGTGCGCAAGAACGTCATGCATCTGGTGCATGAATTGTCGCGCCACCTGAAAAGCGGCGCGCTGGAAGAGTTGACGCTGACCACCAACGGTTCGCAGCTGTCGCGCTTCGCCGGCGAGTTGGCCGATTGCGGGGTCAAGCGCATCAACGTGTCGCTCGACACGCTCGACCCGGAGAAATTCCACGCCATCACCCGCTGGGGCCATATCGAGAAGGTGCTCGCCGGCATCGACGCGGCCCTTGCCGCCGGCATCAGGGTCAAGCTCAACGCGGTGGCGCTGAAAGGCTTCAACGACGCCGAACTGCCGGACATGCTGCGCTGGGCGCACGGCCGCGGCATGGACATGACCGTCATCGAGACCATGCCGATGGGCGAGATCGATGAGGATCGCACAGACCAGTACCTGCCGCTGTCGCTTCTGCGGGCGCAGTTGGAACGGCAATTCACCCTCACCGACATTCCCTACAAGACCGGCGGCCCGGCACGCTATGTCGAGGTCGCCGAGACCGGGGGGCGGCTCGGCTTCATCACGCCGATGACGCATAATTTCTGCGAAAGCTGCAACCGCGTCAGGCTCACCTGCACGGGCACGCTCTATATGTGCCTCGGCCAGGAGGACGCCGCCGACCTGCGCGCGCCGCTGCGCGCCTCGGAGGGCAACGACCTTGTGGCGCAAGCCATCGACGAAGCGATCGGCCGCAAGCCCAAGGGCCATGACTTCATCATCGACCGGCGCACCAACCGCCCTTCCGTTTCCCGCCACATGAGCGTCACCGGCGGCTGATTTTCGCCGCCTTTGGTGTCAAACTTCGCAGCCGACATTCCCGGAGACGGCTCGATGCGTGCTTTCCTGCTTTCCATATCCATGGTTGCGGTGCTGGGCGGCGGCGCGGCACTGGCCGAGCCGTTCACCTATACGAACGAGCGCTTCGGCACCTCGGCAACCTTCCCACACGAGATATTCACCGAACAGCAGGAACCGCCGGAGAACGGCGACGGCCTGCGCTGGCTGTCGGAGGACGGCGCGGAGATCGCCATCTACGGCTCCTACAACGTGATGGACGACACGCCCAAAAGCCTGGAGGCTAGCGGCAAGGCCCTGCCCGGCCGCACCGTCACTTACGCCAAGACCGGCCGCAACTGGGTCGTGCTGTCTGGCTTCGAGGACGGCAAGGTTTTCTATCAGCGCCAGGTGATCGGCCCGACCGATATCATCCACGGCCTACAGATCACCTATCCCAAGGCCCTGAAGGCCAAATACGACCCGCTGGTCGGCGCCATCGCCGCCAGCCTGCGCGGTCCCTGATCGGACCACGGCGAAATTTAGCTGCCGCGGGGCGGCCCCGCCTCCTTGACTCGCAAAGATGGTCGGCCTATCTCACCGACACGTTAGCACTCACCCATGGCGAGTGCTAACTATGTCCGGTTCGGCCGGACGGAGGAAATCCTTTCTCACGTTCTCATTCGAGGAAAGCAAATGGCAAAGTCGAAGTTCCGCCCGCTGCATGACCGCGTGGTGGTGAAGCGCGTCGATTCCGAAGAGAAGACCAAGGGCGGCATCATCATCCCCGATACCGCCAAGGAAAAGCCGCAGGAAGGCGAAGTCGTAGCCGTCGGTTCCGGCGCCCGCGACGAGGCCGGCAAGCTGGTCCCGCTGGACGTCAAGGCCGGCGACCGCGTCCTGTTCGGCAAGTGGTCGGGCACCGAGGTGAAGCTGGACGGTCAGGACCTCCTGATCATGAAGGAATCCGACATTATGGGCATCATCGGCTGATCGACCGGCGCCCTTTCTTCACAACGCCAAACGCAATTTCGGATCTGAAGATCCAGGAGTACAGATATGGCTGCCAAAGAAGTAAAATTCTCCCGTGATGCCCGCGAGCGCATGCTGCGCGGCGTCAACATCCTCGCCGACGCGGTGAAGGTCACGCTCGGCCCCAAGGGCCGCAACGTCGTCATCGACAAGTCGTTCGGCGCCCCGCGCATCACCAAGGACGGCGTCACCGTCGCCAAGGAGATCGAGCTGGAAGACAAGTTCGAGAACATGGGCGCGCAGATGGTTCGTGAGGTCGCTTCCAAGACCAACGACATCGCCGGCGACGGCACCACCACCGCCACCGTTCTCGCCCAGGCGATCGTCCAGGAAGGCGCCAAGGCGGTTGCCGCCGGCATGAACCCGATGGACCTGAAGCGCGGCATCGACGTGGCCGTGGCCGAAGTCGTCACCGCCCTCGGCAAGTCCGCCAAGAAGATCAAGACCTCCGAGGAAGTCGCTCAGGTCGGCACCATTTCGGCCAACGGCGACGAGTCGGTCGGCAAGATGATCGCCGAGGCGATGCAGAAGGTCGGCAACGAGGGTGTCATCACCGTCGAGGAAGCCAAGACCGCCGAGACCGAGCTGGAAGTCGTCGAAGGCATGCAGTTCGACCGCGGCTACCTGTCGCCCTACTTCATCACCAACCCCGACAAGATGGTTGCCGAGCTCGAGGACGCCTACATCCTCCTGCACGAGAAGAAGCTGTCCAACCTGCAGGCCATGCTGCCGGTCCTCGAGGCCGTCGTGCAGACCTCCAAGCCGCTCCTCATCATCTCCGAGGACGTCGAGGGCGAGGCCCTGGCCACGCTGGTCGTCAACAAGCTGCGTGGCGGCCTGAAGATCGCCGCCGTCAAGGCTCCGGGCTTCGGCGACCGCCGCAAGGCCATGCTGGAGGACATCGCGATCCTCACCGGTGGCCAGGTGATCTCGGAAGACCTCGGCATCAAGCTTGAGAACGTCGGCCTGAACATGCTGGGCAAGGCCAAGCGCGTGCGCATCGAGAAGGAAAACACCACCATCGTCGACGGCGCCGGCAAGAAGGCCGAGATCCAGGGCCGCGTTGCCCAGATCAAGCAGCAGATCGAGGAGACCACCTCCGACTACGATCGCGAGAAGCTGCAGGAGCGTCTGGCGAAGCTGGCTGGCGGCGTCGCCGTCATCCGCGTCGGCGGTGCGACCGAGATCGAGGTCAAGGAAAAGAAGGACCGCGTTGACGACGCGCTGAACGCCACCCGCGCCGCGGTTGAGGAAGGCATCGTCCCCGGCGGCGGCGTCGCCCTGCTGCGCGCTTCCTCCGCGATCAAGACCACCGGCGCGAACGCCGACCAGGCCGCCGGCATCAACATCGTTCGTCGCGCCCTGCAGGCTCCGGTCCGCCAGATCGCCTCGAACGCCGGTGCGGAAGCCTCGATCGTCGCTGGCAAGATCCTTGAGAACAAGGGGGCCAACTACGGCTACAACGCCCAGACGGGCGAGTATGGCGACCTGATCCAGCTCGGCATCGTCGACCCGGTCAAGGTCGTGCGCGCTGCCCTGCAGGACGCGGCTTCGGTCGCCGGCCTGCTGGTCACCACCGAGGCCATGATCGCCGAGGCGCCGAAGAAGGACGCCCCGATGCCGGCTATGCCCGGCGGCGGCATGGGCGGTATGGGCGGCATGGACTTCTAAGAAGCCCACACGCCTCGAAGCTTACGAAAGGGCGGCAGCGATGCCGCCCTTTCTGCATTTGCGGCGGGGACAAGGTCATTGCAAAAAATTCCACCGATGGCGGAACCATCTTTTCGGTGGCGCATTATCGGGATGTAGAAAGCAATTCGAAGGAGCAATCCGGAGATGCGCTGGCTACGAAAGACGCCTCTCGTATCGAAAGAAGCGAGAGGCGTTTTCTTTTAATCCTTACTTCCGCTCCTCACCGCAAATCGCTGATTCCGTTTCCTGATCGTGGAACCGAATGTCGGTAGGGCCGTTTTCCATCGCCAATCGAAACCGTCCCAGGAGATGCGCAAAATGGTGAACAAGGATCAGGTCACTGGCGTCGCCAAGCAGGTCAAAGGCTCGATCAAGGAAGCCGCGGGCAAGGCGACAGGCGACAAGAAAACGCAAGCGAAAGGCACCGCCGACAAGATCGCCGGCAAGGTGCAGAAGACCTATGGCGACGTGAAGGAAAAGATCAAGGATTCGCTGTAGGCCGTCTTCCGCGCTCCGGCTCCCAAGACGAGAGCTGGACGCCATGCCGCCCAGAACCAGTCGCACGCCGTCCAGCACTCCTCATCCTTCTCGGCGCCGAGCGACAGCGAGGGTGGATGAGGAGTGCTGGACGGAGCGCGGCCTGAGAAAGATTTTTCCCCAAAACTTATCCACGCCCCTCCGCACTCGCTCCATACTCACCGCCAGCTTCCTGCGCGGGAGGGGCCGAACGCCCTGAGCCGTAGCGGAGGGCCGTCCAAGGGCCCTGCCGGGCGTTCATAGCTCGAAAAGCCAGGCAATTGGCTTTTCGTCCGCTGCGCGGACCGTTCTTCACCCCCTACGGGTATTACGGCCCGTGTGCGCTGGACGAGCGCTGCAAGCCATCGGCCGGTGTCGGCGCAAATGCCGGCACCGTGAGCTGCGGTGAAGCGAAACGGACGGGAACAGAAATCGCCGGCGGGCGCGGGAAGCCGCGCCATACTTTAACTTAAGGAGGCACGGCCTCGCGCTCGCTTCCCCGACTGTTCAATGGCCAGGGTCGAAAGGCAGCGTGGCGATGAAAATGCTTGCCGGGCAGAGCCTTAAACGATTTGCATTCCGCTCCGCCGCATTCTCCTCTTGAAGGCCATTGTGCAACGCGATACGCCGATGCCGTCCGCGCGGGGCCGCACCGCCCTGCCCGCCCAGCCATCGGAGAAAGATCGTGAGCGCGCAAAAGACCAGAACCGAGACGGATACATTCGGCCCGATCGAGGTGGCGGCCGACCGCTACTGGGGCGCGCAGGCCGAGCGTTCGCTCGGCAACTTCAAGATCGGCTGGGAAAAGCAGCCGGCGGCGATCGTGCGTGCGCTCGGCATAGTCAAGCGCGCGGCCGCCGAAACCAACATGGAACTCGGCAAGCTCGACCCGGCGCTCGGCAAGACCATCGTGCAGGCCGCGCAGGAAGTCATCGACGGCAAGCTGAACGACCATTTCCCGCTGGTGGTCTGGCAGACCGGTTCGGGCACGCAGTCGAACATGAACGCCAACGAGGTGATCTCGAACCGCGCCATCGAACTGCTCGGCGGCACCATGGGTTCGAAGAAGCCGGTGCACCCCAACGACCACGTCAACATGAGCCAGTCGTCGAACGATACCTATCCGACGGCCATGCACATCGCCTGCGCCGAGCGCATCGTCCACGATCTCCTGCCGGCGCTGAAGCACCTGCACAAGGCGTTGGACGCCAAGGCCAGGGAATTCGCGTCAATCGTCAAGATCGGCCGCACGCATACGCAGGACGCCACGCCGCTGACGCTGGGCCAGGAATTTTCGGGCTATGCCGCGCAGGTCGCCTCCTCGATCAGGCGCATCGAACTGACCCTGCCCGGCCTTCAGGAACTGGCGCAGGGCGGCACCGCCGTCGGCACCGGCCTCAACGCACCTGTCGGCTTCGCCGAGAAGGTGGCCGACCGCATCGCCGCCATCACCGGCATCGCCTTCACCTCGGCGCCGAACAAGTTCGAGGCACTGGCCGCCCACGATTCCATGGTCTTCTCGCACGGCGCCATCAACGCCACGGCAGCCGCCCTGTTCAAGATCGCCAATGACATCCGCTTCCTCGGCTCCGGCCCGCGCTCGGGGCTGGGGGAACTCGCGCTGCCGGAAAACGAGCCAGGCTCGTCGATCATGCCGGGCAAGGTCAACCCGACCCAGTGCGAGGCGATGACGCAGGTTTGCGTTCAGGTGTTCGGCAACAACGCCGCGCTGACCTTTGCCGGCAGCCAGGGCCACTTCGAGCTGAACGTCTACAACCCGCTGATGGCCTATAATTTCCTGCAGTCGGTGCAGCTTCTGGCCGACGCCTCCGTTTCCTTCACCGACAACTGCGTGGTCGGCATCGAGGCTCGCGAAGACAACATCAAGGCAGCGCTCGAACGCTCGCTGATGCTGGTGACGGCGCTGGCACCGACAATCGGCTATGACAATGCCGCCAAGATCGCCAAGACCGCGCACAAGAACGGGACGACGCTGCGCGAGGAGGCCGTCGGCGGCGGCTATGTCAGCGACGCCGATTTCGACCGTCTGGTGCGGCCGGAGGACATGACGCATCCGGGCTGATTCAGCCCGGCCGATTGTCGTATCGCTGGATAGTCCGGCTTCGGTGAACGATGTGTCGACGGATTGGCATCTTTGGTGAACGACCGGAATAGGCTATCTGGTCGTCATCGCAAATCCGGAGTCCCGACCATGTCCAACACCGCCGCCGCTTCCGGCACCGCCTCCAATTCCTCGCTCGCCATTCTCGTCGGCCGCGTCCTGCTGTCGATCCTGTTCATCCTCGCTGGCTACAGCAAGCTGACGGCGATCTCGGCGACCGCCGGCTGGTTCGGTTCCATCGGCCTGCCGATGCCGACCGTAACCACCGTCGTCGTCGGCCTGGTCGAACTGCTCGGCGGCCTCGCCGTGCTGATCGGCTTCCAGACCCGCATCGCGGCCATCGTGCTCGCCCTGTTCACCCTCGGCGCCACGGCCGTCGCCCACCTCGACTTCTCGCAGGCCGGCAATGCCCTGATGCTGCAGAAGAACCTCGGCCTGACCGGCGGCTTCCTGCTGCTCGCCGCTCTCGGCGCCGGCGCCTACTCGATCGACGCCAAGCGCGGCTGATCTTTCGGCCAAAGCATCGCCTGACAAGACAAGGGCGCGGATCGTTTCCGCGCCCTTTTCATTGCGGGCTCATCCCCGCCCTTCCGCGACGTGGCAGACTGCGATCATTTGACGGTGACGCTCGGTCCGCCTTCCACCGCCAGCACGAGCCTGCGATTGATTATCCTGGCGAGTTGCGCCAGACGCCCGGCCGGGCGCTCGCCGTAAAGGCCGGCAAGGTCCGCCGGAATCACCAGCGCCAGCGTGCCCTCGCCTCTGTGCTCCCATTTCAGGCGCGGCATCACGCCCGGCATCGCCGCCGTCAGCAGGTAGACGACGCGCATCAGCCCTGCCAGCACGCGCGCCCGTTCGAGATAGCGCGGCGTCGCAAGAGCCTTGATTTCCGACGACACGCCGTCGTTGAAGATGCCGTCGTAGCGATAGGCGGTGGCTAACGCCAGGAACGCCCTGCCCGGATGATCGACGCCGATGAAAGCCGCATGCGCGATGATGTTGAGCGACTGCTTGCCGCGGTATTCGGGATGCGCTCGCCAGCCGATGTCCGCCAACAGGCAGGCCGCCTGCCGGTAGCGCGCCTCGTCCTCGGTCTCGTCGATGCCGAAGGTGCGGAAGGCCTTGCCGGACCAGTCGACAAGCTCATGGGCATGGGTGAGCGAGCGGGAGCGCAGCCGCGCCAGTTCCTCGGCAGCCGAGATCAGCGGATCGGCCTTGCGCGCCTCCTCGTCGAGCAGCGAATAGAGGAAGCCTTCGCGCACACCGAGCGCCGAAACGACGATGCGCGATGGCTGCATGGCGGCGATGATTTCCTGCATCACCACCGCGCCGTAGGGCAGCAGCGAGCGGCGGTTCTTCGACACGCCCTCGATGCCCTTGACCTTCTCGACCTCGCCCCTGGCGACCTGCCGCAGGAACGGCGCCACCGCCTCGACGTCGAGCTGGTAGTGGTGCATCACGTCGAGCGGATAGCCCGTCATCTGCATGTGCAGGCGCGCCAGGTTTCGCCACGTACCGCCGACGGCATAGAAGGTTTCGCCCTTGCCGGTCTTGAGCAGCTTTGCCCTGGTCAGTTCGGCCCGCGCAATCTTCTGGGCCTGCGGAAGCGAGTTCTTCGCCATGTCTTGCAAGCGCAGGCCGCCGAGAGGAAGAGTGATGCCGTCGCCGACCGCTTCACCCGCGACATCGACCAGCTCCAGGCTGCCGCCGCCGAGGTCACCGGCGATGCCGTGGGCAGGATGGAAGCCGCAGATGATGCCGAGCGCGGAGAAATAGGCCTCCTGCCGGCCCGACAGCACACGGATTTCCGTGCCCAGCACATCCTCCGCCCGGTGGATGAAATCCGGGCCGTTGACCGCTTCTCGTGCGGCCGCCGTGGCAAGCACGTACATCTTCTCGGCGCCCGCCTGGGCGGAGAGGCTGCGGAATCGGCGGAACTCCTCCATCGAGCGCGTCACCGCCTCGGGGTCCAGTTTGCCGGTCGAGACGATGCCGCGGCCGAGGCCCGCCAGCATCTTTTCGTTGAACAGCACGGTCGGCGAGCGCGCCAACCCTTCATAGACGACAACGCGGATCGAGTTGGAGCCGATGTCGATGATCGACAGCGGCCGCCGGTCCTGAAGCCGACCCTGGGAATTCGCCAGCATCGGCCCCCTAGTCCGCCGCGGCCGTCTTTTTGCGGCGCCGGAACTGGGCGATCCGCTTCGGCGCATGGGATTTCAGCGCGTCGCCGCGTCCCGAAAGGCTCGGATTGGTCATGAAATATTCCTGCGCGTTGAACGGCTCCTCGCCTTCGTCCGGCACGATCCGGCGCGAAGTGCCGTCAGCCAGTACCTCGAAACTCTGCTGGTTGTCCACGATGTTGCCCAGCATGATCTGGCCGAGCACCTGTTCATGCACAGTCGGATTGGTGATCGGCACCATGGTCTCGACGCGGCGATCGAGGTTACGCGGCATCATGTCGGCGGAGCTGATGTAGACGATGGCCTCGTCCGACGGCAGGCCATGGCCGTTACCGAAGCAGTAGATGCGGCTGTGTTCGAGGAAGCGCCCGACGATGGACTTGACGCGGATGTTTTCCGAAAGGCCCGGCACCTGCGGCCTCAGGCAGCAGATGCCGCGCACCACCAGATCGATTTCGACGCCCTCACGGCTCGCGTCGTAGAGCGCGTCGATGACG
>Ga0180216_1004644_pt1 | contig 10340 bp, 14 predicted proteins | sample eDN3rd37CBELigMG_FD_128879 | JGI IMG/M metagenome (GOLD analysis project Ga0180216, IMG submission 128879) | Enriched Miracle-Growth compost microbial communities from Emeryville, California, USA - eDNA 3rd pass 37_C BE-Lig MG (version 2)... ...
CGGCCCCAGCTACGGCGCTGCTCGCGAGCAACAACGACGAGCGCGTCCGTGTGGTCGACGTGAAGCATTTTGATCGCATCGTGGCGTACGAGATGCCGTGGGCCGTGAACGTACGCTACCGCCCCGGACGCCACAGTGAAAAGCGACCTACTAAAAACAAGAAAAGAAAACGGTCGCGGGAGGCGTGGCGGTGCTGCCTGCGCGGGGGGAAGTTTGTCCGCCTGAATCCGAACCGGCGGCTCCTGTGCGCTGTCGGTGACGGCGTCGAGTCAGTCATTCTGGACGTGCGCACCGGCAACGGTGCGCTCCCCGCCCCCCGGCGGCGAGCGTGGTGCGGCGACCAGACGACTCACTGCGGCGCGCTGGAACGCCGTCGGCGGTGCGCCCTCCGCATAGAGTCGTTCCGGTTGCAGGGCCACCAGGACAACCTTTTTTCGTGCGCGTGGACGCCCGATGGCATCACCGTCGCGACCGCCAGCGAGGACTGGACAACCCGGTACGCCGGGTTTGGGCAGTGGGTACGCAGCTCAAAAGCATGGGCGACCACCCTAACTGAGGCTTGTGGCTTTCAGCATCGGTCCCCCGCGCCGCAGACTGTACGACATCCGCCAGCCCAACGCCCCGTTCAAGGTGCTCCGCAGCATCATGGAGGTTCCGCGCTCGTTGCAGTACACCAGCGACGGCCGGTTCCTGGTCATCGGCGAGGGCCTCGACCTGGTCTCCATCGTGGACGCGGCGTCGGGGTACACCGAAGGCCAGCTGCTCGACTTTTTCGGTACGGCTGGCGCCGGCCCAGCGCCACCAAGCCCAAACCAAGCGCCTCACGTAAACCACGCGTCCTTCCTGATACACCCCTATTGCGCAGGCGACATTGGCGGCGTGGCGCTCACGCCCGACGCCGAGACGCTTACCGTGTGCAACTGCGACCTCGTGTTCGGGTGCCTGATCGAGTTTGAACGTGAGGGGCCGCTGTCCAATTTGGAAGCGTTCTGTGTATAGGCGGTGCTGCGAGCGCGTGCGCGTCAAGGGTGCGGGTAAATCATGTACAGCGTGCGGTAGCAAGTGTACAGGTTTGAAACTAGTTAACAAATTACAGGTTAACGGCGGTAGCGCAGTGCCACCGCGGCCGCATTGCGCCCGGCAGCGCCCATGACGCCGCCACCTGGATTGTGCGGCACAACAATGTTAGAGCAGAGGGCGATCAGTCGGTGCACTGTACGAACCGCGAGCTCCGGTGACACCCACCTGGGTGTGCGCCACTGCCGCAGAGGTAGTAGCCCGCCAGCGGCGTCGCGTAGCCGCAGGCGCTCGCGACGGGCCGGCTGTAGTAGAGCTGGTGCAGGCCCATGCTGCCGTGGAAGATGTTCTAGGGACGCACCGTGCCCTCAGGCTCCAGCAGTGCCGTCCCATCGGTCAGAACGCGCCGTCCCCAGCCGCGGCCGGCACCGCACGTACCCCGCCGGTGAGGCCAAAGATTTGCTCGAGGTCCCAAGGGCTCAGCACATCCCGGCCAATGACGGACGAGGAAAAGTTGGGCGCGTAGTGGTCAATGATGCGGAACACTGCCATGCCACACGCCGCGGTTGCAGCCAACGGCGTGGCAAGCCACTTAGCTCTGGCGTCCGCGGCGCGCCCTCGCTTGGCCGACCCGCCGCGTACCGTGGTCGGCAAACTTCTCCTTCAGCGTGCCGTCCTTCCAGGAGCCCGACGCGAGGTTGTAGGGCGCATACTGCACAAAGAGCGTCACGACGTGCTGGCCGGGCGGCGCCAGGGTCGGATCCAGCACCGACGGGATGCACATCTCGATGATGGGCCTGCCCGACGATCGAAGCGGGGAGCGAATGAACCGAGTCAACTGAGTGTTCAGCGGCGGATGGCAAGCGAGGCGAATGGGGGCGGCGCACCGCTCGGACAGCCGGCCTTGCTTGGCATCCAGGTAGGCTGTGGCCGGGACCGAAACGGCGGCATCACGCGCGGGTAAGACGGCCGGCCCAAGCTGTGCGCTCTCCTGCGGAAACGGCGCCACGGCACCTTGATGCAGCTCCTGCGGGTGCTCCTCAAAATGGATCGTTCCTTGGTGGTGGGCCTGCGGCGCCGTCGCGCCGGGCGGGGTCGGCGCCGCCACAAAGTTTGGCAGCTCCCGCAGCGCCACTGCAAAACGGCCATCACAGCCAAACAAGCGACAGCGCCCTGCAGACCCGTAAGCCGGACGGTCGCCGCGGCTATTGAGACAACGTGGACTACCGTTGATTTTGAAGGTGCCCGACTCGTAGTCGATGGCCTGGACGGAGCGCAGAAACGACGGCGGGAGGTGTTCCTGCGGTGGCGTCCCTACCCGAGTTGAGTAGCGCTGCAGGCCGCACCAGTGAGGAACACGTTCGTGCGCCCGCATAGAGGAGCGTCCGGATCGTACCGGCGCCACCAGGTCGAAAAAGGTCACCTTGGGCGTGGCGTTGGAAAGGACCAGGGGGGCCTTGAACTGCGTGCCATCGGCCAGCTCCACGCCGGCGACGCGGCTGCGCTCGACCAGCACCCGCTTCACCGGCTGGGGCGTTTGCTGCCGTGTGCGGCCTTCCCCGTGCGACCGTCAGCGTCGGCCACTCTGCACGCCGTGCATCGGCCGCGCAAGCGCACCGCGTTGACGGCGATGTGCGCGCCCCCGGCCAGGGCCGACCGGGCGATCGCGGCCGACACCGCGCCCATGCCGCCTTCGGCGTAGGCCCACACGCCGCGGTGGCCGTCGATCTCGCCCATCACGTGGTGCAGCAGCACGTACCTGCACACAGATCGCTGAGACACAGTCGATCGTAGTCAGCGAGAGCACGCGTGCGGTCCACCAACTGACCAGCGTCGGCGACCGACCCGCTGCCGGGAATGTAGGGGCTCGTGACGGCGCCAATCACGGCATCGGTCGCCAGCGTCGCCTTGAGGATCTGCAAGTAGCGCAAGGATCGCCATCCTCAGACGCCGTCTGTCTTGCTTAGATGGAGACAGCCAGTAGCAAGGGGCATCCACGCCGTGTTCGTCCGTACGTCCGACTCGAACCAGCGGTCCAGGATCTGGCCCATGCCACCAACGTTCCCTGTCCTTTGATTGGTTAGTCTCGTATCTGCTGCGATTGAGCGCCGGAACATGTGTGCGCAGTACCCGGGCTGCCGGCGCTGTCATGAGCTCGTAGAGGCCGGGAATGTCCGCAAGGGAGACCCCGCGGCCGCGGCCGGCGAGCCGCGTGGCGAGGCCGAGGAGGGACCCGATGCCGCCCGACAGGTCGATGGGCGGCATGTCCAGCAGCGGCTCGACCATGCGCACTGGGTCCCGCCACGGCATCGATCGGCCACTCCGCGCGTACACGGCCTTAGCCGGCCGGCCCATCGCCCGCATCCGCCGCCAATCCATACCGTAGCGGTCCAGCGTGGCTTCGTACTCGGAATACACATCGGCGTCCCGCCCGGAGAACTTGGCGATCTCCTTTAGGGTGGCCGCCTGGTCGCGCCCCATGAGCAGGTAGCCCGAGCCGTCCCGCCTGGGCGTGAAGGACGAATGCGGGCGCAGGTGGACGTTCAGGCCGTGTCGCTGCCAGAGGCAACGTTCGGTGCGCCCAGGCAGGAACGCCATGCCGATGAGCGGCTGCACCTGACCTTTGCGACGGTCTTTTCGGGCGGCCGCCTACCTTGAGCTGGAGATCTTCGACGATCGCCGGCCGCAGCAAGCTTAGCAGGTAGGACGCGCGCGAGAAGCGGAAGCCAGGCACGATCTCCTCGGTCACCGCGGCGCCGCCAATCACGGGCCGGCGCTCCAGGACCAGCACCCGGCGCTTCGCCCGCGCCAAGTACGCCGCCTGTGGCGGCCGGAGGACACGCCGACAAGGGCACGGCAGGGGAAAGGCGTGAGCGGGTGCGCTGCTCCCACCCCGTCAGCGACCGCTCGGTGGGCGTACCGCAACAAGGCCGTTGTGACCGCCTCCAACCACGATCGCGTCATACTCGTGGCGGAGCTCGCCCGGCGGCGTCGTGGCGACCGCCAGCGGATCCCGGCGGGCGGCCTGGTCGTTCGCGGCCAAAGCCAGTGTCCGCCTGCTCGCGAAGACGCCAGCCAAGCGGCGGCCGGCGGCCCGCAGCAACGTGGCCGCCATCCTTCTGTGCTTGCCACGGGCGCTTGCCACCGGCGAAGCGCCGTTGCTCGCGCCCGGGCTCTCTCGCCCGCCCCCGGCCGCTTCTCCAACCACTGGCTCTCACCAGCCTCCAGCATGCACGTCCTCGCCCCGTGCCGCGTCGCCCTGCGTGCTTCCGGCAGGCGGCAGGGGCGCTTCAAGGACGCGTCCGCGCGCCCGTCCGCCCGCCCGCGTCGTCTGCGGCCGCCGCTGGCGGGTTTTCGCGCCAAATTTACCCCCCCCAGATGCGCGTTGACCCCCCCAACTGGGCGGCGCTGCGGCAGCGGACGCCGCGGACGCCGAGAGGAGCGCACGACGACCCCCTACAAGGACGCGGGCCGGAGGCGCCTGAAAGAGCGGGGCCGCGGAAGCAGCACGCCGAGAGGGAGGCAAGGACTGGTCAGGCGAGCGCCGACCGGAGGACGCAACGGACAAGGACGCCGCGGACGGCCGGGACAACGACGAACGCCGCACGCCCGGGTCGACGCACGTCGGCGAAGAAGCCGCCCTGGAAAGAAGCCATGGCGGCCGCAAACAACGAGAGCGTCGGCACGTACCGACCGGGCTTCCCGGTCTACTCGATCGCGTGGAGCATGCGGCCGGACCAGCCCCTGCGGTTCGCCGTGGGCAGCTTCCTGGAGACGGCACAGAACAAGGTAGCGCTGCTGGCCGGCCGGCCGGACCAGGCAGGCGCTGGTAGCGACGCCTTTGCCGTGGCTGACGTGGACCACGTGATGCGCCCGTGCGGACGGCGGTGCCGGCAGGTCCAAGTGCTGCAGCAGGGCCCCAACGTGAACGACTACGTGAAGCGGGCCGAGATCGACCATATGTTCCCGCCCACCAAGCTGGCGTGGGTGCCCGACCGGACCGGGAAGCTGCCGGACCTCCTGGCCACCACGGGCGACTACCTCCGGCTGTGGGAGCTCTCCGCGAACGGCGTCTCGCTCCGCGGCACGCTCAGCAACCAGGTACCGAGCGGGACGCCCGGCCGCCGAAGAATTGCAACGGACTAAGCCGCAGCCGTGGTCCTGGCGGGCGCGTTTCGAGGCACAGCGGAGCTCGGCGGCCAACCGCGGGAACGAGCACGCCGCGCCCATCACGTCCATGGACTGGAACGAGACGGACCCTGCGATCGTGGCGACGTGCAGCGTCGACACGACGTGCACCATCTGGAACGTCGAGGTGCGCCCCCCGGTCGCTCTGGCCGAACGTGGCGAGCTGGCAGTAACAGCTGTGGCGCTCGCGCAGCTGGCGGGGGGGACGACCACGCCGCAGTCCCAAGTGGCCAAGACGCAGCTCATTGCGCACGACCGCGAGGTGTTTGACGTGGCCTTTGCCAAGGGCGTGGACGTCTTTGCATCGGTCGGTGCCGACGGCTCCCTACGCAGCTTTGACCTGCGGTAGGCGCGCCGGGGTGTGGACGCGACACCCGTGCGGCTGCTTGGGAGTAATTGTGCCTCGATCGTCGTCTGCCTGAGTGACCGTGCGGCCGCAGCAACCTGGAGCACTCGACGATCCTGTACGAATCGCCGGACAACAGCCCGCTGGTGCGGGTGGCCTGGAACAAGTTTGACCCCAACCTGCTGGCCACGTTTGCGCTGGATAGCAACCGGCTCATCGTCCTGGACGTTCGGGTGCGGCGCCGCTCCGGCACCCCCGGTCGAGCGGCTGGCTGGGCGGTGGCACTCACGCGCCTCCGCATCACATTCTCGTTGGCTGCGGCGCAGGTGCCCGCGGTCGCCCTGCACGAGCTCAACAGCCACACGGCGCCCATCAACAGCTTTGTGTGGGCGCCCCACATGAAGCACGGCCTGTGCACTGCCAGTGCGTTGCGGCCTGTAGCCCGTGCCGCAGCACACGGCGCCGGGCGGTTACTGACCGCCCCAGCCAAGGGCATGGCGGGCCTTGTCGTCTAATTTAGGTGATGACGCCCACTCGCTGGTGTGGGACATTAGCGGCGGCAGCGCCAAGCCCATCGACGACCCCTACTTGGTGTACCGCGGCGAGGGGCCCATCAACCAGGTGGCATGGTCGGTGGCCAACCCCGAATGGGTACGGGCGACGGCGGGCGGCAGGGAACACCCGTGCTGGCGCGCGAGCCTCATGGGCGCCCTCTTGCTGCCTCTGCTGCGTGCGATTCCAGATGGCGCTCACATACGACAACGCGGTCCAAACACTGCGCGTGTGAAGGCCACCCCGAACTTGGCAAGCAGGGCTGTGTAGTTGTTGACCTCTATGCTTTGTGTACAATACATACTTTGGAATTTACTCTGCAAGCACGGCACGTGCGAGGTTGCGCGCCAAGGCGAGGTGCACGGGCTCAAAGTCGGCCGGCGATTCTGTGCATCGACCGCCACGCAGCCCAAGCGAGACCCCTCTCAGCACCCGCGCTGCGGCACGTCAGTGTTTGGGTGCGCTCGCTCCATACGGCCTCCGAGGACGCGCGGGTCGGCGGCCGACGCGAGCAGGTCCTCCAGGCACCGCATCAGCTCGTATGTCTCGTCGACGTTGAAGTAGAGCTCCGGCGCCTCCAGCAACGGGACGGCGTCCAGCAGCAGCGCGCGCCAGAACCGCTTCGGGGCGACCTGCGTGACCAGCGCGCGCACCAGCAGCGCCGACGCGGCCTTGTAGTCGCCGCTCTGTGGGCGTGCCACAGGCGAAGGGCAGGGCCTGCGTGGTGAGCCTGCCTGTACGCAGCCCGCTGCATCCCCGTCGGCGCCTGCAGCCGTACGGTGTAGGTGCGATGGAAATCAAAGTAGAGCCGCAGGAACGCCAAGCGGTCGATGCTTTGCGAGTGCCGCTCCAGCAGCTCGACAATGTCGCCATAGGAGAGCGTGCCTGGATGCATGCGTCTCACTGAACAAGAGCCGCAAACGCGTCGTCAGCCGCTGCACTACCCAGTGCGCCGAGTGATGCGCGCGCGCACTCGCACCGTGGGTGAGGTACTCGTCGAGCAGCTGGTCGGCTAGTTGCACGACCATGGCCTCGTCGCCGGCGCTCAGGTAGTGTGCGATCGCTTCGCCGTACCGCCGGTGCTGCACCGCCTGCCGTGCGCGCACCTGCGTGGAGGAGGCGAACCGGGACTCGGCCGCGGCAGCGCGTTAGCGGCCACGCCGTCGCGGCGGCCACCTCAGCGCTCGGGCCAACGTACGCGGTGGATCGACTGCGCCAGGTCGGCAAAGCCGCACTCCTGGCACACCGTCAACACGGCGAGCATGCGCGGCGCCGACGTGATCGGGACGCGCTCCAGCAGCTGCCGAGGAACGCCACGAGCCGCGCCCAGTCCGCGCACCTGGTCAGCACGGCCCCCCTCCTTCCGACGCGCGCGTTTCATGCCGCCGACGGCGTACGGCCTCGAGCGTGGCCAGCCCCATGACGGGGCAGCTGCGCAGGTACGCGACGCCCGCCTGCCAGTGCACCGGGTGCGCAAGCAGCATGCTGCCGTACTCGAGCAGACAGTACTCGCGGAGGTCGACCGCGGCGGCCTGCGCAACGGTCTCGACGGGGTCCAGCAGGCCGCAGTGGTGCAAAAAGTCGGTCAGGTGCGCCGTCAGCCACGGGTCCAGCTGGCTGCACAGCGAGATGGCCTGCAGAGGCCGCGCCGTGCAGCACCGCAGGACGCGCGGCGCATGCTCCGTGAGCCGTGGCCCTAGCGCGGAGGAAGCGAGGGAGTGCGCGCCGCACCCGCGTGGTATCCAGCTCCAGCAGGGCACGCATCACTTCGTCGGTGCGCGACAGCGTGCGGTTCCCAATGGCGTCGTCCAGGAGCGACCTGCGGGCCCATGTCCAAGACTCGCCTATGCGCAGTAAGGTGCTCAATCAAAGCGGCGCGCTGCAGCCGGCGTGCTGCTGGAGGGACACGCACGGGACGTCGTAGCTCTGGGCCGTGGGGTTGAGGTACGTGAGCGTGGCGGCCAGCACGTCGTACCACGCCAGCGAGAGAGCGTCGCTCAGCTCCGCCAGCGCGTCCGCCTCGCCGCACAGCAGGCGGGCCGCGCGGTGCAGGGCGCGCTGGACGTCGCTGCCGCGCGGCGTAGCCGTCAGATCGGCAGCGGTTGTCCTGCGAGTTGCAACCAGCGCAAGAAAACAACGATACGACCAGTGTGGGCGCGCCGCCGGCCATCGCGTCGACCACCGACGTGCGCCGGTCCGGTCACCCCTACCGGCAACGCTGCTGCCAGCGCGTCCACGCGGCGGTGAACTCGCTCTGCACCGCGAATGCTGACCGGCGCGGCATGGTACGCAGCAGCGTCTGCCCCGGCCATCCAAGGGGATCCATCCCCTCGGCAAATCAGCCCCGTGCCGGGCGGCTACAGACACGCTGTGGCCATCGGACGTACGCGAATGCTGGCCGCCGCAGCGCCCAACGAGCCATCGTCCAGCTGCTGCAGCGCCCGCTCCGCCATCGCCACGTCGCCACGGACCAGGCGGCTGTCGAGGCCGTGCAGGCTCGATGAGGCACCGCGGCGCGTGAGACAGATGCCGCGGCCGCCGCAAGCGTGCTCGCAGCGTTTACCGCGTACCGTTGGAAGGTCGTCAGGAGCGCGCTGGGGCTCGTGCCGGCGTCCGTGGTGTCTGCACGCACAGGGCCACGCAGGAGACTCGGCAAGCGACCACGCATCAGCGCGCTGTCTAGACACGGCAGGCCGCACACCCCGCCCGCGCGCACCGGCGTGGCACACGTTGACCCAGGTGGCGAACGCCTCCGAGAGCTGGTCGCCGAGCGCCGTCGACACAAAGATGACGTCCATCAAGTGCCAAATCGCGCGCATGTCCCGCACGACGGCGATCTCACGGTCCACGCCGTCGCCCTTTGCGTGCTGCAACTGCTGCCAGTACTGCTCCAAGTGCATCCGGTACTGCCGGCTGACGTGCACCCGCGCCTCCGGCTGGAGAACAGGCCGGCTGCCGCGGCGACAGGAAGCGCACGCTCGCTGTGCATTGCAAATCAGCCGGCCGTGCCGTAGGCGGGGCCGTGGGCTGCCCCGTGCCGTAGCGGCGTACTTGTCGTCGTCGCGCATGACCGCGTCGCCCTGCTCGCGGGCGGCATCGGCAGCCAGCACCTGCAGCACGTTGAACACGACGTGGCTGCCGTTGATGAACTGCCAGAGACACGCGTCAGACGTGCAACAGAGCTCGAAGCTTAGCGCTATTTGCGGCCGCGTTCCCCCTCTTCACGCTCCGCGGTGCTGCTGAAAAAGCGCGGCAAGTACCCGGTTGCGCAGCGGCGAGACGGGCGCCCACTCGGCCTGCGTCACGAGGGCGTCCAGCTTGTCCTTGGCGTACTGCACCGGAGCCTGGCAGTCCGCGGAAGGCCGCACAGCGGTGTCGCGGGCGTTTAGCGGGGCCGTTGCTGTGGCCCGGGGGTGCGGCGCGGAAGGCGTGGCAGGCGCACCTTGGCGCCCGTCGCGGTCCGACCCGCGAGAAAGAGCGCGAGGCCAGCGCTGCCGGGCCGCTGCCGCGACTCCAGCCGCCGGTTGGTCGCCCGCAGCTTGGCCGGGTCGTCCAGCGGCAGGCCCAGTGCAATGTGGGCCGTGGGGCCCTGCATCGCCGGGGTCGCCATGCCGGCGTCGTCCGCTGGCCGTTCGGCTGCCGCCGCCGTCCTTGGGCAGGGGCAGCCTCGATGCCACCACTGCGTTGTCTGGCCCGTCGGCCTGCTTGCCCGCCTTCTTCGCTGCCTCCTGCACCTGGCCGTGTGCCGCGGCGTCGGCAGCGCACGCCGCTGGCCGCCTCGGGCGCGCTCGGCCGGCCGCGTCCGCCCTGCGCCCCCCGAAAAGGCGCGCCAAAACGGTCGATGACGTCATTCGTTGAGTGACGTCATCGGAGGCGGCGGCGGCGGCGGCGGCCGGTCGAACGCGGCTGCGTCCTCTCGCGCTCCTCTGCGTTCGTCGTCGTCGTTCGTCTTCAGGCGCCCTTCTGGTGTGGTCGGCCGCGTCGGCGTCTGTGGCGTCGTTCTCGTCACTTTTGAAAGCAAAGCGCGCGGCTAAGCGGCGAAAAGACACGGTGCCTTTCCGGCCTGCAAACAGCCCGGACGGCTGCATCCCAAGCGGATAGTGCAGCCCCCGTCAGCCTGCCCTTGCTCGGCTTCGCACCTGCCACGGGTGGGCAGAGGCCGCCCAAGTACGACACGGCACCATGGGCAAGTCCGACGTGGAAACGCTGATCGAGATGGGGTACGCCGCCCAGTCCC
>Ga0180216_1004646_pt1 | contig 10340 bp, 14 predicted proteins | sample eDN3rd37CBELigMG_FD_128879 | JGI IMG/M metagenome (GOLD analysis project Ga0180216, IMG submission 128879) | Enriched Miracle-Growth compost microbial communities from Emeryville, California, USA - eDNA 3rd pass 37_C BE-Lig MG (version 2)... ...
CCCCCCGCCCCGCCGCCGCCGCGCTGGATCGATCGTCTGTGTGAGCGGGTCAGCATCCAGCCGCGGCTGTCAGCGCGGCCCGCCGGCCCGTACTGGTTCGCGTCAGGCCGTCGTTGATGACAGCAAAGAGCTGCCGCGCCAAGCGCTCGGAGCGGAGACGAAAGATGAGCTCGCGGTAGTCGTTGTTGAGCCGCAGCACGCGCGACGAGCCCGTCTGCTTCTTGCCGCGCGACAGCTGCGGGACACAGTCAACAGGTTTCTGTGTACCGACATTGCGTTCGCTCTAGCCGTGCCCCCGGCGGCAGGGCGCGCGTGTCCGCCGCGGCGCGCCGCACCTTCAGGAAGTGGTCCAGCAGCATCACTTCGCGCGGCACGGTCTGGTCGACGTCGGCGTAGTAGGCGATGTGGTTGCTGCGCACGACGAGCCACTTGCTCGAGCTGCCGTGCGTGAAGATGGCGTACGTCAGGTCGACGAACGGCGAAAAGATTTTCCAGTTGTACCTGAGCGCTGCAGCGCACACTCGGCGGTCGCCGGTGCAACTATCAGCGTCCTCGCTCCACATTCCCAGGCTGCCACGCGGCGGCGGCGGCGGTCCTACCGCTCAAAGTGCCGCCCGCCGGGCCGCTTCGCAATCCGCGTTTCGTAGGGCTTGGGCCCCATGTCGCGCATGAACGACGCGTCGCTGCACTGGCAAAACTCAATGACGGCGTTCTGGTGGGACCGACGTGCCACGGCGCCAAGCATTGTGGTTAGGCACTTCTCTTGCAACGTGGGGCGCGCAGCGATCGCGCCTACCCGCGCCGCTGGGCTCAGCGGCGTCTTGAGCAGCGCGATCAGGTACTGCTCCAGCAGGCCCTTGTGCCACTGAAAGACCGCGTTGCCGTCGATGTCGGGATGCGGCACATCGCGGCCCACCGCCCGCCCCGCGGTGGCGCCCTCGGTGCCGCCACCCGCGGCACCGGTGGCCATGCCCATGGGCACGGCGGTGCCGGCGGCCACGGCGGCGATCGCGGCGGCCATCGTGGGCTGGTCCGCCTGCTCCTCTGTGGAGGCATCCGTGAGCGTCGTCATGGACCGGTCGGCGGGCGTCTGCGTGTCGACCATCGTGCCGCCGCCGGACCGGCGCAGAAAGTACGGGAACGGCGGCAGGTGCGGCTGCAGCAGGGCAACCCGCAGCCGCGTGTGCAGCCGCAGGAACTCGCGATACCGGCGAGGCACCGTCCAGCGCATGCCGTAGTAGTCGAACGCCAGCGTGTACATGGCGCGGCCCGGGCGCGCCAGGCCCGGGAGGCCCCGCTCCACGCTGGCAATCCGCACGCGCAGCAGCGATAGGTCCACGGCCAGCCGCTCGTGGCCAATGTCATCCAGCAGGATGGTCGGCGGCGGCAGCGGCGGCGGCGCCTCGGGCGCACCCTCGGGCGGCCCGGCGGCGGCCTCGCCGTGGCGCGCGAACGGGTGCAACGTCAAGACGTGCGTGAGCCGGCGCCAGCGGTCCTGCCCAGCGGGGTGCTGCTCGCGCTGCGCCCCGGCGGCGGTCGCCGCCGCGGCCACACTGGTGGGGCCGCCGCGTCCAGCGGCGGCGGCCGTCGACGGCGGGCGGACCGAAGCGGTCGCTGGCGGCTCGTCCACGATGAGGCTGCCCTCAATGTCGGTCATCTCGACCGAGGCGGCCGACCGCGGGCTTCGTGCCTCGGGCGGCATGGTGCTGGCAGTCGCGGCCGCCGCGGCCGCCGCTGCAGTTCAAAGCACCAGCTTCGGCGGGTTTGTTGATACTGCGCGGTGGGGCCGTAACGTCGGCTGCCTCGCTGCTGCAGCGCCGGCCTGTGCCGCGGAGGCCGGCCGGCCCGCCGGCACCGTCCGCCACGCATGACGCTACTGTCCAGAGCGCCCCACCCGGTTACGCGTTTGTCCTGTTCAGCCCGAGCACGCCGCATTCCGCATCCACTCCTGCTTTCTTTGCTGGGTGGCGACGTCGTCGTCCTCTTCGTGCCCGTCCTCCCCGTCCCCGTTGCGAGTCCTCGCTCGCGTCGCCGCCCGCGTCGCCGCCTGCGTCGCCGCCCGCGCCCGCTTCCGCGCTTTGTTGACACAGATGACGTCACGTTCGCGCCAAAAATGGCCGCCGCACAGCCCAGCCGCAGCAGCGGCGCTTCGACGCCCGCGGGCGGCGGCTGGCGGCGGCTTGTACGCGCTTTAAAGCAGGCCGCAGGCAACGGCACGCATGCACGAGCACTAGATCGCGCGACGGACGCGCGCGTCGAGCGCGCGTTTACTTGGCGCCATGGACCGGCGGCGGGCGACGCCGCCGACGCGCCCGCCATTTCGCCTGCTCCGGCGCCACCGAGTGCGCTCCCGTCGGCATACACGGCCCCCCGTGTCAATCGGGCGCAGCTCGCCCGGCTGCTGGACAGCTGGGCCGCCGCCCGGCCGCCGCCACGAGCCGGAGGCCGTGCCAGGACCGTCGCAAGACTTGGTGTCAAGGGCTAGCACGCATCGAAGACCCTTTGGCCCAGCGGAGATATCGTGTCCGCCTTCCTGACCCTGCTTTCAGTGCAGTCGTCGTGCCCAGCTTGCGCTCGAGCTGGTCGGCGCTCGCGGCCGCGGTCTAGGCAGCCGCGCGTGCGAAGGCTCTGTACGCAGCGGCCGGCGACACCGCAGCCTGCTCGAACGGACCCAGCGGGCGCAGGTCGGAATGCTGCTGCCGCGCACGCCGACCTCGGTGATCGCCAGGGCCGCCGCCGTTGTCAAGTCGGCGCCGATCCTCGCGATCGCGATGGGCGCCGGCACACCGTCGCCGCGAACCCTCGGCCGGGCGGCCACCAAACAATGGATTTGCGGGTCGGCGCCGCGGTGGATCGCTCGCAGCCCTATGTAACCGCCAACTGACGCCGCGGCCGCTCGCGGTGCTGCGACTGTTGCGCGCTTCCAGAGCTGTCGAAATCGATGTTGAGGGACGAGCTCGTCTCCGTCCGCGCCGAACTGCGGCGCAAGCTCGTCGACATTGTACGGAACCTGCTGGACGCGCTGGCCGTCAATGAACAGCTGCAGCAAGCGCTGGCCGCCGCGGGCTCAGCAGGGCCTGCTGTTGTGGATGGCAGCAATGTGGACGACTGGTGCGCGGCGGCAGCGGTGGCCACGGCCAGCAAAGCGCGTCGACCGCAGTACCCTTGCTAGACTGACCCTCTCCCCTGTATTCACAGCATACTAACCTTTGTACATCGCTTCCCGCCCACCTCTGTCTAGTCGTACTTGCGCGCCGGCGACCGGCTGCGGCTGCGCGACCGCCGCCGATCGCGGTCATCGCGGTACCGGTCATCGCGGTACCGGTCGTCGCGGTACCGGTCCCGGTGGGAATCGCGGTCGTAGTCGCGATCGTGCCGGCGGTCGTAGTCGCGATCGTGCCGGCGGTCGTAGTCGCGGTCGTACCGGCGGTCGTAGTCGCGGTGGCGGTCATAGTCGCGGTCACGGGAGCGATCGTAATCCCGGTCACGATCCCGCTCCCGGCGGTCGCGGTCATCGTCGCGCCGCCGCTCCCGGCTCGGGCTGCGGCTGCGATGCCGGCGGCCACCGTCGCGGTAGCGCTCGCGGCTGGGGCTCCGGCGCCGGCTCTCTGGCGACCGCGAGCGTGTCGGGCTGCGGCTGCCCCGGTACAGATCCGGCGACCTGCCGTCCAGCAACCAAACACGGCCACGCAAAACCAGCCAGTGAGCCACTGTGGGCGCACGGCCCGCGAGCCACGCCGGCGCCGGACGTACGGCCGGCGGCGCGGGCGGGCGTCGTCCTCGTCCTCGTCGGCGTCGCGGCCGCCGCGGACATTGGATTCCCCTGCGGCTTCGCGGTCAAAGGCCTTGACGGTCTCTTCGATCGACTTCATGACGGGCACGGGGATGGGCGGCAGCATGGTGTTGAAGTACTTTTTGTTGAAGAGCAGGTCCCGAATGAACTTGCCCACGGTCCTGGAGGCGGCGGCGACGCAGCCCCAACCGGCGAACACGATAGGCCAAAGATGAACCCGAACGTTCGTCGCGACACCGCGCGCCGCCCAGCGAGCCACGCGTGTGCGCACAGTCACAAGGCCGACGAGCCAGCACCGTTATGGAGCAGCGCGCACGCCCGTACCCGCACCCACCCCGCACCCCGATCAACAGAGGGCGCTGCGACGTTAGCGACGGGCGCGCGGCACGGCCGCCCACCGCCACGCCGGCGTACGTTGGCGGGTGGTTGCCGACGTGGACCTTGACGGGCTGGTCGTCGCCCAGGAACTCTTCGTACCACTCCATCAGCTTGGCCGGCGGGTGGACGTAGCGCAGGTACAGGAACGCCAGGCACCGCACGTAGCTGCCGACGGCGGCGCGACGCCAGCAATGTGGGCAGGACTCAGCAACGCTTATCGCACGCCGAGCGCGGCGCTGGCAGCATGCGCGCGTACGCATTGTTGGACGCGACCATGCGCTCCAGCTGGCGCACGGTGAGCTGCAGCGACCAGAGCTTAAACAGGAGGCAGAACGCCGTCGACACCGTCGCGTACGGGTTGGGCGAGTTGGGAATGTTGGGCTCTGCGTGCCCCCGGCCGCTGCGTCACATGGCGGCCCCAGCGTGAGCGAGACGCTGGCCGACATCGAGGCGCACGCGACCGTGTGCAGCGTACCCAAGTTGGTGACGCGGTTCTTGATCTCTTCAATCACCTCCTCGTACGTCTCCAGAATCCTGTGGCGCGATGGGCGGCAGCGGCGGCGTCCGGCCCACCGTCAGGGCGCTGCGACGCGCTCGTGCTCTCGCTGGCAGGTCCACGTACGCGAGGTTCTTGTAGTACTGCGACGCCTTGACGTTCCTGTGCAGAATCTCGTTAAAGTTCATGGTCGTCGGGTTGCCGTACGTCTCGAGCTTCTCGGAGCGCCCCATGGTGGCGGCGCGGTTCGGCGGCACGGCCGTCTCGCCGCGGCAAGGCGAACCAAACAAGGGCGAATCCGAGGACGACGGAGGAAGACGAGACGAACGGCACTGGCAAAGCGCAGCCGGCGTCGCTCGCAGCAGCAGCGGCCGCAGCCGAGGCAGCCAAGGCAGCCGCCGCCAGCAGCAGCAGCAGCAGCAGCAGCAGCAGCAGCAGCAGCAGCGCAGAAGCCGTTGCACAGTGGATGACGTCATCGGCGGCGGCGACGGGCTGACGGGGCGAACGAGAACGCCGGGAGGCCGGTGGAGCGAGCGTCAAGAGAACGGCTGAAGGCGCTAAAGCGAACGTCTGAAGGCGCTCGTCGGAAGGCGGCTGCGACGCAATGGTCCAAGGAGACAGGGAACGACGAACGACACGGCTCGGAGCCTCCTTGCATCAACCGTCGGTCGGCTTCCCGCCGGGTTCGGACCGGTTCGCGGTGACGACGCCGCCATGGGCACGCTGCTGGAGACCTGGGACGGCCGGCGGTTCGAGTGCCTCGTGCCATCCGAGGCCGAGTTCCTCTATGAAGAGATTGTGACGCGCCGCAGCTACCTGCAGGAAGGCGTGCGGCTGCCGGACGGCGCGGACCCGGACGCCGTCGTGGTGGACGTCGGCGCCAACATTGGTAGGGCCGGCGGACGGGCGGAGCGGCACGGGCGGCGCGACGGCGTGCCGTAGTCTGAACACGCCTCTGGGCACCAGTCTGTGTGGGGTCGGGGGCGGGTGACCGTCGCGCAGGCCTGTTTGCCATGCTCTGTGCGCGCGAGCAGCCCGGCGTCGACGTCCACGCCCTGGAGCCCGTGCCGGTGACGCACGACGTCCTCGCGCGCAACGTGGCCGACTGCCCGCGCGTGTACACGCACCGCCTCGCGCTCCGCGGCCCCGCCGCCGCCGAGCGCGGTGCGGCCACGCTCGCCTACTACCCGGCGATGCCCGGCGAGTCGACGTTCCACCCTGACGAGAACGCGGCGCAGCAGGAGCTCCTAGCGCGGCCGCCGCACCGCGCGGAGCTCATCCAGTGCGATGTCGCGACGCTGAGCGGCTTCCTCGCGCAGCAGGGCATCCGCCGCGTCGGCCTGCTCAAGGTGGACGTGGAGGGCGACGAGGCCGAGGTGCTCGCGGGCATCGCCGACGCCGACTGGCCGCGGATCGACCAGGTGGTCGTGGAGGTGCGCGACGTCGACGGCCGCAAGGCCGCGATCGCCGCGCTGCTGCGGGCGCGTGGCTTTACGGTGCGCGAGCGCGCGGAGCGGTCCGAGGTCGTGGCGGGGTACGCCACGGTGATCCCGTCGACGCTGCGCCTCTACCTGCTCTACGCGGTGCGGCCGACGCGGGCCGGGTAGCCCGGCGCCGCGTGCGTGTACAGTGCACAGGGTGTACAGCGACGCGTGTCGCACGTAGGTTTCCTTGTAATCGTCGGTTGTACAGGCACGAGATGTTGTTACAAGGCAAGGATCACGTTTTTTCGGCGGCCGATACAGCTGCATACGGTGGTGCATAAAGCGTGCGGTGCCGCGGCCGAGCCCGCACGCGTCGTCTCTCGCTCTCTCGCTGAAAAGCGCAAGCAACACAGGAGGTACAGTGAGCACTAGTGTACATGATGATGGTCGCACGAACTAATGGGGGAAAAAACCGCGTGCAGGCGGACTCTACAACCGCTGCGCCGGTCCGGCAACGGCCTCGCACGCTTCCCGTGGCGTTTCGTCGTGTTACTTGATGCCCGCATCGGTGACGATCGGCGGCGGCAGCGCGCCGCGGTTCGCCGCGTGGGCCAGGTTCTCCTGCTGCTCCACTTCGGCCGCGCGCTCGGCCATGTCCCGCAGCTCGTACTCGTGCTGGCGCTGCTCTAGCCGCGTTAGTATTTCAAAGAGGTTCTTGAGGTGCACGTCCTGGGGTGCCCCGCCGCGGCGCCAACGACGATGCGCAAGGGAGACTCAGCCGACGGGCGCGTGGGGGTGGCCGGCTGGACGCAAGGGGGCGCGGCACGTACCGTGGTGCCCTGGGCGATGTGCATGAGCTCCTCGTACTTTTCGATGCAGTGCCGCTGCAGCGCCGACAGCTCGCGCGAGAGGTCGCGGTGGTCGTGCTGGCCGGTCATGTCCAGCTCGAACTTTCTGCTCGGGTTCTGGTGGGGACCCGCGCGAAGCGAGAGGACGACGCACGCACGATGAGAACGCTGGGGCGGCGGGACTGAACAGTGCAGGATCGGGTGAGCGTACCGAGAAGCCATCGATGACTGCCTTGACCACCTCGGTGTGGAGGACCATAAAGTCCGACGTGAACTTCATGAACGGCTCCTTGTCAAAGACCTCGACGAGGTTGGCCATGTTCTGAATGACCTTGGCGATCAGGGTGAGCGTCCGGCCAGGCCGACCCGAGGGCGTTTCTGTTGTTCGTTTGTTTTTTTTTCGGACGTCGGCACAGGGGTGGCGAACATGAACGCATCGAGGCGTCTGAGCGCTGTGCCCCTGGCGCGCCCTGTGGTCGTTGCGCGTGAGAATTCGTACCGGTGGCGATGCCAAAGAGGGCCGGGTTGAGAATGGCGGGGCAGAAGAACCGCAAAAAGATGAAGCCGCTGTGCCGCCGCCGCCGCGCCGGACAACTGACACAGCAGCCCGTGAGCGTGTGGGCGGGGCGGGCAGCCTGCGACCCGCCGACGGGACGCGGAGGCGTACGAGACGGCCAGGTAGCGCTCGTTGCCGTTCGGGAACTTGCGGATGACCTCGGACTGGATGCTCGCAAAGATGTGCTTCATCTCACTGGGGCGCCGCGGCCGAGCCCGCGCCGCACACACGAGCCGTGCAGGGTGAGCGGGCTGCACGGGACCCGGGGCCGGGGCCAAGGCAGGTGCGGCGCCGTACTCGGGGCACTTGGGCACGGACTCGCGGATGCGGTCAAAGAACTGCTTGCTGTACGTCAGGAGCCGCTTCTGGTTCTTCTTAAGGTCCTCGCCGCGGCCGAGGCGCGTCGGGTCGACCTCGCAGCTGTCCTTGTCGTTCAGGACCTCCTCGACCAGCGGCGCCAGCACGTAGTGCAGGTAGTCCAGGCCGACCATCTTCATGTACATGTCGATCACCTTGGTGCCCAGCGAGTTGCCGCGGAACATGATGCTGGACCGGCCTAGAGACCCGCGGCCGCCAGAGCGCCGTCGGCAGCAGCCTCGTGGGTCAGTCGCGCGACACCCACGACACATCGTCCGCGCGCCGCCCGGCCGTACTTGTCTTGAGGATCTCGAGCGTGGTCAGCGTCCGCACAAACTGGCCCACCCGGGCATTGATCGCAAAGATGTTGACCAGTGTGCCGGCGACCTCGTCAAGCTGGGTGTTGGCCACGCGGGCGAGCGCTGTGCCCCAGAACGATGCGCACGCACGGGCGCGTGCCTCAGGCCGTCAGCGGGCGTGGCTCCCGACCAAGGAGGAGCCGGTGGGGGCCGGGTGGGGGGGCAAAAGTGCGTGGCGCACCTTCCGCACAGGCCAGCTCCGGGTCCACGAACGCCTCCAGCAGGTCGTGGTACTCGTGATAAGGCATGATCTTCTCGATCTGCGCGGCCCGTGAGCGTCGGCAGCAAAGTATAGCCATCGGACAGCGTTAGAGACACGGCCCGGCCCCTCGCGTTCCGTGCCGATGGGGCGTGCTGCGTACGGTCAGGATGAGCTTGACACGCAGCGCGCCGTTGCCGCGGTTGGCCGACGAGCTCAGGCCCGGCAGGCTCAGCGTGGACGAGTCGCCCGCATGGCCGCCGCCGCCAAGGAGCAGGCCCGACGACCGGCGGCGCTCGGCCTTGGGCGACAGCGGGCGCTCGTCGGTCGCCGAGACCGGCGGCACGTCGATGGCGAACCACTGGTCGATCGGCCGGCCGTGCCGCACCGTGTTCAGGTCAATCTCCACCACGCCTGCGCGCGCCAGCGGGCGGGGGCGGCCGGGTCACCAGCGGCAAAGCAATTTCGTCAACCGCACGCGCGGGCTGCCAACCCCGGCCCCCACTGCGCACGCCGTCGCCGTACCCAGGCGGCAGTCGCGGATGCGCGACGTGCCGGTCACCTGGGTGTTGATGAAGATGGTGAGGCGGCTGGTCTGGTCGGTGATGGCGGTGTCAAAGAAGAACTCTTCGCCAAAGAACGGCTGGTTCGTCGCGTGCTTGGTCGACGTGACGACGCGCTGGCCGTTGTCGACCACGACCACGCAGTACGGGTTCACCAATCGCTTGTCCATGCCCGGCGCGATGCCGTCGGCTGGCCAACCACTACCGAGCACGCGGGCGAAGCCCCAAGTTAGCCGCCGCGGGCAGCGCCGCACGGCGCGTGGCCGCTCACGTGCACGCGCGTACCTTCCATCACGTGCAGGCGCAGGGTGCCGATGGTCCGGAAGGGCTCGTTGGAGCGCATGTTGCCGCCGGGCGCCCTGCAACGTGTGTGGCGCAGCAGCGGCCGTGCGGGCAGGCCGGTCCGAGTCAGCACAGCGTGCGACGGATGCTGCTCCGCCCCTCCCGCGGCTGGGCGTACGCGGGCTGGCGCTCGCGGAACAAGCTGGCGGCGTCCTCGCGGATGGTGCCGTTGGACTTGGTGCGCAGGAGCGACATGTGCCGCCGCCGGATCGGCGCGATCAGGGCGGCTGGGCAGTTGTCCTTGCGGCGGCCGGCGCCGTAGGCCTCGTAGTCGGCGCGGATGGCCTCGGCCCATTCGCTGCAGACGGTGGCGTTGGGCGCGATGAGCGTGAGCGCCGCCGAGCTCTGCCGCGGCTGCAGCGCAAACGCGTCGTAGGGGAACTTTTTCGACTTGGGCACCTTGACCACGTTCATGATGCTCAGGTCGTAGACGGCGTTTGGGCGGCCCGTCGGCGTCGCCGACTTGTACTCTTCCAGGAACGCGCCCACCTTGCGGTACGTGAACGCCTGCAGCTTCTTGAACGGGCCTGCGTGGCGCCAACAGCTTGCTTGAGGCAATGGGAGCCGAGCACGGCGTTAGTCTGGGCGCCGCCGCCGTTCGGAGACCGAATGGGGGGCATGCGGCGTACCGGCGCGGCGCCGCAGCACGCCTACCATGTCGCGCGGCACGTGGCGCTGGACGTCGAAAAAGTACTCGTTGCTCATGCGCGGCGGCGTCTCCGCCTCCGAGAGCGGGCGCGGCGGGCTCATCGGCGGGCTCATCATCCGGCTCAGCAGGGGGCTCATCGGGACCGGGCTCGCCGGCAGCGCCGGGCTGGTCGGCAGCGCCGGGCTCGCCAGCAGGCCGCCGGGGCTCTTGGGCGGCGGCGTGGCGCTGGTCGACGGCACCGCGGGGCTCGTCGGCACCGCGGGCGTGCTCGGCACCGCGGGCGTGCTCGGCAGCGCGGGGCTCGACGCCGCGAGCGGGCTCGCGGGCGTCACCACCACGGGCATCGCCGGGCTCGCGGGCGCGGTGCCCGCGGCGG
>Ga0180216_1004647_pt1 | contig 10339 bp, 12 predicted proteins | sample eDN3rd37CBELigMG_FD_128879 | JGI IMG/M metagenome (GOLD analysis project Ga0180216, IMG submission 128879) | Enriched Miracle-Growth compost microbial communities from Emeryville, California, USA - eDNA 3rd pass 37_C BE-Lig MG (version 2)... ...
AATATTTAATGAATGATGTATATATATTATAACACTTATAGATGGAGAGCTCAACCAGGGTTAGTAGGTGGTTATTTTCTACAAATCATAAAGACATTGGTTCCCTTTATCTAATTTTTGGGAGAAAGTCCCTTACCATAATAAGCTTTTTACTAATATTATTCGTGTGTATTACTATATTTATGTGGTATGAACCAAACACCTTATACGCCATGGATCCATCAAAGGTTAACCATGGCGGAACAGGTGTCAATGTCGCCGTGTCTAATGCGGCACAGTCTACTATAAGGATGCAAGCATTCAAGGATGCTATGATAGATATAGTAGTTGTAATAGTACTGTATACGGCTTTCTATATTTCAGGATGCGCGGTTTACAAACTTGTCCAATATTTACGTACAGGGAAAACTGAAATCATGAAATCTAATGATGATAAGGCTGTCGAGACGCGTCGTTCGGATTCTGATTCAGACTCCTATTCAGGTTCTGATTCAGAGTCCGATTCATAGTAACTCCAAACAGTTCTCTAGTATTCTAATGAAAAATATATTAGGGCTTAATACATATTATTATATATTTACCATCATATTCTATGCCACAGCTTGATCATATTACATTTTTTTCACAAATTATATGGTTAGTATTTACATTTGTTGTACTGTATCTTATTAGTTGTAGACTAATAATACCTTCTATCAGTCGTATATTACTTTCTCGTAAAATAATGTCTCAACAAGCCAAATCTGTTAATTTAAAAAGTAATGAGGAAGGAGGTATCGATACAGTCTCATTTGAAAAATCGATGTATTCTTCAATGAGAGGTATGAAGGATACGTTGATAAATATAAAAGAAAGTAATAATCGATACTTGCATAATGAGTTATCAATACTTGTTAATAATTGTCTAAAGCCAATCACAACTGTTACAACAAGTGAGATTGCGGTTAGAAAAATATTAACAAATATAGTTTCAAGAAACATCAGACAACTTTAATACTATTGTTTCTGTAGACAAATAATATTGTTATGATTGGTAATCCATTGGAGCAATTCTTAATTACTTCAATACTTCCGATTCGTTTAGGGAGTATCGATATGTCATTCACAAACTCGTCATTATTTATGTTACTAGTTTTATTAGCAGTTAGTATGTTTTTTTTATTGTCTATTGCAAATAGTACACTGGTTCCATCGAAATGGCAATCACTTGCAGAGCTACTTTATTTGTTTGTGCTTGGCGTTACTCAAGAAAATGTAACAGGTACAGAAAAAAACCGTTACTTTCCTTTTATGTTCACACTTTTCTTTTTCATACTTGTTAGTAATTTATTAGGAATGATACCTTATACATTTACTGTTACTAGCCACATTAGTATTACTTTTGGTCTCGCAATATCGATATTTATCGCTATAGTATTATTAATGATAGTTCGTCACAAAATACATTCTTTTACAACATTTATGGCTCCAGGGTGCCCTACTATTTTGGCACCATTTTTAGTACCTATCGAGATTATTTCATTTTTTTCAAAACCATTTAGTTTATCAATACGTTTGTTTGCAAATATGATGTCTGGTCATTCCCTACTAAAGATATTAGCTGGATTCTCCTGGACAATGCTGTCATTAGGTGGTATTTTTTATATTATTCAGTTAGCCCCTTTATTTTTGGTTTTTTTAATAACAGGGCTTGAAATAGGTATTGCGGCATTACAAGCATATGTGTTTACGGTACTAGTATGTATGTATCTTAGAGATGCACTCTATTTACATTAAATAACCGTAATAAAAATACGTGTAGGCGTGTAATCCTTATAAATACATCTTTTCTAAACTAAGCGCTCTTTACAGTTAATATTAAAATACAATTATATGAATAGGGGTCGATTATGTGTTTTAATATAATTTATATATGTTAAGCGTGATGTTGCGTTGTTTTATAACATATATATAGAGAGATTACTCGATTAGACAGAGGTATGATAGTTTAGATGGTAGAACTTTGGAGTCATAGTCCAAGTGTTGTGGGTTCAAGTCCCACTCATGCCACATTAGAGTGTATAGCTCAGTGGTAGAGCAACGGACTTTTAATCCGCTGGCCTTGGGTTCAAATCCCAATATACTCAATATATTCAATATACTCAATAGTTATTAATAATAGTTTAAATTTAATATGAAACATATACTAAAAGAGTCGTTCATAATTACAGTACCTTCAAATAAGCCAACTACTGGAGCTCCTGTAGGACCTATGATAGGGCAACGTGGTTTAAGTAGTAATGAATTATCAAAAGAAGTTATAGATATTACTAAAATTTATCATGACGATGTGCCATGTCGAATTGAGATATGTGTCTCTAAAGAAAAGAAGATGTCCATAGAATCTCTCGGAATTCCATTGTCTTACTATTTAAAATCTATCCTTGAAATAAATCAAAGTAAAACCTTATCTTACAAACAGTTATATACATTAGCACGCTATTTAACTATTAAAAAGTATGATTACTACGATGAATCTGTATTACGTTCGATGTATAAGCAAGTCCTGTCTTATATTAAATCTGTGACTGACAATAAAATAATAATAGAATAATAAAATAACTATAAAGTATAACAAATTATCAATTTCTATGACTTATTATATATCGAATACTTATAATGGTATCTATTTATTTATAATATTAAGTATTGTACTATCTACAGTAATCATTTTAGTTTCTTATATTTTATCCTATCAAAAACAAGATAATGAAAAGATTTCGGCATATGAGTGTGGCTTTTCTCCGTTTGATGATGCTCGTTCTAAATTTGATGTTAAGTTTTATCTAGTTTCAATTTTGTTTATAATATTTGATATAGAAGTTAGCTATTTATTTCCTTGGGTTATATCTCTTCCAAACATTGGCTCTTTAGGTTTTTGGTCAATGGTATTTTTCTTTTTTATTTTAACGATAGGCTTTATTTATGAGTGGATGGAGGGAGCACTAGACTGGTCATAATTCAATTTAAAAAATGGTTATGAGTTTAAATATAAGTATTTTATACAGTATTTTATTATTTTTTATAGGAATAGCTGGCATTTTAATAAATAGAAAAAATATAATAGTAATGTTGATGTCTATAGAATTAGCATTGTTAGCAGTGAATTATTTGTTCATTATGATGTCATCTCAGTACGATGATATTTCTGGACAAATTTTTGGTATTATTATTCTGACTATTGCTGCTGCCGAGTCAGCAATAGGTTTAGCAATTTTAGTTACAGTATATACTATTAGAGGTACTATTGCAGTTGAATACTTAAATTTAATGAAAGGTTAAGTATAGCTATATTTTGTATATCTAGTCATATAATGATTAAACTAATTTCCAAAATTCTTCAATCAATAATCTTAAGCAGTACTACTTATTATGACGAGTTGTATATATTAATAAAACCTTATGATTTACAGTTGTGCTTAAAGATTTTACGAGATAACACAGTGACACAATTTAAACAGCTTATTGATATATCTACTGTTGACTATCCAGAAAGAGGGAACAGATTTGAAGTAATATATCACTTATTAAGCATTAAATATTCTAAACGAATTAGTATTCGTACATTCACTGACGAATTAATGCCATTACAATCTATGTGTGCGCTGTTTAGCTCATCTAACTGGTCTGAGCGAGAAGCTTGGGATATGATGGGTATCTTTTTCAAAGGTCATCCAGATCTTAGACGAATACTTACAGATTATGGATTCAGTGGATATCCTTTAAGAAAAGATTTTCCTTTAAGTGGCTATCTGGAGGTACGTTATGACGATAGTGACAAACATATACGTTATGAACCTATAGAATTAGCACAAGAGTTTCGTAACTACGATTATCTTAGTCCGTGGAGTAAACATGTTTCATAGTATACTATTCCTTCTATCCAAAACAATATAATTATATGATTAATTTACATTTCTTTATAAGCTTAATTAGTTCAATTTTCGTAATTACATCAATAAATCCAGTACACTCAGTATTATGGTTAGTTTTTGTTTTTATAAACACATCTACTATAATAATATATTCGGGTATTGAATTCTTAGGTATATTATTTATTATTATTTATGTTGGAGCAATAGCTGTATTATTTTTATTTGTGATAATGATGCTTAATATTAAAGTATCTATAAAGGAGAGTTTATTACAACAAAAAATACCATTAGTATTATTTACAATAATAACATTTACCTATTTGTTTATTGTTAGCACAAAACCTTTGCTATTACAACAACTAATATCAAATGAGTTACATTGGTTTTTAATAAAAAGCCCAATTACAAATATAGAAGCTATAGGAAATGTTTTATATACTATTTATTTTGATTTATTTATTGTTGTTGGTATTGCTCTATTACTTGCAATGGTTGGCGCTATTATGCTTACTTTAAAACCAATGACTCAATCAAAAAGACAAGATCTCTTTAAACAAATCTCGAGATCACAAAACTTATTTCTTTATAAAAAGAGTAAATAATTATGAAAATCACAAATTCAATAAAAACTTTTAAAAATAGAGATCCACATAATTTTGTATGTTTTAGAAAAGGTCGTATGTACATACGTAACAAAAAAGTTGCCAAATTCAAAGTTAGACAAGGATAACATATATATGTATATGAAACATTACGTAATTTTGATAATCCAAATATTAATTGTTATAGTACCACTTCTTATATCTGTTGCTTATTTTACATTAGCAGAACGTAAGACATTAGCATCAATACAAAGACGTCAAGGTCCAAATATCGTAGGGTTTTATGGTTCATTGCAACCTTTAGCTGATGGTTTAAAACTATTTTTAAAAGAAACCATAGTTCCATATAAGTCTAATTCGTTAATTTTTATCCTAGCACCAATTCTTACTTTTACGATCAGTTTGATTACTTGGTCCGTAATACCTATAGGTAAATTCTCTGTCATTGCAGATATTAATATAGGTATCTTGTACCTCTTAGCTGTTTCCTCTTTGGGAGTTTACGGTATTATCATGTCTGGATGGGCTAGTAATTCCAAATATGCTTTTTTAGGTTCTTTAAGATCGGCAGCTCAAATGATTTCTTATGAAGTATCTATTGGATTAATTCTGGTGAGTGTTCTAATTTTTGTCGGTTCTTTTAATCTATCGGATATAGTTAATGCACAACAAGAAGTATGGTATGCAATACCTTTATTTCCATTATTTATTATGTTTTTGATTTCTATGTTAGCTGAAACTAATAGACCACCCTTCGATCTTCCTGAGGCAGAAGCTGAATTAGTTTCAGGGTATAATGTAGAATACTCTTCTATGGGGTTTGCACTATTCTTCCTAGGAGAAACAGCAAATATCTTACTAATGAGCTCGTTATGTTCAATACTTTTTCTTGGTGGTTGGTTGAGTCCGTTTAGCGTATTAAATTTTATACCAGGTGTATTATGGATTGCATTAAAAATATCTTTACTTTCATTCTTTTTTATATGGGTTAGAGCTACTTATCCTAGATTAAGATATGATCAGTTAATGTCACTAGGTTGGAAAGTTTTGCTTCCTTTATCTATGGGTATTGTATTACTTATGGCAGGCGTATCACTTTCTAATATAATATGATACTTTTATAGACTGACGAAAAAGTTACCGTTTTTTATACTTCCTCATTTCTATTTCAATACCAATCTATATTATTAATAATATCAACTATATTAAATATTTATAAATAAATACTATATTCAATAATAGCGTGTATAGACATTATACAAAATGTTTATATACCATAAACGTATGTATGTAATGCATGATAATGAAAGTATAAGGTGATATTAATACAATTCCTTGTTATCATACACTATAAGGGTATCATCTAATATTACTGGTTATAGTAATAGCAAGATTAGTACTCATATTGGTACTTATATTAATAGTTATAATAACAATAGAAATGATTTTTTATTATCTATAACAATTACTGTTAATATAATATACTAAATATTATGATAATACATACTAATAAATATCATTTAAAAAAATACTTTAATCAGCACTATAATCAACTAAAATATTCAAAATGTATATAAAATTGATCTTACTTTCATAAAAAATGTCTCATACAAATACAGTATAAACCCACTATGATTAAGTAAAAACAATTAACATTAAGAATATTAATCTTAAAAAGATTCATATGAATGTGGGCCACTGGCCATGGTATTTTAAAATAAACTGGTACTTTAGTAATAGTACAGATTCTTACACAGACAAATCGGTTATGTTTAATATAAAAACATGTTGGACAAGAAAGAAACCAATCATGGGGTATCATTACCGCACTAACGGTAATCGGAGAGTTAAATTTAATGGCTACCATATGTTTCGAAAAACACAGTATAATACACATAGTTTAAAAGATTACGCTATAATTAAAAGATATTACTCTAAATATAAGTTAAAAGTGAAAAAATATATAAAAATACTATACACTGACAAGATATCTTCTATAATACTATTAATCATAATTTGTATTTATTACCTCATAAATTCCGTTGATTTATATGCTATGTTTTCACCAGATCATATAACTGAGACTCCAGAAGATATACCTTCAACAGCAGAAGAGATACCTTCAACAGCAGAAAATGTTGATTTTCCTAAAGAAGAAATACAAGAAGATAAAGAAAAAGATGTAGAAGAACCAACAAAGAAAGAAATGAAAGACTATATAGAAATGTCGAATTTGTATGCAGAGGCATGGCGAAATATTCAGAATGTAAACCCAATTAAAGGACTAGATTATTTGATGAAGACAATTGGAGCCTATGAAAGAGGTTATACTATGGAGAAATTTTATAGCTTTCTTTCAAACTACACTCAGGATGAAATAAATGACCGTTACGAATCATTAGCTGATAAATTCTGTGAAGAAGGATACCCAGACTATGAGTTCCTTGCTACTGCTCAGTTGTTTAATGATCTGCTTGAGGAAAATGGACGTAAAGAAGAAGCAATGTCTGTTTATAAAACATGGTTTGGAGAATGTAGTCCCAAACTTGAAAAAGAGTTATTAGAAGGTTTAATTAATCTAAAAGATGATATTCATGACACTGGTACTCAAACTGAACAAGCTATGGTCGATGTCTCTGTTCAAACGGATGAAATTAAAACCACTGATGTTAGTACCCAAACTCCTGAGTCCAAAAGACCAATTGAATATGTTTTAATTGGTTTTTTATTGGGAGTCGTTTTTGTCTGTCTTATATCTGATATATCGTCGTATATTAATAGTCGAATTGCTAGTAAGAAGAAAAAAGTACCGACACCTGAAAAAGATTCATTAAAAAATTCTAACCATAACTCTAACTCTGATTCTGATTCGGAATCAGAATCAGATTCAGAGTAATAAAGCGTATTAGTTCTTTAAGATTATTTATCGATGTTTATCTTCACATAAAGCATATAATACGCATATTGTTAATTAAGAGAGTAATAAATAAGTAATCAATAATATAATCGTAGTCTTTTATTAAGCATAATCCTCACCACGAATGCTTCTTATTATGTTTTTAATTGCGCCGACACCTAAAAGTAGCCGGCCGAATTAGCTCAATTGGTAGAGCAGCTGACTTGTAATCAGCTGGTTGTTGGTTCAATTCCGACATTCGGCTGGGTTCATGCAGACGTGATGTAATTGGTAGCCATACCAGACTTAGGATCTGGCGCGAAAGCTTGAGGGTTCAAGTCCCTCCGTCTGTAAAATAAATTGATTTACAAGAAAATCATTACTTCGAGTTGGTTATTTATTTAAGATATTCACAGTACTGTATTAACTCACTAGCTAATCTGGTTTCATACATACTTGTATCTGCAAAACAGAAATACTTTTTAAATAAACCATTGTATTGATATAAGAAAGTGAATATAAATAAATATAGAATCCTTTATACAATAATATTATAAGATATATTGATACCTCAAATAATTATAATATTCAAAACTATATTTGCACTTTTACATGATTTATGAGATTAGCTGGATTTGAACCAGCGAGACGGAATAACCGTCATAGATTTACAGTCTAGTGCCTTAAACCACTCGGCCATAATCTCAATCTTTATTATAAGATACTTCTAAATGTAGGCATACGTAAATATAGGGTATTTGATAAACTTGTATTAATATTATTAAATAAATCATTCACTCTACTACTTTTAATAAACAAGTGATATAAAACTCCAGCAAATAAATGATTATATGTAAGGTTATAAAACTTAAGTTAGAACGTGCAGCCCTTGGCATAAGACGCCTTTGTACCATTCTAAATAGGGACTAAGCAAGCGTCTGCATATGACTATAAGTAACTTAATCTATTCAATTATTTCTTGACTCTAGTTTTTATATACTAGAATCTGGATTCATACAGCCGAACTAATCATTAATTCACTTTATTTTATATTTAAGGGAATCATCATCTTTAGTATTCAGTATACTAATTTAGAGATACATCAATTTTGAATGTTTTATATAGAAGTTGCAATACCATTAAATAATAATATAATATAATCAATAGTAGTTAGGATTATATTCAGCCAGTTATAAAATAATTTATCTATTATTTCTTATTTTTTATAACATCCCTATATTTAGTGAATGTTATAATGTTTAGAGAGTTAGGTGGTCTCATCTATTTAATGTGATTTTAATTATCAGCCATTAATTTACCAAGGAGCCATCTTCCATATACATTATCTTCCCTTGCAATAACAGGGTAAGATGATATATATCTTATATAATCATATTTATTTTTTTCAACTTCAGTATTGGGATCTTTTAATGTCAAGTAGATAAAGGCAAAGAATACAACAGTACCTATAACTGTGACCTGAGATCCAAAAGAAGCCATCATATTCCATGGGGCGAATGCATCTGGATAATCAGGTATACGTCTAGGCATACCAGCCATTCCAAGGAAATGCATCGGGAAAAATGTTAGGTTTACTCCTATAAATGTCAACCAGAAATGTATAATTCCGAATACTTTATATTTGGAAGTCTCAAGTTGGCTATTTAATATTTTAGATAACCAATGATAAAACCCAGAAAACATTCCAAAAACAGCACCCATCGATAAAACATAATGGAAATGACCTACTATATAGTAAGTATCGTGAATTGCTGCATCAATACCTGCATTTGCCATAACAATACCAGTTAATCCACCTATAGTAAACAAGAATATAAACCCAATCGCAAATAACATTGCTGGCTCATTCCAATAGATTCTACCTCCCCACATAGTCGCTAACCAACTGAATATTTTGATACCAGTAGGAACAGCAATAATCATTGTTGCAGCCATAAAATAGGCACGAGTATCGACATCCATACCTACCGTAAACATATGATGGGCCCATACGATAGACCCGAGAATTCCAATTGACATCATTGCATATACCATACCTAAATAACCAAATACTGGCTTATTTGAAAAGCGAGACACGACATGACTGATTATACCAAAAGCAGGAAGCACTAAAATATAAACTTCAGGATGCCCGAAAAACCAGAATAGGTGTTGGTATAGTATTGGATCTCCCCCTCCAGCAGGATCATAAAAAGTAGTATTAAAGTTTCGATCTGTTAAGAGCATTGTAATAGCACCAGCAAGAACTGGAAGAGTCATTACAAGTAGAGCCGCTGTAACTAACATTGCCCACGCAAATAGAGGCATTCGGTGTAATGTCATACCAGGAGCTCTCATATTAAATATTGTTGTTATAAAATTAATAGATCCAAGTAATGAACTGATACCAGCGAGGTGTAAGCTAAATATAGCAAGATCTACAGATGGTCCCGAATGAGCTTGTATTGAGCTAAGGGGGGGATATACAGTCCATCCTGTTCCTGCACCTACCTCAACAAGAGCAGATGACACTAATAATATTAGAGCCGGTGGAAGAAGCCAGAAACTAATATTGTTTAATCGTGGAAATGCCATATCTGGTGCTCCTATTACTAATGGAACAAACCAATTTCCGAAACCACCAACCAGTCCAGGCATAACCATGAAAAAAATCATGACTAAACCATGGGCTGTTATAATTACGTTATACAGTTGATGATTCCCTTGAAGAATTTGATTCCCTGGGTAAGCGATTTCAAGACGAATTAGAATAGAGTAACAAGTACCTATAACGCCTGAAAGCATCCCAAAAATTAGATAAAGGGAACCAATGTCTTTATGATTTGTAGAAAATAACCACCTACTAACCCTGGTTGAGCTCTCCATCTATAAGTGTTATAATATATATACATCATTCATTAAATATT
>Ga0180216_1004648_pt1 | contig 10339 bp, 6 predicted proteins | sample eDN3rd37CBELigMG_FD_128879 | JGI IMG/M metagenome (GOLD analysis project Ga0180216, IMG submission 128879) | Enriched Miracle-Growth compost microbial communities from Emeryville, California, USA - eDNA 3rd pass 37_C BE-Lig MG (version 2)... ...
CCCGCTCCGCAGATCAGCCAGACAAGGATCGCGCCAGCCGCGAAGCCTGACAATGCCCGAGGGATCGACGCCCCGACGTGTACGGTGCCGCGCATGGTTCATCACTCCCGTAGAGCGGGTTGCAGTGGGGTGGCACGGTTGGCCAAGCGTCTGCCGCGGACAGCGCTGTCGCGCGGCCACTCGCCCGGCGATTGCCTCTCCTCTGGCTGCCGATGGATCCCAAGAAACCGATCGTGCGCCGACGTGGCACCTTGTATTGGCAGCACCGGGCGGTTTGTTACGGGGCGATTTGCGTTGTCGTCTGGCCGCAGTGAGAACGCCGGAGACCAGGGATTTGTTGTAAGTATTGTAAGGGGCGTGGGTTACATGCCGGACCTGGCATTTCACCACTGCCGCCGCCTAAGGAAAACCGGCAGGTGCGCCAAGCTCTAACGCTCACCGAGTGCATATCAGCGGTTTGCCAGCCGCCCGATTGCGAGGTACACGCAAGTGGGGCATCAGACGCCGCGAACGTGCGGCCAGATCTCGCTAAGTGCTTTTGCTGCCAGCCTTTTCTCGCATTGGCCTGGGAGGCCGCATGTCGTCGCTCGTTGTATCGCCGGTCGCCGCGCCTGCCCCTTCGGCCAGTGCGGCCGACCAGGTTGCGAGCAAGCCTGCGCGTGGCTGGCTCCTGGGGCCGGTGCTCGACAGCCTGTTCATCGCCAACCTGGCTTGGCCGCTGGTGGCCCTGTTCGCGATGGTGGCGACCGAGACCGCGGCCTATCAGACGTTCGGCTACCTGCTGGCCTATTTCATCATTATGCCGCACCGGTGGATCACATTGCCGCTGGTGTTTGGCGATCGGCAGCGGCTGCGGCAGCGCCCTTTGGCTTACCTGGTCGTGTTGGCCGCGGTGCTGGGATCGTGCGCGCTGGTGAAGCTCAGCATGGCGTCGCTGGCGCTGCTCGTGGCGGTCGATTACCTGTGGAACGCCTGGCACTTTGCCGGACAGCACGGCGGCATCTATCGGATCTATAGCCGCGTGGCGGGGCAAATCGCGGCCCCGGAATGGGAGAAGTGGCTGCTCCGCGGCTTCTTCCTGTTTGTGCTGTTGCGGCTGACGGCCACGTTCATTCCCGAGAACAGCCAGCCCTGGCTGGATGCCGTTGCCGCCGCGGGGCCCTACCTGGCCTGGCTCGATTGGGTCGCCCTGGCAGTGGCCGGCGGCTTGGTGGTTCGCGAGCTGTGGTGGTTCCGGCAGCGGCGCAGTTCGCTCGCCGGCGTGCTCTACCTGGTGAGCATCTGCACGCTGTACTGTACGCTGCTGATGGCGATTCGCTTCGACGCCCGGCCGCTGATCCTGGGCTGCGCGCTCGCCACGACGCTGGTTCATTCGTCGGAATACCTGGCGATCGTTTCCTGGCATGCGCCCAAGAGCCGCGGCCTGCAGGAATCGGCCCTGTTGCGGCCGCTGCTCGCGCACTGGTTGCTCACGCTGGTGGGCTTCATGTCGATCTTCGCCATCACCACCGCCCTACTCTCCGGCCCGTACCTGGCGACATGGCTGTGGATCAACCTGAACGTGTCGTTCCTGCACTATGCCTACGATGGCATGATCTGGAAACGCCCCAAGGCCAAGACGGCCTAGAAGCCGCCAACTTACTGAGCCGCCGCTGCTGATTCACGGCAAATGACTGCGGCCAGGCGGTACGCGGCATCGAGCGATACCTGCATTGGCTCGGGAAATGAAGCCAGGATGCGGTCGACAAACGCCACGTCCTCCGGCGTGTCGACCGTCAGGCGAATATCGGGCCGCATGCCGTGCCACGTGGGCGGCAGTTCCTCGATCTTTAGTTCGCCTGGCTGCTGGCGAAGGTACGGCGTGACATGTTCGCGGCAGTAGGGATCGGTGCTGACTGCCGCCGTTCGGAGCGCACCCACGCGAATGACTTCTGGCACGCCGTGCGACAGGTTCTGGATGTACGTGTAATCGTTGCCCTGCTGGAGGTGATACCGAATCAGGTCCGCGGTGCGGATCGGGCAATAGATCGGGTTGTCGGCCGTGGCGCGTATTACCAAGTCATCGTCGTGCATGCCGTCGATGGCCATGAGATAGCGGGCCAGCACGTCATCGGCCGGGCCACGCAGGCAAGGCACCTGGAACGCATCACACGCGGCGAGCGTGGCATCGTCCTGAACCAGCGTGGTCGTGGCCACCAGGCATTGCACCTCGTAGCCGGGCAGCCGCGACGACACGGCCTGCATCCGCCGCACCACGTGTTCCAACATCGGCACGCCGCCCAAGGGGGCGAGGATCTTGCCGGGCCGCCGCTGGGAGCCCATGCGCGCTTGGATGACGATCCGAATGATGGGCTTCACGGGCGTGCTTCCTTGCTGACCCAATGGCGGAGCGATCTGTGCGAGACTTGTTTATTCAACATCGGCCAGCGAAAGGGCCGCGTCCGCTGGAATATCGCGTCGGGCTACACGGCCCAGCAGCAGTTGTCGCTGTTGCCACGGCAGTCCTTTGCCGGCCGATTTCAGGCAGAGCATGTCTTCGGTCACGCGCATGCCGCGGGGAATCTGGCAGCGGGCGACCAGCGACCGGCCCAGCCGAGCCTTCGCGGCTGCCACGCTCTCGGGCACGCGTTTGATGCCGTCGCCAAGCGCCGCTTCAATCGTGCGGATATCGGCGACGAATTGCTTGAGTTCCACCGGCGTGAGGCTGCACGCGTGATCGCGGCCCCGCTGGTTGCGGTCGAGCGTGATGTGCTTCTCGATCATCACAGCCCCCAGGGCGACCGCGCCCAGGGCCACCGCGCCGCCCAGCGTGTGATCGCTGTAGCCGATGTGGATGCCGAACTGTTGCCGCAGAGCCGGGATGACTCGCAGGTTCACGTCGGCCGGGTCGGTCGGGTAACTGCTAGTGCATTGCAGCAGCACGACCGGCGAGCCAGACCGGCGAATGACGTTGAGCGCCTGTTCGATGGCGTCCAGGCCGTCCATGCCGCACGAGAGCACCACGGGTTTGCCGGTGGCGGCGATGCACTCCAGCAGCGGCAGATTGGTCAGGTCGCGGCTGGCGACCTTGTAGAACGGCACTTCGATCAGTTCGAGGTCTTCCACGCTGCGGGCGTCGCAGGCGGTGGAAAAGTACGTGACGCCGCAGGAAGCCGCGTAATCGCTCAGTTCGGCATGCTGCTCGCGCGAGAGTTCCAGCGCGCGACGGTGCTCGCCGTAGGTTCGGCCGTAACTGTGCGGGTTGTTGTACGGTTGATGGAAGGCTTCGGCGGTCAGTTCGCTGGCCAGGTCGCGCTTGCAGAACTTGACTGCGTCGGCCCCGGCATAGGCGGCGGCATCGATCAGCTTGCGGGCGGTCTCCATGCAGCCGTTATGGTTCTGGCCGATCTCGGCGACGATGTAGCAGGGATGCCCTTCGCCCAGGTAACGGCCGGCCGTCCATTCCAGCGGAGCAAGTTGTGTCACGGCTCGCGTTCCTCCCTGAACGGTTCGCGTTCTTGCGAATCAGCCGCTCCCCGGCCAGATGCGGCAGTTGGGGAGCGGCGCAGCCGCTATCATGCCGCAAACTGCCTATGGCGTGAATAGGAGTTCGCCGCCAGCAGGCATGCTTGCACCGAGGGCGGCAAACCTCCGGCGACGGCAGGCACGTCGTTGCAAGTCGGTATTACATCGACGCTTACAGTGAGGCGTGCCGAGCTTTCTCCCCTAGTGCCGGCCAAAGCATACCAGGCACATATCGTCGGCCTGCGGGGCATCGCCGACGAAGTTGCGCACGTCGGCCAGGATCTGTTTGCCCTGGCTGGCGACAGAGCCCGAGGACTGCGAGAAAGTCCGTGTCAGGCGGGGAAGGCTGTACGGCTCGGCGCTGCAATTACGGGCATCGAGGATGCCGTCGGTAAACATGGCGATGCGGTCGCCAGGCTCCAGCCACACGGTGAACGATTCAAACCGTGCCTCGCCCAGCCAGCCCAGGGCGAAGTTGACATCGTCGCCCACCACCGGCACTGTCAGGCCATCCTGGCTGCGCAGCAGCGGCGCCCAGTGGCCGGCGTTGATAAAGGTCACGCGGTCGTCGCACGGGTCGATGATCGCCACCACCATGGTGATGAACCGGCCATCCAGATCACTTTCGATCAACGCCTGGTTCAGCCGCGCGAGTGCGTCGCGGGGATCGGATTCTTCGGTCAAAAAGTGCCGCGTGTCCCCAGCGAAGCGGGCCATGAGCAGCGCGGCCGGGATGCCTTCGCCGGATACGTCGGCCACCACCACTGCCAGGCGGTCGCCCGACAGGCGAATGTAGTCGTAGTAATCGCCGCCGACTTTCTCGGCCGGCTGGTAGGCACTGAAAAACTCGTAGCCAGGCAGACGCGGAGCCGCACTGGGAAGGAGGCCGCGCTGGAGCTTGCGGGCAACGCACAGATCGTGCTCAATGCGTTCCAGTTCGGCCTTGAGGCGTTGTTCTTCGATGGCTAATTCGTGCAGCCGGGCATTCTCAATGATGATGGCTACATGGCGGGCCACGCTGGCCAGCACCTTCAGATCGTCGGCCGTAAAGTACCGGCAGCCGCAGTTATCGAGCATGTCCAATTCCATCACGCCCAGCACGTCGCCCTGGCTATCTAGCAGCGGCGCGCACATCAGCGAGCGGAGGTTCAGTTCCGCCACACTTAGGCTGTCGATGAAGCGGTCGTCGCTGGCGGCGTCGCGGCAAACCATTGCCTGCCGCGTATGGACCACCTGGTGAACGATGGTGCGGCTGATGCAGATCGGTTCGGCCAGTTGCGGCGGATACGTGGCCGCGGTGTGCAGGGCGTTATCCTCGGGCTCCCGCAATTGAATGAAGCCTCGCTGTGCCCGCGGAAAAACGGTAATCAGGCTGCTCAATACTTTGGGAATCAGTTCGGCCACGCTGATCGAGTTGGCCAGGCTATCGATCAGCCCCATGAACGCCCGCAGTTTGGTCTGGGAGTTTTCCTCCAGATCGATCTCGGCGCTGGACGACGGCAGTTGCAACGAGGCCATCGCCTCTGGTACGTCTTCATCGGTCACGCGGACAGTGGCGGATGGATCGCGGCCGTCGTCGGACTCGAAAATGAACTGAAAGCCGCAAAGCTTGATCCGGTCGCGGTGCCAGAGCACGCGGGCACCGCCGGCGCCTTTGCGCAAATGTGCGCCGTTGACCGACGTACCGTTGAGGCTATCCAGGTCCTCAATCATCCACTGCTCCAGGTTGTCGCGAAGGATGCGGGCGTGCGGCCGGCTAACCGTATCGTGCGCGAGCACGATATCGGCATCAGAATTGCGCCCCAGCACGGTACCAGCGGGATTGAGCTCGAACGTCTGCCCGGTGAGCGGACCGCGGATTCCCTTGAGTACGGCCATGATCTCAATCCTTATATGCGCAAGCCACGACTTGCGGGCGATGTGGCCATATCGCCGTATCAGGCCGGCGGACTGAGGTAAGTGCGTCGATTAGAAAGCAGGCGTTCGTTGCGAGGAGCGATTGCAATTCGTTCAGCTTGGGACGAATGCCCATGCGCAGATGGAGGGCTCCATATGTCGTCGGACGTTCGGCGGGAACCATGAGTACCGTGGTGGTCATCCGTCGTCGAACGTGCGGGTGCTGCGGTTCGACTCGGTTCCCGGTCTTGATGCGCTGCAGTTGGCCGCAGCCCGGCGGATGAGAAGTGCCAAACCGGCTGCGGTCCCCTCAATCCGTGGCCGATTCAAAGCGTGTCATTAAGAAGCTGGCTCGCATTCCCCAGGCTAGGAGTTACGAAACGAACGGTCAACGCGTACCGGTAGCCCCAGCCTTTGCTGCGTCGCTCCAGCGGCGAAATTTGCTCATAACATTTGCCGGTTTACGGTGAAGCGATTTCTCGGATGAAAACGGTTGATATTGCGATTGAGGGCTATATAGTCAGTGCAACTTTGAATATCTGCCTGCCTGAATTGGGTTGATCGGCGTTCAGAGTGTGACGCTGTATGTAGGCCTCGCTGGTTCGTTGCGGCTCCGTCTTCGTTGCGGCTCCGTCGAAGAGCACACGTGGGCTTCATGGCGGAAAGCCGCTTAAGCAGGCGGTGGCCTTAGCTGTCGGCGTCATACGGTGGCGCTGCGCTGGTCGTTGTTAACAATACCCAAACACCTGCCGAACCTATCAGGAAGCGGTTCACTCCAGGGGCGCTGGTCAAGATGCCGCAGCGGCATTGGGGATCCTCCGTAGCCGCGCATTGGCATTTTGCAGCTACTCCGGTCTGTGGCCCGCGCTAGAATGAGCTTGACGCCGCTTGTAAGCTGCCGGCGGGCGGGCGGCGTTGCGGCCGGGGCCAGCAGGCCCACCTGTTCTGCATTCCCTTCTGAAGCCGGGACGTTGGCACTGCGGGATTTTCGTTTACGAAGTCCTCGGCCTGGTTTGATCTGTACCGTTTCTCTTGCTTGCCCGTTTTGTCTTTCTGCCCTGCGCTCGGCAAACCGTCGCGCGTGCAGACAGCAGTGAGTGCGCCAGCGGCTTGGCCGGCGGCACGATATTCAGGTGCGTTGATGGATTGTCTGCCAATCGGCCGAAAGACAAAGAATGTGGCGGGTTGCCTACCGCGGCGTGCCTGCGCTAGCGGTGCTGCCGTCCGTCATGCGGAGCCAGTAGGAGGGGAAAACAAAAGAGGGGCCGGAGTCGCAGCACGCCTCAGGGGGGGCTCGAAGGCGGTACGCTTTCCGACCCACTCTTTGTCGGCAGAATTGCCGTGGAGGCAGGACGGGGACTACCCCGCAAACCGGGGTAAAGACGGCCGCCGCCAGCCATACCAGGCACCCAGAACAATGGCCGACGGCGGCACTTCCACACGTATCACAATCAGTACGACAAGTTGTCCCGATGCAAACGGTCGCGCGAAATGCGGCCGTAAGGATCAGGCGTACGCGTAACGTTCACTATCTCTACTACGCTAGATCTAGGAGTAACGTTCGAGCGATGCCCAGCCAGGACCGCCTTCAAGGAGCCGATCGGTCATGAAAAGCAGCTTGACCGGATTCGCGCCAGGACATAGCCGTTGCTCCGCCGCGACGACCACTTTAACGAAAGCCGCAGTAACGGCCGCCGACGTCCTGTATCGATCCGCTGACTTTCCGATGTGCGAAATCGTGGAGGTGAACTCCGCTGCCTTGCGGCGGGCGTTCATCGATTTCCCCTGGTGTGTGCAGGCCAGTGACCCGGCCTGGGTGCCTCCGCTCAAGCGCGAGGTCCGCCGGTTTATTGACCGTCGTCACCCGTTCTTCGAACATGGCGCGGCCACGTTCTTCCTTGCCATGCGCGATGGCCAGCCTGTGGGCCGCATCTCCGTCAGCGATGATCCTCGCTGCAACGAGGCGCACGATACCAACATCGGCTGCTTCGGGATGTTCGAGTGCATCGACGACCAGGGCGTGGCCAATGCCCTGCTGGAGGCCGCCGCCGAATGGTTGGCACAACGCGGCCGTACGGTCATGCACGGCCCGGTCGACTACTCCACGAATTATCCGTGCGGGCTGTTGATCGAGGGCTTCGACACGCCGCCCCGCGTGCTGATGAACCACAACCCGCCCTACTACCGCACGCTGCTCGAACGGGCCGGGCTGACCAAGGCCAAAGACCTGTATGCCTGGTGGTTCGACCAGGATGGGCCGCTGGAGCAGATCGCCCCGCGGCTGGAGCAGTTGGCCGAGCGGTTTCGCATCCGGATTCGTTCGCTCCAGAAGCGACAACTGGCCGCGGAACTGGAACGCTGCCGCTCGCTCTACAACGAGGTCTGGCAGGATGCCTGGCAATCGGTGCCGTTCACCCAGGCGGAATTCCAGGAAGTGGTCAAGAATCTCCGCCGTGTGACCCAGCCCGATATGGCCCTGCTGGCCGAAGTGGATGGGCAACCGGTGGGCATCGTGATCCTGATTCCCGATGTCAACGAAGCCATCGCCCCGCTCAATGGCAAACTGACGACCTGGGGCCTGCCCATCGGGCTGGCCCGGCTGTTGTGGCGGCTACCCCGGGTAAAAACGGCCCGGCTGGCGGTACTCGGCGTGCAGAATGGCTACCGGCGACGCGGCGTGGCCGAGCTGCTGATCCTGCAAGTGATGCGCAACGGCAAGAACGCCGGCTTCCGGGCCGCCGAGCTGAGCTGGACCCTGGAAGACAACACGCTGGTGAATCAGCTCATTCAGCGCGCCGGCGGGATCCGCTACAAGACCTACCGGGTGTTCGAACGCCCGATCGGCATTTAAGCCGGCGCGGTCGCCGCGCGCTAGCCGCAGAATATCACGACAGCACTCCTAGCAGCTTTACGAAAGTTGCCACAGCGCCATCTTGAGCGAATCGCCGAGCCGCTTGTTCACACCAAGCACGGCGGCCGGCTCAAAACCGCAGTGGACCATGCAATGCTCGCAGCGGGGATCGTTGCCCCGGCCGAGCTTGTCCCAGTCGGTCTTGTTCATCAAGTCGTCGAACGATTCGTGGTGCGTGTCGGTAATCAGGTAGCAGGGGCCTTTCCAGCCACGCACGTTGCGGGTGGGATTCGCCCAGGCCGCGCACCGCAGTTCGCGTTCGCCCCGCAGAAATTCCAGATAGATGGGCGATGTGTTGAGCTTGTGCCGCTTGAGCAGCTTCTTGGCTTCGCGGAACTTGGCGTGAATGTCGTCCCGCGTCATGAAGATCTCTTGCGCGCCCAGCGGGTTGGTTTCCTGCACTGCGGAGTAGCCGTAGGCGGGCGAGAGCATAAAGCCGTCGACGCCCAGTTCCGCCAGGTAATCGAACAGCACGGAGATTTCGTGCATGTCGGTTTCTTTGTAGATCGTGGTGTTGGAGCACACCAGGAAACCGGCTGCCTTCGCCGCCTTGATGCCGCCGATGGCCGCTTCAAACACGCCCTCGCGTTCGACCGCCAGGTCGTGCGTTTTCTCCATGCCGTCCAGGTGCACGTTGAAGAAGAAGCTGGGGCTCGGTTTGAACCCGGCCAGCTTCTTCTCGATAAACATGCCGTTGGTGCACAAGTAGACGTGCTTCTTCCGCTCCAGGATCTTGGCGACCAGTTCCTCGATCCAGGGATAAATCAGCGGTTCGCCGCCGCAGATGCTCACGATCGGCGCGCCACATTCATCGACGCTGGCCAGGCATTCGTCGACCGTCAGCTTATGCTTGATGGTGTTGGCGTATTCGCGGATACGACCGCAGCCCGTGCAGGTCAGGTTGCAGGCATGCAGCGGCTCGAGCATCAGCACCAGGGGGAACCGCCGCTGGCCTGAGAGCTTTTTCTTGAGCAGGTAACTCGCCATCCGGCGGGTGAGCGAAAAGGGAAATCGCATGCTTGGCCTGAGCCTCCGTGTAAGTGCGAGGCGTTACCGCCAGCGGGCGACGGGAACACGCTCAGCCGAGGTTATCCTTCACCAGTTTTGTGCCGCTGCGGCCTGGAAAGGTCGCGCTACATGGATTTGCAAACGGATGTGGCCGGCTTAGGCCGTGAGCCGGGCGTACCGGGCCAACGCCATCAATGGGAAGTAGATACGGTAGTAGTGATACCGCAAGTAGAAGACGCGGGGGAAGCCCGTACCCGTATATTCCGGTTCGTCCCAGGTGCCGTCGGGGTTTTGGGTTTCCATCAGATAGGCAATACCGCGGCGCACCGCCGGCGAATCGTGCAGGCCCGCAGCCATCAAGCCCAGCAGCGCCCAGGCCGTTTGCGAAGGCGTGGGCGTCCCCTGGCCTTTGAGGGCCGGATCGTCGTAGCTGGCGGGCGTTTCGCCCCAGCCACCGCACGGTTGCTGTGTGGCCACCAGCCAGGCGGCACCGGCCTTCACGGCGGGATCGTTGGCGGGCACGCCCACGGCGTTCAATCCGACCAGCACCTGCCAGGTGCCGTAGATGTAGTTTACGCCCCAGCGGCCAAACCAACTGCCGTCGGCCTCCTGGGTTTGGCGGATGTAGGCCAAGCCGCGCTGGATCGGCGCGAAGTCGGGTTTCCGGCCCAGCACTGCGAGCGCTTCCAACACCCGGGCGGTGATGTCCGGCGAACTGGGATCGATCATCGCGTTGTGATCGGCGAACGGAATCCGGCACAAGAACTCGCGATTGTTGTTGCGATCGAACGCGCCCCAACCGCCATCGTCGTTCTGCATGGCCAGCATCCAGGTTTCGCCCCGGGCAATGGCTACGGCTACGGGATCGGCCGCGTCGGCCGGTAACTTGCGGGCGAGGTTGTCGCCGTGGAAACTGTTGGTGGAGCCGTTGAGCTCTTTGCGGGGCCGCAGGCGGTTGAGCACGCCTCTGGCGTTACCGACGGCCGTTTGCAAAGCATCACGGCTGAAGGTTTCGCGCAG
>Ga0180216_1004651_pt1 | contig 10335 bp, 4 predicted proteins | sample eDN3rd37CBELigMG_FD_128879 | JGI IMG/M metagenome (GOLD analysis project Ga0180216, IMG submission 128879) | Enriched Miracle-Growth compost microbial communities from Emeryville, California, USA - eDNA 3rd pass 37_C BE-Lig MG (version 2)... ...
CAGCACCAGCACGGCGAACCGTTCGCGTCCGCGGCGGCGGAGCGACACGGTAGCCGGGTGACGCCGCCCGGTGAACAACAGGAAATAGGCCCGCACCACGGCGATACCGTTGATGGCGGCGGCAACGACTACGGCCATACCGATGTAGGCGTACGCCTGCACGGCACCGTCGACCAGCATCTCGCCGCCGATGAAGCCCAGTGTGCCGGGGAAACCGACGCTCGCCAGCCCGGTCAGCAGGAAGAACGCGGCCAGCGTAGGCATGTGATCGTACAGGCCGTGGTACTCGGTCAGTGAGAGCCGGCCGAGTCGGGCTTCGACCGCCCGCAGCGTCAAACCAAAGCCGCCGAGCGCCAGCACCGCCGAGATCCACACACACAGGGCACCGGCCACGCCCACGGCGCTGGCCGTTTCCAGGCCCACCAGCACCAGGGCCGAATTGCTCAGGAACAGGTAGGCGAAGAACCGTCGGGCTTCACGCTGCACCAGCGCCATGCCCGAGGCGTACACCGCCGTAATCAGCGAAGCGCCGCCCAGGATTGATAGTGCCCAGTCGGGCACGTTAGGCAGCAGCAGTCGCGCCGCGGCGTAGGCTCCGCCCAGCGACGAAGCCACCAGCAGCGAGCCGCCGAACGTGGCATGCTCGAACAGGTCGGTTTTCCAGGTATGCAGGGGTACCAGGCCGCCGCGAATCCAGATCGCCAGCACCAGCGCGATCACGGCCCAGGCGGGCGGGCCGCCCTGCTCGGCCAGCGTTCCCAGCGAGGCGGCCGACGCACCGGCGGTGCTCACCAAGGTGGCTTCACTTTCGTTTTCGACATGCGAGGCCAAAGCCCCTTGGACCGTGGTGCCGGCGGCGGCCCCCAGGCCGTCGCGCACCGGTTCAACGCCCACCAAGGCCAGGCTGCCCAAGCCGATCAGCACGGCAAAGGCCGCCATGTGCAGCACGTACACCCGCGTGGATTTACCCCGGGCTTTCAGTTCCAGGTACGGCGGCACGGTACTGGCCACCAGCAGCGCCGCCACGGCCAACGGTTCGCGGCAACTGAAGGTCGCCAGCAACAGAGCCTCGCTGAGCAGCGCCCAGGCGAACGAGAACCGCCGCAGCTTGGTTCGCAGCGTGGTCACGGTGGTGAACAGGTAGACCAATGCCACCAGCGGCAGCAGCGGCGCGCTGAAGCTGTCGATCACCATCAGTTCGCCATCGCTGATTGGCCGCAGCAGGTTAAAGCGATCCGTGGCGACCGGGGCCGTGCCCAGCGCAAAGTCGATCCAGGCCCCGGTGGTGGCCGCCAACACCAGTGCGTGGAAGAAGGCCGCCCAGCCGCGGGCCACGGAAGCCGTATGCATCCGGCCGACGATCAGCGCGCCAACCGCCGCCAGGCCAATCGCCAGTTGCAGCCAAGGAAGGTAAAGCTCGGTCATGGCAGTTCGTCCAAGGCTGTAGGTCGCAGGCGGTCCGACTCACGCGACGGCCCACCGGAAATGGCGTCGGTCAACTTGCGTTCGCAACGGTCGAAGAAGCGGAAAACTCGCAGGAAAGGCCGGGCAACCACGTCGTTCAAGAAGGCGTCCAGATAACCCCGCTCCAGCGCCAAGCGATAGAACCATCGCTGCACGCCGCTGGGTACCCAGCGCGACCAGAAACTGGCCCGGACTGAAAGCCGGTCGCCAATGGCGTTTTCCATCAAACGGTAATCTTGCAGCAGCGATGGAGCCCGGAGGAACTGGAGCGTCCGCAAGCAGGCGTGGCCCAACAGATGTACCAGGGCGATGTACCGCAGGCCCAGCCCGATCTCTACGACGATAATGCCCACCTGCGTGAGCGAGGCGAACGACAAGGCCGACTTGATATCGGTTTGAACCCGCCCGGCCAGCGACGCAAAGACCGCCGTGACCGCGCCCACCAGGACCACGGCCGCCGACAGCAAAAGCGATTGCTCCAAAACCGGACCAACCCGCAACAACAGGTAGGCGCCCAGGTGTACCGACAGCGCGCCATAGAAAATGGCGCTGGAGGGCGTGGGGCCTTCCATCGCTCGCGGCAGCCAGCCCGAGAACGGCACCAGTGCCGATTTGCCAGCGGCGGCCACCAGCAAGAGCAAGCCCACGAATAGTGCCTGGCCATGGGCCAGTGACGCCGTGCCGGCGGGCCAAGGGCCGCTGCCCATCAGGCCGGCGAAGTCGCCTTCGCCGGTGAAGTGATGCAGGGCGATGGCCGCCATGAGGAACGCAGCGTCGGAAATGCGGTATACGGTCCACACCCGTTGGCCGTTGCGTACGGGCCCGGGCCGCTCCTGGAAGAACGCCACCAGCAGTGCCGACGAGAGGCCCACCAGTTCCCACCCGGTGAACAGCGTTTCAATGCTGCCGGCCAGGGCCGAGATGACCATGCCCAGCAGAAACAGGGCGTAAAAGGTGAAGAACCGCGAAAAGCCTTGTTCGCGGTGCAGGTAGGCATCGGCAAACGCGGCGATCGTACCGCACAGCACGAATGCCAGGATGACAAACGGCACCGAGAGCCGGTCCCACACGAACTTCACGCTGAAGTGATAGTGCAGCGCGTCGTGCTCGATCTTGATCCAGTTGCCCCAATCGACCACCTGCTGGCTATCCCCCTGGACCACCATCACGGTCAGCACGCCCAAGGCAGCCAGCAGGCCGCCCACCACTGCCGCCCGCGTCAGCCAACTGATGACGCGTTCCGACAGCGGCGCGTCGAACAGCGCGCAACCGCCGAGCACCAGCACCAGCAGGGCGGGGCATGCCACGGCAGCGCTGCCGAAGATTTGTATCAGCGTGTCAGGGTCCATCGAACGAAGTCAGCTTAAAGGAGGATGATCGGCAATCGGAACAAGACGCCAGCTACGAAGGCGTCTGCGCTGGGCTTTTGATTCGGGCAAAGCCCAGGTGGTCGCGCCAGCCGCGATACCACTGGGCGGAGGTTGCCACCTCGGGCAGCGGTGTTCCCTGGGGCTCGTAGGGTTCAAACCGCTCGCCGTTGAACAGGTGGATTTCGTCGCCGTCGGGCGATTGCGTCGCCAGTTGCACCCAGCCGTTGCGGCACAACCGATCGATCACTTCGCTTTGACGCATGATCTGAAGCATGGCCTCGGGCGTGGTCTCCACCACGATCAGCAGCCGCAGCGGCTCGTGGATCTCGACCATTTGCCACGGTAGCCCGGTCCGCAGGTCGCTGGCATGCCCGTCCATCACACCCAGCAGCGAGGCTACGTTGTGCGGCAACTTGGAGCCGCAGCCGAAGCGGGCGTTATCGACGTACGAGAACAGGTACTCGAGGTTGATACCGGCGCACACCGGGAACACGGCTGCCAGGATGCGGGCCAGGATGGTGTGGTTTTCGTCGTCCGACTCCGGATCGTACGAGGTGAGGAACGCCCGGCGATCCATGAACAGCCCCCGCGTCCGCGAGCGACGGCCCACATGGCAGAAGGCGTTGGTGGCGTGGCCCAGTTCGGGCCGGGTTTGCGAGAGATCTTCGGCCCGTTCTTCCACGTGCCGCAGGGCGGCCTCGGGCGTGAGCGACAGGGGGGCCGACTGGAACCGTCGGCAACGTTCGTGAGCGTTACGGGCCCGGACCTCGCGGAGCAACTCCACGATCTCTTTGAACTCGTCGCTGTGCGAACGCGGGATGCGGTCGAGATCGTAGAAGGTGATCGAGTCGTCGCACGTGTTATGCAAGCCGCCTACAAAGACGGTATCGTTCGGGATGACGATGCCGCGGCTGGCCAACACCTGACGCACGCGCGGATCGTTCAGAATCTGGGCGATGGCCCGGCCATTGGGCCCGCCCATGCTGCCGCCGCAGGCGCCGCAATCGTAGGCCGATTTGTGCGGATTATTGAGGCTGCGCGAGCCGTGGCCGATGGTCAGCACAAACCGGGCGAAGTTGGACACCAGGCCCATGTCGCGCAGCACGCGCTCGCCCATGTCGGCCATTTCGTCCACGGTGAAGCCGAGATGCCCTGAGATGGGGCCGGGCGAGGCTTCCACCCGCTCCAATTGCAGGCGTGTGATCGCCGGGGGCTGCACGAACTCGGAGAACATTCGCCGCACCCTGGCCGCCAACCGCGGAAACAGCACGCGCCCCACCAGCGGCACCGAAGCCAGCGCGCCCACCGTGGCGGCGAGCACGGCACCGCCCGTCGCGGTGCGGCTGCCCAGGTGGCAGCGGTGGACCAGCGAGCCGAGCACCTTGCGGATCTTGGCCCGCCGCTGAGCCTTGTCTTGTAATGGCAGCACCACTTCTTCGAAGGTCCAGTGCTGCGGTCGGATGACCACCGGGCAGAGCGGCACGAAATGCGCATCGGCCGCGCCGCGGTAATACATCGGCACGTTGTAGAAACCGGCCACGCCGAACGTTTCGACGTCGGGCACCACTTCTTCCAGGTGCCGGCGGATCGATTCCTCGCGGTCGTCCAGGCAGAACGCCGCTTGGAATCGCGGCCGGTCGGTGCGTCTTGGCGGGGGCGAACCCATCTGGTGCAGCGCATCGAGAGCTTGCAGACGATACCGCCGCTCGAACGCCTCGTGGTGGATCTGCCGCCGCTGCAAGCTGTCGAACGATTCCACCTCGGTGACCAGCTCGGTCCACTGGGCTTTGGTGAGGTTGTTCAGGGCGCGGAGGTTCCAGCCCAGGAGCTGAGCCAGCTCAAACACGGTAAAAGCCCGCTGGTCGAGGCTCACCGGCTCGCGCTTGGGCAGCCGCTGCCGCAGAGCCGGCCGCAAGCCAGAGAGCGGCCCGCGGTAGCCGAGCGATTCCGCAGCAACAAAGCCCAGGGCCAGCCGTTCCAGGATGAGCCGCACCGCCAGGGCTTCGACCAGACTGCCCTGGGGCACCGCCCGGGCTACGCGGTCGGCCCGCTGCTCCGTTTGCCAGATCATGCCGAACCAGCCGCGGAGCGCCAGCAGCGTGGCGGTGATGAACTCGTTTTCTTCTTCCGCTTCCACGCCTAGCAGCGTGAGCGACTCGCGGATCGACTCCAGCGGCGAGAGCTTTTCGGCCCGAAGCCGCTTCAACTCACGACGCAGGCCAGCCATCCAGGCATCGGGCGGACCGCCCGGCAGGCTGTACAGATCGATGAAGGCGTCGAACAGCCCTTTCTCGCGCGACGGCAGCGGCCAGGGGGCAATGCCCTGGTCCAGGAAGGCCGCGCAGAACCGGATCAACAGCGGATGGACGAGCTGATCGGTGTCCTCGCCCGTGGCCAACAGCAGCAGGTCGCGGTGCCGGACCGGCGGCGGAGGCGGAGCCGTGCGGCTGCCGACACCGTGCACGCCGTCGCGGCAAATGCGCCACAACGCCCGCAGGGTGAAACGCTCCCACTTGGTTTGGTTCCAGCTTTCGATCGATTGCGCGCCGAACTCGGCCATCAGGTCCGAAAGCGCCGCTTGAATGTGGCGGTCGCGCTCACTGGACACTTCGCCAGATGGCTGGCCGGGCTCGGTTTCGGCGGCATCTTGGCTGGCGGCCGCGGAGCCGGCGCCCAGCACGTCGCGCATGATCCAGTGGCGGGTTTCCTGGATGGTGCGGTCGCGCACCGCCGCCGGCACGTCGCTGCGGAAACGGTGCAAGCCCTCGCTCACGGCCACCACCCACCGCAGTTCTTCGTCGGTGCCCAAGCGGAGCGGGTGTTCGAGCATGGCCATTTGCAGCTCGAACCGCGTGCTCAGGCCGGCAATGGTTTCGTCGGCCGCGGGGCCCAGGTGTTCGGCCAACACGGCGCGGACGTCGTCCACCGTGAACCGGCCGCGTTCCATGATCTGGCGGTACTGCTGCTTGGTGAGGTACGGCTGGCAGCCCAACAGCCGCGCGCCGTCGCGCACCGCCTGGTGAAACGGCAGGTGCTCAAAGGCGTGCAGCGTGTTGTGATGGATGAAAACATTGATTGGCCCCTGGGCAGGCAACAACTCGGCGGCATGTTCGATATCGTGCCGCAGCCGATCCAACGGCGCGCGGCGGCCGGTGCTAACCCGATCTTCGTGGACCAACATGGCAGGCGTTTCAGGGGTTCGAGGGAGTTCGTGCCGCGACCAGCGCGGCAAAATGCCATCCGTGGCGGCGCGTACCGCTACAGTGTTGGGCTACATGCGTGTGTGTCCGCGAGCGCGGGCGGATGTCGCGGCGCGTGCCGTACGTCGCCGCGGTTCCACGCTGCGGGAGGCTTTAACCAGAGGCGGGGGCAGAACCCTTCTTGCGCGCCGCCAGGGGGTGGGCAGCCAGTGGACGGTGGGCGTCCAAGCCCGCAATTTCCAGGCTGAGACCTTCGCGTGCGAAGTCGTTCTGCAATTCGTGCAGTTTTTCCATCACCGTATGATCCACCAGCCGCGTCTCGGAGAGATCGACCACCACATTGCGGTGTTGGGCCAATCCCTCGGTCATGATCTGGCGGCGGAACGGAATCCAGTTGCTGAACACCGCCGCCCGCGATGCCACGATGCGGCAGGTGTTATCGTTCAGCGGTTCCAGGTCTAGCCGAGGCCGCAACAGCGAGCCCGGCGAGGCACCGTTTACCATGTGAATCATAATCTTGACGGCAATCCCGATTCCGATGCCCGCCAGCAGGTCGGTCGCCAGCACGCCCACGATCGTGGCCAGGTAGATCACAAACTGTTCCGGCCCGATCTGGAACATGTGGACGAACTCGCGCGGGTGTGCCAGGCGGAAGCCGGTGTAGATCAGCATGGCGGCCAGCGCGGCCAGCGGAATCAGGTGCAGCACCGCCGGCAACAGCGCCACGCACAGCAGCATCATGAGGCCGTGGTACAGGTTGGCCATCCGGGTGCGGGCACCGCTATCGATGTTGGCCCGGCTGCGGACAATCTCCGAGATCATCGGGAGCCCGCCCACGAACGAGGACACCAGGTTGCCCACGCCCACGGCCACAATGTCGCGGTTCAAATCGGTCTGGCGGCGGTACGGGTCGAGCAAGTCGATCGCCCGGGCACTCAGCAACGATTCGAGCGTGCCAATCACGGCATACATGGCCACCCATTTCCAGGCGGCGGGTTGTAACAATCCGGAGAAGTCGGGCGTGGTAATCGCCGCTAGCAGATTGCCGGGCACCGATACCAGGTGTTGTTCCCCGACAATGTACTGATGGCCGCTGAGCGTGTAGGTGTGTTCGTGCGTCAGATCAAATGCCAGGCTCATCGGGATGGCGACGAGCACCACCAGCAAAGGGGCCGGGATCATTTTTATATATCGGTTTTTGATCCACGGTTTCCCGAACAAGATGAGCAAACTGATAAACCCGATCAGCGCGATCTCGGGGTTCAAGTCCCTGAGCATCTGGGGCAGATGCTGAAGTAGCTCGAGCGGCTCACCTGTGGCTTTCAATCCGATCGCCACCGGGATCTGCTTGATGACGATAATAACGCCAATAGCGGCCAACATACCATGAACGGTAGAAATCGGGAAGAACTCCCCCAAAATGCCTGTTCTCAATAGCCCTAGCGCAATCTGAATAACGGCGGCTGCCACGCCTACGCCCAGCGCCAGCCGGTAAGCGGCCAGATCGGCCGCCGGATCGCGGCCGCCGGTAAAGCCAAACTCGGTGACGCAGCCCACAGCAATCACGATCAAACCGGCCGCCGGGCCCTTAATTGTCAGCTCTGAGTTGCTAATCAGGCAGCCGATCACGCCGCCAATGATGGCTGTGAACACGCCGGCCACGGCCGGATAGCCCGATGCTAGCGAGATTGCCAGGCAGAGCGGCAACGCGATCAAAAAGACTAAAAAGCCCGACAAAAGATCAAACCGCCAGTTGGCCATGAGGCTGCCGGGCTGCATGACCTCAACGGGTATTGAGGTTTCAGCATGATGGCCATTGGTCTTGGGCTCGGTGTTATATGGGGCTCCGGCGGATGAAGCGTGTTCCGGAGTTGGGCTATGAGAAGGCGTATTCATACGTCGACGACCTTGCACAGTAGGAAGCAGGTACCGCGGTAGTCGGGCAGCGAACCCGCGGCGCATAGCGCGACCGGGGACGCCGCTTGTGGCAAGGATTCAGCGCCGGGCGCCATGCAATTCGCACGGCGCGCACGCTGAGCGCTCGCTGACACAGGTCGGCGCCTGGGCCGCTTGGGGTTCTTGGCTCACCGGAGCGCTAACAGATCACGCCCGGCGGATGCAGAGATCGATGCACCAAGGGCTAGGGAAACCACCACGACTGGGTGGCTTCCGCAGCTCGGCCTCGTAAGCAGTCGGGATGGCCGTTCAAGGAAGTTCGTCCCATTAGCGTCTCCCAAAGGGAGGACGCCCTAGAGGAAGGAGGCAACCGGAGGGACGTGCGGTGCGAAGCAGCCCCGGGGGCTTTCGCCCAAGAGGCAACCGTGCTACGCGCGCCGTTGCGGGTAGGACTGCCGTAGCAGACATTTCCCTTCTATCACCGCAAAGGGGCTGGTGCCTACACCCTAGAAGATTACAAGTCGTTCATATTGAGAATGTGCGGGGATTGGGCCAGCGGCGAAGCCGCTGCGGGCGGCTCCGTAAACCCGTCCGGCAGCTTGGCCAGAACATTGACAGCGGGCGTCACGGCTTGAAGATGGACAGTCCGTGCCCCCCGTCGTCACGGGGGGCCGTTGGCCCTTCTCCTCCTGCAACTCCCCCGACCATGACCGATGCCACCCAGCCCCGCCGCCAGCTTTCGCTGTTTGACTCGGTCGCGATCATCGTGGGCATCATCATCGGGTCGGGCATTTACGAAACCACGCCGCTGATCGCTTCCAACGTGACCGGGCCGGCGTGGCTGCTGTTGGTATGGGTGCTAGGTGCGGTGCTGTCGCTAGCCGGGGCGCTGTGCTACGCCGAACTCATCACCCGCTACCCCATGGAAGGCGGCGATTACGTTTACCTGAACCAGGCGTTCAGCGGTCGCTGGGGCTTCTTGTTCGCTTGGGCCCAGTTCTGGGTTGTGCGGCCCGGCTCCATCGGCGCGATGGCGTATGTCTTTGGCCAGTACGCCAACCGGCTGCTGTCGCTCGATGGCGTGGTCCCTTACCCACAAACGGTGTACGCCTGTGGTGCTATCACCGTACCGACGCTGCTGAACATGGCCGGGGCCAAGGAAGGCAAGTGGACGCAGAACATCCTCTCGACCGCCAAGGTGCTGGGCTTACTGGCCTTGTTCGTGGTGGCCGTGATTGGCTCGGTCCGCTTGAGCGAGTCTCCCGACGCGGGGACGAACGAAGTTGCCGCTCCAGCCGCCGCGGACACTGCCGCTGAGGACGCCGCCGTTGAGGACGCCGCCGACAGCGATGCGGCGAAAGAAGAGGAAAGTGCCCCGGCCCATTCGTTCGGCCTGGCGATGATCCTGGTGCTGTTTGCGTACGGCGGCTGGAACGAAATCGCCTTTGTGGCCGCCGAAGTGCGCGAGCCGCGACGGAACATTCTGCCGGCCCTGGTGATCGGGCTGGCGGTGGTCGCCCTGGTGTACGTGCTGACCGTGTGTGCCTTTTTGGCGGTGCTCGGCTTTGAAGGCGTGCGGCAGCCGGGCGTCGCCGCCAACACGCTGGAACGTGTGATGGGCACGGCCGGGGCCAAAGCCATCAGCCTGCTGGTTTGCATCTCGGCCCTAGGGGCGGTGGCCGGCCAGATCTTTGCCGGGGCACGCATCTTTTACGCCTTCGGCCGCGAGCATCGGACGTTCGCCCCGCTGGGTGTCTGGAACGCCCGATTTGATACACCGCTGCGGTCGTTGGCGGCGCAAGGCCTGATCACGCTGGCCTTGGCTGTGCTGTTTGGCACGCCGCTGTGGGCGCGGCTGGTGGGCGATACCTCGGCTGCCGCCGAGGCTGGCCAGGCCGCCTTTGAACCGTTGGTGCGGTTTACCACCCCGGCCGTGTGGTTCTTCTTTCTGCTGGTAGGGCTGGCGCTGTTCAAACTGCGTGACCAGCGCCAGGGCGAGCCTGACGCCTTCCGCGTGCCCTGGTATCCGTTCACGCCGTTCATCTTTTGCCTGTCGTGTGTGGCGCTGCTGCAATCGAGCGTGCTGTACGCGTATCACAACCGCTCGTACGAAGCGTTCTGGTCGCTGGGCATCCTAGGCGTGGGCCTGGTGCTGGCACTCTTCAGCCGCCGGCAAACAACGTAGGGGGGCTTGCAACCACCACTTGAGCCGCCAATGCCGATGAGTTGTCGCCGAGCGGGTACCCGGTCTTCCTTCGCTGGTACTTCAGGCTTCCGGAAGAGCCCGCTGACGCTTCGGGTTGGGATTGGGCTGCCAACCGGTGCGTGACGCCGATCCTTGGCTCCATCTCCCTCGGAGCGGCTGTTACCTTGGCTTGCAGGGCGGCAGCATCCATAATTGAGCG
>Ga0180216_1004655_pt1 | contig 10327 bp, 8 predicted proteins | sample eDN3rd37CBELigMG_FD_128879 | JGI IMG/M metagenome (GOLD analysis project Ga0180216, IMG submission 128879) | Enriched Miracle-Growth compost microbial communities from Emeryville, California, USA - eDNA 3rd pass 37_C BE-Lig MG (version 2)... ...
CTCAAAATCCGATGACGCTCACCCGGTCCTTCGGGCCGCCCTCCACCGACGGGGGAGGGGATAACGGCCAGCGTCTCGCCGCTCGAGGCGGCCCCGCGGCGCGGCCCCCGCCCCTCCAAAACCCGCCGCGGGCGATCTGGCGGTCGGAAATCGTCGTCGATAAAATATTCGGCGGCGAGATTCCAAACCGTGGGGCCCGTCGATTCGATCGGCGCTCCAAGCCTCGCGTCTCGCCGCTCTCTCCTTTCCCGTGCGACGAGATCCCTCGATAGATGGAACACAAAAGCGCTCGCGAAGCCGCGGTTGAAGCCATCATTTCATGGGCAGATCGGGGACGGCGCGTCCCCCGCCCGCCCATGCCCGTTCAACAACTTTTTGGCGTCAACGTCTTCTCCGACGAGGCGATGCGCGCCCGGTTGCCGGAACACGTCCACCGGGCCCTGCGGAACACGATGAGGAGGGGCGAGCCGCTCGATCCCTCCGTCGCCGACGAGGTGGCCCGCGCCATGAAGGACTGGGCGATGGAGCGTGGGGCGACCCACTACTCCCACTGGTTCCAGCCCATGACCGGCCTGACGGCCGAGAAGCACGACTCGTTCCTCCACCCGACCGAAAACGGTCAGGCCGTGGCCGACTTCAGCGGCCGGGAACTCGTCCAGGGCGAGCCCGACGCATCCAGCTTCCCCTCCGGCGGAATCCGAACCACCTTCGAGGCCCGCGGCTACACCGCCTGGGACCCCACCAGCCCCGCCTTCATCCTCGACAACCCCAACGGCACCATCCTCTGCATCCCCACCGTCTTCTGCTCCTGGACCGGCGAGGCCCTGGACAAGAAGACCCCGCTCTTGCGGTCGGCCGAGGCCCTCTCCAAACAGGCCACGCGGATCCTCCGCCTCTTCGGCTCCAACTCGAGCCGGGTCAGCGCAACCGCGGGATGCGAGCAGGAATACTTCCTCATCGACAAGAACTTCCTCTACGCCCGGCCCGACCTGATGAACGCCGGGCGGACCCTCTTCGGCGCCAAGCCCCCCAAGGGCCAGGAGCTGGAGGACCACTACTTCGGCGCCATCCCCGAGCGCGTTCTGGCCTGCATGATGGAGACCGAGACCGAGCTGTACAAGCTCGGCGTCCCGGTCAAGACCCGGCACAACGAGGTCTCGCCGGCCCAGTACGAAATCGCGCCGATGTACGAGGACGCCAACGTCGCCACCGACCACAACATGCTGGTCATGGAGACCTTGAAGCGGGTCGCCGACCGCTACGGCCTGCAAGTCCTGCTCCATGAAAAGCCTTTCATGGGCGTCAACGGCTCGGGCAAGCACGTCAACTGGTCGATGTCCGACGAGGAGGGAAACAACCTCCTGAGCCCCGGAGACACCCCGCACGACAACGCCCAGTTCCTCATCTTCCTGGTCGCCGTGATCCGCGCGGCGCATCGGCATGGGGATCTGCTCCGGATGTCGGCCGCCCACGCGGGCAACGACCACCGCCTCGGCGCCGCCGAGGCCCCCCCGGCCATCCTCTCCGTTTTCCTCGGGGCGATGCTCGAGGATATCGTCGACCAAATCGAGAAGGGGGGGCCGAAGTCGGCCAAGAACGGCGGCTCGCTGAAAATCGGCGTCTCGGTCCTGCCGACCCTCCCCCGCGACCCCGGCGACCGCAACCGGACCAGCCCCTTCGCCTTCACCGGCAACAAGTTCGAGTTCCGGGCCTGCGGCTCGTCGCAGTCCGTCGCCGGGCCGATCGTCGTCTTGAACACGATCGTCGCCGAGAGCCTCGACCATCTGGCCACCGAACTCGAGGCGGCCGTCGCCGAGGGCAAGGACCTCAACGCCGAAATTCAGCGCGTGTTGCAAGCGGCCGTCAAAGAGTCGCGCCCGGTCATCTTCAGCGGGGACAACTACAGCGAAGCCTGGCGGGCCGAGGCCGAGCGGCGAGGGCTGCCTCACCAACGGACGACGGTCGAGAGCCTTCCCGACTTCGTCTCCCCCAAGTCAATCGAGCTGTTCACCAAGTACAACATCTTCACCGAGCGCGAGCTCCGCTCCCGGTACGAGATTTTCCTGGAGGGCTACCGCAAGACGATCGCCGTGGAGAGCCAGCTCACCCTCCAGATCGCCAACCGGATGATCCTCCCCGCCTCGCTCCGCCACCAGGCGGAGGTCGCCGAGGCCATCGCCGCCGTCAAAGGCCTGGGCCTCCTCGTCCCCAAGCTCCAGGCCTCTCACCTCAACGACGTGATCGCCGCCGTCGAGGAGCTTCAAGCCGCCGCCGAACACCTGGGGCGCGTCTACGACGAACAGGTCGACGGCGGCGCTTACGAGCGGGCCAAGCACGCCCGCGATGTCCTCTTGCCCGCGATGAACGCCGTCCGAGCCGCCGGCGATACCCTGGAAAGCCTCGTCGCCGCCGACCTCTGGCCGCTGCCGACGTACCAGGAGATGCTGTTCATCAAGTAGCCGACCGCGCAAAATCCGTGACCGGATCGGCAATGGAGCGGTTTGCCGGCGACCGCGTCGCTTGGCGACCGGCGGGTCCTTCGATCCGCCGGAGTCGCCGAAATGAATCCCTGGCGCGACCCGCGCCATGAGATCCACATCCCGGTCGCCAGGCGACGCGCGCCACGGAAAACCGCTCCAACGCCGGCCGATCCCCGACCGATCCTAAATTGGCTTCGTTCGGCGCGTTCCGCGGAGCCGATTTAGGGACGAAAGCTCCAACGAATTTAGGACTTGCGTTGCCCACGCGGCGCGCGGGGATTGGGTTCGTTCGGCAAAAAAGGCTGTTCATGGCGACCGATTTCCGGCGTCTGACCCGCATCATCGGGAGGGTTTTGGCCTCCCAAATTCAAGCGCGACGGACCAGCCAAGTCCCCAAACGACCCCAAGATTGGGTTCGTTCGGCGCATTTGTCCGGCGGACGCATCGGGCGGCAAACCTAAACTCCTTGGGATTTTGCGTTGCCGGCTCCCCGCGCGGAAATTGGGTTTGTTCGACCAAAATCGCGCGATTCGCCGCGAGGTAAGTCTTCCAAATTGTGAAAGAGCGGAGGAAGGCGAGACCCTCCCGCTTCATACGATCAGCGGAGGACGGCTCCGAATTTCACGAATTTGGAAATCGACTTGGGAATTTTCGCGGCCTGAGGGGAAGAGGAGCCAAGCCCCCGTGGCGCGCCTGGTTCGGTCGCGCCACAAGATCCCATCCGTTCAACAAGCGATCCACCCAACGGAATATTGCGCCGGGCTTTGTCGCGTCCAGGAATTCGGTTCGGCGCCGGTCGCCCCGATTGAGGAGGGCGAGGCTGACGCGATGAAAAGCGATGTTGAGTAGGCGTTTCACCGCGTGGGGGCGTCACGGATTTGTTGCGCCGCGGCGCGTTTTCACCTCTCCTCCCGGCAAGGTTTTCACGGTTGATGCAACTCGGTCTCCGGCGGACGATTGGCGCGCTGGACGCCGGGCGAGGCCGTTTTGGATAGGTCGGTCTTCAGCCCCGGAGGGGCGGCGGCCGATAGCCGGGGGTGTCAACCCCTGGGATTCCAAGGCCAACGGATCATTTTTGTCCGAGGAGCCCCGACGGGGCGATGGAAGACTAATTGCGGGCGGAGCTTCGGCCGCGCCGTCGGGGCCCGCGGAGAGGTGGGCGCAACGCCTCGCGAGTCCAGGGGTTCACACCCCCGGCTATTGGCCGCCGCCCCTCCGGGGCCTCCGGACGCCCCCCCGTGTCGGCCACTCTGATCTGTGGAGTTGCATCAACCGTGAAAACCTTCCCGGGGGGAGAGGTGAAAACGCGCCGCGCAACAAATCCGTGACGCCCCCACGCGGTGAAACGCCTACTCAACATCGCCTTTTCATCAGCACGGCCTCGCCCTCCCAAGGTCTCGGGACCCAAATTTCAGGTCATGACGCAACACGGTCCGCGCCACCTTTCTCACGTAGCGCCCGGCCCCTGTGTTCTGAGAGTATGGGGGGATCGCTTTGTCGGCCGGAAGGCCGCAAGCATTGCGGATGCGAAAACATGCCGACGCTTGCGTCGGGTCGCTTGGCTCCCGGTTTCGAGAAAATCGCGCGAATCGGGGATGGATCGTCGGCGGCTTGGTTGCTTACCAAAGCAAGACGATGTCGAAGGCGAGGGTGAGTTGGCTTTTGCGGGTGCCGTCGTTGTAGACTTTGTGGAATTGCGACCAGTCGTATCGGGCTTCGGGGCGGATCCAGAGGTTGGGGTTGGGCTTGTAGATCAGGCCGAGGGTCATCTCGTGGTAGCGGTCGCCGACGAACTCGCCGTTCACGAGGTTTTGGACGCGGGCGCCCTGGGGGTCCCAGAAGATCTCCGACCGCCAGACGCCGGTGAGCTTGGGGTCGAACTCGTAGAGGAACCAGTTGCCGAAGCTGAACCAGGTGGCGGTGCGGGGGGCGCCATTGCGGCCGCCGGAGGCGAGGCCCGGAATGGAGAGTTCCCAGCCCTGGTCGGTTTCAACCACCTGGGTTAGCTTGTCGTTCCACTTGTGGGTGCCGACGGTGGTGAAGAGGGTCCGGGTGTTGCGGGCGTAGCCGGGGTTGGGCAGGCCGGCGAGCGTGGGGATGTTGACGTAGCCGTCGGGGTAAAGCTGCTGGTTGGCCGGCAAGAAGTCCGGGAACTGGTTGGGTCCCCAAACCGTGGTGGTGGCGAGCGTCGTCTTGGCGCTCTTGCTGGTCCAGGAGAAGCCGCCGAGGTATCCCCAGAGGTATCGCTTGTTGATCCAGCGGTCCCAGCCGTTGATGGATCCGTTGTAGAGGTTGATCCGGTCGGTGAGGTGGAGCGTCGTCCCGACGCCGACGTGGGTGAACGGCTGGCCGTAGTTGAACATGTACGGCACCGAGAGCAGCGGGCGCGAGACGGCGGGCACCTGCTCGTAGCCGACGATCGAGTAGAACTTGCCTCCCTTGACGTCGAGCCCGCCCTTCGTGAGGATCGGAAAGTGGGCCTCGCCATACAGTTGCGGTAGGTCGTAGCCCGACTGCAGGCTCAGGGAGAAGGCGTCGTTGAACATCCCCTGGTTGTAGTCGAAGATCCAATCCCGGCCGAAGACGTTGTCGACGCGGAAGCCAAAATTGGTCTTGTCTCCCTGTTCGATGGGATTCTCGACAACGATGTAGACCTGGTTCAACTGCCACTGATTGGCCTGATCGTTGGGGTTGACGCCGAAGTTCGCCCCGTTTTTCGGCCGGCCGTTGACGTTGCCGGTGAAGCTGTTCTGGAACCACCCGAAGACCTTGACGGGATCGTTGTCGAAGTCGAAACCGAGCAGGTCTTGCAGGTGCTTAAGCTGCTCGGGCTCGGGGGTGGCCGCCTGCTCGATGTTCTGGGCGGCGAGGGACTCGGTGGTGGGCCCACCGCCGCCAAGCGCCCGCGCGGCGGCCGGCGCCTCCATGTCGGGAGGCGGGCTCGGCCCCATGCCTTCGTCGGAGACAATGTCGGCGGCCGGAACGCCCGCTTCGACGGCGGACTCGGCCGCCTCGGCGGAGCGGGTCGCCTCGGTGGGTTCGCCGGCGCCCGTCGACCGCTCGGCGGCCGGGACGTTCAAGTCGGGGGGTTCGACCGCCCCCAGCCCCTCGGTGGAGGTCCCTCCGGACGAGTCGGCGCCGGTGGGGGCCTCCTGGATCAAGACGCCCTCGGTGGGCGACTCCGGGACCACGGCCTCCTCGACGCCGCGCTGGGCGCGTCGAACCGCGTCGTCCCGCTTCGGGCGCGACCACGACCACGGAGCGCTCAAGATCCGGCGAAGCCGGCTACGCGGGGCGGCGGGGACGGGCCGATCCGCGCCGAGCCGTTCCTGTCCCATCGCCGGCTCCCCCACCGCCAGCGCGAAGAGGACCGCGCAGCGGAGGGCCCACCGTCGACCGGCGCGTGAGGACCAGGGCGTCGTTGAGACACTCGTTCTCGGCATGGGCACGCGCGTGGAATCCCCCAAACGGGACGACCACGTCCCGCCTCCTCTTCATTCATCGGCGGGGACCGGACCACAAGGCCAGCGGAATCGGCGAAACCCGCGCGTTCGGCGCAATCCGCGGCCTCAATTTGTATCTGGCCTCCGTCAGGCCCGGTTCGGCGTCGGATCGCCAAGGCCCGCGTCCCAAGGTTATAGGCCCCGGCGACACTCGGTCGATCCCCGCGTTGCGGCTGATTCCGCAATTTAGGCAAATAGGCGATGACGACGCGTTAGGCGGGTGACTCGGCGCGCTCGGCCCAGGCGCGGACGACTTCGGCGATGGAGGCGGCTTCGGCCATGGCGCCCATGCCGATGTCGCCGCAGGCGAGGCGTTTGGATTGGGGGGGGATGAGGATCAGCGACGGAGCGCGCGCGGCGAAGTGATCGGCGGCCGTCTCCAGCGACCAGTCCAGGGGCGGGGCGGCCGCGCCCGTCTGGTCGAGCCAGAGCTGGGCGAGATGTCGGCTGGTGGCCGGCTTATCCCACATCAGGGTGTTCATGGCCGGGGCGAGCACGACGGGCTTTTCGAAGTCCCAGGCCCGAAACAGGCAGGTGAGCAGATTGTCGCAAAGTCCAAGCGCGAACTTGGCGAGGCTGTTGGCGTCGAGCGGGGCGACGACCAGCAGGTCGGCCCAGCGGCGCAATTCGATGTGGAGCACCTCGTCCCCCCGGGCGTACCGGTGGGCGGGCCATTCGTCGGCGTCTCGTAACAGGTCCACCGAACGGGGCAGGGCGGCGCGATCAAAGAAGTGAAGGGCCGGTTCGGTGGCCGCGACGCGGACTTCGTGGCCCTGATCCAAAAACGCCGAGCAGAGCGTGGGGACGCGAACGGCGGCGACCGAGCCGGTCGCGCCCAGGATGATCCGAGCCATCGGCGCTCTCGTTGGCTTGAGGAGGTCTCGGTGGCGATCGCGCCCCGGTTGGCCTAGCGGCGATCGGCCGAGAGGGGCCCAATCTCGTCGTGGATGCCCTCGGCCAGCCGGTTCCAGAGCGCCCGCTGAAGCTCCCGCGCCTGCTTTTTGGACAGCAGCAGGCGTTCGGAGGCGCGCTGGGTCAGGATCGAGGCGATGACCTTCATGTCGCCGGCGATCAGGCCGGTGAGGTCCTCGAACTCCGGCGGCAAGTCCAGGGCCCGCAAACCGGATTTCCGCGCGTGGGGAATCATGGGTGAACCCTCCGTGGCCAAGGGTGATTCGCGGTGTTCGAGCCTTCCCTGGCGCAAGGGGGCCGACCCGCAAACCTTCCCCCAGTCGTTGCAAATTCGCGCATCTGCTCTCAAACCCGACGGAACGGGCGCTCCGCGCCCTCTCCGCGTCCGGTGAAAAATCGAGCGATCAAACGGGGCGTCTCGCGCCACAAGAAAGAGTACGCGAATCGGCCGCGGCGCGTTGGAGATTGATTCGACTCGCCGGACCAATTCTTGAGCATGCGAGGCGGCCGACGCCGGCCGTGAACCTCGGTCGGTCAACTCCCGCGGGGATTGGCGTTCCAGCCTGTCTCCGAATTCGAATCGTACGGCGCTCGAGGCCGTGAAATCCATAAAAATCATACAGAAATCCCGATCCGCCGTGACGAGGTTGCCGCCGAGGATCAGAACCACGAGGCCTCGGGGGCGCGCCGGGCGCCGGGACCGAGGGCCGTCTCGACCAGCTCAACGAGGCGGGGACCGTCGATCAGCTCAATGGGATGGTCGACGGCGAACTTCTCGGCGGCCAGGGAAAACGTGCTGGTCGTGGCGAAAAAACCCTTATGGGCGTGGGCGTGGTGGATCGAGCCGAGGAACTTTTGCAGCTCGGGCGAGCCGACCACCCCCCGCTTGTGATACTTGCACTGAACGATCGCCACCAGCCCGGCGCGGCGGAGCTTCAAATCGGCCCCTTGATCGCCCGTGCCGCCGACGGGAACCACCTCGTAACCGAGCGCCTCGAACAATTCGCCGACGAACTCCTCGAACGTCTCGGGCGTCAGCGAGGCCAGTTGGGCGAGTTTCAACTCGGCCCGTCGAGCCTGAAGTCGCAGCCGCTCGACCCGCTCGGCGCCTTCGCGAACCTGCTCGCGGAGGCCGTTGACCTCGCTCTCGTGCAAGACCCGCTCGGCGGGATCGAGCCGGGCCAGATAGCGATCGATCTTGAACAGGGCGTTGCGGATCGAGTTGTCCAGGCGCCCGCGTTCGGCCCGGGTAAGCTGGTTCTGATAACGCCGAAAGACGGCGTAATGCAGGTGCTCAATCGCGCCGGCGAGCTCGGCGGCCGAGGTCAGCGCCGGGGCCTCCTCCTGATACGGCGCGGCCTTCCAGAGCAAGGCCTGGCGGGCGCTCTCCGTCGGCCTCCCGCCAGCGCCTTCGCTTCGGGTCTTCAGCCACTCCAGCATCATCTCCGCGCATTGCGGTCCCAAACATTCCATCGCGTCGTGGGGCTCCTCGGGGCAAGTCGTTCGCGGGAACCAAAAAACCATTCTCCCCTCAAGGCGCCCGAACGCCAAGGGGACCGGCGGCGTTGACTCCCGGCGCGGGGCTCCGCACAATCGACGCCGGGCGGCGCATCGAATTCGAGAAGAAGGAAGGGTATCAGCGAATGGGACGTTTCGCGGTGATCCTGCCGGCGGCGGGACGGTCGAGCCGGTTCGGCGATCCGGGACAAAAGAAGATTTACGCCGACCTGGAGGGCAAGGCGGTCTGGCTCCGGGCGGTCGAGCCGTTCGCCAACAACAAGGACGTCGGGCAAATCCTGATCGCAATCGCCGAGGAGGATCGGGAGATGTTCGAACGCCGCCACCGAGACGATGTCGCCCGGCTGGGCGTCGACGTGCTGATCGGCGGCGCGGAGCGCTCCGACACGGTGGCCGCGGCGCTTCGGCGGGTCAAACCCGAATGCGACTTCGTCGCGGTGCATGACGCGGCGCGGCCCTGCCTGACCCCGGCCCAGGTGGCGGCCGTCTTCGCGGCGGCCCTTGAGCACGGAGCGGCCCTGCTGGCGGCCCCCGTGGTCGAGACCGTCAAACGAGCCTCGGCCGATCGGCTGTCGCGCGAGACCATCCCCCGCGACAACCTCCACCTCGCCCAAACCCCTCAGGTTTTCCGCCGCGAGTGGCTGATCGAGGCTCACGAGAACCAAAACACCGGCGCGGCGGCGACCGACGACACCCAGCTCGTCGAAGCCCTGGGCCACCCCTGCGCCATCGTCCCGAGCAACGCGATGAACATCAAGATCACCACCCAGGCCGATATGGGCCTGGCCCGCGCCATTCTCCAAATCCAGGCGGAGGAGAGAGCGTGACGCCTCGCGCCCGACCCGCTTGATGGGGTCGGTCTTGGAGACGGGGGAGGAAACGCGGGCGCGGACCGTTTCGCCCGCCCCCGCCGGGAGCCGACCGGTCCGCGCTCCCATGTCCTGACGAGCCAAGGGAACGACGCTCGTGGATTGGCGTTTCGAGATGGACTTGCTCGTCCCGGAGCCAACCCAGAAGCGCCCAGCCCTTGAAGCGCGACGCGACTTCGCGGCGCTTTTGCTTACTTGGCGCCGAGCGTGGCCAGAACGCCCTTGGGGTCGCTCTTGACCTTCTTCATGCAGCCATTGCAGCAGATGAAGAAGTCGCGACCTTCGATGTTCGCCTTGACCGGGGTGTCCATGCTGCCGAGGTTCTCGCCGCTGACGGGGCAGACGGCCTGCGCGAGGGCCAGAGCCTGATCTTCGGCGGGAAGCTTCTTGATCTCGGCGATCTCATCCTCGCTCAACTCGGCGGCGCTGGCGTTGGGGCCGTCGAGACTGGGGGCGGCGTCGGTCTTGGGCTCCTCGGCCTTGGGCTCCTCGGCCTGCGGGGGCGTCAGGGGTTCTTCGGCCTTCGGTTCTTCCGCCTTGGGTTCTTCGGCGGGCTTGGCCTCGGAGCCTTCGGGGTGGTTGGCCTCTTCGGCCTCGTGCGACTCGGCCGGGGTCAGCGGGGGCGCCTCGTTGGTCTTGGGGGCCTCGACGACCGGCGGCGGAGCGGGGGCCTCGTCGGGGGTCGGGGCGGGGGCCGTGGTGGTCGGCGCCGGGGTTTCGGCGCCCTCCTCGCCAGCGCAACCGATGATCAGACCGAGGGCCGCGGCGGGCGCCCAGAAGCGAAGGAAGCGATCCATGTGCGATCCTTTTCGTGAGCTTCAACGGGGGTTGCCGGGGGCCGCCGCGAAGCCGGGGGCGGTCCCCAATCTCGTCAAGGTCGCATTGTACCCCCCCGCTCGGCGGCTCGCCAACCCTTGTAACCGTTCGGGAAGCCGGGGGAAACAAATTTTAAACGGGTCGAGAATCCGGCGGATCGCCGGGGAAATGACAACGACCGCCGCGAATCAATAAAAAAAGGGCCGGCTGACAACTTGTGTCAACCAGC
>Ga0180216_1004658_pt1 | contig 10315 bp, 7 predicted proteins | sample eDN3rd37CBELigMG_FD_128879 | JGI IMG/M metagenome (GOLD analysis project Ga0180216, IMG submission 128879) | Enriched Miracle-Growth compost microbial communities from Emeryville, California, USA - eDNA 3rd pass 37_C BE-Lig MG (version 2)... ...
GCATACGAGAAGACGCAAGATGAGATTGATGAATTAACGGGAATATACTTTATTCCAGCGATTCTATATCGAGATGGTAAGCTTGCGTATAACAGCAGCGACAAGAAAGTTCCATGGTTTCCACGTGAATACTTGCAACCTATGGTAGAACCTAAGCTTTCTGTTGGCCATGTGGATGACGTCGATCGATTTATCAGCAACCATGTAGATCGGATGGAACAAATGAAGACTTGGGGAGATTACGTCACATACTTCAAAGAGTTTTATGAGCATGTCACAAAAGCGAAATTTGAACAACACGAAATTCCAAGTCAAGAAGATGAGGATTCACCAATAGAGTTAGAGAATCATGCGTACCTTTTTATTGATCGTACAGTAAACTCTTCATTCCATATCATGAATTTGTATAATCATCTGTTGAAGGTAGACAAGCCCTTGCGTTTATATGAACAATTTGTCTCGCGGGAGCCGGCCAAATTAGTTCCATTACTTGAAAGCGATCTGGCGAATATGAAGCTTCATACAGGTCAGATGGGTGGAGAATATCCTTTATCGCCTTCACAAAGAGAAGCGATCAATCATTTCAATCACATGCAGGACGGCGAAATCTTGGCCGTAAATGGGCCGCCAGGTACCGGGAAAACAACTCTTCTACAGTCGGTCGTTGCCGATTTATATGTAGATAGAGCGTTAAAGCAAGAAAAAGCGCCACTCATCGTGGCTGCTTCTACGAATAATCAAGCTGTTACAAATATAATTACATCTTTTGGAAACCTCAACAAAGTCGGCATTTCCAATCTAGAGGAAAGATGGATTGAAGGGGTGAAAAGCTTTGCTACTTATTTCCCCTCGACGCAAAAGATCAAAGAAGCCCAACAAAGGGGATACCAGTATACGAATTCCACAGGGGAGTATTTTATTGCAAATCTAGAAGCAAAGGAAAATATTGAAAAGTCAAAGATCAAATTGTTACATAACTGTAATCTATATTTTGGAACAGACTATACGGAACTACGCGACTGTCAAAAAAAGCTGCACGATGAATTGTTGTTTATGGAAGCAAAAAAGCAAGCATTGCTCATTTTGAGTAGTGATGCCAAGCGATTTTTAGGTAGCGGGACTCGAATCGATACGTGCCTACAGACGCTAGAAATAGAGATGGAACACCTAGAAAAATCGCTTCAAAACATTCACGCAAGGCTGAGAGAATGGGAGAATTGTTATAAAAATATCCCCTTTTTCTTAAGGTGGTTTTCAAAGCGAGTTCGAACCGAATTTAGGCTGTTTATGAACGAAGAAGAGTTGTCTTTCTTAAAGGAAACAAGGAAACTCAATGAGATTAAGGAAGCATATAGCCTTCGTTTTACCGATCTCCAGAAGAAACTGGTCGAGCTCAAGAAAAAGAGTGACGCTATAAAGGAATGGGTAGAGTTATACGATAACGAATTGGAGGAATTAAGAGAACACGGTGTTGTATTGCATGATAAAGAAGAAGATAAATATGAGGTTGCCATCGATAAGGTAAATGAACTTCTGGATAAAAAGATACGTTATGTGGAGTTCTGGCTCGCAGTCCATTATTTTGAATGCAGATGGGCAAATGGGGAAGATGCATTGACCGAAAAACAAGTAGGAACTACATTTCAGAATGTGCTAGAGAAGTTCTATAGCAGGCTTGCAATGATCACTCCTTGTTTGGTGATGACTTTTTTCGTTCTTCCTAAGCAATTTCTAGCGTATGGTGATCAAAGTAAATTTTATCTTTACAACTTCATTGATTTGCTCATTGTGGATGAAGCAGGTCAAGTATCTCCGGAAACAGCAGCTGGGGCCTTTTCACTTGCCAAAAAAGCGATCGTTGTTGGGGATGTTTATCAGATCGAACCTGTCTGGAGTATTAATCGAGCCCTGGATAAGGCGCTAGCACTTTCAGCCGGGGCCATTAAAAATCTGGAGCAATATGAGAAACTCGAAAGCTGTGGACTGCATGGATACGGCTCAAGTGTAATGAAGGTAGCTGCCAAAAGTTGTAAATATAAAAAATATGAGGAAAGAGGATTATTTTTATCAGAGCATCGCCGCTGTTACGACGAAATCATTGACTATTGCAATAAGTTGGTATACAAAGGGAATTTAAAACCAATGCGAGGAAGAGGGCAAACAGATCCAAAGCAAGCCGTTGCGAAATGGCCACAATTAGGGTATCGGCAGATCGATTCAGAGACGTCGAATAGGAAGGGAACAAGTAGATACAATCGTAGAGAGGCGATCCAGATCGCTGAATGGCTGGACGAGCATTTCGCATACATCCTGGATTCCTACCCCAAAGAAGCAGAAAAGAATCTTATCGGGATCATTACTCCATTTAAGGCTCAGGTCAGCTGCATCCAAGCGGAAATTAGAAAGCGGGCCCCTCATCTACGTTCGAAGATAAGTGTTGGTACCGTTCATACATTTCAGGGTGGGGAACGAAATATCATAGTACTATCTACCGTCTACGGAAAACACGAAGGATGTTTTTTTATAGATACGAACAAAAGCTTGATGAATGTTGCTGTGTCCAGGGCAAAAGATCACTTTTTTGTATTCGGTGATATTCAATGCTTGAAAGATACTGCGAGTAGCGCTAGCGGATTGCTAAAGGCAAGCATAATTGAGAACCGAATTTAAATATGGACCACCATGGCAAAATGATTAACGGGAATAAATTACATAACGCCGTCCAACAAGTGGGCGGCGTTACTCATTGTTACTGATTATTCCCCTCGAAACGCTTTTTCCAATTCTGCAATGTTAAACTTTTTCATCTTCAAAAAGGCCTGCGTAACGCGCTCGCGTTGTTCCGGCGTGCCCTTGGCCATCATCTCGTCCATTGCGGCGGGGGAGATCTGCCACGAAACGCCGAATTTGTCCTTCAGCCAGCCGCACTGCTCAGCTTCGGGCGAGGCGGATAAATGTTCCCAGTAGTAGTCGATTTCCTCCTGCGTCTGACAATTGACCAACAGGGAAATCGCCTCGTTGAAATGGAACTTGTGTTCTTGCGCGCTGTCCATTGCTACAAACCAGGTGTTTTCCAGCATGAAGTCGCTGAACATGACCATCCCTTCTTTGTCCAGCTCCATGCCGGGGCCATACCGGAAGAGGGAGCCAGGTTTGGCATTTCGGAAGATGGAAAGGTAGAACTCGCGTGCATCTTCCGCCTTGCCGCAGTTGTCGCCCGCGAACAAGAGAGAAGGGATAATCGAGGGCCTAGGCTCCCCATCCGGATTCGTCAGAATGAGCTGCCATGTTACGCCGTACTTGTCCTGAATCCAGCCATACCGTTCACTGAATGGGTACTTATCAAGCGCCATAAGCGGAGTGCCGCCTTCAGACAACTTGTTCCACGCCTCGTCGAGCTTTTCTCTAGCGTTAACAATCCGGGATGGATCGAAATTAACCATAAACGAGATAGAAGGATTGAATGGAAAGAAAGGCCCCGCAGAGATAGCCATAAACGGATGCCCGCAAACAAGGAATGATACGAGATCGCAATCACCCGAGGGCGTATCGTGCAAGGTCGTCGTGCTTGTGATTTGGGAATCCGGGAAAATGGAGCAATAAAACTCCGTGGCTTCTTTTGCCTCCTTGTCGAACCACAAATGCGGGGTGATGGGTTGCATGAAAATTCCTCCCTTATAGTAATGATCTACATATTGTTTTCGATTCTACCATAAGGAAGGATTTACCGTTTCTTTTCGATTGCTTTTTGATCTCATTTGAGCAAGGTAAGAATGGTCTCTATGGAATGATCCACAAATGAACGATTGGGGCGAGATTTCAGGAGCACAGTTAGACCGATTAACGAAACAACCAGTGTCTGCGCCAATGCTTTGGGATTCATGCTGGTTGTAAGTTCTCCTGAATGAATGCCGCGTTCAAGGGCTTCCTGAAAGATAGCGGAAAGATACATCTGATGTTCCCTTGTCAGGATTTCGAATTTTTCATCGTGAGGCGCAAGTTCCACCATCGTATTGATGCAAAAGCATCCTTTATTCGGGCTTTGATTGTATTCATCATTGACCAAGCCCGTAAAAAGTGAGCGAAACGCCTCCTTTACGGATTCGTTGTGTTGGAGCTTATTTCGGATTTTTGAAGCATGCATTTTTGTATATTTGCGAAGTGCGGATTCAAATAATTCTTTCTTGTCTCCAAAGGCGGAGTAAATGCTCGGCCGCTGTATACCCATTCTGGACGTCAAATCACTTAATGATGTCGCCTCATATCCCTTCTCCCAAAAGAGCCGCATGGCTGCATCCAATGCTTGTTCCTCATCGAATTCACGTGGTCGAACCATCATAAATGCCCTCTTTCACAAAACATTTTTGTTCCCTGATTCTTTATTCGGTATTGTTTTTGTAATGATCGGTATGAAAAACATTCTAAGAGCTAAATAAAGCCAAGTCAATGAAAATCATTTCATTGACAGGAAGGGTAAAGGTGAGTTACTTTTTAAATCAGATTAATTTTGTACTGATCAGTATGTTATGTCGGACGTAATTTTAAAAAAGGAGATGTTTGAAAAAATGATGAAGAGGGACGAAGAATCATCTGCCATAGCCGATAACCGTTGGAAAGAGAGTAATGAATCAGCCTTTTCCATGTCTCGCTATATGGCGCTGTTGTTTGCAGTTGCAAGCGGGATGGCGGTAGCCAACATCTATTATTCCCAACCGCTTCTCGATGCCATGGCAAGCGAGTTGGCGATTGACCATTCGACGATCGGGATCATCATTACTGTTACACAGATTTGTTATGCTTTGGGATTGCTCTTGTTGGTCCCGCTCGGTGATTTGCTGAATCAACGAAAACTGATCGTGTGTCAAATGCTGTTATCTGTAGTGGCACTCATTGTGGTGAGCAATGCCCCGAGTATCAAGGTATTGCTTATGGGCATTGCTGCGGTTGGCTTGCTTGCAGTCGTGACACAGACTCTCGTCGCGTTTGCCGCGACGTTGGCTGATCCGACAGAACGCGGACGTGTAATAGGCATCGTCACAAGCGGTATTGTGATCGGGATTCTGCTTGCTCGAGCCGTTGCAGGCATTATTACAGATTTTGCTGGTTGGCGTGCAGTCTATCTTGTCTCGGCAGGGATAACGCTTCTTCTAGCAGGTATCTTATTTCGGACGTTGCCGAATGTAGACCGTGAAAGGACATCATTGTCGTACTGGCAACTGCTTCACTCTGTGATTGTTTTATTAGTACAGGAACGGATACTTCGTGTCCGCGGGATATTGGCTATGCTTATTTTTGCGGCATTCAGCATCCTTTGGACTTCGCTGGTGCTGCCGCTGAGCGCACCGCCGTTATCTCTTTCTCATAGCGAGATTGGGGCATTCGGTCTGGCTGGAGTAGCCGGAGCATTAGCGGCAGCGAAGGCAGGGCGTCTCGCAGATCGTGGCTTGGGACAGCGGACTACCGGCGTTGCGTTAACCTTGCTGCTTCTATCCTGGCTGCCGATCAGTTACGCTGACTATTCTTTGTGGGGATTGATCGTTGGGGTGATTGTTCTGGACTTCGCAGTTCAGGCTGTCCACGTTACGAACCAGAGCATGATTTTACGGAAGCATCCGGAATCTCGCAGTCGTCTTACTGCCAGCTATATGATTTTCTATTCCGTTGGAAGTGCTGCTGGTTCAATCGCTTCAACCACCATTTACGCCTACGCAGGCTGGAACGGAGTATGCTTGCTGGGTGCCTCGGTGAGCGCCTTAGCTTTGCTGTTTTGGGCATTTACCCGTCGTTGAATCTGATGGCCGTGTTTTGGATAAAGTGTAATCTTCACGTCAATTGGTTAGAATACGGTCTAAGCTAATCTCAACAAAAATGGGGTTGAAGACGATGAGTCAATTATCGGAACAACAAATCATTTTGCACGGTTTTAACAACTTGACGAAAACCTTGAGCTTCAACATGTTTGATATCTGTTATACGAAAACCCGAAAAGAAAGGGAAGCGTACTTAGTCTATATCGATGAACAGTACAATGCGGATCGCTTAACCCATATCTTAACGAATGTGTCCGATATCATTGGAGCGCATGTCATCAATATCGCCAAGCAAGACTACGTGCCTCAAGGCGCTAGTGTAACCATGCTGGTATCGGAGGGACCCATTGACGAGGTTTCTCCAGAAACGATAAATGAATCACTCCCGAATTCTGTCGTCATACAGATGGATAAAAGTCATATCACCGTTCATACGTATCCTGAATATCATCCTGATGACGGAATCTGTACCTTCCGGGCGGATATAGACGTGTCTACATGCGGAGAGATTTCACCGCTAAAAGCACTGGACTATTTAATTTGCTCGTTCGATACCGATATTATGACGATCGATTATCGAGTAAGAGGCTTTACAAGGGCCATTGATGGACAAAAACTGTTTATTGACCATGAAATCAGTTCGATCCAGGACTACATTCCCGATGATGTTAGGGAGCAATATGACATGATTGATGTCAACGTATATCAAGAGAACATTTTTCATACGAAATGCAAGTTGCGAGCATTCGATCTGGACAACTATTTATTTGGATATACCACGAAAGAATTAAGCGGGGAGGAGGAGAAGAGGATCACGGACGCTTTGAAAAGGGAAATGGACGAGATATTTTATGGCAAAAATATAGATGGTGGCCGTTTGGGTAGGGGACAATAAAGGGAGATAGACTGGTTCGTGAAGCCCTTGAGAAATAAGGGGTTTTTTGCTGCACATTTCACATTACATTAAGGTTGCATAAAAACTGAGTTAAGCTTGCTCGTATACTCTGATGATCATAAGCAATCAAGTCAAAGGAGTGAGCAAGATATGAAGAGATTTGGAAGGTTTGGCTGTTTCAACGTGATTGCACTGGTTATAGCTCTGTTAACCGGGTCATCATGTGTGGCTGTCTCCCCACCCAAAGCATCAGCGGCATCCCAGACGGCAGGTCCGCAGGATCCAAAAGAAGTGGAGCAGTTCGCAGATGATTTTTTTAACAGGCCGGAAATAAAGGAAAATATGGCCGGAGCTGCATTTGCTGTTGTGAAAGGCGATAAAGTGCTCGTCAACAAAGGATATGGCTACTCGGATGTGAAGAAAAAACTGCCGATCGACCCTGATCGGACGGTGTTCCGTGTCGCCTCTATTTCCAAAGTCATCACCGCTACGGCAGTCATGCAACTAGCCGAGCAAGGGAAGATCGATTTGAACGAAGATTTGTCAGCATACCTGGGGGATGCCCGCATTCCGAATCAGACGGACGCACCACTTGCGATGAAACATCTTTTGACGAACTCCACCGGATTTGATTACGGAGATACACCCGAATCTACTACGACAGACCTGGCACGTGATGCTTCTTTGAAGCAATACGTCTTGGACAATTTGCCTACTGTGATTCGAAAGCCGGGAGAGTATTACCGATATGACAACCTGGGGTTTACGATTCAAGGATATGTCATTGAAGAAGTGACAGGCAAATCATTCGGCGCATATGTGCAGGATCACATCTTTAAGCCGCTAGGTATGGCAAACAGCGAATTCCGACTCACCCCGCAAATGGTGAAGCAGTTGGCCGTCCCCTACAACCTGATCGACGAAGTGATTCCTACCTATGCGACAGTTCCTACAGAACTTCCGAGCGGCGGAATGCTCTCCACAAGTTCTGACATGGCAAAATTTATGATAGCTCATCTCAATGGCGGAAAGCTGGGGAATGCAGCGATTCTGAAACAAGAAACGGTGGCAGACATGCATGCGCCCAAGCTTGCCATCCATACGAAGCTGCCGAACATGGCCTATGGCTTTGAATACTCCAACCAGCAAAATTACAAGGGACGCTATATAATAGAAAAAGCGGGTGATTTGGAAGGGTTTCATTCTGGCATGTGGCTGATTCCGAATGAAAAGGTCGGCGTGTTTGTCACGGTAAATAAAGATTTTGAGATTCGCCAGCCGTTGTTTGAAGCGTTTATGGATCATTATTATCCAGGCGGGGACGTACAAAAGGAACCTATGGAGCCTTCGAAACAGTCTTTGGCAAAGTTTGAAGGGATCTACAGCGACTTGCGGAATCGGATGTGGACGAGCCGCATTCACGCGGAAGGCGGCAAGCTCATTGTGAAAGATCCGCTTGGAGAGCATGTGCTGCATGAAATCGAGCCGCTGTTGTTTCAAGATGAGCAAGGGGCAAAAGCCGCTTTCAAATTGAACGAAACCGGCAATGTGGCAGCCTTTTATTACGATCTGAAATCAGACAGCTGGGGCCTAAAAATGCCTGAGCCGCAGCGTTATCAGGACGTTGGTCTCGCTGAAACGGCTGTTTTTCCGTCATTATGCTGTGATTTGCGCACTGTTGCTAAGCGCAATTGCTTTGTCTCTCGTTGGGGCCGACATACTGATGAATCGTAATTTTGACAAGTCGCCGGATTTAACCGAAATAACAGGGACGGATCTATACGAATACCCGTTTGAGAGCATGAATAATCAGCTGTTGGAAGAGTACGGCGGTTGGTTCGAGGTTGTCAATAAATCGGGTGAAGTGATATTTGTCAAAGGCCATAAAGAAGATGAGATCGTCAAGTATACCAAGGAGCAGCTCTATGCCAAATTGGATATCACGAGAAATGATGATTCTACTTTGTATCATGCCTATCCTGTAGAGGCACCGGACGGCAACGGGTATCTGCTGCTCTGGAAAAATCCCGAACGGCCGGAAGATATTACGTTGTTTCTCGCAATTTTTGCCGCATTGTTTGCTGTTTTTTTGTTTATCGCCCTCTATATTTATGCCCAATATTCAGTCAAGCAAGTAAAGCGGCCGCTGCAGCAAATCGTGGAAGGGATCAGAGAGATGGAACGCTTCAATTACAAGCAGCGGCTTCATGTCTCTGATGAAAAAGAGCTTGCGGAAATTCAAGAAGCTTTTAACGAAATGGCGGAGCGTTTGCAGCGCACATCTGCCGAAAAGGAAGCGGCGGAGACTAACAAAAGAAACATGCTGTTGCATTTGTCTCATGATTTGAAAACGCCGATTACTTCTGTTTTGGGATATTCTCAGCTCTTGCTGGAGAATCCTGGTGTGGAGCAGAGTCAGAAATACATCCAATACATTCACGACAAATCGTCGTATATGGCCCATTTGATTCAAGATTTGTTTGAGTTGGCGAAGCTGGATGACCAGCATCTAAAGCTGAGCCGGGAAAAAGTGAATATCACAAAGTGGTTTCAACAGCTTGTGGCAGAATTTTATCCTGAAGTGGAGGATAAAGGCTTTCGTCTGGAAGCGCAAATTTCAGAAGAACCGATGTTTGTGAAGCTGGACAACATGCATATGAACCGTGTCGTTGCGAATTTGATTGGCAATGCGCTGAAGTTTAATCCGGCGGGGACGGTGCTGTATGCTTCGTGTGAGAAAAAGGACGGAAATGCTGTGTTATGGATTGGGGACAATGGGATTGGCGTTCAGGATCAAATCCGGGAACACGTTTTTGAAGAGTTTATACGAGGAACAAGCTCAGTAAAAGACAGCACTGGATTAGGTCTCGCCATTTGCAAGAAAATCATTACCTTGCATCAAGGTACGATTGAACTTGTAACGGATGATCGGTATACCACCCTTTTTAGGATCAGCTTGCCTTGTACGGATGAATAGGGGGCAGCGGTTCGGCCCCCTCCGTTTCAATAAATCGTAATCTTCTCCTCCCAGTCTGTCTTGTAATTAATACATCCACCCGAGCGAGTCCTTGTTGGCATGCTTGAGAAGGAATATTCGCTTGCTTTGCTTGAAGCCGAACGAAAATGGGAATATAGCCGAGAAAAAAGATGGGGAGTGGAATTGGATCCTCTCTTTTCAATCACATGGTTAAGTCTGAGTTTTTTCTGGCGAAGTGATTGCTGAAACCCTTGGGAAATCAAGGGTTTCTTTTTTTGTGCAAAAGAATCTCCGTATAATTCTGTAATGCAGAGGAAAACTGAAGACTAAAATCCAAGGTGGTCCCGAGCATGAAGTGGGTTCTGAAATCAAAACATAAGAATGAGGAAGAAAGAACGATTGCGTTGGAGCTACAAGATGAAGATGGCACTTTTGATGCGAATGTGAGATGGGACGGGTGTATGGAAGTACACATACGATCAAAAACCGAAGAAGATAACGTATTGGTCGATACCATACATACTTGTGATTTAGAGGGACTCATAACCAAATTGCAGGGATTGCAACAAGCTTGTTTCGATCATTTTGAGGAGTGGGCAAAGAATAAAAGCTGACAGTAAAGACCAAAAAAAA
>Ga0180216_1004660_pt1 | contig 10315 bp, 9 predicted proteins | sample eDN3rd37CBELigMG_FD_128879 | JGI IMG/M metagenome (GOLD analysis project Ga0180216, IMG submission 128879) | Enriched Miracle-Growth compost microbial communities from Emeryville, California, USA - eDNA 3rd pass 37_C BE-Lig MG (version 2)... ...
ACCCCCCTCCCATCTCCCCCGCAACCACGACAGCGCCACCACACCGCCATCGCCCCCGCCCCTTCACCAAAAATCCCCGCCCGACGCTCGCTTGGACCGCCTCCGGCCACTGCGATAAAGAACTACGACTCTCGACCCGCCTGTCGCTTCCGCCAAGCCCGTCGGGACGTTTTTGAACATGAGCGCGCCCTTCCCCCTCGATCTCGAACGAACCCCCTACGCCTACGTCGAGCGGCCCAATCCCACGATTCAAAGGCTTCTCGCGAGCTGGGTCGTCCGGGACGCGCCGAGCGCACGCATTCTCGACATCGGTTGCGGCTGTGGCGCCAACGCGCGTGCGCTCAAGGAGACGGCGCCCGGGGTCCGGGTCGTCGGGGTGGAGCCGAATGCGCGGGCCGTGGAGCTCGCCAAGGAAGCCTGCGACGAGGTCTTCCACGGCACCAGCGACGCGTGGCTCGAGACGGAGCCGAGCGAGACCTTCGACGCGGTGGTCCTCTCCGACGTGGTCGAGCACATCGCCGACCCGCTCGCCTTTTTGCGAAAGCTCGCCTCCGCCAAGCAGCTCGAAAACGCGACCTTCATCGTCTCCGTTCCCAACTACGCCGTTTGGTACAACCGGCTCCGCACGCTAGGGGGGCGCTTCGATTACGCCTTCTCGGGCCTCTACGACCGCACGCATCTGCGCTTTTTCACCCGCAAATCGATTCGCGACCTGCTCCGGCACGCAGGATTCCGCATCCTCGACGACGGCTCGACCCCTTCGCTCTTTCAATCCACGGCGCCGCTTCTTCGCAAGCTCTTCGAAAACGACGTCGCCGAGGGCAATCACCTCGCGCTCGCCGATTCTGGCGCATATCGGCTTTATCGAAACTACGTGGAGCCCGTCGAAGGCGCTATCTGCAATCTCTGGCCGGAGCTTCTCGGTTTTCAGATCGTCGTCGTGGCCCGGCCCACGCGCGCCTGAGCCATGCAGCCCGTCGCGCCCCTGCCGGCGCCGCAACCCGAACAATCCGAACCGAAGGCATCGCTTTTGGCTCGGCTCTTCCGGGGGAGGTCGGGGCTCGTCCTTCGCCTCGCGTTCACGGTCTTGCCCTTCGCCTGGCTGGCCCAGCGCGTCCGCCTCGACGAGGTCGCCTCGAACGTCGCGCGCGTGGGAGCGCAAAATCTCGGGCTCGCCACGATCGCCTTCGGTCTCGCCTACGTTCCAGCCACTTTGCGCTGGAAGCTCCTGATGCGGGCCTATGGCGCGAACGAGACGCCGCCCTTCTTCACACTGCTGCGGCACCAGCTCGTCTGCGCCTACTTCAACGTGTTGCCGAGCGGCGTGGCGGGTGATTTCGTGCGCGCTCAACGAGTGCGCGAGTGGCTGCCGAATGCCGCGACCTCCTTCGCCATCGTCTTCATCGAGCGCATCGCCGGCCTGATTGGGCTTCTCTTGCTCGCAGCGTTGGCAAGCCTTGCGAGTTTGTACGGCGAGGGGATCGACTCGGGCCTGCTCGTCGAGGCCTTCGTTTTGACGACGGCCCTCGCCTTGGGCGCGAGCTTCGTGCTCTTCGGCGTTCCTTATCTGGTCGACAAAAGGCCGAAGCTCGGCGGGCTGCTCCAGCGCTTGGCGCTTCTCGGGCCTTTGCTCTTGCGCATTCCCAAACCTCAATCGGCCTGGGGCTTGGTGAAGGCGGTCGGCCTCTCACTCGGAACGCAGGGCTGCGCCCTCTTCAGCCTCTCGCTCTTGCTGCGGCCGGTCGTCGATGTCTCGCAGCTCCTCGCCTGCATGCAGGTGGCGCCGCTCGCCATCCTGCTCACCTACATCCCGATCACCCCTGGCGGCGTGGCCCAACGCGAGGCGATTTACGCCTATCTCTTCGCCTTCGCGAACGTGGCCGAGAGCACCTCGGTGGCGGTCTCGCTCTCGTTCTTTTTCGCCCAGATGACGGTCGCCGCGATCGGAGGGGTGGTTCACCTCGGCGAGAGGCTCGCGACCGGACGGGCCTGATGGTGAAGCCGTCAGCTCCCGGGCGCCTCGCGGCACTCGCCGACCTTCGGGCATTCGCGATCGCCCACGGCCTCGCAGCGGCACTGGCTCACGTTGCCGACGCCGAGCCCCTGCGCACACGTTCGCGCCATCTCGTCGATGCCACGCGGTGGGGCGCATAGCTCGACGTCGATGCGACCGGGTTCGTCGCGATCGGTGAGGTAGTCGCAAGCGCAGTTCGCCCAACGCCCCGCCGGCTCGGCCTTCCGATCACAAGCCGCCAACACCAACAGGCCCGACGCCACCAAGAGGATTCGAATCACGACCGGGACGTTAGCAAAACAGGCACCACATGCTGCAGCGCGGTATCGTCCGACGCCGTGGCACGCAGAAAGCCGATTACGTCCGCGTTATGCCTCGTGGCGTGCCTGCTCTGGCTCGATGCGGGGGGCTTCCAGGCGGAGCCGGAGGCTGCTTCCGTGCACGAAAAGACCGCAGTCGAGGCCGCACGCCCCAAGGTCGTGCCCAGCGGCGCCGTTCTGCCTTGGACCACGCCGGAAGAGGAAGAGCGAGCTCTCGAGGTGATGGTCGTTTCCGCAGCGGGCGAGAAGGTCGCGAACGCCACCGTGGAGATCGTCGGCCTGGGTATGTGGCCAGCGCGGAAGACGACGACGGACGACGAAGGGCGCACGAGGCTGACGGGGCTCGAAGCGGGGATTTTCGATCTCCGGGCCTTTCGCGGCGAGGAGGTCGTCGCGGCGCCGGTCACGGTCATCCTGCCGAAAAAGGGCGTCGAGAAGGTGACCCTGCAGCTCGTGAAGGGGCGGAAGGTGCGCGTGCGGGTCGTCGATGCCGACAAGGCGCCCTTGGCAGCGGCCCAGGTGGTGCTCGCGGAAGGCGGGCTCTCTCCCTTTCCCCTCGAGGCGGTCACGAACGAAGAAGGGCTGGCCGTGCTCGGACCGGTCGCGCCGACGAAGGCGACGCTGGCGGCGAGCGCCAAGGGCTACGTGCCACGAACGAGCATCGGCCTGGACCCGAGCGATCCCGCGGAGCTCGAGATCGTGCTGATGCAAGGCGGGACGCTCGTGGGCGAGGTCGTGGACGGGCGAGGGAGGGCGATCGAGGGCGCGCGGATCGAGGTCATCGGGACGGATACGACGGGCGCTCCCATCGCCGAGACGAGCGATACGCGTGACTTTCGAGCCGAGCACTTCACCTTCGCGCTCGCAGGCCCGCGGCCGCTGATTCCAGCCGGCGAGCTGGGTGTCATGCCGGGGCCGCTGCCTGACATTCCCCGTGGGCCGGACATCGGCTGGCCCACGCAGACGTCACCTTCGGATGACACCTCCGAGCCTTGGGTGACACGAGGAGATGGCACCTTCCGCGCGTCTTTCGTCCCCCCCGGACGATTGCGTGTCATCGCCCGACATCCGGACTTCGTCGAGGCCATCTCCAAGACCCTGCGGCTCAGGCCCGGTGAAACCGAGCGGGTGAAGCTCGTCATGCAGCAGGGCGGCGAGTTGAACGGTCGCGTACTCGACGACGATGGCGAACCGGTCGCCTTCGCCCGCATCCATCTCGTGGCCCTCCGAGGCAGCACCTTTTCGCAGACACTGACGACCGACGAGACGGGGGCTTTCACCTCGTCGGCACTCCCCGAACGGGTCGCCGTCACGGTGACACGGCCTGATATGCCGGATGCGAATCCTCACCGAGAGGAAGTGCGGCTCGGGAAGGGCGAGACGAAAGAGCTCGAGATTCGGCTGCCTGCGCTCCGTGAGCCCGTCCGCGTGCGTGTCAACGACGAAGACGAGGCGCCGCTCGCTCATGCACAGGTGACCATCACGTCCCTTTCACCGAAGACACCTCTGCGGCGAACGCGCTTCACCTCCGAGGCGGGTGACGTCGAGTTCGCCGATACGGTGGGCCTTCCCCTCGAGCTGGAGGTGACACTTCCCGGTCGCGCTCCCATCGTCATGCAGGTCGATTCGGCCCCGCGTGAAATCACCGTCGAGCTGTCACGTGGCCTCGTTCTTCTGGGATCGGTGACGACACGACGGGGCTACGATCCCTTGCCCGACGCCGAGGTGGTCCTGTCCTCGAAGGCGATGACACGTAGGGCACGAACGGATGACGAAGGCAGCTTCCGTCTCGAAGACGTCGGCGAAGGGCCGGCCACGCTGACGATTTCACGCAAGGGCTACGTGAGCGTCGAACGAAATCTGACGATTGCGAAACCCAGGCGCTCTGAACCCGTCGAGCTCGATCCGGTGAATCTCGAAGAAGGAGGGACGGTCGAGGGCGAGGTCGTCGATGCGCGAGGCCGCCCGGTTGCGGGCGCACGTGTCGCCAAGGACGTGCTCCCCGCTTTTTCGCCGAGCGGGAGGACACCGAAGGGCGTGGTGGTCACCGACGAGGATGGGCGCTTTCGACTGACGGATTTGCCCGAAGGCGAGGTGCTGCTGGTGGCACATTCGGCCGACTTCGGGCGTGGAAACGTCGAGGTGAGCGTCAGGGCAGGGCGCACCGTGGATCGCGTGAGGCTCGCGCTGACCGAGTCGCCCGAAGATGCCGCCGACGAGGACGTGGTTCGAAGCGGCGTCGCCATCACCCTCGGCGAAAGGGATGTCACAGGCGGCGTTCACGTCGTCGTCGTGCTCGTAGCCGAGGCCAGCGAAGCCGAACGGGCGGGTTTGCGGCGCGGCGATCGCATCGTCTCGATCGATGGCGTGGTACCTGCCTCCATGAAGGAAGCACGCGCCCAGCTGAGCGGACCCGTCGGCGAGAGCGTCATCCTCGAGGTCGAACGCGAAGACGGACGGCATACCTTCTCGGTCACGCGCGAGCGGGTGACGAGGTGAGCTTTCACCTGCCTTCTCTTTTGGAAGAAGGACGGCTGCCATCGCATGCGGGAACGCGCTGGTTGTCCTCGGCGTGGGCTGCGTGGATGTCACGTGAACTGGCACGTCCCATACCGACGCCACCAGGAACGAGGCTGGTGACAATTGGTGGCGCGACGCTGGGAGGCTCGGGCAAGACACCTCTCGCCATCGCCTTGGCACGTGCCATCGCGAGGCGAGGGGAGCCCGTCGTCCTGGTAGGGCATGGTCATGGCGCAAGGCCTGGACGAGCGCGAATGGTGCATCCCGATGACGACGTCCACGAGGTGGGGGACGAAGCCCTCATCGCAGCGCGCGCTCTCGAAGGAAACCGCGCCAAGGTCGTCGTGGCGAACGATCGTGCAGACGCCGTCCACTTCGCGGCGAAGCATGCGTCGCTCTTGGTTCTGGACGGGCCACTTCAAGCTCGGCCACTACGTGCCTTTCGATCGCTTCTCGCGGTGGATGCAATGCACCCTTGGGGTTCGGGACGCTGCCCGCCGCTCGGGGATTTGCGAGCCCGTCCAACTGCACTCCTGTCTGCGTGCGATGCGGTCGTGGCCATCGGAAGGCGTCCACCATCGATGGCGGAAATCGCGTCCGTGCCGGTGATTCATTGGCCCTTGGTCATCGACCATGCGCTCATGCCGTCGGGCGAGCGCTTGGCTCTATCGACGCTTCGAGGCCTGCGGCTCGGTCTGCTGCTGGGCATTGCGCGTCCCTCGCGGCTTTCCGATGAGTTGGAAGAAGAGGGAATCACGCCGCTCTGCCGCCTGCGCTTCAAAGACCATCGATTGCCGAGCCGCGGCCTTCTGCGCAGAGCCTCCGAAATCGCGAGACAGAAGCGCCTCGATGCCTGGCTCGTGACGGCGAAGTGCAGAACGAGGCTCCCCTCGCACGTGGGCAATGTCCCGGTCGTAGTCGTCGAGCGAGCGCTCGACATTTCCGACGAAACGCTCGCACTTCTCGACATCGCGTAATCGGACGAGCCGGGCTTACGTGGTAGAGTCCGCGCCATGCGAATCGCACGTAAATTCGGTGTGTTGGCCGTTGCCGTCTCCTCGCTGGCGTTGCTTTCCGCATGCGGCGGACCGCCGCCTCAAGCCAAGGTCGCGCAGGTCCAGCCTGGCGAGCTTCCCGCCGGCGCCAGCTGGAATGGCGTCTACTTCAACGAGCTGTACGGAATGCTGCACCTCGTGCACACCGGCTCGACGATTCAAGGCAAGTGGAGGCGAACCGATGGCTCGGCGTGGGGCGAGATGCACGGCGAGGCCAACGGCAACCTCTTCCGCTTCGAGTGGGCCGAGTACAAAGAGGGCTTCGTCGGTGCGGCCGGAACCACGCGCGGCAAGGGCTTTTTCGTCTACAAGCGCCCGGCGGGCGAGAACGTCGACGACCGACTCGAGGGCGAGTGGGGCTTCGACGACGACGAGCTCGGCAACCCTTGGAACTGCATCAAGCAGCGCAACATGGAGCCGAATCTCTCGAGCATCGGCGCCACCATCGATGCCACCGGACCCGTCGGCGATTGGGAGTGAGAATCACTTCCCGCGACGCTTGCGTCCGCGCCCTCGCGTAGGGCCGACATAGGTGAGAGGGTCGCGCCGTGGGGGAGCGCTCTTTTCGAGCGCCCGCGCGACCTCCTCGAACCGCGCTTCGCCGTGACCGGCTTTACGAGCGCGTTCGATGCCTCGCTCTACGGCCTCGCGAAGATCCCTCGATTTTGTCGTCGCACGCTCGGCGAGCCATTCGGCAACCTCGTCCGGAAACCTGTTCAGGATCGAAGCCGGCGCTTCCCCAAGCACCCGCACGAGCACCCGATAGCCTTGGGTGCGCTGATGTGCCCGAGGCGCGCTTTCGGCCAGAGCGAAAGCTCGATCGAGAAAGCCGAGCACCCGCTCCGGTTCCTTCATCCCATCCAGGACGTGCCGTTCGGAGAGGGCGTCGAGCACCGTCGCCGCTTGGAGATAGCCATCCATCCATGCGGAAAGCGCCTCGAAAAAGCTCTCGTCGGCCGCGCCGATCATGCTCCTCAGCGCATGAACGACGGCCTCGCGAACCGGTCGACGCTCGTCCTCCGCCAGGGCTTGGAGGCGGGCCATGGCGCCCGGCCGATCGAGGTTCGCCTTCCATCGAGCGGCCAGGGAGAAGACCCCGCATATGGGCAAAAACACCCGCGAGTGCTCCGCCGGTGCGTGATCCGGATCGAGATCGCAAAGCGCGCGGACGAGCTTGTTCCCTTTGCGTCCGAATGCGGCGATCTGCTCGGCAACGGCTTGGGCGAGCGGGTAGTTTGGCTTCGGGCCGGGAAGACCTGATTTCCACGGCAAGAGCTCGAACAGCTTGCGCGCATCTCCCCCTACGGCCTCCTCGAGCGCGGCAAAGATGGCGGGATCGCGGAGGGTCGTCGGCGGGGTCGGGGATTGAGGGCGGCTCATCGGTCGAAGCTTTTCGAAGATGGAGGCTGTTGCGCGTGCGATAAGATGGTCGAGCTTTCTTTTCGCGCACTTACTTCGCTTTACAGAGGAGACGTTCCATGAACCGGAAGCTTTGGTTTTTGGTGCCGGTGCTCGTTTCGAGCGGATGGGCGCTCTGGGGGTGTGGCTCGTCGGACGAAAAACCTCCGCCCGCGCAGGCGTGCTCGGTTACCGAACAAACGGGCTGTGGGGAAGGCCTGGTCTGCGAACGGGTCGAAGGGGGTGAGCCTGGCTGCTTTGCGCCGGTATCCATCGCGGGCAAGGTGGTGAGCGCCCTCGATCCGGACGAGCCGATCGCAGGCGCTCACGTCGTCGCTCGCGATGCGGATGGAGCTGCCGTCGGCTCCGTCGCCGTCACCGACGAGGACGGGACCTACGTCCTCCAAGTGCCCGCACCGCGCGATACCGAAGGCAATCCGCTCAGCCGGCATTACACCCTGCGAGCCGATGCGGCCGGATGGGAGACCTTCCCGAGCGGGCTTCGCGTCGCGCTTCCGGTCGACGTGAAGGAGGCCGCCGGATCGCCGCCCAGCGTCTCCAATGCGACCACGACGATCGGGCTCTATCCGCTGGAAGGGGATTTCGGCTCTCTTTCGGGCGTCGTGCGAGCCGATCGACCCGGCGGAACGCTCGTCGTGGCGGGCTCGTCGAGTGCCATTGCGGATGCGACCGGCTCCTACACCATCTTCAACGTGGCTCCGGGCTCGTACGAGGTCCGAGGCTACGCCAAGGATCTACAGCTCACCCCCGTTCAGGCCTCCGTCGAGAAGGATTCCGTCACCGAGGATGTGGACTTGCTGGTCTCCGATGCGCCGCTCGGAAGGGTGGAAGGCTCGATCAGCATCGTGGATGCTCCGGGAGGAGCGAGGACCTCGGTCCTTCTCGCCGTGGAAGACACCTTCAACGAGGGCCTCGGGCGGGGTGAGGTTCCGTACGGCCTGCGAGCCGACATGGTCAGCGGGCAGTTCGCAATCGAAGGCGTTCCGGACGGGGACTACGTCGTGCTCGCGGCTTTCGAAAACGACGGCCTCGTACGCGATCCGGATACGAGCATTGGCAACACGGCCACCCTCCGCGTGTCGGTAAAGGGCGCAATGGTCAGCGCCGGAAACTTCAAGGTCACGGAGGCTCTGGAGGTCGTCTCTCCCGGTGCGGATGCTGCCGAGATCGTGAAGGGAACACCGACGTTCACCTGGAAGGACGACTCGAACGAGGATGCCTACGTCGTCGAGGTCTTCGACTCGTTCGGCGAGAAGATCTGGGAAGACGCCAACGTGCCCAGCGTTCAGGGGCAAGCCACCGTGAGCGTCGATTACGCCGGCCCTCCTTTGACGAAGGGTTCGTATTACCAGTTCCGCGCCACCTCGATGAAGAAGGGAACGCCGCAGTCGCGAACGGAAGATCTGCGCGGGGTTTTCATCGCCGACTGACGCCGAACATCTTGGAGCCGCACGCCTATCGCGAGCTTGAGCAGGCGTGCGCGCTCCGCGATGGTCGGTTCCCCCAAAGTTCCCATGAAGCGATCTTTCTTCGAAACGCGAGCATTCCGCATTTCTCTTCTGGCTACCGTACGTGCTCGCGGTTTTCGTCTACGCGCCTTCGCTCGGGAACGGCCTTCTCTGGGACGATCACGCGCTCATCGAAAAGAACGCTTTTATTTGTATCGTGATCACGACGCTGTGGGAATACGAGCATGGCATCAATCGCCATCACAGGTACGTGCTCGGAAGTCTTCTCAATGAGCTGCGGGCGGGGAACTCCTTTCGAGAGGCCCCACCCCGTGCTCGATGAACTCGAGAGCGCAGTCTCGGTTCACAAGAGCTGCCACTCGAAGCTAACGGCATAACCCGTGACGTCCACGTTCTCGTAAAAGGTGGGCGTGGCCTCGAATGCGAATCGCAAGGCATGTGCTTCGCTGCTCAGGATGGAGTAGCCGACACGTCCGGAGAGGGCGAAACCTCGGTTCACGTCCCGAGAGCTCGAATACGAGCCAGTAGCGAGAAGCGTCCCGATCCCCACGCCTGCGCCGAGCATCAGGCGCTCACTCGGCCAGTATTGTGCCGCCAGACCCGAGAACGTATTCGCATAACGGGCGTCACCTTCGGTGAAAGACGTGCCGGAGACCCGGAAGAGAAGCGCCCAGTCTCGCGTCAGGAATCCGCCGAGACTCAACGAGAGCGGCGCCAACCCGGATTGCGTCTTCGTCTCGCGGAAAGCTTCGCTTTCGTAACGGCCCTGATCGTAGCTGACCGAGTAGAGCTCTCGCGAGACGGAGGTCATGGCGCCACCCAGCCCGAGCTCCATCGTGAATCCTTCACGGACGGGACCGGACTGGTTGCTCGAAGAGGCTTGCTGCGGTGACTCGGCCTCTGCGGCATCGGCACGCGTGCCATGGGCGATGACGGCGGCGGCGAGGAGGAGGGCGGGAACGATCGAGCGGAATCGGGAGTGCATCATGGTGTTCCCATCGGATGCGCCCCCGTCGAGTTGCCCGAATTGTCGGCCCAGGCGCGTTTCGCGTCCCGTTCCGCTCGCCCGCCGGGAATCTCTCGCCCGGCTCGCGTGTATTCGTGCCGGCGGTGCTATAGCCGCGATCCTTTCCGGGAGACGAAGATGCACGACGTCCGCGCGCTGAACGAGATGGTCGCCAAAGAGAGCGCCTTCATCGAAAAGCTCATGGCCGAGGTCGGTAAGGTGATCGTCGGCCAGACGTACATGATCGAGCGCATCCTCATCGGCCTGCTCACCGGGGGTCACGTGCTCCTCGAAGGCGTGCCTGGTCTCGCCAAGACGCTGACGGTGCGGACGCTCTGCGACGCGATCTCCGCTCGCTTCGCCCGTATCCAGTTCACGCCGGATCTGCTGCCGGCCGACCTGGTCGGCACCGTCATCTACAACCAGCAGAAGGGTGAGTTCACCTCCAAGCTCGGCCCGATCTTCGCGAACCTCGTCCTGGCCGACGAGATCAACCGAGCGCCCGCGAAGGT
>Ga0180216_1004661_pt1 | contig 10314 bp, 8 predicted proteins | sample eDN3rd37CBELigMG_FD_128879 | JGI IMG/M metagenome (GOLD analysis project Ga0180216, IMG submission 128879) | Enriched Miracle-Growth compost microbial communities from Emeryville, California, USA - eDNA 3rd pass 37_C BE-Lig MG (version 2)... ...
CCAGCAATTCTCGGCCAGCTCGGACCTGTCGTCGGTCGATACGGATTTCGAGCGGGTCTCGACCGACAACCGCATCGTGGTGAACGGTCTTGTCGGCATCGGCCTCGAATTCGGCGAGAGCAAGCTGCGCTGGACCAACCTCTACATCCGCGACACGCTCAAGCACACCCGGCTGGGGCTGGGCCAGAAGAACCACACCCAGACCGACTATATGCAGCAGGACACCGCATGGTATGAGCGGCAGCTCATCAGCACGCAGATCGCCGGCGAGTTCAGGCTGACTCCCGAACTGAGCGTGGACCTGCGCGGCGGCTACGCCAATTCGCAACGCGAGGCGCCCGGCGAGCTGTCGATCGAATATGTCCGCACCAACGCCGAATCCGATCCTTACGGGTCTTATTTCGTCAACCGGCTGGACGGCAATCGCGGCAACGCGGAAATCGTCTATTCCGACCTCAACGAGGATCTCTGGTCGGGCGGCGCCGATATCAGCTGGCGCGCGATTCCCGATCTCGCTCTCTCGGCGGGCTATGCCTATCAGCGGACGATCCGCGACAGTTCACGCCGCGATTTCCAGTTTCGCGCGCCCGGCACGTTGCCGGGCGGCGTCGACATGTTCCGGCCGGACCTGCTGCTTTCGGGCAGCATCATCGACGCCTTCCAGATCGGCCTGGTCGAGGACGATACGACGCCGGCTTTCCGCGGTCGCCTGTTCAACCATGCGGGCTATGCCAAGCTCAACTGGCAGATCACGCCGGAGCTGCTGATCGACGCCGGCGTGCGGTATGAGACCGCCAAGCAGACGGTGGCGGCGATCCCGGTGTTCAACACGCCCGATCCCACGCTCGCGGTGACCAATCTCGATAACGACTATTGGCTGCCGGCGGCGACGATCACCTGGCAGATGCAGCCGGACATGCAGATCCGTCTCAATGCTTCCAAGACCATCGCGCGCCCGCAGTTCCGCGAGCTGATCTACCAATATTATTTCGATCCCGACACCAACCGCCAATATCAGGGCAACCCGTTGCTGACGGACAGCGAGCTGTTCAACGCCGAGGCGCGCTACGAATGGTATTTCGCGCGCGACCAGCGGCTGTCGCTGGCCGGCTTCTACAAACGGCTGGACAATCCTATCGAGCCGTTCAACTTCATCCTGGCCGACAAGCTGGTGACGAGCTTCGCCAACGCTCCCAAGGCGGACCTGTATGGCGGCGAGGTCGAGGTGCAGAAATATTTCGACGCGTCGGCCCTGTCGGGCAGCGATTTCTTCGCGAGCCGCCGCATCGTCGCCATCGCGAACTATACCTACAGCAAATCCAGGCTGAAGGTGGGCCCGGACGATAGGGTTGCCGTGTTCAGCGCGACATCGACCATCGCGTCGGACTTCTTCCGCGATGGGGCTGCGCTCACCGGCCAGTCGGACCATCTGGTGAACCTGCAACTGGGTCTGGAGGATACCGACAGCCTCTCGCAGCAGACGCTCATCATGTCCTATGCCAGCAAGCGCGTGACCAGTCGCGGCATCGCCAATCAGGGCCAGCCGGACGTGTATGAATATCCCGGCTTCAACCTGGATTTCGTCGCGCGGCAGGGGTTCGATCTGGCGGGCCGGGCGTTCGACGTGAAGTTCGAGGCGCGCAATCTCACCAACCGCAAATATCGCGAGCAGCAATCGAACGGCACCAACAAGGTGTTCTATAATCTCTACAACAGCGGCATCACCGTCAGCCTGTCGCTGTCCACGACCTTCTAGCAGCGCGTCGCTCCCATGACGCATATGGAAAGGGCGGCCGCGATGGTCGCCCTTTCTGTTATGGTGTCGTCCGCTTTGAGCCCTCCCGGAAGCGCCGGCATCCGAGCGAAACGCGAATCCGGTGATGAGACCGTAGTGGGCGAAATCACTAATGAGGCGCTCGCCCCCCAGGCGCCTTTCAGCGCTGCCTTCAGCCCGCCCAGACCTGCTCGCGATACCATTTGGTGATGATATATTTGGTGCCCGCGCGCACTTTCATACCGTGGTGGAGCGAGGCGCCGTTCACGGCGCCGTCGGGCAGGCGGTTGTTCCACGCGAGCAGCTTGCCGGGCTCGGGCTGGACGATCTTGTTGATCCGGTTGAAGCGCGTGGCCCCGCCGGCGCCGGGGGCGTTTAGATAGACCATAAGTGTCCAGGTGCGGTTGCCCGAGCGGCCGCAATAGGTTTGGTAATCGCTGCCTTGCGGCTCGAAATAATCGGTGTGCGCCTTGAATTCCTGCCCGACGGCGTAGCGTTGGCCTTGCAACGGCTCGCCATAGGCCGGGTCGATACCGGCGAAGGCGGCGAGCTTGTCGTTGATGGCGGCGACGAACGGGTCCGCATCGTCGAGGTCGCATGTCTCGCTGGTGCGGAACGCCTCGTAGCCCATGTCGTCCGCGATGGTGGAGGGGCGGCGGTTGGCGTCGATCCGCTCGATCAGCCCGGCACATTCCTCCGGGTCGAGAAAATTGCGCTTGATGAACAGCGCCAGCGCCTTGCCGGGAAAGCGCTGGATACCGGGCTGACCGGCGATGAGAGGAGCATCGAGCGTCGACATGGTTCGCGTCAGCGTCTAGCAAGGCGACCATGCAACGATCAACCGACCAGATGCGACGCGGACACCGTCTTTTTTTGGTAACCATCTTGTCTTCGATCGGTCATAGTGCGCGCCTAGGCAGCGCGTGCTGTGGAGGGCATCAAGCTTAACATGCGGTGGAGCAGTTTCATGCGGCGCGGGCGGCCGGCGCAGGCGAAAGCCACGTCCGATGTCGGCCAGTGGATCGAGGCGGCGCTGCTCGTGCTGCTGCTGATCCAGGTCGCCCGCCTGCTTTGGGCGCTGGTGACACCGGTCGGCATGTTCGGTGAGTGGCGGGCGCGCGAGCCGGTGGTCGTCAGCGCCGACGCGCGGCGGGCGCTGTTCGCGGGGTTCGACCCGTTCTTCCGCACGGGCGCGGCGATCGGCGCGGGCGGGGGCGCGCAGCAGATCACCACCTTGCCGCTCAAGCTCTACGGCACCAGTGTCAACGAAGCCTCCGGCCAGGGCACCGCGATCATCGCCAACGAGAGCGACGAGCAGGCGAGCTACGCGGTGGGTGACGAGATCGCGCCCGGCGTGGTGCTCAAGGCGGTGGCGTTCGACCATGTCGTCATCCAGCGCGGCGGCGCTACCGAGACGCTGTATATCGACCAATCCAGCGGCGACGTCGCCGGGGAAGGCGGTGCGGGCGCACCTGCCTCCGATGCGCCGCCCGCGCCGCGCCCGCCCGGCGGGCTGGAGCCCGGCGCCTTGACGAGCGCGCTCAACCTTGCGCCGCGCACCGAGGGCGGCAAGGTGACAGGCATCGTCGTCGGCGCGCAGGGCGGCAATGAGATGGCCGCGCTGGCGGGCTTCCGGCCGGGCGACATCATCGTGCAGGTCAATGGACGGCCGGTGACGAACGCTGGCGATATCAACGCGCTGCGCGGGGCCATCCAGCCCGGCGCGCGCCTCTCCCTCATGGTCGAGCGGGGTGCCGCGACCGTGCCGATCTCTCTCGTTCTCCCGGAAAATAGATGAGTCCCATGTTCAAGCTGCGGCGTCTCGCCGGAACCGCCTTCCTTGCCCTGATTTGCGCCCAGATGCCCGTGACTCCGGGCCTCGCCCAACTCACGCTCAACGTACGCGACGCGGATATCCGCGCCTTCATCCAGGATGCGGCGCGTAACACCGGGCGCACCTTCATCATCGACAGCCGGGTGCAGGGCAAGGTTTCGGTCGTCACCGACCGCTCGCTGACGCGCTCGGAATATTTCGAGATATTCCTCTCCACGCTGCGCGCCAACGGGCTGGTCGCGGTGCCGGCCGCCGGTGGCGCGTTCCGCATCCAGCCGGTCGAAGGCGCGGCGGGGCAGCCGGGACCGGTCGGGCAGGCGGCCAACCGCAACCAGTTCGTGACCGAAGTGATCCGTCTGCGCTCGATCGACGCGCAATCCGCGCTGGATACGCTGCGGCCGCTGGTCAGCAAGGACGGCTCGATCACCGCCAACCGCTCCGGCCGTTCGCTCGTGGTCGCGGACTATGCCGACAATATCGCGCGCATCCGCCGGGTGCTGGCGCAGGTCGATACGGATGGGTCGTCCACCGCGCTGATCCCGCTCAAGAATGCCGGCGCGCGGGAGATCGCGACCTCGTTGCAGACGCTGGTGGGCGGCGGCGGTGAGGGAGCGGTGGCGAATGCGACCATCGTTGCCATCGACAGTTCCAACAGCATCGCCATCCGTGGCGACGCCACCAGCGTGGCGCGGCTCTCCAACATGGTGCGCGACCTCGACAAGCGCGCCGAATCGGGCACCGAGATCCGCGTCTACTGGTTGCAGAACGCCGATGCCGACAAGATGCTGCCGGTGCTCCAGCAACTGCTTGGGCAGGCGTCCGCGCCAGTGGCCGCTGTCTCGTCCGCCAGCAACGCAGCCGGTAACGGCGCGCGCAATGCCGGCCCGGCGGAGGCCACGCCCGTCGCGGCCACGACAGGCGAGCCGGGCACCGGCATCAACGGGCGCGGAGCGGCGGTGGTGACGCGCTACGAGGGCGCCAACGCCGTTATCGTGGCGGCGAGCGGCGACACGCAACGCATGCTGGGCGAGGTCATCCGCCAGCTCGATACGCGCCGCGAGCAGGTGCTGGTCGAGGCGATCATCGTCGAGATTGGCAACAATGCCGCGCGCAAGCTGGGCGTGCAGTTCCTGCTCGGCAGCACCAAGACCGGCTTTGCGGCGACCAATTACTCGAACGCCAGCCCCAATCTGCTGACGCTGGCTGGCGCGATCGGCGCGACCAAGCTTGGCACGCAGGAGACGGTGGTGGTGGCGCCCGACGGCACCCGGACCACCACGACGACGACCGAGAATAGCGGTCTCGCCAACCAGCTCCAGGGCGCGGCGGTGGAAACGCTCCAGAACGCGACCGGCGGGTTCGGCGGCGTCGCCACCCAGTTGGGCCGCAACGGCATTTTGGGCGCGATCATCAATGCCGTGCAGTCCGATACGGAGAGCAACGTGCTCTCCACGCCGTCGATCACCACGCTGGATAATCAGAAGGCGCATATGCTGGTCGGGCAGGAAGTGCCGGTCGCCACGGGGGAGGCGCTCAGCCCGAATTTCGACAATCAGTTCCGCACCGTGCAGCGCCAGAATGTCGGTATCATGCTGGACGTGACGCCGCAGATCAACGCGGGCGGCACTATCAAGCTGTTCATCAAGCAGGAGGTGAGCAGCGTGGCCGGGCCGGTCTCCAACGACAGCAGCGATCTCATCATCAACAAGCGCCAGTTCGAGACGACGGTGCTGGTCGATGACGGCGACATCCTCGCGCTCGGCGGCCTGCTTGACGACAATGAGCGCAGGACCATCGAGAAGATCCCGCTGCTCGGCGACCTGCCGGTGCTCGGCAACCTGTTCAAGTCCAAAAGCCGGGCGCGCAGCAAGACCAACCTCATGGTGTTCATCCGCCCGACCATCCTCACCAACAAGGCGGACGCGCAGGAGATGACGGCGCGGCGCTACGGCTATATTCGCGGCCGGCAGGCGCTCGCCAGTCCGGGCGCGGAGCCCTCCATCGACGAGCTGGTGCGCGACTATATGGGCGCGGCGCTGCCGGTGAGCGGCCCGCAAGTGGGCGATCAGGTGATCGACGGGCGGGTAGTGCCGATCGAGGCGACGCAATCGCAGCAGGTGGTGCGCCCGACCGTCGAGCCAGCCGATACGGATAATCGGAAATGACGGGAAGTCCCGCCGATCTGCCGCCCGAGGGGGTCGGTGCGCCGGCGCCGGCGCCGGCGCCGGGTGCCGATGCGGAGGTGGAGGCGCCGCACGCGCTGCTGCCGGTCGACATTCCCTATGCCTTCGCGCGCAAGCATGGCGTGGTGATCGTGTCCGGCCGCGACGAGGCGGAGCGGGACGGGCGCCTCACCATCGCCCTGCGCGAAGGGGCCGATCCGCGCGCGCTGGTCGAGGTGCGGCGGCATCTCGGGCGCAGCTTCGACGTGGCAATCGTCTCGGCGGCGAACTTCGACCGGAGCCTCTCCGACCATTATGCCATGGAAGGCTCGGCCGCCGCCATGGCCGGATCGCTAGCGCTGGGCGGTGACGATCTCGATTTCATCGCCGGCGACCTGCCCACCGCCGAGGACCTGCTGGCGAGCGGCGACGACGCGCCGGCCATCCGCCTCATCAACGGCATCATCGCCGAGGCGGCGCGGCAGGGCGTCTCCGATATCCATATCGAGCCCTACGAGACGGGCCTCGTCGTGCGGATGCGCATGGACGGCGTGCTGACCGAGACGCTGCGCATGCCGCCGCATGTCGCGCCGGTGGTGGTCAGCCGCATCAAGGTGATGGCGCGCCTCGACATCGCCGAGCGGCGCGTGCCGCAGGATGGGCGCATCGGCCTGACGCTGGGCGGCAAGCTGCTCGACGTGCGCGTCTCCACGCTGCCGAGCCGCGCGGGCGAGCGGGTGGTGCTGCGTATTCTCGACAAGGAGAATGCCGGCATTGCGCTCGACGTGCTAGGCCTCACCGGCGCGGCGGACGAAGTGCTGCGCGCGGCGCTGCGCGAGCCCAACGGCATCATCCTCGTCACCGGGCCGACCGGCAGCGGCAAGACGACGACGCTCTATGCCGGCCTGCGCCAGCTCAACGATGGCAGCCGCAATATCCTCACCGTCGAGGACCCGGTGGAATATGCCATTGAGGGCGTGGGGCAGACGCAGGTGAATGCCAAGGTCGGCCTGACCTTCGCCGCCGGTCTGCGCGCGATCCTGCGGCAGGATCCGGACGTGGTGATGGTCGGCGAAATCCGCGACCGCGAGACCGCTGAGATCGCCGTGCAAGCCTCGCTCACCGGCCACCTCGTGCTCTCGACCGTGCATACCAACGATGCGGTCGGCGCGATCACCCGCATGCGCGACATGAAGGTGGAGCCGTTCCTGCTCGCCTCGACCCTGCGCGCGGTGCTGGCGCAGCGGCTGGTGCGCCGCCTGTGCCATGAGTGCCGTGAACAGGTGCCGGCCGACAAGGCGGCGAGCGCGCTGTTGGGGATCGACGAGGGGACGCTGATCTACCGCCCGGTCGGGTGCGATGCCTGTAACCACAGCGGCTACAAGGGCCGGGTCGGCGTGTTCGAGGCGATCCGCATCGATGAGACGATCCGGCGCATGATCAACGAAGGCGGCGACGAATCGCTGATCGCGCGTCATGCCTTCCTCAACGCGCCCAATCTCGGCGCGGCGGCGCGGGCGCTGGTGCGCGACGGCGAGACGAGCGCGGAGGAGGCGATCCGCATTTCGCGGCGTGAAGCGATCGATGCCTGATTTCGACTATGTGGTGATCGACAAGGCCGGGCGGGAGAAGCGCGGCCTGCTGCGGGCGGACTCGGTCGGTGATGCCCGCGCGGCGCTGGCGGCCAAGAAGCTGTTCGTGGTGCGTATTGCCGAGGGACGCGGCGCCACCGGCGGCGTGAGCGAGGGTGGCAAGGCGCGGCGCAGCCTGCTCAGCTTCGAGCGCAACCGGCTTTCCGCCAAGGAATTGACGCTGTTCACCCGGCAGCTCTCCACGCTGGCACAGGTCTCGCCGCTGGAGGAAGCGCTGCGCACCATCACCCGCCAGAGCGAGCGGTCGCATGCGCGCGGCATCATTGGCCGGGTGCATGGCGGCGTGGTCGAGGGGCGGAGCCTCGGCGAAGCGATGAGCATGGAGAGCCGCAGTTTCCCTGGCCTCTACCGCGCGATGATCGCGGCGGGCGAGCGCTCGGGCAGCCTGCCGGCGCTGACCGAGCGGCTCGCGCTCCTGCTGGAGCGGCAGGCGGCGATGCGCTCCAAGATGCTGACTGCGCTGGCTTATCCCTCCGTGTTGGCGATCTTCGCGGTGATCGTGGTCATCTCGTTGATGATCTTCGTGGTGCCGCTGGTGGTCGAGCAGTTCGACACGCTGGGGCAGCAACTGCCGCTGCTCACCCGCATCGTGATGGGCCTCTCCAATTTCCTCGCGACATGGTGGTGGGCGCTGCTGATCCTTCTGGGTGTGCTTGGCGCGCTGGGCTGGCGGGCACTGCGCAACGAGGCGGTGCGGCTGCGGGTCGACGGCGCGCTGCTGCGCATGCCTTTCGTCGGCCGGTTGCTGCGTGACCTGCACGCCGCGCGCATGGCCCGCACGCTGGCGACCATGGTGGAGAGCCGCCTGCCGGTGATGGAGGGCCTCTCGCTCACCGTGCCGACCATCCACAACCGCGTGCTGCGCGCGGCGACGGCGGATATCGTCGAGGCGGTGCGCGGCGGTGGCAGCCTCTCGGCGGCAATGCGCCGGGCGGACGTGTTCCCGCCGCTGCTGGTCTATCTTGCCGCCAGCGGCGAGAGCGCGGGCCAGCTCGACCTGATGCTGGAGCGCGCGGCCGACTATCTGGAGCGCGAGTTCGACGGGTTCACCGCCGCCGCGCTGGCCATGCTGGAACCGCTCATCATCATCGTGATGGGCGGCATCGTGGCGATCATCATTCTCTCGATTCTGCTGCCGATCATGCAGTTGCAGAGTCTCACGGGTGCCGGAGTTTAAGCCATGAATACAGCCAATTCCAACATTCAGGCGCAGTGCTCCTGCGAAAGCAGGAGCCCAGGGCGGGAAGGCATTGCGGCTGGGCCCGGGACCCCTGCTTGCGCAGGGAAGCGCTTCGCAGGCTCACGCGGCTTCACGCTGGTCGAGCTGCTCGTCGTCATCGTCATCATCGGGCTGCTGGGGACGATCGTGGCGATCAACGTGTTCGGCGCGCTCGGGACCAGCAATGTCGCCAAGGCCAAGGCGGATATCGCCACGCTGGAATCGGCGCTCGACCAGTATCGGCTCGATAATCTCACTTATCCCAGCACCAGCGACGGGTTGAACGCGCTGCTCTCGCCGCCACCGGGGCTGGCGCAGCCCGAGCGCTACCGGCAGGGTGGCTACATCAAGAAACTGCCCAACGATCCATGGGGCCAGCCTTATCAATATGCCGCACCCGGCCGCAAAGGCGCGTTCGATATCTACTCGCTGGGGGCCGACAAGCAGACCGGCGGCGAGGGCGAAAACGCCGACCTCTATTCGAGCGATCTCTAAGGGCGGCGGCGGGAGCGGACGGGACGGCGCGGATGGCTCCGGTCAGGCGGCATGAGGATGCGGGGAAGGGCGCGGGGCTGTTCAGGGCTGTCCGTCACGGCTCCCGTGAGGATGGCTTTACCTTGCTCGAAATGCTGGTGGCGCTTGCTATTTTCAGCCTCGCGGCCTTGGCGCTGGTACGATTGCAGGCGGTTTCCGCGCGCACAACGGTGGATCTGCGCGTGCGCACCATGGCGCAAATCGTGGCGCGCAATCTGATGATCGAGCGGCTGACCGATCCGCAGGCGCCGGCGCTGGGCGCGAGCAGCGGCGTCGCCGAGAATGCCGGCCGCCAATGGCCTTGGGCGCAACAGGTGGACAAGGCGGACAACGACCGGCTGCTCGTCGTCACCATCCGCGTCGATGGCGGGCCGGGCCAGTCCCCGGCTGTGCTGACCTTCGGGCGGCCTGCGCAATGAGTGCGCGACGAGCCTGCATGCCGCCACGGTGTTCCGCCGAACACGGCTTCACTTTGGTCGAACTGATGGTGGTGATCGTCATCATCGGCCTGCTCTCGGGCGCGGTGGTGTTGACCATGGCCGATCCGCGCGGGCGGATTGCCGACGATATCGACCGGTTCGCCGGCCGCACCCGCGCCGCGCGGGACAGCGCGATCGTCTCCGGCAAGCCGGTCGCCTTATGGGTCTCGCCCAGCGCCTATGGGTTCGAGCGGCGGGAAAACGGGGCATGGCAAGCGGTGACGGACGGACCGCTCGCGACCCGCGACTGGGCTGGCGAGACGCGTGCGCAGCTCGGTTCCGCCACACAGGTGCGGGCGGTATTCGACAGCGTCGGCCGCGCTGACCAGACGTTGCATTTCACGCTCGAGCGCGGCGGGAACGCAGTCACGCTGCGCATGGACCTCGACGGAAAGGTCACGAGCGGTGGGTAAGCGCATCCTGTTTTCACCGGCCACCGGGGGGACCGCTGAACATGGCTTCACGCTGATCGAGATGCTCGTCGCCGTGATGATCTTCGCGATGCTGGCGACCGCCGGGGTCGTGTTGCTGCGTGGTGGGGTGGAGGGGCAGGCGGCCGTCACCACTCATCTCGATGCGCTTGCCGATGTCCAGCGTGGGCTGGCGACGCTGGATGCCGATCTCTCGCAAGCGGCGGTGCGGATCAGCCGCACGCAGACC
>Ga0180216_1004662_pt1 | contig 10314 bp, 12 predicted proteins | sample eDN3rd37CBELigMG_FD_128879 | JGI IMG/M metagenome (GOLD analysis project Ga0180216, IMG submission 128879) | Enriched Miracle-Growth compost microbial communities from Emeryville, California, USA - eDNA 3rd pass 37_C BE-Lig MG (version 2)... ...
CCGGCACAACGTAGGCCCGTCCTGCGGCTGTCGCTGACGTCGCGGCGCCGTTGGCTGCAATTGCCCTTGCGGTGGGTCGCGGCAGTGCACCAAGCGGGACAAGAAGATGGAGCGCGTCCCGTCGCCAGCCGAGATCAACGACTTTGCCGAAAAGTACACGCGGTACGTCGACACCGTGCAGCCGCCCCCGCCGACGGCAACGTCGCGGCCCCTGCTCACCCGGTGCCGCAGTCTCTGGTGGTCGCCGTCAACCGCCAGCCTGTACGGGAAGCGGTGCCCGCGCGAGGTGCTCGAGACGCGGTGCATGGACGAGTGGGTCAAGGTCTACGAGATCCACCGGCACGACGACGTGGAGGGCACGCTGTCGTTCTGGCAGCGGCTGCGCGTGCACTGCAAGCAGGGCTTCCGGACCTCGGTACGCCGTCGGCCCGCTGGCTCGCCGACCAGCGGCGGGCCGTGCAGCGCGCCTGACGCACCCGCTTTGCCCCATGCCGCCCTGGGCTGCCGGCCCCAGCATGCCTACGTGGCGATGTTCTTCCGCCCGCTGATCGGCTACACGCGGGCGCAGCGCATCACCGTGACGTTCTCCATCCTGTTCGGCTCGATGTGCGGTACGTCCGCTTGGTTACGGGCACCAAAGAACCACCGCGACCGTGCAGCCGCCGGACGTGCTGACGCCGCCCGCCAACGTCTCGCGGTGCGCCTTCCGCCGTATCAGCGAACGCGCTGTTCTACCAGTTTGGCGACGCGTACTCGCAGCTCAGCGTCATCGAGAGCGTGGCCACCCGCCTCCTCGTCGGTCTGCTGTCGTCGCTCGTCGTGTTCGTCCCCACGACCATCATCCGCATCCTGTTCAAGCACACGCGCGAGCGCGACTTTGAGGGCAAGCACTACGAGCAGTACAGCAAGGAGGACCTGGACGAGCTCAAGATCGACGTACGGGGGCGTGCGCGCAATACCGGGCGGGGCCCCGCGCATCCCGGGTCGCTCACACGCTGGCTGCACGTCGCGTCCGGTCCGCGCCGTGCCCGCGCCAGGAGACGTACCTGGCGCAGCACAACTGGTTCCAGCGCACGTTCCTCGACTGGCACCTGCCGTGGTGGGTCTCGATCGTGCTCTACGTCGTCATCGCCGTCGGCTGGCTCCTCTGCTTCTACAGCACCCTCCTCTACGGCGTCAAGTTTGACGACGAAAAGGTGCGCTGCCCTCCGTCGGCGGCCCATCGACGATGCCGTGCGCAGGCTGACGCGCACCACGCCGCCCGCTGCTGCCGATGCCCGCGCAGGCCGACGCGTGGCTCTCGAGTTTCGCCACCTCCGTCGCCATCTCCATCGCCCTGCTGCAGACGGCGCAGGCGCTGCTGAACGGCTTCCTGGCCACCGTCCTGGGCGCGGCCGTCGTGGGCGCCGGCGTCGCCGCCATTGCCATCAGCGCCACGGCCCTGGAGGCCATGTAGGTTGGCCGTGCGCGGCCAAGGACCCCCCGATCGTTGTCGGCCCTGGCGGCCGTGCGATTTCTAGCGTCAGCGCCCTCGTCTCCCCGACTACGCCTCGGTGGCGAGCGGCGCCCCACCAGAATATTGTTGCATGCTTGCGCACCGCCTCCCTGTACACAGCACCGCCCCATCCGATAGTACAAATTTTGTTTAAATACACCGCCCGCTCACCCGGAGAAAGGTTTCGGGCTGAACCGGAGGCCCGCCGGCGCCACGGGCAGCACGGGCGGCTCGGGCCCCGTCGGGCTCGGCGGCGACGTGGGCGCTTCCGCGTACCCGTTCGTGCTGCCGCCGCGCGCCCACGGCGCTAGGAGCGGCGGGTCGGCGGACGGGGGCACGGGCGACGTGCGCCCCAGGCCGCCCGCGGCGGGCGACAGCGGCGCCGGCGCCGCGCGCAGCAGGGCCCCGCCCGCGAGCACCGCCTCGAGGCCGCGCGTGAGCTCCGGGTTCAGCGCGGCCGCGACGGAGGGCGCCGACTGCGAGCTCGCCTCGTAGCAGCCATCGCACACGCGGACCGGCTTGGGGCTCGCGGCGGTCTGCGCCTTGTGCGACGAGCACGCCTTGCAAAAGATGCGCCCGCACATGCGACAGTGGTGCTGTGCAGGCGCGGCGTGCGGGATGGAGGGGTGTGCCACGGGCCGACGGGGTTAAGAGCCGCCATCGCGGCCGCACTTTGTCGCGCCACCGCGGCGACGGCACGCGCGTACCCGACGCCGGGTGAGCGTAAACTCTTGCTGGCACTGCGTGCACGCGGGCGCCTCGCGGTCGCGCGCCCACTGCTGCTGGCTGATGCGCGAGCGCTCCGCCTCCAGCTGGCGAATGATCATGAGGCGCCGCAGCTTTTCGTCCTCGATCTGCCGCTGAAAGTCCGTGAGCAGCTGCGGGCGGTGGCGCGCACGCGGTGGCCGGCTGTGACGTGAGTCTGGCGTGCCGGCCTTGCGGTTTTTGGTCTGCTTTGGCGCCCCCACGCCCGTACTTGCTGCGTCTGCTCCACAAACGAGTTCTTCTCCTGGCGCTCCAGCGTTACGATCTCGTTGAGCCGCGCGGCGTCCTGCTCGTACTTGGCCGAGAGCCGCGCCAGCTCGCGCTCCATCTCCTGCGCCGACTGCTCCAGCTGCCGGCGTGCGGAACCCTCCGCGGCGAGCTCCTCCGCCAGCGTCGCGCGCGCCTTGTCGGTGCGCACCAGCAGCTCCTCCAGGCGGTCGACCATTTCGCGGAGCTCCTGCGCCTGCCGCTCGCTCGCCTCGGCGTGCGCCGCCGCCTCGGCCTGGGCGCGCTCCAGGGCGGCCGCCTGCGCGGCGAGCGCGGCGGCGCGCCGCTGCTCGGCCTCGAGCTGCCGCGTGGCCTCGGCGAGCTGCGCCGTGCGCTCGGCGAGCTGCCGGTCGGCGTCGGCGCGGCTGCGCTCCGTGTCCAGGATCCACGACTTGCGCAGCGCCAGCTCGGCGTTTAGCTGCCGGATCTCCTCGTCGCGGCGCACCAGGTCCGCCGCCGAGATGCCGCCTGTACTCCGCTCAGTGCGTGAAGAATAGAGGCGCGGCCCTGCGGACGTCATTAGCCTGCGCCGCCGCAGATGGCCCCGAGCGATCCCGCCTGGATGGGCCATCCGCACCGGTGCGCTGGAGCTCCATGAGGTTCTCGTAGTAGAGCCGCTGCTGTAAGAGCTCGGTGGACAGCGTGGTGGCATGGCGCGCCTTGGCCAGGTCCAGCTCCGCCAGCAGCTGGGAGAGCTGGTCCTCCGCAGCGGTCGCGGGGGACCTCACGACCGGCGTGCCTGCGCTGGACGACGAGGACGGCGCCTGCGAGAGGTGCCATGCATGCCGACAGCGGACTCGACGCCCCCCTCGGTGAGTGGTTTCTGCGGTGCGGCCCCACCCCCGCATCAGCACGACGGCGCCGACGCCACCTGCTGCCGGGCCAGCTGCTCGGTGAGCTCCTGCCGAACCTGCGCCCACGCCTTCTCCGCTGCCGCGTGGCGGTCCATCGCCGCCTGCAGCCGGCGTCGCAGGTCCTCCAGCTGCGCCTGTGCGACAGCGCACAAACAAGGGACGGCGCACACACAAGCGCCGGCTCTCCCCAGTGCCGTTGGAAGGCGGCCCGTGCCCTGCCGAGCGGACGCTGCGCTGCGTACGCACCTCGAGCGCGGCGCGCTCCTCGGCCCACTTGAGCTCGGCGCGGGCGTGGGACGGCGACTCGGGCGCTGGCCGTTCCAGCGAGCCCAGCGTCACCGCCGACCCTGACCGGTTGGCGGACGACACGGGCGAGAGCGGGGCGCGGGCGGCATCGCTGTCCCGGCGCGACCTGCTATTTCGCGGCACCACGACGCCGGCCCCCTCGGGTGCGATGAGCGCGCCGCCGCCGCCGCCGCCGCCGCCGCCCGTCCGTCCGTCGATGCGGCGGCGCGCGAGGGCGTACACGCGCGCCGTCCACGAGTTGTCCAGGTCGACGTCCGTCCGCGCGAGCTCAAAGGTCAGGCCGTTCACCTCGAACAGCAGGCTCACAAACGCCGACGAGCAGTACTCGTTGCACAGAAAGGCGCGCGGGCCGTAGTACTCGCTGGGCACGAGCACCGTAGCGGCGATCCAGCGCCATGGCCGTCAGCAATAATCGTGCACGCCCCCAGTGTCCAGCTGTAGGGCAGACGCACTCGCGTAGGGCGGGGTCGACGATCAGGAGTTGGACCGCGTCCGCGAGCGACTTGCCCATGAGCGCGTAACGGATGAACGCGCGGCCGCGGCCCTGGGCGGTCTTGGCGTCGAGCACGTTGCGCGCGTGCGCGAGCTCGTAGTGGAGCGCGTTGTTCTTAGGCAGGCTCGCGATCCAGTGCCAGTAGTCGCGGCGCTCCCCGCCAAAGAACGAGCTCCTCTCTGGGCAAGGAACAGGCGCGGGTACGCTCGTCTGCAACCAGCCGCGTCAGGCGTCCGAGCGACGTGGCGACTGCTGCGAAGAGCGCCGGCGTACGCTTGAGGCCGTGCCGGAGGACTTTCTCGACGGCAGTGAGGAACGGCACCAGCGACGAACTCGAGTCCGTCACCGGGTGCTCGCTCTTGAGTGCGGCCACCGCATCTGGCGGGCGAATGCGACGCCCGCGGCGAAACCGAACGGCCACAGCGTGAGCTGGTGGCACGTTCGGCATCGGCATTGCGCGGCCCGCACGCACCCTCAAGTTCTGCCAGCAGCACCGCCGGCGCCGCCTCCATCGTGGCCGGGGTCGGGTAGATCTCACGGCTGGCGTCCGGTCCTTGATGGAACCAGCGGCCTGCGTTGTAACCTTTCTCAGCGTCCCTCCTCCAACGCGCTTTTTGCGTCCTCCTCCTTCTCCTCTGCGTCCTGCCGCCGCCGCCGCCGCCGCCGCGGCAATTCTGCGCCTTCTTCCTCGACCTCCTGCCGCCGACGCCGCCACAACTCTCGGCCGCCGCCGCCGCTGCCACCTTCTCCCTTCCTCCTCGTTCCTCGTCCTCTGCCGGCTGCCTCCTCCTTCCTCCTCCTTCCTCCTCCTTCCTCGTCTTCTTCCTCCTCCTCCGCGTCCTCTGCGTCCTCTGCCGGCTGCCTCCTCCTTCCTCGTCCTTCCTCGTCCTTCCTCCTCTGCGTCCTCCTTCCGCGCCTTCCTCCTTCCTCCTCCTCTTTCCTCCTCCTTCCTCGCCCTCCTCCTTCCTCCTCCTTCCTCGTCCTCCTCCTTCCGCGCCCTCCTCTTTCCTCCTCCTTCCTCCTCCTCCTTCCTCCTCCTCCTTCCTCCTCCTCTGCGTCCTCCTCTGCGTCCTCTGCGTCCTCCGCGTCCTCTGCGCCCTCTAACGGTCGATGACGTCATATTTGGCCACGTGGATGGACGCGACTGAGGCGGCGGCTGAGGAGGAGAAGACGAGGCGGAGGAGGAAGACGAGGAGGCGGAAGACGAGGAGGCGGAAGACGAGGCTGAGGACGAGGAGGAGGAGAAGGAGGAGGAGGAGAAGGAGGAGGAGGCCGACGCCGCGGAGGACAAGGCAGAGGCGGCGGCAGCGACGGTAGAGGACGGCGCGGATGACCGGGAGGAGGACTTGGTGGTCGCAGAGGCGCTAGCAGACGACCACGACAAAAGTGGGGAAGCAAGAGAGATCTGAAGTATCTCAAGCGCTTGCGGGTTGGCCGGCGCCCCAGCCCGCGGGGCACCATGGCACGCGGCGGGCTGGCCCTGCTCCTGGTGCTGGTGGCCGCCGTGGCCATCGCCGGCGCGGCTGCGATCGACGGGGTGACGGCCCGGCCGAGCGGCGGCGCGGTCGGCCGCGGCCGCGGCGTGGGCGCCCACCGCGGCGGCGGCGGCGGCTTTGTGAGCGGCGACACGCTGTGGACCATGAAGCGCACGCAGTTTGGCCAGGTAGGATGCGCGGTCAAGAACCGACGGGGGAGCCCCGTGTGCGGCGGCTCACCTTGGTCGGTGCGGGCCTCCCCGCGGGGTTCCCTCGTACAGGACCAAACGCCGTGGAGCGACGTGCTGGGCCGCGAGAGCCCCAAGTTTCTGGTGACGCGCAAGCTGGAGCTGCCCACGGCGGACGTCGTGCAGGAGAGCCTGCAGACGCAAAAGCCCTTCAAGATGTACGCCCCACCCCGCCGCCGTCCAAACCAGCGAACGGCGTCGCGCCGCTCACGCCGGCCGCCCCGTGGGCGCGCTGCGTTGCCCCGCCGCAGCATGTTCTCCTTTGCGAACGACCAGTTTACGACGCCGTGGCTCACCATCTCGGACGGCCACGGCCGCGTGCTCAACTCGGTCGTGTTCACGTTCACCTACGCCGGCGACAAGGTGGTCGGCCTTCGCTGGCGCCTGGACTGTACGCGGAGGTGGCCTTCCGTGCCAGCCAGCGGGAGCGCGCGTGGCTGACCCCGGCGGCGCCTGCCCGTTGCGCGCGTGGGCGCGGCAGACAACGATGGCGACCACCACGGCAAGGTGCTGCCCAAGCTGATCGTCGTCTACGCGTGGGAGGAGCAGCGCGCGCTGGACGCGACGATCGCCGTGAACGGCCTCTTCCTGGCCTCGATCCTCGTCTCGGCGGGCCTGGTCGCGTACATGATGACCAAGGGCGATCAGACGCAGGCGTACCTGCACGCCATGTACGCACCCGGCGGTCGCCGGGCGCGTCCAGCCAAAGATGTGCGCGCTAACGTGGTCGCGTCGACGCCGTGCGTGGCGCCTCGGCAGGCGCACGCGGACGTTTGTGCGGACGTCGGCCGGCGGCGCCGGCCACGAGGCGTGGGCGCGCAGCAGCCCGACCGGCCCTGTCCTCTACCATGACGAGTAGCGCCACCGTGTACAGCGACGACGTGTACCGTGTACAACACTTTGTTGGACGCGTCCGCCGCCTCGGACGACGCCGTCTCAGCTGGCACAATACCCCATCCCCGCCCGGCCGCCACCGCCGGCAGTCGCACCCGCCATTACAGCCCCTCTGCTCGCCGCTGCACGGCCTAGACGACGCCCGTGTCGGTGCGCTGCGCACGGAGGGCACCGTATGCACTGCATCCCCTGTCCCGGCCTTTGGATCGGGCCGGAGGTCGCCGGCAGGACGATGACGTGTCCTGAAAGAAGTGATGACGTATCCGATGGCTGCGGCGGTTTGAATCGGCGGGCGATGGGCGCTGGTGGTGTAACGGCCGCGCCAGCGGCGGCGGCGGTGGAGGCCGGGATGGACGTGGCGGCGGCGGCGGGCGCGGCGGCGGCGGCGGCGGCGGAGCCGTGGACGTGCCCGCTGTGCGCGGCGGCGGTGGCGCCGGAGGACCGCGCCGCGCACTTTGAGCTGGAGCGGGCGCGGCTGGCCGACCTCGGGGCGGCGGCCGGTGCGGCGGCAGAGGGGGCCGAGGCGCATGCGCATGCGACCGGCAGCGGCGATGACGGGCGGCGGCCGGCGCGGCGGGAGGCCGCGTGGAAGGCCCGGCGCCGCGTGCAGATGGCGACGCAGGCGCATGCGGCGGGCGGCGCCTCCGACACCGACGACGCCGGCACGAGCGACCCGCTCCTGCGCGCCCGCTCGGTACCGCTCCCGCGCAGGGCGGCGCGCCGCACCGCGAGCGAAGCACTAATGCGCGACGGCTGACGGCGTTCCTGGTGGGTGCGGGGCGCGGGGGGGCGGCAGCTGCTGAACGAGGTCCGGAAGCGGCGGCTGGAGCGGGCCGCAGGCAGCGACGCGCCGGCGGTGCGGTCCGTGACGCTGACGGTGCGCCCGCCGACCCCGACGCCGGCACCGGCGGCGGCGACGTCGTCGGCCGAGGCGAGCCCGTCGCCCGCCGCGTCGGGGCCGGACAGCAGCGAGGCGGCCGCTGCAGGGTCGGCGACCGCACCGCCGCCGCCCAAGCGGCGCGGCCGGCCGCCGGGCACGGGCAAGCGCCAGCGCGAGGCCGCGGCGGCCGCGATTGCGGAGGCGGCCGCCACGGGCACGGCGCCCGCCGTGTGCTTCATCTGCAACCTCGTCCTGCCCGTCGGCGACCTCGCCGCCGTCAACGATCACGTCGACAAGTGCCTCGCCCGCGAGGGCAAGCGGTGCGTCCGCGTGCTGCACAGCGTGCCGCGACGGTGGGTGCCGGGGGGGCTGACTGGGACGAGGCGCAGGCTGCTCGACGCTGCTGGGGCGCTGCAGGAACGGGAGCGGTGCGTCGGCGGCTCCCGCGTCCACCACCGCGCGGCGCGGGCAGCGGGGAGCCGCCCAGGACGCCGCGGTGGAGGCCGAGGAGCAGTACGAGACGTACGAGTGGGCCGGCGAGACACGCATCCGCGCGACGTCGCTGCTCCAGGGCAGCTTTGCCGGTGCGGCCGGTGGGGCGCTGGATGTCCACCTGCAGGCGCCAACGCTGACGTTGTGGCATGGCGCCCCTCCGCGGCGTCGTTGCGCGCGCAGCCTACGGCTTCAGCGGAGGCAGCGGCGCCTCCGGCGACCGCCGCGGCACGAAGCGGTCGCACGACGTCGACGACGATCTGGAGATTGACCTGGACGAGTCGCAGATCTACGGCCCGGCTCAGTACGCCGCGCCGGCAGTAAACTTGGTCGGGGCAACAGGGGCGCTGACGCGCGCGCGTGGATGCATGCTCCTCCGGCCGCTCGCCTCTCAGGATCACGGAGCAGGACTTGGTACGCGTGCCGTCGGACGACGACGGGTCAGGCGACGCGGAGCTGCTGCGCGCCCGCCTGGCCGAGCCCATCGGGCGCCGCGGCCGCGGCCGCGGCCGGCGCCAGTCCGCCGGGCGCGGCGCCGCAGCGGCGGCGGCGGCAGCACCGGCGGCCACGGCGGACTCGCCGCGCGACGACGACGCCGCGGCGGACGACGCGGCGGACGACGCGGCGCCGGTGTGCGCGCCCGGGGAGGCGTCGGCGGAGGCGATGGCCGCCGCGGCGGCGGCGCACGAGCCCGGGCAGCTGCTGGTGGTCGAGGCGCTCAAGGCCAAGCTGCGGCAGCAGGAGCAGCTGCTGCGGCAGACGCCGCGGTGCCAGATCTGCCTGGGGCCCTACGACCAGCCGTACACGTCGATCCAGTGCTGGCACGTCCACTGCCGCGCGTGCTGGCTGCAGAGCCTCGGCGCCAAGAAGGTCTGCCCGCAGTGCACCATCATCACCGCGCCGGGCGACCTGCGGCGAATCTACCTGTAAAATGGGTGTATCGCGTGTGCGCGCGATGTACAGAGTTCCGTTGTATTGTTCTGAGCTGTACAGATTCTGGTGCAGACCCCGTGAAGGGCCCTATCCATCTTGGTGAGCGGCGATACGTGGCGAAGGCGGCGCCGCCGTTGGACTTTGTGCCGTCCTCCAGCACCCTCGATCCACCAGCATCCACCATGCACCAGCACCCTCCTTCAGCATCCTCGTCCAGCATCCACCAGCCCCCACCACCACCACCACCAGCACCCTCCAGCCCCCTCCTCCAGGCAACATGCACCACCAGCACCCTCCCACCAGCAACAACCACCAGCATTCTCCACCCTCCTCCAGCCCCCTCCTCCAGCCAATATGCACCACCAGCACCCTCCACCCTCCTCCAGCCACCCTCGAGCACCCTCGAGCATCCTCCAGCATCCTCCAGCCCCCCTCGAGCACCGCCAGCCCCCCTCGAGCACCCCCGCGCCCTCCACCCCCCTCCCGCCAGCACCCTCCACCCTCCTCCAGCATCCTCCAGTCCCCCTCGAGCACCGCCAGCCCCCCTCGAGCACCCCCGCGCCCTCCACCCTCCTGCCGCCAGCACCCTCCACCCTCCTCCAGCCACCCTCCAGTCCCCCTCGAGCACCGCCAGCCCCCTTGTCGAGTGCGTCGTCCGACGAGGACGGCGGAGGAGAAGGAAGACGAGGAGGAGGGAGAAGGAAGACGAGGAGGAGGGAGGAGGGAGGAGAGAGGAGGGAGGAGGGAGGAGGACGAAGAGGCAAGAGGCGGAAGAGAGGGTTGAAGGAAGGGAGGAATCTATGCCTTATGCCGCCGCGTTGTCGAGTGCGTCGTCCGAGAGAGGACGGCGGAGGAAGAGGCAGGAGGAGAAGAGGACATGGAGGAGGAGAACATGATGGGGAAGGAGGAGGAAACGATGGGGAAGGAGGAGGTCGACGATTTTGCGGCCGCCGCGGTTGGCGACGGCGGCCGATGGCGCCCAGCGATGCATGCGGACGCGCGCGTATTTGGCGGGACGCACCACCGGCTGCTGCGGGCGCGCCTGGTGGTGAGGGGAGTGAACGCACCACGCACACGGTACCTGGCCTCGACATGGCAGGAGGCGGCACGCGCAATGGGTGTGCCCGCTTCATTTGAAGAGGCCGACAGCAACCCCAGCCACGGGCGGCCTCGGTTGGCGAGAGGCGGCGCCGGGCACGCGCGGTGGGCCCG
>Ga0180216_1004664_pt1 | contig 10312 bp, 10 predicted proteins | sample eDN3rd37CBELigMG_FD_128879 | JGI IMG/M metagenome (GOLD analysis project Ga0180216, IMG submission 128879) | Enriched Miracle-Growth compost microbial communities from Emeryville, California, USA - eDNA 3rd pass 37_C BE-Lig MG (version 2)... ...
ACGCACCGCATCGTCCCAGTTGCGGACGATGGCGCGCACTTGCGCTTCCAGCGCTTCCCGGTCCACATGCGGCGTGGAACGCTCGTGACGGCGGATGACGAACTGGACGCGCGTCAGGCCGTTCTGCAGGAAGACCGGATGGAATTCAAAACTGTCGCCGCCATAGACGTCGACCAGATAATGCCCGATCTTCTCGCGCACGACCGAGTCGTAACGGTCACGCGGGATATAGACCAGCACGGTGGCAAAACGGCCAAACCGGTCGAGACGCGGAACGGCGCGCACCCGGGGACGCTCGCCCAGCGCCAGGATCAGTTCTGCATTGGCCGTCAGGCTTTCCACATCGATCTGGAAAAGCTCGTCGCGCGGATATTCCTCCAGCACGTTGATGAGCGCCTTGCCCGAATGGTCCTCGCGGTTGAAGCCGAGATGCTTGATGACCGCATCGGCCTTGGAGCGGATGAACGGAATGCCCGCGACCGAACTCGTATAGGCAACCGAGGTAAAGAGGCCGACCAGGCGCAGTTCGCCGATGGCCTCGCCCTTCTCGCCGAATATCTTCACGCCGACATAATCGAGATAGGAGCGGCGATGCACCAGCGAAAGCGAGTTCGCCTTGGTGACGATCAGCGGCTCGTTGCTATCGAGGAATTCGGTCACTTCGCGCGGCGTCACCGTGTCGTCGTCATCCTTGCGCAGGACGCGGACCTCGTGATCGTTGAGGATGCCGAGCGTTTCCTTGACCGGCACCAGTTCGCGCTTGTCGCCCTTCCCCTTGAAGGTCAGCTCGCGAAGTCCGAGGAAGATGAAACGGTCGTCGCGCAGCCATTCGAGAAAGGCGATCGCTTCCGGCATGGCCGGATCGCCCGTCATGTCGTGCACGCGCTTGTAGTCGGCGATCGCGCCATCGAGGCGCTTCAGCATCGGCTTCCAGTCGCTCACGGCGGCGCGAACCTGCCCCAGCACGCGCTTGATGGCGGCGGTCAGGTCGGCCTTGGTCTGCTTGTCGAGAGCCGGGAGATGGATCTGCACCAGGCTGACGCGCTCGACGCCCTTGGCAGGCGCAAGCTGCGATGCCTCACCCAGAATGACGAGCTCGTCCTTCTCGCGCGCAATGTCCAGAACCGGATGCACAACCATGAAAATCTGGTTGGCATGGTCGTTCAGCTCACCCATGATGGAGTCGAGCAGGAACGGCATATTGTCGTTGACGATGGTGATGACGCTCACCGGGCGACCATGGCGTTCGATACCGTTATCGACGCTGATGATGCTCTTGCCCTTGCGATAGGATTCCAGAGCGGCATAGCCGTGACGGGCTGAACTGTCGAGAGCGGCGGCATCGTAAGCGGCCAGATCTTCCGGCGGCGCCCATTCGAAGAGAAGCTGCGAGAAGGCTGTAAGCGCCTTCGACTTTCCTCCCTTCTTCTCCTCCTTGCCTGCCTTTGAACCCTTAACCTTGCTCGACCGATCCTGCTTTGCAGTCACGTCGGATACTCCTGTCATGATGGCAATGCGCGCCAAACTAGCAGATTAGGCACCGGATTCGATGGCAATTCGTTGAAAATAACGAAAAATTTCCCGGAAAGTCAGAAAAACCGCATTTAATCCATTTAATTTGGAACAAAACTTCGAAAACTTCCCGCGAAATTTCGGATTATGCCAGTGGATTTCTCCACGGCGCGCAGAAATGGTGCCGGAAGGGCAAAGCCGCAGGCCGGTTTTGCCATGTTTCAGACTAAAGTTGCAGATGATTCTGACGGAACCGAACGGCTCTCATAACTCGATCAGGTGATCGTCGAGTTCGTTAACATTGTCCGCCCCTGCCGGGAAATGCGTCTCCAGCAAAAGGCCCGCCTGACCGATCGCCAGCACGAAACCCTCGGCCACCTGCGCCCGCGATGCATGATGGACGAGCGTCGCCACGATCGCATTCCACTCGTCCTGTTCGACCCGCGCATTGATGCCCGCATCGGCGATCACCTCGGCATAATGTTCGGCCATGGAGACGAAGAGCAGGATGCCGGTGCGATGCTCGGTGATGTGCACATTGCGCGCCAGAAACTGTTGCAACGCATTGAGATGCGCGCGCTTGTAACGGATGCGGCGCGGCACCAGCAGCATGCGGATGGCCGGAAAGACCCACAGCACCAGCATCGCGGTCAGGAAGGCCGCCAGCACCGCAAGCCCGAACATGGGCAGGCGGACATCGAACCAGTACCAGTGCGCCAGAAACGCCACGACGACCGATGCCAGCAGGATGCCGCAGGTGGCGACAAAGCCCGCCGCAAAGAAATAATCGTCGCTGGAACGGGCCAGAACCGCATAGATTTCGCCGCTGGTCTCGGCTTCCGCCTTGCGGATCGCCTCGGCAATGCGGGCATGGTCCTCGGCGCCAATCAGCGTGTGATGCTTCATCCCTGCGTCTCCCTACCAGCTGCCCGAGGCGCCGCCGCCACCCGATGAACCACCGCCGCCGGAGAAACCGCCGCCGCCCCCACCGGACGACCAGCCACCGCCGCCGCCCCAGCTTCCGCCACCCCTGCCGCCAGACCCGCCGCCGCGATTGTTATAATCCACCACCATGCCGAGCCACTGATACCGGCCCGGCCCGATCTTGCGCCCGAAAACCGGCGTCAGGATCGCCATGCCGAAACCGCCGAAGAAGATCAGGCACCAGAAGGCAATGAAGACGACGAACACCCAGTCGACATCATCGGAACTCGACTGCACATTGCGCCTGGCGCGCGCTTCAAGCTCGGCGGCATCGCCGGAAAGCACCGAAAGAATGCCGTCAACGCCCTGCACGATGCCTTTCGAATAATCGCCCGTGCGGAATTCGGGAATGATGGTGCCATTGATGATGACGCTTGAAAGCGCATCGGTCATGACACCTTCGAGGCCGTAGCCGACCTCGATGCGCACCTTGCGGTCATTGGGCGCCACCACCAGCAATATACCGTTGTTTTCCTGTTTCTGGCCAAGCGCCCAGGCGCGGAACAGACGGTTGGAATAGGTTTCGATGTCTTCGCCATTGAGGCTCGGGACTGTCACCACGACCACCTGATCCGACGATTTGGCTTCGAAATCGGCAAGCTTCTGCGTGAGGCTCTGGCGCTCTGCCGGATCGATGATCCCCGCCGCATCCACCACGCGGCCAGTCAGGGTCTGTGCGGGTTTCGATGCATCCTGTGCCAAGGCTGCCGTATGCAGCATCAAGGCTGCGGAAAACAGCAGAAAGACAAGCGCAATAAGATGCCGCGGCCAATAAAAGCTGCGACGATCACGCATGGGTGCTGCACCCGCCTCCAGACGCATCATGAGACGCGCCGTCAGTTGAAGTTGACTTTGGGCGCGGTCTGGCTGCCTGCATCGGCGCTGAAGCTCTGCATGGGCTGCGCATCGCGATACCAGATCCACGTCCAGATCATCGTCGGCATGGTGCGCAGCGACGTATTGTAGACGCGAACCGCCTCGATATAGTCACGGCGGGCGACGGCGATGCGGTTTTCAGTGCCTTCGAGCTGCGATTGCAATGCAAGGAAGTTCTGGTTGGCTTTCAGGTCCGGATAACGCTCGACCACCACCATCAGGCGCGACAGCGCGCTCGTCAGGTTGGCCTGATTATCCTGAAACTGCTTGAAGAGTTCGGGATTGTTGAGCGTTTCGGGCGTGATCTGCACCTGCGTCGCCTTGGCGCGCGCCTCGATCACGGCCTGCAGCGTCTCCTGTTCGTGAGCGGCATAGCCCTTCACGGTCTCGACCAGATTGGGCACGAGATCGGCGCGCCGCTGATACTGGTTCTGCACCTCGCCCCAGGCGGCCTTCGCCCGTTCCTCATTGGTCGGGATAGTGTTGAAACCGCAGGCGGAGAGCAGCGGAACCAGAACAGCCAGACCAAGAGCGATGAAAATACGGCGGCCCAGGGCTGCAAGCGAGAAAGAAGTGGCAACCGTCGTACCCGACATGGATTTCTCCTGAAAAGGGCGCTTTGCCAAGCGCCGGGGAAACAAATTCAACACCCGCATGAGTGCGTTCACGCAAATGCGAGCCGTCAAATCAGCAAGATAGTCGAAATTCACTCGTTTTCCAGTCGGTTTGGACAACAAGGTAAAACCGCGACCGCCTGTTTCAGGGATGCAGGCGGAAAGCGCCGCTTTCGACCGCAGCGCGAACAGCGGCAAGCGTCTGACTGCGAGACCACCCTTCGGCAGCCAGCACGTGCGGCTCTAGCGGCCCCAGCGCGGACAATTGCCCGTGCAGTTCCGCAACCGGACCCGGATCGGCAAGCGTATTGCCGCCACGCTCGCGGCAGCGCCGGATCGCCTCATCGAGAGATGGACGCAGAACCACATAGTGAAGCGGCGTGGCAAGGTTTCGGAATGGCTCGAGGAACCATGGCCCGATTATGCCGTCGACGATGACGAAATAGCCGCCGTCGGCATAGGCCTTGGCCGCCTTGGTCAGCGCATCCATCACAATGGCATTTTGCGCATTGGCTTCCGGCAGATAGGGCTGGATCGCACCATTCTTGATGAAGTGCCAGAAATCGTCCGAATGAAGGTGAACCTTCGGCGAACCCGGCTGGTTCGCAAGCCTCTCGGCTGTCGTGGTTTTACCGGCGCCCGGGGTGCCGGTCAGGATAAGAATTTCACCAGAATGTTCCATGATCCGACCTTATCATGGAATGCCATCAGGTCAGTCCCGATATCTCAATCCATATCGGGATCATCGCCACAAGCACCCGTGAAATAGCATCTGGACCCAATCCTCACCTTGTGGGCGGGCAGCGCGTTGACGTTCTCGCATATGTGGATCAGGGTTGCATAGGTACTATCGATCTCACTCCCTTCGATCATGACAATACCATTCCTGACAACCGGTTCAGCTCCGCCGTTCGAAATGAGAAGCACAATGATCCTGAGAGCGATGTTCGCCTGATGACAGGGGCCCAGGGCGCTCGCCAAGCGTGCCAGTTCGCTGCCGGGAGCAGGCTTCGCCTCACCTCCCGGCGCTTGATTCTGTTCCGCAAGTGCTGTCAATGCATCGAGAAAGGGGCCGTCCTCCCTCTCGATTTGCGAGGCCAGTGCCTCCAGCCCAGCCTTGTCACCCGCTTCGATGAGGTCGGCAATCCGGTCTTCCAATTGTTGCGCTGCCGCTCCGTCTCGATAAGAGGCGGCCGCCGCAGCCAGTAGCTGCGCGTCGATCGCGCGCGCCGGACCGGCAAGTACGGCGACAATAAGCGCGGACAGCGCGGCGGCAAGTTTCAATGAAATCCCCATTCGCCCCCCAAGAAAGCGGTCAACAAAAAAGCGGCGGATTGCTCCGCCGCCTTTTTATAACGCAAACTGCGCGAAAGATTATTCGCTTGCAGCTTCTTCGGCCGGGGCAGCAGCGGCTTCTGCAGCGGCGGCAGCAGCTTCAGCAGCCTTTGCAGCGGCTTCTTCTTCAGCCTGCTTGGCCATGGCCAGACGTTCCTGGGCCTTCTTGCCCGGCTCGCCCTTGGTCGGGTTGCTGCGGGCCGGACGCTTGGCAAGGCCAGCCTGGTCGAGGAAGCGCAGAACGCGGTCGGTCGGCTGTGCGCCCTGTGCAATCCAATGCTGGATGCGGTCGGCGTCGAGCTTCACGCGTTCAGCGTCCTTGGCCAGCATCGGGTTCCATGCGCCAACGGTTTCGATGAAGCGGCCGTCACGCGGGCTGCGGACGTCGGCAACGACGATGTGGTAGTAAGGACGCTTCTTGGAGCCAGCGCGGGCCAGACGAATCTTCAGAGACATTTTTTCTTTCCTTTAGACAATTGCTTCGCCCGGGGAATGGCCGTGGCAAAACGGGTTAAGCTATCGATATAGCTATTGTTTTCCGCCGTGATTGGCGGCGGCATGCTCATGATGCCGAATGACTTCCTTCACGATGAAGTTCAGGAATTTTTCGGCGAAATCGGGATCGAGATGGGCATCGACTGCCAGCGCGCGCAGACGCTCCACCTGGCGCTTTTCGCGGGCGGGATCAGCCGGTGCGAGGCCGCGTTCGGCCTTGAGTACGCCAACGGCCTTTGTGCAGCGAAAACGTTCGGCCAGCATATGGATCAGCGCCGCATCGATATTGTCGATGGAGGCGCGCAGTGCCAGAAGTTCAGCTGGTGCAGTGTTCTGTTCGTCGCTCATGATGCTCACTTCTTCTTCGGCAGGCCCGGAAGACCGCCACCGAGGCCGGGAAGCTTGGGTCCGCCCAGACCGGGCAGACCGCCCGGAAGACCGCCGCCGGGAAGGCCCGGCAGACCGCCGCCTTTCGTCAGGCCCGCTGCTTCCGCCTGCTTGGCAAGCGCCTCAAGCTGCTTGGGATCCATCTTGGAGAGATCCGGCATGCCCATTCCTCCACCCAGACCGCCCAGCCCCATCTTGTTGGCAAGACCGCCCATCATCTGCTTCATCATTCCGCCCTTGCCCTTGCCCATGACTTTCATCATGTCGGCCATCTGGCGATGCATCTTGAGAAGCTTGTTGATGTCGGCGGCGCTGGTGCCGGAACCCTTGGCGATGCGCTGCTTGCGGCTGTGCTTGAGAATGTCGGGATTGGCGCGCTCGGCCTTGGTCATCGAGCCAATGATGGCGAGCTGGCGGTCGAACACCTTGTCGTCGAGACCGGCAGCGGCCACCTTGTCCTTCATCCCGCTCATGCCGGGCATCATGCCCATGATGCCGCCCATGCCGCCGAGCTTCTTCATCTGCTTGAGCTGTTCGGCAAGATCGTTGAGATCGAACTTGCCCGACTGCATCTTCTTGGCCATCGCCGCGGCTTTTTCCGCGTCGATGTTTTCGGCGGCTTTTTCGACCAGCGAAACAATGTCGCCCATGCCGAGAATGCGGTCGGCAATGCGCTTCGGATAGAACTCCTCGAGCGCATCCATCTTTTCGCCGGTGGCGATCAGCTTGATCGGCTTGCCGGTGATGGCGCGCATCGAAAGTGCCGCACCGCCACGGCCATCGCCGTCCATGCGGGTAAGCACGATGCCGGTAATGCCGACGCGCTCATCGAAATTGCGCGCCAGGTTGACGGCGTCCTGACCGGTCAGGCTGTCGGCGACGAGCAGGATTTCATGCGGATTGGCGGCCTTGCGGATATCCGCCATTTCCACCATCAGCGGCTCGTCGATATGCGTGCGGCCTGCCGTATCGAGAATGACGACGTCATGCGCGCCAAGCTTTGCAGCCTGAACGGCGCGCTTGGCGATTTCCACCGGCGACTGTCCGGCAATGATCGGCAGCGTGTCGACGCCGGTCTGTATGCCAAGCTGGCGAAGCTGTTCCTGCGCAGCCGGACGGCGCGTATCGAGCGAGGCCATCAGCACTTTCTTGCGCTGGCGCTCGGTCAGGCGCTTGGCGATCTTGCCCGTCGTCGTCGTCTTGCCCGAACCCTGCAGGCCGACCATCATGATCACGACCGGGGCCGGCGCATTCAGATCAATGGAGACGCCTTCGGTGCCGAGCATTTCGACAAGTTCGTCATGGACGATCTTGACGACCATCTGGCCGGGCTTGATGCTTTTCAGGATTTCGGCGCCGACAGCCTTCTCGCGAACGCGGTCGGTGAAGGAGCGAACCACTTCCAGCGAAACGTCGGCCTCGATCAGCGCGCGGCGCACTTCGCGCAGCGCCGCCGTCACGTCGGCTTCTGAAAGAGCGCCGCGTCCGGTAAGGCCGTTCAGGATGGAGCCAAGACGCTCCTGAAGTGATTCAAACATCGAATTTCCTTTTAATCCGAGAAGAGGCTTATGCTTCGTCAGGGATAAATCGTCCCGTGTGTCTGCCAGTTCAAGAAGCAACCAAAGCGGTACAGCACCCGAGGGCGCATCGCGCTGTCGGATGTGGACCTCCGGGATCGCTTTATACCATGATGGGTCCCGGTCGGTGGCTCGCGTTCTGAAGATCGCGGATAGATTGGAGCAGGCTTTAAGGCGATCAGCCCGCAATGTCAAGCAAAAGGCCCGAAACGGGCTGAAACCCGCACCGGTAATAACCTCCGGCGCATTCTCCCGCTTGCCGCCCCCAAGAGGTAGCCTGAAGAGGCAGATCGTTGGGCATGCCGGCGGGCTGCATTTCTTCTGCGACCAAAGAAACACTTGCCGATCTGGTGCAAAAATGCTTGAAACCGCGCCGCTCGACCACTCTTCAGCTGCCATTCCGACATGACATTTGGTGTAAGGAATGGCAAGTTCGCGTTGAAGTCGAATCAATTCCAAAGGAGAAACGAATGGCATTGGTTGCCAAGGGCCGGACTTGGACGGCAGCAGCAGTTCTTGCAATGGGCATGATGACGGGAACAGGCATTGCCGAGGGGGCCCAGTGCGGCAACAACGCCGCAGGCTATAATGCCTGGCTCCAGCAGACCCTGAAGGAAGCGCCGTCGCGCGGCGTTGGCAAGGCGGGCCTCAATGCGCTGGCCGGCACCAAATATGCGCAGGCCACCATCAATGCCGACCGCAATCAGAAGAGCTTCAAGCTCTCCTTTGAAGACTTCATGAAGAAGCGCGGCGCCGACACCATCATCAAGCGCGGTCGCGCGCAGAAGCAGCAGAACGCCGCTCTCTTCGCCGCAATCGAGAAGCGCTATGGCGTTCCGGCCGGCCCGCTGATCGCGATCTGGGGCATGGAAACCGGCTTCGGTTCCTATCTCGGCAAGCAGCACACGCTGTCGGCCGTCGCAACGCTGGCCTATGATTGCCGCCGTTCCGATTACTTCACCGGCCAGCTCTACGCCGCTCTCAAGCTCATCGATCAGGGCGACCTCAGCCCGCAGGCCGTAGGCGCGATGCATGGCGAAGTCGGCCAGACCCAGTTCATGCCGGCAAACGTCCTGAAATACGGTGTCAGCGGTTCGGGCGGCTCCCATTTCGACCTGCGCAACAAGGCGGACGCGCTCCATTCGACCGCGAACTTCCTCGTCGGCCACGGCTGGCAGCGCGGCGCAGGCTATCAGCCGGGCGAACCGAACTATGGCGCGATCCAGGGCTGGAATGCCGCGCAGGTCTACCAGCGCGCCATCGCCGTCATGGGCAAGGCCATCGACGGCAACTAGAGCATGATTCCGAAAAGTCGGAACCCGGTTTTCGGATAAAATCATGCTCAAAAAAATTCGGAGCGGGATGACGTCTCAATTAAAAACATCCCGCTCTGAAGCCCAAATCCGCAATTTCGCTTTGAAATTGCCACAGAAAAGCCACGCGTGACACAAAATAGCCCCAAAATTTGGGGCTATTTTTGCATGTTCTGGTGCGGTTTTTCGCGTTTTGGCAGCAAAAAACACCGGTTTTCGGTATTTCAGAAAAAACAAAACGGCCCCTCTCGATCAGAGAGGAACCGTTTCGGAAGGCATTTCGGGGAGCCGGATCAGGCAGGATCAGGACGTTTGAAATCGCCCGTCTGATGATCCATCACCCACAGTTCGCCGGTCGAAATATCGAACCATGCGCCATGCAGGGTCAGCTTGCCCTTCTTCTCCAGAATATCGACGCAAGGGAATGTACGCAGATTGTTGATGGAGTAGCGGATCGATATCCGTTCCAGCGCGGTCTGGCGTTCGCTCTGCGTCATGAGCTGGTTGCCGCTGACGGCTTCGGCGGCGGGAGCGATCAGGCTCATCCACTTGCCGATGAAGTCACCCGGCGAAAGCGGCGCGCTTTCGGTGTCGAGCGCCGCCTTGATGCCGCCGCAACGGCCATGGCCCATGACGACAATGTTCTTCACCTTGAGGCTCTGCACCGCGAATTCCAGCGCTGCGGAAGCCGCATGATATTCGCCATCGGGTTCGTAGGGCGGGATGAGATTGGCAACATTGCGCAGGACGAAGATTTCGCCGGGCGCCGCGTTGAAGATGGTTTCGGGGGCCGCACGGGAATCACAACAAGCGATAACCAGCGTTTCCGGTGATTGTCCCTTGTCGGCCAGATGGCGATATCGTGCAGTTTCGTGGGCAAAATGCTCGCGCATGAAGGTTCGATAACCGGCGAGAAGTGTGTCTGGAAGATCAACCATATTTTTCCAATATCCCTATCGAAAACCGAGATCAATCGAAATGCATTGAACGGGCTGCGTCGAATTGGACGCATGTTTCCGCTCGCATTCACGCATGTTTCTCAAGCCCAAATCGCCATGCGGAGGCCGAAATCGTCGCGCTCCACATGATCAGGATACGGACGCGCCTCGCCACGTGCATGGCGACGGGCCACGAGATACATGGCGCAGGCATCGAGAAAGTCATCCTCCTTCGCGCCGCGCGGAACGGGACTTTTTAAAAAATCCTCCGGCAGTCCGCA
>Ga0180216_1004667_pt1 | contig 10307 bp, 8 predicted proteins | sample eDN3rd37CBELigMG_FD_128879 | JGI IMG/M metagenome (GOLD analysis project Ga0180216, IMG submission 128879) | Enriched Miracle-Growth compost microbial communities from Emeryville, California, USA - eDNA 3rd pass 37_C BE-Lig MG (version 2)... ...
AAACGGCTTCCTCGCGGCGCTTGAGCGGAGAATCCTCACCAAGCGCCACGCCCTGGTGGTGGTCGCCGAGGGCGCCGGCCAGGATCTGTTGAAGGCCGACGCCATCAGGCGCGATGCTTCGGGCAACGTGCTGCATCAGGACATCGGCCTCTACCTTCGCGAAGAGATTAAGCGGTACTTCAAGTCTCGCGAGATTGAGATCAACCTGAAGTACATTGATCCCAGCTACATCATCCGGTCGGTTCCCGCCAACTCCTCCGATCGCATCCTCAGCGACCAGATGGCGCGGATGGCCGTCCACGCGGCGATGGCCGGAAAGACCGGGACGATGATCGGCTACATCCACAACGAATTGATCCACGTGCCCATCCGCGCCAGCGTCTCGCGCGAAAAGAAGGTCGACACCGCCAGCGATCTCTGGACGGCCGTCATGCGGAGCACGGGGCAGCCCATTTGGTGAGCGGGCTTTCCTCGGCGGAGGCGCCGCGGGCGGGCTCACCGCATGCCGCCGCCGTGCGCTCCGCCGAACCCACCGCCAAACCCACTGCCGCCAAATCCACCGCCTCCCATCGACCCCATGCCGCCGCCTCTCATACCGCCGCCCATGCCCCCGCCCATGCCTCCGCCGATACCTCCTCCGCCGATGCCGCCAGCGCCGAATCCTCCACCGCCCATACCTCCGCCGCGCATCGCGCCGCCGGAGAATCCGGAGCCCATGCCGCCGACGCCACCGCCGCGCATCGCGCCGCCGGAAAATCCGGGATTCAGCCCGCCGACGCCACCGCCGCGCATCGCGCCGCCGGAGAATCCGGAATTCAACCCGTTCACACCTCCTCCACCGCGCATCGCGCCGCCGGAGAATCCGGGATTCAGCCCAGTCACGCCTCCTCCACCGCGCATCGCGCCGCCGGAGAATCCGGGGTTCAGACCCCGGACGCCGGGATTGAATCCGGGATTCGCGAGCCCCGCGCCATGCCCCCGCATCGCGCCAAAATTCGGTTGGGCGAGCCTCTGGGCGTGGTTCGGAATCCCGTTCGCGCCGAGGTTGGGAGCCGCGTTGGCCCGCGTTTGGGGATTGAAGCCGGGTTGTCTCATGCCCCGCATCGTCATGTGAGAGAGAGCCGAGCCGGTCTGGCCCGCCGCCGGGCCGCCGCGCATGGCCGGGTTGAAACTTCGCGCCTGGTTGGCGGCGGGGCCGACGCCCGCCGCGTTGCCGGCCGTCGCCGACCGCATGTGGCCGAAAGCCGCGGACGGGTTTGAAGCTCGCGCGGTGAGGCCGCCGTTCCTCGCCGCCGCGCGCTGGGCGGGGGTTCGCATGGCGCCGTTGAACGAGTGGTTCCATGAACCGGCGCCCGTCGCCAGCACGGTCCGGCGCATGGCCGGTCCGGCCGAGGGCGCCGATCGGTCAACCCGAGGACCCTGGGATCTCATGTGGCCAAGGCTCGCGACGTTCCGCGAAGCAAGACTCGCGAACGGCCGCGACGACGGAGGCGGATTGACGCCCTGGGCCGCGAGATTCCCCGCGCCGGCCGCTCCCGGATCGGCCCGTCGCATGGTTCCCCGGCTTACGAAATTCTGACCGCCGGCGCTCGTTCCAGGGTTCGGCCGGGGAGTCACCCCAGGATGCACCACATGGCCCCGCCCCGTGTTGTGGAATGGGGGCGGGTTCGTCGCTCGCGGCGGGTTCACCGCCACGAGACCGAACGGGAAGCCCAGACCAAATAGGCCCGGCCCGAATCCTCCCAGGCCGAATCCGCCGAAACCGAAGCCGCCCCAGCCCCAATCCGTGAACGCCAAGGGGAAACCGCCAATGCTTCCCCAACTCGGCCCGGCCCAGCCGTTGCCGGCCCAGGTCGGCCAGTACCAGTTCCAACCCCAGCCCGGGAATCCCCAGGGCCAGGCCGCCGAACTGCCCCAACTCGGTCCGGACCATCCCCAACCGGTCCAGCTTGGTCGTCCCCAGCCGCCGCTCCAGATCGGGTAGCTCCAGCCCGGGTTGGTTATGCCGAGGCCAAGACCAAGGCTGCCGATTCCGTAGCCAAGGCCCCCGTAGTAGAGGCCGCCGATCAGTCCGGTCGGGTAGGTGTAGCCGTAGGATTGGTAGATCAGCGGCGACACGTAATACGGATAGCCATACGCTCCCAGATTGGGATAATCGAGATATCCGTAATAATTGGAGAGCATGCCGTAATCGGCGTAGGAGTAGTAACGGCCGTCGTCGTCATAGATTGCGCCGGCGTAGCCGTCGTAAGCGGACCCGGCGCGGCCGAACGCGCCGTAGAGTTGTCCGTAGAGTTCGGGTGAAACGATCGTATAGGGGCTGTAGAATAGCTGGCCGACCACGTCGGCGTCGCCATCCAGCGCCGCCGGGGCGAACAGGATGCCCCGGGCTTCGAGGGGACGATCCCAGAAGCCGTCCTGGTAAACCCAGCCCTCGGGCTGGCGGATCCAGCGGGCGGGAACCCATGACCAACCCGGTTGGACATCGGCCCAGTAACCCTTTTTCCAGACGACCTCTTCGCCGTCGGGGACGTATTCGCCGGGGATGAAGAAACAATTCGCCTTGGGAGGAGAACCGGGGTCCTCGCTGGGACGATCGGCCGGTGGACCCTTGGCCCGGTAGTCGAGCCGGCTGGTCCGGCGGTCGCTCCAGAAACCCGGGATTCTGCGCCAGCCTTGCTCGTCGCGTTTCCAGTATGTGTTGACCCAAAGTCTGCCGGGAGGAGGCACGCGCCAGGTTCCCGTGACCCAGTCGAAATTGCCTCGGTCGCGGTCCCAATCCCAATAGCCGCCGATCCAGATCGCCCGGCCGTCGGCTGGTTCAATCGCCGGGCGCTCGATGACCGGAGGCGGCGGCGACTCGGGCAAAACCATTGGCTCTTGATCGCCCCGCGTTGAGAGAAACGCCTCATGGACGGGACCGGTGGCCAGGGCCTTGAGCGTCCGCGGGGCCCGGCGATCCATGGAGGACGACGAGTTCTGGGGGTCGCCGAATGAGGCGGCGGCCGAGAACGTGAAGAGGAGAAGACCGATTCCCGAAACTTTGATGCAATTCATGGCGAGCGCTCCGCCGGTCGGCGTGAGCGCGGTCGGCCGAGCCCACGAACCGGGACATGGGGCGACGGATCGGCTGGATTTGCTCCCCGCCCGGTCCCCCGGGCGCTGAAGAGAAGACCTCGACGCCTCTCGTCCCCCTGAGGATTATAGGCGCGGAATCACTCGGGATCGATTATCACGACTCTCCGGCGCTCGCCGATTTTCCCTGGAGCGCGCGGGCATGATGTACCGATGTTGACATAACATGAAAGCCGAACTAGTACCTGAAAACGGCGATCCACCGATTCCGATCACGCGCGACCTGACGGTTGTGGGCCGTCGCGAGTTCGCCGACGTGGTCATAGAGGATCCGAGCGTTTCCAAGCGGCATTGCCTGCTCGTGAAGACGGACGGGCTGCTGGTGGTCCGCGACCTGATCACGACCAACGGCACGAAGGTCAAGGGTCAGCGGGTGCGCTGGGCCGCCCTTCTGCCCGATGATCCGCTCACGCTGGGGGCGTACAAGACGCGGGTCTATCTTGGACCCGACGAGGTCCCCTCCCCCTCGGAGCGGTGGGCGGAACGAGCCGAGGCGGCCGCGCGCGAACGGCCTACGGAACGGGCCGCGAGCGAGTTCGGCACGCGGGGTTTCGCGGCCTTTCCGGAGTTCGCCGCGCCGTCGCCGCTGGATCTGCCCGTCGTGCCCGAATCGAGGGACGACCGCATGAGGCCGTCGGCCGAGCCCGGTCGCCTGTTTACGAACGGCGGCAAGGACAACGAAGGCCGCGAACGCGGCTGACCGACTGGGCGAGTCGCGAACGTCGACGGGAAATCTCGACGCCCGATTCGGCTCGGCGATGAAAAAAAACCGGACGGACGGCCTCCAGGCGAGGGAGCCGTCGCGTCCGGCGGGGATCCGCGCGGGATGATGACTAGAGGGGCGAGACGGCCGCCGTCGCGTCGGCCGCCGCCGATCCGGACTCGCGAGGAATCTCGGAGCGGGGCGGCCGCTCAGTCGTCCTCGAACCGCGCGCGGCGCGGGTCGCGTCGGATGGGCGGGTTGAGGCGTTCGATCTGACGGGCCTCCTGGGGCTCCAGGCGGCTCGCTTGGCGGTTCTCGCGTTGGATCGCTTCGTACACCTCTTGGCGGTGCACCGAGATCTCGATTGGGGCCGCGATCCCCAAACGGACCTTGTCGCCCCGTATGTCGACCACGGTGATGACGATGTCATCGCCAATGATGATACTCTCGTCACGGTGTCGGGACAGGACCAGCATCGTTTTCGGCTCCTTCCTCCTGCCAACGAGGCCTGTGACCATCCCCGATCACGTTGCCCGGGCGCTCGGCGACCATGACGGAGTGGGGATGGTGAGAAGCCCAATTAAATTCCAGGTGACGTTGCGAGACACTCACGCCGTCGCTCGCAACGGCGCAAGAACCGGCGGGGTCGAGGGAGCGGACGAAGCCGACGAACTCGTTTCCAGCGGATACCGAACCGGATACCGGCTGGACGTGAGCACGAGCTGGCGACCCAGCCGACGAACGGGGTTGAAAACGAGCGGTCCCTGGAGGTTGACCGTCAACCCTCCAACGCCCCGATTCAAAACGACGTAGATCATGGCGTCCCGCTCGTCGCTCAACTCCAGCGCCGCCCGGTCGCCGGGGCGGATCTCGATCCGGTAGTCGCCGACCGCCAGGGGCGGGGCGACTAGACCAAAAGCCAGGTCGGGCGCCGTCGTGCTTTGCAGCCACGACAGCCCCGGAGTCACCGGATCGGGTAGATGAAGATATTGCGTGTACGAACGGAAACCGAGCAAGCCTTCCGGAATCCGATAGATCTCGGATTCCGACGCCTGGATCAGACCGAAACGGGTCGTGATGATGTTCACTGCCTTGGTTACCTCCTTGAACGCCGGGCGGGGCGCATGCCTGATCGATCCTACGATGTCGCTCGGCATGGCCGGGCTTCCTCGGTTCGAGCCGGGCGCGGACGGCCGGACGCGCGAACGCCTCCGATCCCTCCAACGGTCCAGCCCGCGCGGCCACGACGCATCCCGCGGACTCCGCCCGACCCTCTTCCGCTCGAATCGCTTCGTCGGGCCAGAGGGTGGGCTTGACCGACCGTAGTATCGACTCGCCGTATTCCCGTTGCTCACTTGTCGTCGCGCGAAATCGCGGGCCGCGCGCAACCCGCGATGGCTGCGCCAATCGGGCCGTTCGTAACGGCCACGCCGCCCCCTCCGAACAACCCGTCGAACCGCTCCAACCCAATCTCGTCGAGGGGGGGCGAGGTCAGAGATTTGCGTTGGGGGAGGCCACTCCGCAAAGGGGGCCTTTGCCTCCAATCCGAGACCAGAACGCGCCGCTTCATTTGACACGCCATGGTTTTTGAGCTGAAGATGCTTGTGGGCGAACCGAGCGCGGTCGACAAGCTTCTTGGGGGAGAGATCGATGGAACAGGCGACGGGTACGGACGAGCCGATGCTGAAATCGCTCGACGGCGTGACCTCGCCGGTTAGCTTCACGCGGGGGCCGAGCGGAACGATTGAAGTGTCCATGCTGATGAGCAGGAACGGCTTCGATTATCTCATGAAGCTCGCCGACGAGACGGGAGAGCCGCTTGAAACGGTGATCGGCAGGTCGCTCGTTTTGTTCAAGGCGGCTACGGACGCCGCGCGGGAAGGCAAGGCCGTGGGCGCCGCGGCCGATCCGGGAGCCCTCGACATTGAATTCACCGGGCTCTGAGGGGATGGCCGAGCCACCGAATCGGCGGCGGGTCGACGTTCCCAGCGAGGCCGTCGACGCCTCCCTTTGGCCGTTTCCGAACGCGCCGACTCCGGCGGAGCGGAAGTCGATACTCGCCCGAATGGAGCAAATGGAGAAGCATCGGCTTCAGCGAGACGAGGACGAGTGGGCGCGAAGAATCGTCAAGGAGGATCGCGCGTTCTGGGTCCTTGTCCCGTCGATCGGTCTTTGTTTCTTCGGTTGCCTCGGCGCGTCCTTTTGGGCGGGGGACCCGGAAACCAGGCGGTGGGCTCAATCGCTAACGCTGGCGATCGTAAGTGGGGTTGGCTCCTTCAGGCTCGGCAAGAAACTTAAGGATTAAGTCCCTTCAGGCTCGGCCGCCGACAGCGTTTTCCCCGCGGCCCCAGCGTCCCGCCCGTGGCGTGGTGGCCTGAACCGCGTTCAGATTGAAGTGGTGGGAGGGAGGCTCCCTACAAAGTCCCTTCGAGGCTTACCGGATGGGAGTCATGGCGCGGGCGGCCCGCGCTCGCCGCGTGGGCTTGGCTCCGCCCGCGCTCAGCCCGCGAATACCCCCCAGATAATTTCCAGATTTGTGAAATGCCGAGCCGTTCCCCACGGATCGTATTGAATGGGGAGGGTTTCGCCTCCCTCCGCTCTTTCCCAATTCGGAAGTTTCAACACGCGGCGAATCGCGCGATTTCGGCCGAACGAACCCAATTTTCGCACCGCGAGATGAAAACGCAAGCCCCAAAGGAGAATGGACTTGCGTTTCAGGAGGCCCTTCCGCCCACCGCGCCGAACGAACCCAATTGGGGACGAAGAGAAGGGCTCGGGAGCTGATAGAAGGTGAGCGGGAGGCGGGGCTCGCCTCCCGCCGGAGCGTGGGGATCATTAGTAGCCGTCGCTGCTGAGGATCTCGCCGTTGGCCCGCGTGCCCAGGGCCCACCAGGTGCGGATTTCGATTGTGCTCTTGACGAACCGCACGCTGCCGTCGCCAAGCAAGGCGTTGCATCCGCCGGGGTGGTTGCTCGTGGAGTTGACGATGTGCGAGCTGTCCACCCCGCATCCCAGGCAATCCTGCCGGCACGAGTTCCAGCCGTACTGGGTTGAATTGGGGGGAACGATGGTGTGGGAGAGCGTCATCCCCGGCGTGCCCCAACCCCAGTACTGCCCGGCGCACTGGTAGCCCCCGTTCGCGCTGGAGTCGTCCCGATCCCAGGCGGCGTTGCATTGCTGCAAGATGGACATGATGTTGTTGTAATCCGAGGAGATGTCGATCATGTACCAGTTCTGCGAGCCGCCCGCTTCGAGTATGCCGTGACCGCGCTTCTTGAGCGGCTGCGTCTGGGAGGAGAGATCGCCGACGAGCGTCTCGGTGAACGCGATCGTGTTCGAGCTGCCATCCGTAATGTGGTGGAGACCCCGGCCGACGGTTTCGGCGAACAGGCCGTTGGAGTCGGTCTGGGTCAGGTAGCCGATCGTGGTTCCCATGCTGCCGTGGTAGCTGTTGGTGCATTGCTTGCCCGCCTCGCCGTCCGACGGGCAAAGGAACGAGCCGACGCGCATTAAGAGCGCCGTGTTCGCCGCGTCCCCGCCGCCGACTTCGCTGGCGAAGGGGGCGAGATCGAAGTTGATGCTGTTATAAACAGCCCCTTGCTCAATGAACTGCGCCAAGAGCGCGTGGGCGCTCCAGTTGTTCCAGTTGTACGCCTCGACTCCGATGGCGTACTGGGCCTTCGACGACCCGGGGGGGAACGTGCCGTAGGTTGAGTGGTAGTTGTGCATGGCCAGGCCAATCTGTTTGAGGTTGTTGACGCACTGAGCGCGTCGCGCCGCCTCGCGGGCCGATTGCACCGCGGGCAACAGCAGGGCGATCAGGACCGCGATGATCGCGATCACCACCAACAACTCAATCAAGGTGAAGCCTGGCGCGCTCGTCCGAGGGGATCGCTGATGCGTTCGCATGGTGATGGTCCTCGACGAAAACAAGGGGTGGAGAGTAAGCGCGTTCGAAACGTCCACGGGTCGTGGAAGCGACGGAGTTCCGCTCCGGGCCCACGACGAAGAGTCTCTCGCCAACTTCCGAACGGATCACGAGAAACACCGGTGATGGTGTTCGCGGATGGGACGCCCAGGAACCTCGCCTCTCAACCTGGCCGCGTCCCCGAGGGTGGTGCGTCGTTTCTCCACGTCAACGCGGCCGAGCCGGCCCCGTTCTTTTCGTATTCTTCATGCCTCCTTTCTTCATATTCGCCATGGCCTTCCGCATGCCCTCCATGGAGGCTTGCTGGGCCTTGAGCTGTTCGGGAGTCTGCGTGACCATCGTGCCGGTCTGCGTCCGCTCGCCCGAGCAGCCGAGCATGCCAAGACTCAGCGCGGACGCCGCGCAGCAAATCACGGAACGGATCATGAACCGCTGGACCCAAATCATGACGATCTCTCCCTGGCGTTAGAGATCAAATAGTTTTCAGGTTGAGTCGAGCATTGGGGGGACAGGCGAGAATGAGGGCGAGTCTATCTCGCCTTTAATGTCGGTTCAACAAAATATCGCTTATTTTTTGACGCGGTAAAAAGCCGGCGCGGGCGAGGCATGGCGAGACCCGCCCCCGGCCCTTTGATCTCGCTCCGACGAACAATCCAGCGAACCGTTTCAACCCCATCCAGCGGGCCGGGTCGATTCACCCGCCCCGGCGGGATTTCCCGCGCGTTCCGGCTGGTCGCGGGTTTCGAGGCTCGGCGCGGCGGGCCTTGAATTGACCGCGACCCGATGGCCGCTCTACGATGGAGCGCTCCCGCGGCTGGAACAAACCATCGGTCGCGTGGGAACGAATCTGGTTCGCGGCTCCGCGGGCGTCGAGTTCGACGCTTTTCCGAGAGGGTGTTGCACGATGACTCAAATTGAACTGGCGCGGCAAGGGATCGTTTCGCCGGAGATGGACCACGTCGCCCAGCGCGAGAAGCTTGACCCGGAGACGATCCGCGCGGAGGTCGCCCGGGGCCGGATGATTATTCCGGCCAACAAGGTTCACCTTGAGCTTGGCCTGGAGCCGATGGCCATCGGCGTGAAGGCCCGGTGCAAGATCAACGCCAACATCGGCAACTCGGCCGTGACCTCCGACGTCGAGAACGAGCTGGCGAAGCTGAAGATGGCCGTCGATCTCGGCGCCGACACCGTGATGGATCTCTCCACCGGCGGCGCGATCGACGAGATCCGCCAGGCGATCATCAAGGCCAGCACCGTGCCCATCGGCACCGTCCCGATGTATCAGGCGATCCAGCAAGTCAAAAAGGTGGAGGACCTGACCGCCCAAAATCTTCTCGACATGGTCGAGCACCAGGCCAAGCAGGGCGTCGATTACATGACCCTGCACGCCGGCATCCTTCGCGACTACATCCCGCTTACGGCGCATCGGATCACCGGCATCGTCTCGCGCGGCGGGGCGCTGATGGCGCAGTGGATGATCGCCCACAACCGGGAGAACCCGCTCTTCACCCACTTCGACGACCTGTGCGACATCATGCGTCAGTACGACGTCTCGTTCAGCCTGGGAGACAGCCTCCGTCCCGGCTCCATCGCCGACGCCTCCGACGCCGCCCAGTTCGCCGAGCTGAAGACCCTGGGCGAGCTGACCCGCCGGGCCTGGGCGCGCGGCTGTCAGGTGATGGTCGAGGGTCCCGGGCACGTGCCGATGGACCAGATCGCCATGAACATGGAGAAGCAGGCCATCGAGTGCGATGAGGCCCCCTTCTACGTGCTCGGCCCCCTCGTGACCGACATCGCGCCGGGGTACGACCACATCACCTCGGCCATCGGCGCCGCTTTGGCGGGCTGGCATGGGGCCAGCATGCTCTGCTACGTGACGCCCAAGGAGCACCTGGGACTTCCCGAGGTGGAGGACGTGCGCCAGGGCGTCATCGCCTACAAGATCGCCGCGCACGCCGCCGACCTGGCCCGGCATCGCCCCGGCGCCCGCGATCGCGACGACGCCCTTTCCCGGGCCCGCTACAACTTCGACTGGGAGGAGCAGTTCCGCCTCTCGCTCGACCCCGAAACCGCGCGCCGGATGCACGACGAGACGCTGCCGCAAGACGCCTTCAAGACCGCCCACTTCTGCAGCATGTGCGGCCCGAAGTTCTGCTCGATGAGGATCGACGAGGACATCCGCAAGCACGCCCTGGCCGCCGCTTCGCTCGTCCAGCTTGAGCCGGTCGCCGCCGACTCGTGATGGCGGGGGGCTGGTCGCCGGCGCCCTCGGCGGCCGACGCTGGACTTATCATCGCCGGGGCCCGCTACTCCGGGAGTCGGGCCTTCGCGACCCGGCGCCGGTCCCGGCCCCTCGGCGGCCGGCGTCAATATACAACGGGGACGACCGATTCACCATCATTGGAAATCGGTCGTCCCCGTTTACGGATCGGAACGAGCGTCAGGCCGACGCCTGAGTCGGTTCCTCATGCTTGGGCGGCTGGACGGTGAAGTGGCGTTCGATCACCTGAAGCAAAATCACGGCCCAGCAGGCGAAGACGA
>Ga0180216_1004672_pt1 | contig 10302 bp, 14 predicted proteins | sample eDN3rd37CBELigMG_FD_128879 | JGI IMG/M metagenome (GOLD analysis project Ga0180216, IMG submission 128879) | Enriched Miracle-Growth compost microbial communities from Emeryville, California, USA - eDNA 3rd pass 37_C BE-Lig MG (version 2)... ...
AACTTATCGAAAACATGCAAGAGACAAAATCCAAGTTTGGGGGTTATCTATTATGAACCATAACATCCCTCGGCACAGAGAACACTTAGTACAGCAGATGGTTTATGTTGATGAGAACATAAAGGAGCTTACAAACCTTTACAATGCATCCACACCTGTGCAAGAACAATTAAAAAACTTTTTTCATTTATATTTGCTGGAACTGGAGGAGTTGTTAAGTGCTGACCAGAAGAGCAATCTAACTTCTTCGCTTCCGAAAGTTTATATCGGTACAAGGGTTACAGTATTGTTTGATGATGAAAATGATACAGAGGATTTTGTCATCTGCTTCCCAGAAGAGTCAGATCCCGACTCTGGATGTATTTCTTTTTTATCACCAGTAGGCAGACAGCTTTTACTAAAAAAAATGGGTGAAAAAGTCATGCTTAAAGTCCCAACAGGTGAACTTCCTGTAGTGATCAAAGAAATAACATATGTTGGACATCTTTTTGATGAACAACAAAATATGAAAGAGGCTTGATGGGATGTGTTGAAAGCGTTTTAGTATAAATTAGTAATATAATTGAATAGAATGATATTAGTCCCGGTTTTTCTGCATTGTGCCCGTAATAGTGGATTCGCAATAAATACCGGGACTATTTTAAAATCCATCTAAGTGAACGTTCGATGCCAATAAATAAAAAGGAGGATACGATGAAGAAGTTTTTTAGTAAACCCTCAAAGGTAGCATTATTTTCCTTAATCGCCACAATGGTTGTAACCATTTTACTTTTATGTGTCTTGAGTTTAGCGGGAGTAGATTCAAAAGTCGTCCATCTGATAGGCAAAGTAACAGTCGTCATCTCCTTACCCTTCTTAATTTTGAACCCTCTAGCAGGCTTTATCTATTCATTTTTCATCAAAGGAAAAATCAAAATCGTATTTATCCTCCTGCACTTGGCTTGTGTTTGTACGATATCAGTATTCGCATTTATATCTTTTATGTTTAGATATTTTGTTCCTTTTGCTCCATAGCTGGGACAGGGGGACAGGTCCCTTGGCCCGCTAATTAGATAAGGCTATACAATTTGTTGAAAAAGGACGGGACAACAAACCTGTCCCTTTGTCCCAAATATGGAGGGAAGCCGAAATGATGAAAATGCTAATAGAGTTTGCAAAAAATGATGAGAGAATCCGATTGGTAACATTGGAAGGGTCAAGGACAAATAAAAACATTCCCCGAGATGTATACCAGGATTATGATATATCTTATTTTGTAACAGATATGGATTCTTTTAAAGAGAATGATCGTTAGCTGGATTTATTTGGTAATCGGATTATGATGCAAAAACCGGAAGATATGGAGCTTTTTCCTCCCGAGCTGGGGAATTGGTTTTCTTATCTCATTCTTTTTGATGATGGCAATAAAGTGGACTTAACGCTTATTCCGATCAACGAAGTTGAAGATTACCTTTCTAAAAGTGATTGTCTGGTAGAAGTGCTTCTTGATAAAGATTCTCTTATTAAGAATCCGATGATTCCAAGTGACCGCAAATATTGGATTAAAGAGCCAACAGCAAGGGAATTTGATGATTGTTGTAATGAATTTTGGATGGTTTCAACATATGTAGTAAAAGGGTTAGCCAGAGGAGAAATCTTATTTGCTATTGATCATTTACATGAAATTGCAAGACCTAATTTATTGAGAATGATGTCTTGGAAAATTGGCTTAGAACGAGGCTTCACCTTTAGCCTCGGGAAAAATTATAAATTCATTAATCATTATCTTCCAGAGGATGATTGGGAGGCACTGCTTTCAACTTATAACCAGAACAGCAACCAACACATGTGGGAAGCTTTATTCACTTGCTATGATTTATTTAGAAAATATTCTAAAGAAGTGGCTGAAACTCTCAGCTTTACATATCCGGAATATGATGCAGCCATTACAAAGTATACACTGGGACATAGGGACAGGAACCTTGGTCCAGTAGATCAATGGTAAGGATGTACGAGATTAGGTTAGCCATTTGTAAATTGGCGGGGCAAGCGGGACAAGGGACTGAACTGAACCCAAAAAGTTAGACATAAGTTATCAAGCGACTTTTTGAGTATGAGTTCGGTAATTAACCGGACTCATACCATCTAATTTCTCCTTAATCCTCTTGTGATTGTAATAATAAATATATTTCTCTAATTCTAGTTTGAAATGCTCCATACTCTCAAAATCCTTTAAATAAAGTAGTTCACTCTTTAATAAACCAAAAAAGTTTTCCATAACTGCGTTATCTAGACAATTCCCTTTTCGAGACATACTTTGTATAATCCCATGTTTTTTTAATACATGTCGATACTTCTTCATTTGATAATGCCATCCTTGGTCTGAATGAAGGATAGGTGTATCTCCGTCTTTTAATTGCTCAGAAGCTTTTTCTAACATCTTAGATACTAGAGAATAAACCGGGCGCTTTTCAATGTTATAAGCGATAATTTCACCGTTGTACAGGTCCAGAATAGGGGATAAATATAGCTTTTCCCCATGTAAATGAAATTCTGTCACATCTGTTACCCACTTCTCATTGGGCTTAGCTGCCTTAAAATTACGCGATAAAATATTAGGTGCAATTTTACCTACTTCTCCCCGATATGAACGGTATTTTTTCACGCGAACTAAACACTTTAATTCCATCTCATTCATTAAGCGACGGACCGTTTTATGATTTAAGATAATATTCTTATTTCGTAATGCCAAGGTAATACGACGATAGCCGTACCGCCCTTCATGTTCTCCAAAAATCCTTTGAATTTCTTTTTTTACTTCACTATACTTATCGGGTCGATCTATTTGCTTTATCCAATAATAATATGTACTGCGTGGTATATCAGCGATTTTTATTAATTCCATAATTTTATATTTATGCCTTAACTCGTAGATCACTTGCGCTTTGTCTTTATCTGTAAGTTTTCCTTTTCCTGAATTAAGGCTTGTAACTTTTTTAAATATTCATTTTCCATCTTAAGCTGTTCTATTTCAGCACGTAGTGCTTCTTCTGATCCCTCTACTGGTTTTTTCTTAGATTTTTTACCCATAGATATTGAACGCTCCTTTTTCTTTAGTTGAAGAGCGTCAATTCCGTGTGTTTCGAATAAATCCTTCCAGCGTTTCACCGCAGAAGAGGAAGAAACATTAAATACTGCCGTAGCTTCTTCGATGGACGCTCCCATCTCTCTCATATAGTTAAGTACGTCCATTTTAAACTCAACAGAGTAATTTGTATAGGATTCTTGTAAGCCAGCTACGCCATGAATTTGATATCTCACTATCCACCTATGTAACATAGATTTACTAATCTTATACTTTTTAGCTATTTTTCTTATAGAATCGGCACCTTCCAGGTAGGTATTTACAGCTTGTAGTTTAAATTCTAAGTGATATTTCTTCATGAAAAAAGCACCTCCAATTGTTAATTGTGTCTAACAATTGGGGTGCACCTCAAACCTGTCCCCATGGACCACCTCATGACACACTTAATTGTTTTACTGCCGGGATATCGGCAGGTGCCCATATGAGGGATGTGAGATTTTCTCTTTTTAACCATAGTAAGGCGGAATGCTCATTTGCTTCGGGTTTACCGCTTACAATTCTACATGTCATACATATCAGGTTAATGGTAGCAGTTTCGTATTCATGTGTATGATCATGGAAAAAGTCATTAACTTCGATCGTACAGTTGAGTTCTTCTTTAATTTCTCGTACTAAGGCAGCATAAATGTCTTCGTCCTTCTCCACTTTACCCCCTGGAAACTCCCACATATTCGCCATGGACATGTTTGGAGATCTTAGTGCGCATAAAATTTCATTTTCATCATTTTCTATGATGGCAGCTACCACCTTCACAATTTTTTTCATGATCTCCTCCATAAATGGTTTTACTTGAATATGATACCATGTAAGATATGGATATTCGAGAGGTAAGGAAATGTGAGGTTGAGAAGGTTTCACAGTTTTTATTAAAAACGATGGAAGATGTCTATCCATTTCAAATTGGAGATGCGTCTATGAGAGATTTAACGGACATGGAATCATTATATATAAATAGGAGTAAGGCGACTATTCTCGCTGCATTTTCAAAAGGAAAAGTGGTAGGAACCATCGCTCTTCGTCCTTATGATGGACGTATTTCTTTACTTAGAGATCGCTATGAATTAGTGCAAACATGCGAAATCATTAAATGCTATGTTGATAAAAATGCCCGCAGACAAGGTATTGGAACACGATTATATGAAGCAATTGAACGCTATAGCAATATAGCAGGTTATAAAATGATGTATCTACATACTCATAAATTTTTACCAGGCGGTCTTTCTTTTTGGAGAAAAAAAGGTTTTGACGAAACACTTGATGAGTTTGATGAATGGCAGACCGTGCATTTTGAAAAAGAAATAACTAGTACCAAATAATAATAGCTTTCATACTCACAACTTTGTTTTTGTGAGTATTTTTTTGTGCCGATTTAACCGTAAGTAAAAAGAATAGACCTTAATTTTATGTTTATCCCACAGAAAACAGTGGGTAATGAACCTACAAACAAGCATAAGGAGAGAAAAATGATTGAAACATATTTAGAGTCAAAAAAACAAGAAATGTACGGCCTTTTGGAACGTTTAGTCAATACAGACAGCGGCACATATGATAAAGAAGGTGTAGATGCTGTTGGTGACATGTTATTAGAGAAATTTGAAGAGATCGGAATGGATGTAAAAGTTCATTATGAAGAAAAGCTGGGTAATCATTTGGAAATTAAAGCTTCGAGAGATCTTGATCCGAAAATTCTAATCATTGCCCATATGGACACCGTTTTTCCAAAGGGAGAAGCGGAAAAACGCCCATTTAAAGTGATTGGTGACAAAGCTTTTGGTCCTGGTGTTAATGATGAAAAAGCGAGTCATGTTCAAGTTTTATATGCACTTAAGGCGTTGAAGGTAGCCGGATCTGATGCATATAAAAATGTGCATATTATTTTTAACAGTGACGAAGAAATCGGTTCTCCTACCTCAAAACCATTAATCAAACAGGTTGCTGAAAACAAACACTATTCACTTGTTGTGGAATGCTCACGCCCAAATGGAGGACTAGTAACTGAGCGCAAAGGGGTTGGCCAATTCACGCTAGACGTAAAAGGGAAAAGTGCTCATTCCGGAGTAGATCCTGAGCGGGGGAGAAGTGCCATTGAGGAAATCTCTCATAAAATTTTAAAACTTCAACAGCTGAACAATTATGATGAAGGAATATCTGTAAACGTTGGGTTAGTGCAAGGAGGGACCTCAACAAATACGATCCCTTCAGTTGCAAGAGCAGACATTGATGTGAGGTTTAACAATAAACAACAGGCTGCTGATATTGTGCGGAAAATAACAGAAATTTCTCAGGAGGAGCATGTTTCGGGTACATTCACCAAGCTTAAAGGAGATATTAGTCGGCCCCCTATGCAGAAGACAAGTGAGACTGAGCAGCTAATGAAGGTTATCCATGAAGCGGCAGATGATCTTGGCATAACGATTCGCGAGGTAAGCTCAGGAGGAGGGTCGGACGCATCTTTTACCGCAAGTGAAGGGATCCCAACCGTAGATGGAATGGGTCCAATGGGGGAGTTTTCTCATAGTGAAAAGGAAGAATATACAGACTTAAAAACATTCCCTCAATTTACTGCATTACTAGCAAAAACAATTGAAAAATTAAGTAGGTAATTTTTTTACTGCTCAAGCTTTATCTTCCGTTACGTGCTTGTCACAATACTTTGCTATTGTATACTATTTGTAAAAAGATCAGGATGAATACGATCCTGATCTTTTTATGTATGCATCTCAGTAGGTCGGAATAACTTCTGAGATATCAAATTTGATCATACATTTTTGAAGCGTTAAAAATTGGGCTCTTTTAACCAAAGGTTTTATTGACAAATAAGGGTATTATGTAATACTATATACTAGTAATAAGTAATACTAAATATCAGTATCACATAATACCTGATACTGAATACAAAAAATATGAAATACAAGTGAGGGAAAACAGTTGGAAAATATTACAGAAATGCTGAAAGGGGTGCTTGAGGGTTGTGTGCTTGAGATCATCAGCCGTGGCGAAACGTACGGCTACGAAATCACGCAGCAGCTGCGAGAACTTGGCTTCTCTGATGTGGTTGAAGGCACAGTTTATACAATTACCATGCGACTCGAGAAAAACAATCTGGTGAACATCGAGAAAAAGCCATCAACTATGGGACCGCCGAGAAAATTTTACACACTCAATGCAGCAGGTCAAGAGCGACTGGAAACCTTTTGGGAAAAATGGGAATTCGTATCAAGTAAAATTAACGAACTCAAAACAAAAATAAAATCAAAAGGAGAAGTAATATGATGAGTATGTTTGAAAAAATCTTTGGCGATTTTAGCGAAAAGAAAGCATGGCGTGAAATGGAAAAACGTGCAAAAGCCTTACCTGAGGACTACTACAACGCCTACAAAGCGATGCAAAAATATCTCTGGAACACTGGCGGTGTGACGGATTGGCAAGAAACAAAATTCGTCTTTATTCACATCATCGACCTTCTTGAAGAAGCCGCAGCTAATGGTAAGCGAGTTAAGGAAATTACTGGCAATGACGTATCAGCCTTCTGTGATGATCTTGTCATTGATGCAAAATCGTGGGTTGATAAGCAGCGTCAAAAACTCAACGATGCCATTAAATAATAGAACTTTGCTAAAACAGCTTAGTATCTTAAAGGAGACGACAATGAACTTTTTAGAAAAAATAACCGGCAGTGATATGACTAAAGCAATGAAAGGTTTTGAAGCGCGAGCAAAAGTCTTGCCAGCTGAATATCAAACTGCTTGGAAAGAAATTATAAGTAATCTCTGGATTCACGGAGATTTCACCGGTCGTAATCTGATGCCGATTCTTGACAGTGCTCTTGAACTGCTTGAAGTTACATCAGCAGACTGCCAGAGAATCGAAGAAGTACTAGGAGATGATATTAAAGGATTCTGTGCAGCTCTTGTTGGTGACGAAGGAGCAAAAACTTATAGAGATAAATGGCGTGACCAACTCAACAACAACGTAGCAAGAAAATTGGGAGGACTAAAATGAGTATCAAAAAAATCATCGAAGGCAAAAAAGAATGGAGAGACCATGTTTCGCGTGTCAAAGCGCTTCCGCAAGATTACCAAATTGTCTATAAAGAGATCCAAAAATATCTCTTCAAAGTCGGCCCTGTTGAGCTAAACGAAGGTATCGGACTGCTCTCTGAAGTTCTCAGCTTCTTTGAAGAAGGTGCAGTTGCTGGGAAAGGTGTTCTTGAAGTCACAGGAACAGACGTTGCTGCTTTCTGTGATGAGCTTATTGAAGATTCAATAACTTACGCTGAACTCTATCAAGAATCGGTCAATCAAAAAGTCGTTAAAACTATGAAAAAATAGAAGGAACTTAATAATATTGTGTTTTATATTCACTTTGTTGATTCCACAAAATTCCATTTTTATCACTTCTATAAAAAACAATTTTTGAACATTACTCATTCCTTCGTCAATTAAACTGCTCGATGGTCTGAATAAATTGAGTTGTTCGATGCCGGTGCGAAATAAGGCAGACAACTCTTGGAAATCACTAGGTTCGGCCCGATATCCTTTGCCAACGGACTTACGGCAAACGCTAAAACCTATGTCGACAAGTATCGTGAAGATATGAATTCAGATCGAGTAGGAAAAAAGGAAATTCAATAGATAATTCTGACTGAATAGCTGGTTACAAATTAGATGGCCGCCTTCACTATTCAGTTATATTTATAACTCGGTAGTAAGTAATACCGATTATCAGTAAGACTAAGTAGGGTGGTATAGTCAATCTTGTGCCTTGCTGGACTTTTATAAGGAGGAAAAAATATGAACAATACAGTGATTTCTGTAAAAGAGCTAAAAAAATCCTTTAAAGACAAGGAAGTCTTAAAAGGGGTAGATTTTGAAGTGCAGCGCGGCGAAATTTTCGCACTGTTGGGCTCAAATGGAGCTGGCAAGACAACGACGGTCAACATCCTCTCGACGTTGATGAAGCCCGATGGCGGTGAAGCAGGTATTTGTGGTTATGACGTCCAGTGTCAACCTGATGATGTTCGTCAAAGCATCAGCCTGACAGGGCAGTTTGCAGCTTTGGACGGCATGCTCACCGGGAGGGAAAACTTGATGTTGATCGCCAAGTTACGGGGAGTTTCCAATCCCTCTCAAGTCGCTGACAAATTGCTAGCAAGATTCAGCCTCAACGATGCGGCCAATCGCCGCGCCGATAAGTATTCCGGTGGGATGAAGCGCCGGCTTGACATTGCCATGAGTCTGATCGGGACGCCAGCAGTTATTTTTCTTGACGAACCCACAACAGGGCTTGACCCCGAAGCGAGGATTGAAGTCTGGAATGCCGTCAAAGAGCTTGCCAACGGAGGAACAACCATTATGCTGACGACCCAGTACCTGGAAGAAACAGAACAACTTGCAGACCGTATTGCCATCCTGCATGGCGGAAAAATCATTACGACCGGTACTCTTACCGAACTTAAGGAGATGTTCCCGCCAGCGAAAGTAGAGTACGTCGAGAAGCAGCCGACATTGGAGGAAATTTTCCTATCTATTATTGGTAAAAAGGAGGAGATGTAAATGAATAGGAATACAGGGGTATTACTAGGACGTTTAATGAGGAATATCATGCGCAGCCCAGATACGATTATCACGGTGGCGATTACGCCGATTATGATGATGCTGCTGTTTGTCTATGTATTTGGCGGAGCCATAGAGACAGGCACAGATAACTACGTCAATTATTTATTGCCGGGAATCTTGTTGATGGCTATCGCTTCCGGAGTAGCTTACACTTCATTGCGGCTGTTTACGGATGTAAAGAGTGGACTGATGGCACGTTTTATTACCATGCCCATCAAGCGCTCATCGGTGTTATGGGCTCATGTATTGACCTCGCTTGTTTCCAATGCGCTTACTGTTATGGTGGTTATCCTAGTCGCACTATTGATGGGCTTCCGTTCCAGTGCTGATGTCCTGGATTGTTTCATGGTAGTTGGGATACTCGCTCTCTTTACACTGGCACTTACATGGTTGGCAGTCATTCCCGGATTAACAGCGAAGTCTATGGAAGGGGCGACAGCATATTCGTATCCGTTGATTTTCCTGCCGTTTATAAGTTCGGCTTTTGTTCCCACCGAAACTATGCCTAAAATTGTCCGTACGTTCGCTGAGAACCAGCCCGTGACATCAATCGTGAATGCTATTCGTGCTCTCTTGTATGAAGGGACTGTTGGTAATGATATCTGGACAGCACTTGCCTGGTGCATCGGCATCATGGTCATCGCTTACGTCTTCGCTAATAAAGCATTTAAACGCCAGCTAGGATAAAAACAGCATTGTGAGATTAGCATATTAATAGTCAGAAGTTATAATGAATATATTTGTTATCAAATGGTTTGACCTAAAGGAATTCCAATAGTATATATAGATTAATTGATATATCGTATTGCATTATAAAAGCCTCTCGAATTTTAAGAGGCTTTACATAAATTTAATTACTTCTTTACAGCGTGGATAAAATGAATGGTTTCAAATGCTGATAAATAATCTGTTCTATTTCTAAAGTAAAGCTCATTGATCGTGGTTGGTGTTAAATGTTCATAAATTAATAAACCAGATCTTTCTAATATATTCTCAATTTCATTATAAGTAAAATTTGATTTCATTGGTTCTCCACTTGCAGTAGCCATTTTTACCATGTTTTCAACTCTATTAAACAGCCCTTTTTCCTCAAATAGGTTTTCGTCTGCATAATCTAAAACAATAGAGCTCCCTGGTGGCATGGCAGCAAATAAATCACTTATTAAATTCGCATTTTCCTCTTTATTTAAATAATAAGAAACACCTAAAAGGCTATAGAAAGTTTTTTTATTATCATGATTGAAACCAGCATTAATTAAATCTTGATAAGTAAATGTAGCAGTAAAGTCCATAGAAACAAAATGAAGGTTACTAGGGATATCAAATTCAGCATTTGCTAACTTTTTCTTCTTGAATTTTTGGGTAGTTGGGTGATCAATTTCAAATATTTCTAGTCTGTTTTTCAATTCTGGATATCGGAAGCAAAATGTATCTAACCCAGCTCCAAGTATGACATACTGTTGTACACCTAACGTAATTTCATTAAGCAGTACTTTTTCGCAATAGGCAGAGCGTGCTAAGGGTGTTGGGGAAAGCTGAACTTGTGTAATCCATTTTAAG
>Ga0180216_1004673_pt1 | contig 10301 bp, 12 predicted proteins | sample eDN3rd37CBELigMG_FD_128879 | JGI IMG/M metagenome (GOLD analysis project Ga0180216, IMG submission 128879) | Enriched Miracle-Growth compost microbial communities from Emeryville, California, USA - eDNA 3rd pass 37_C BE-Lig MG (version 2)... ...
GGGGGGGGGCGGCGCGGTCTCGGGGCGCCGCAACTGCAGGGGCGCGTCAGTCGGCACCGTTGCGACTCGCGCCGCGCCGCGAGCGCGTACCTGGTAGTTGTACGCGACTTGGATCGCCCGGTTGTGCTGTTCCAGGCCTTCGCGCGTGGCCATCGCCAGCGCCTCGGCGTTGTAGTCCTCCGCCACCACGCAGTGGTCGTGGATCAGCGCCTACCGCGCACACGCACACAAAAAACACGGGCGATTGTTGGACGTCGTCCGGCGGCCCCGCCTCCGTGGAAGCACGCCGGAGGCCGCCGCACCTCGGTGGCGTGGTAGCCCAGGTCGCCCGCGAGCAGGGGGTACTTGATCCGGAGCATCTGCGAGAAAAAGTTGAGCAGCGTCCCGCCGCCAACGTCCACCCTGCGCGGCCCCGTGCCGACGGCCCCTGGCTACTGCCGTCGTCAGCAAGCGCCGCTCGGGCCCGTCGTGCTCAGCGGTCGGTGGCCGCCGCACCGGCGGAGGGTGCTGGGCGCGACACGGTCGCCGGGCGGCAGGAACGCCATCAGCGTGGTGTTGGTGTGCCCGCCGTTCACGATGAGGCCCGGCGGGACGGTGCCGGCAGCGTCGTCCGCGGCGGCGTTCTGGTAGTAGCTGAAGAGCGCGTCGACGCCGGTGCAGATGCTTGGCACGCCGTACAGCTCAAACGCCAGCTCGTTCACAACTGGGTCGCATTCCAGGACCAGGGCGTGGAGGAATCGCGCTGTACTTAGTCGACGGCGCTGCTTTAGGCTTTTCTGCGGAGGGGCACGCACTGCGCCGCGACGCGTTCGGGTTGGCCAGCGTCTCCGTGTACACCAGCGGGTGGTGGACCTCCCCGCCGCTGATGTTGAGCTTGCCAAAGATGTGGTCCAGGATGAGCTCCTAGAGCACCCAACTAGCCCGACGCTGTCGCACGCTCGTGTGAGCGCGTGCCATGGCATGGCGTGGCGTGGCGGCCGGGCGCGGCCGGCCACGGACCATGGCCTCCGGGTTGGTGATCATGTGGTTCTCGTAGACCGCCCGGTAGGCGACGCGGTTCGCGTCCTGCAGGGCCAGGTCGTTGCCCACGACGTAGGGCGGCTCGCCCTCGCGGCGCGGGCGGTACTTGCCCGCCACGCAGGGGAAGTTGACTGGTGGAGGCAACGGCAACGAAAGCTGGACCAAGGCACACTCCCGTTAGCGGCATGGCTCGCGCCCATTCGCCCTCTGGCGCTGCGAGCGTACGCCGCGGCGACGCCTCGGCGGCCCAGCCCGCACGCACGCGGTACGATCCTGTGGGAACCGAACCCCGCCGACAGCGGCCGCGCCGTGTGAGCGTCGTGAAGCGAGATGCTTGCCATGGGCAGTGCTTCCGTACCATTGTCGATCACGATGGGCGTCCCGGTGCCCTCCCACGTGCTGGCGTAGTCGTCGGCCACCGGATCCGGCCGAACGATCGGCGGTGGGCGCAGCGAGTACACCGTGTCCATCGTCCCCCAGTCCCGCGCCCAGGCGGCTGCGCCACCGTGCAGTTATGCCGCTGTTCCTCACCACACCGTCTGAGTCTGTCTTTAAAGTCTCGTGTCTACAGGTGGGCGCCTCTTCACTCTTTTACCTCAACAGTCATGCCCCCGCTTCCTCCTCGTCCTCCAGTCCGTGCTCTCCTCCTCCTACCGTCCTCTTCTGCGTCGCTGCCCAGGTCTCGTTGCCGTCGTCCACTTTGTCAGCGGTGGCTTGTTCGCTTTGTCCTCTGCGTTCTCTACGACCTCCGCTTCCTCGCCGTCCGCTTCGTCGTCGTCTCCGTCGTCCGCGTCGTCCTCTTCGTCGTCCACAGGCCGCGTCGTCCTTCGTCCTCTCCGTCGTCCTCTTCGTCGTCCGCTTCGCCCTCCTCTTCGTCGTCCTCTGCGTCGTCCTCTTCGTCGTCCTCTTCGTCGTCCGCTTCGTCGTCCTCTGCGTCGTCCTCTCCGTCATCCTCTTCGTCGTCCGCTTTGTCGTCTCCGTCGTCCTCTTCGCCGTCCGCTTCGTCGTCCTCTTCGTCCTCTGCCTCGTCCTCAGGCTGCGTCGTCCTCTTCGTCGTCCGCTTCGTCGTCCGCTTAGCCGTCCGCTCCGTCGTCCGCTTCGTCGTCCGCTGCGCCGTCCTCTCCGTCGTCCGCTGCGTCGTCCGCTCCGTCGTCCGCTGCGTCGTCCTCTTCGTCGTCCTCTTCGTCGTCCTTCGTCTTCTTCGTCGTCCGCTTCGTCGTCCGCTTCGTCGTCGTCTCCGTCGTCCTCTTCGTCCTCTGCGTCGTCCGCTTCGTCGTCCGCTTCGTCCTCTGCCTCGTCCACGTGGCCAACTATGACGTCATTTTCGCGCCAAATTTTTCACCGGTGCACCAGCGGACGACGACGCAGAGGCGGCGGCAGCGGACGACGGGGGCCACCGCCCGGCCTACAGCGACTGCGTCCTATGGCCACGGCGCCTGAGAGGCGGGGAGAGCTCGGCGCACTGGCTGCGATGTCGTCGCGGACGCCTCTGACCGCCATGGCGGACCCCACGACGGACGGCGACGACTGGGACCACCTGCTCCGGGAGCTCGCCCGCAAGGACACGACCATCGCCTCGCTGCAGCGGCGGCTCGCGCGGCTGGAGATCTCGGCGTCCCGCGCGGCGGCCGACGCCCGCGACGACCAGGCCGCGGCGGCGGCGGCGCTGGCCGCCGCTGAGCGCAAAGCGGCGGCGGCTGCGACGGCCGCGGCGGCCGCCGAGGACACCGCGCGCGCCTACCGGGCCAAGTACAAGGAGGCCCTGCGCGCGGTACGGGCGTGGCAGGACGCGACGGCGGCCGCCGAGGCCGAGCGCGACGCGCAGATCGAGGCCCTGCGGACGCTGCAGACGCAGTACGCGGCGGCGACGCGGGAGCTGGACGACCTGCGCCACACCTACGACCACGCGCAGGAGGAGGCGCGCGACCGCGCGGACGCCCTGGCGCAGCAGCTGCACGCGCGCGAGGCGGCGCTGGCGCAGGCGCAGCGGCGCGTGGCCCAGCTCGACGCGGAGCTGGCCGCCGCGCACCGGCGGCAGGACGAGCTGGAGCAGGCGGCCCGGCACCGGAGCGCGCTCATCGCCAGCCTCGAGACAACAGTGGCGAGCCTGGAGAAGGAGCTGCAGCTGCGCGAAAAGCTGCTGCGGCACGCGCGCCGGCACAGCAGCGGCGCGCACGCGCTGGCCGCGGTGCCGGCGGCGGTCGCCGCCGCGGCGTCCCCGCTGCACGAGTACCACCGCGCGTCGGGCTGGCCGGCGCCCAAGGCGTCGCCGAGCCGGGGCATCGGTGCCACGTACCGGAGCCCACCGCACCCAGCCGCGGGCCACCACCGCGCGCCGGCGTGGTCCGCCTACCACGACACCGTGCCGGCTGCGGTCCCCGTCCACACGCGGCGGGCGCCCTCCACCCTGGTAGTGTGACAGCACCCGCGCAGAGGTTGGCACGGCTCCGACACGCGTACTCACTGGCGGCGCTGCATGTGTCTGGAATGCAACGGTTTACAAGGACGACAACGCCTCGTTGAGGCTCTCCGAGTGGACGGCGACAGCGGGCTACGGCGCGGGCGGCGGAGGCGGAGGCGACCGCTGGGCTGGCGCGTCGGTGCTGCCCAGGCGCGCCCGGTCCGGCGGCCCACCGGCCGGCGCGGTGCCCGCGGCGGCGCAGTACACGCCGCCGCGGCCGGCGGGCACGGGCGCCGATGGCGGCGACGCCGACGCCGGGTCGACGGCGGCGGCGCTGGCGGCCACCCTAGACGAACACATTCGTCGGTTCGAGGAGCGCGCTCGGTCGCGCGAGCCGCTCGCCGTTTAGACAACATGCATGTGTGTACACTAGTTTCTGTACAGTGACCATCCTAAAAATTAGAAGCCACGACGCCGCACCGGAGCCGCCGGCGGCGGCGCTGACGCGGCGCCCGGCCGGCTGCTGGTCGTCGTCGCGGTGGCGGGGCGGACGGGCCCGGCGGCGGCAGCAGGGCGGACGGGGGCCGCGGCCACGGGCGCTGGCGCCTGCCGCAAGGGCGGCACGGCGACCATGTCACTGTCCTCGTCCTCGTCGTCGGACGGTACCCGCGCGGGCGCCGCGCTCGCGCGTCCGTCCGGGGCGCGCTCCAGCGAGGCGACCGGCAGGCGCGGCGACGACGTCGCACGCGCCGCCTTGCGGACGGGCGCAGGCGCTGCGCCCGGGGGTGCCTGCGAGAGCAGGAGCAGCGGCGGCGACGGCGGCGGCATGGGCGGCGAGATGCTCGGCGAGGGCGCCGCCGAGGCCGTGGCCGAGGCCGCGGCCGAGGACCCAGGTGGGGGCTGGCCGGCGCGCCACCGGCGGCGCAGCTCGTCCAGCGCCGGCACCGGCGGCAGCTCGGCAGCGGCCAGGCGCGCGGTCAGGGCGGCGACCGCCGGCTCGGCCAGCAAGCGCCACTGCACGGTGCCGGCGTCCGGAGGCGGCCGTGCGCCCGTGAGCGGGTCGGGATCGGGCGGCAGGAGCCGGTCGACCGCCCCCGCCGGCGGCTGCACCTCGGCCGCCGCGCGCGCTGTCGCCCGGGCGAGCCGCTGCTGCAGCTGAGCGGCCACCGCCTCGGGCGGCGCCGTTGCCACCGCGGGGCCGTGCTCGGGGCAGGTCAGCACCGTGTCGACCACCTCCTCCCTGCAAGAATACACAAGGCAAACGCGGACGACGGCGACAGGTCAGTCTCACCGAGGGGCGCACCACCGATGGCGCAGCTAAAAAAAAAAGAGCGCCGGGCGTACCATAGGGCCGGAAACGCCGGCGCGGTCGGCAGCGCGCCGATCCAGCAGGAGCACGGGCCCGTGTTGTGCACGATCCGCGCTTCGCGGTAGCCGCGGCGGGCGCGCGGCGCCGGGCCCAGTCCCGCCTGGGCAAACAGGCGGTCGCGCCGGATCAGGTCCGCCGTGGTCGGGAGCAAATCCGCTGCGCGGGGGGCGAGCCGGACGGCACCAAGATGTTTGGCACCGCGTCAGATGCCAACTCTGCCTTACGGCCCTCGTCGCATGGCCGAAACGCACCGGCGGGCTCGACAGCGGCCATGGTGGCGATCCGTTTGGCCGCCGCGCTTTGGGGTTTGATCACGTCCGCCATCATGTCTATCAGCGGAATGCACCAGGCCGCCAGGGCGACCGGTGAGTCACAGGCCGCGGCCCGCGACCGTTCGCGCGGGGACGCACATTCGTAGATGGGCCGCATGTCGACGGTGCGATGCGGCGCCAGCGGGCCATCCAGCTCGTCGGGCCGCAGGGCGCGCGCCTCGGGCTCCGGCTCCAGCCGGGCTGGCAGGGCAGCCAACCAGGCGGGCGGCGTGGCGTCCTCGCTGACGGCAAAGACGCAGGTCCTGCCATGGTCAACGGCCGCCACGGCAACGGAGGGCTCGTCAGGACGCTGTTGCCGCCGCGGCCGTGCGCGCACGACGCACGACGCACTCGCCCGTCGCGGTGGTCACGGCCAGCGCCGCATGCGCGACCGCCGTGTCGGGGCACCAGGCGAGCCCGTCCCAGCGGCCGGCCCCGGCGCCCAGCGACGCGCGGCGCAGGGGCGCCGCGAGCGCGGGCGGCACGGTGGCGCCGGCGGCGACGAGGGCGACGGTGGCCTCGGCGTCGTGGTGGCTCCACAGCGCCACCAGGTCTGTGGCAGAGTGCGCGCAGCAGCCGACGCACCTCGAATGAGCCTCGCCGCTGGCGCCCGCGGCAAGACTGCTCGCGGGGCCAGGCCTTACCGGCGCCGTCCGAGAGGGCGTGGTACGCCAAGCCCGCGAGCGGCGGCCGCGGCGGGCGAGGGTAGAACTGGTCGTCCGTCGGCGGCAGCGCCAGCGTCAGCAGCGACGCGCGCGTGTACCGCACGTCCCACAGTGCCACGCCGCAGCTGGTGCCCACCGCCACGCGATGGGCGTGGGCCGGATGGCGCGCCAGCGCCGTCACGACGCCTCCCGGATCGGCCGGGAGCTGGAATGCCTTGGTGTCCGTCTACTCAACGCCCGCGCACGCGGCGAGGCGCCATGGGCGTCAAGGACGTGTCCGTCGAGCGTGTCGCCTAGACGGAGCCGCCGTACCCGGCAGTCGACCGCAACGACAGCGCTGCCAGCGCCGGCGAGGACGATCATCGGGTGCGACGCGTACGCGACCGGCACCGGTACGGTGCGCAGGTCGCAGTCCCCCGCCAGCGACCGCGTGGCAGTGGAAAACCGCTGCAGGGACCTGTTTCACGCCCCACGACCACGCGCTGCGCCACCCGTCGTCGTCAGCCATGCCTTCTTCTGTGGCACACCGACCGACGCGGCGCTCACCCCGTCTCCACGTCGCCGACCGCCAGCCCGCCGTCGGCAGTGGTGAGGGCGACGTCCACGTCCAGGTAGGGGCTGAGCGCGACGTCGGCGATGTCCGTCGGGCCGGCGAACGCTTGCGCGGGCGCCGTGACCTCGAGCGCGCCGTCGTGCGCCGCCAGCGGCACAACGTGCACGGCCTGCCCCAGGCGGACGCCCAGCTGGACCGTCGTCCCGCCAACAGCACCAGCAGTATGCACGCTGCGCGCCGCCGCCGGCAGGTGGTAGAGCGGGCGCCAGCTCCGGCGCCGCTCCCAGCCGGTGTGCACCTCTGGCGCAGGCCGCGCCACGGCCAGGCAGACAGCGTCCAATGTCAGCGGCGCCCATTGGCGGCGCGGGGCGCACGCCAGCTGGCAGAGCGCGCGTACCGAGCTGCTGCCTATTGGCCGGCGCGATCCGGACGAGGGCGCCGGGGACGCCGCCCTTGGCAGGCGGCCGCCCGCCGCCGGGCAGCCACGCGAGCGCGTTGCCGTGGTCGGCGCCAGAGAGGTGCCGGGCGCGGCGCAGCCGCTGGTCCTCGTCCACGGCATCGGCCACCACCTCGGGCGGCAGGAGCACGTCCGGATGCCGGCGGGTGAGGTAGGCCGCCTGGGCGGTCCGCAGGGCCGTGGCCGTGGCGAAACGGCACGGCTCCGGTCAGCGTCATAGGCAGCGGGGAGCGGCAGAATGGCGGCCCTGGGCGCGCACCTGGTCCTTGGGCGCGTGCTCGCGGCCGCGGCTGTCGCCGGCGTCGCCGGTGGCCACCGCGACGGGGTCCGCGGCGGCGACCTGCCGCGGCCCGTGGATAAACAGGCGTGCTAGTTCGCGAGTGCCACGGACGCGCGGCAGACATGGCTGTGAGCCACGTCGACCGTGCCGCGCGGTGGCGGCGTAGCACGTCGGCCCTTACCGTAGGCGTCGTAGCGGCGCTGGAAGAGCCAGCCGGTGCGCGCGTCGTCGAGGCCGACGCCGCGGTTCACGCCCCAGCTCACCGAGGTGGCCGTGCGGCGCGGCGGATCTCCCGCCGCGGCCGCTGCGGGCGTCGGCTCCGGCACCGGGTACGTCCACAGCGGGAAGGCATGGCCGCCGGCGCCAGTGTAGGCCCCCCGGCCGCCAGCGGCGCCCGCGGCCTGCATGGTCATGCGACCAAGGCGAGTCACACGGCGCGCATAGCCCAGCGCCGCATTCTTACAGTGTCCACCGCTACCGAATCGGGCGCTGCCGACGATTGGGACGCTGCCCGCCGGTTGGAACGCTGCTGCTGCTTCCTCTTCGCCCCCGCCTCTTCCTCTACTTTCACCTCGGCAACCTCTTCCTCTTCCGCTTCCTCTTCCGCGACCGCCTCTCTGCGACCGCCGCGTCCGCCGCATCCGCCGCTTCGACCGCTACTTCCTCCGCGTACGCGACGTCCGCCGGTACTTCGTCCGCGTCCGCCGCTTCGGCCGCGTCCTTCCGCCGGTCAAACCGCCGCTTCGGCCGCTACTTCCTCCGCGTACGCCGCCTCGACCGCCGCGTACGCCGCTTCGACCGCCGCGTACGCCGCGTACGCCTCTCTTTTGGCGCCACTCTGCCCTATTCTGCCGCTGTTCTGCCGCAGTTCCGCCGCATTCTGCCACGGCCACATGGCCTGATGACGTCATCGGCTGCTTCGGTCGCTCGCACTGGCGACGGCGACGGCGGCGACGGCGGCGGCGGCGGGCGGCGGCACCTCGGACGCCTTTAGCGGCGCGTCACCGCCTGGCGGGGCGCCGCGACGGGATCGCCAACACGCCCGGGACGACCGGCCAACTGCATTTTGAAGCGGCGCAGTGGACGCAGCGGCCACGCCGGACGGACGGGCAGCGGCGCGGCGGCGGCGCGGCTCAACGCGGTCGGACGGAGAGGGCGAAGAGGACACGCGGACGGCGTGCCTCGACTCACCGCACGCGTGCGGGACGTGGCCGCGTCGGTGCGGATAAGCGTGCCGCGCGGCGCTTCGAGTGGTCTCGCTTCGGCGTCCTGCCGCCGACCGCCACCATGGCCGCGCCCGCCAGCGAGGTCGCGCGCTCGCGCGAGGTCTCGCGCATGCTCCGCATCCGCCGCACGGTGCTCAAGATGCTCATGGACCGCGGCTACATGGTCAGTAACGAGGAGGCCAACATCACCCGCGAAGAGTTTGAGCGCGACTTTACCGACAACGGCGTGGTCGTGTACGTCCTCGGGGCGCCGCGCCGAAGGCGTACGCCAGCCGAGCGCCGTGCTGACCGCTGCTGCACCGCACCCTTTTTCCTGCTGCCGCGCGCCGGCCGGCTGCGGCAGCCGCGACAAGATGCAGATTCTGGCCAGCATGAAGGACGACCCGGCCAAGAAGATCATGGTCTTCTTCCCAGATGCGTCGCCGCTCGGCACCGAGGTCGTGCACCAGTGCGGCACGATTATGAAGTCGGCGGACATTACGCAGGCGATCATCGTCTACCGCGACCAGGTTACCAGCCACGCCCGCTCGGTGCGTCCGCGCAGCCACGACAACGGCAGCGAGGGGGGAAGCTGTGCGTGCGCCTAACCGCACGAGGGCGCCGGACGGTGGCGCGGTCGCACAAGGTCTTGGCCGAGATGCGGTCCGTGGAGCTCTTTGTGGAGGAGGAGCTCATGGTGAACATCACCGAGCACACGCTCGTGCCGACGCACGTGCCGCTCACCGAGGCCGAGAAGAAGCAGCTCCTCGCACGATAGTACGGGAGGGGGCGGCCGCGCCGAGCGTGCGCACGCATGTTTGCGGCTCAGGGACTGACCTGGCCCCGGTCGATGGACCTGGCCGCGCCCTGCCACCAGCCGGCTCAAGGAGACGCAGCTGCCGCGCATGCAAGAGTCGGATCCGGTGGCGCGTTACTACGGCCTGAAGCGGGGCAACGTGCGTGGCCCTGCGCATTTTGCTGGCGCTCGCCGCGCGCCCCCGGTCTGACGAACCGCACGACTTTGTGCACCGTGATTCTGCCGTGCTCGCAGGTCGTCAAGATCATCCGGCCGAGCGAAACCGCCGGGCGGTACGTCACCTACCGGCTGGTCTTCTAGCTGGTGCCGGCCCTCAGCGAGAAACGGAGTGCATACTAGTGTACAGTGCTTGAATACATGCAGCGCGCAACTAGCAATGCAAACTCACGGAGCGTATGTACACACAGGGGCACGCGCGCCCGTGCCGACTATAGCACACGCGGACTACTCGAACAACAACATCGCAGGGCCACACGCACGGACGCGCGCACGACGACGCGGCCGCGTAGGGCTGGTGAGACGCTTGGAGGTATAAGTTAGGACTAGTGCTCGCGTCCACACGTGCGGCCCCTTGCCACCAGTGCGCTCGTGAGACAGAGCGAGGGTGCTGGTGCTGGCGGACACGCATCACTGCAAGGCCGGCTCGTCGGCGGCGACGTACTCGTCCGGCGTGGCGCCCATCGTGCGCCGGCGTCGGAGCACCGCGGCGCTACGGCCGCCGCCCGCGCCCGCGCCCTTGGCCGCCTCGAACGGCGGCGGCGGCGGCAGCGGCGGTGTCTCGAAGAGCGCGCCGCTGGCGGTCGCCGAGTCGGCCAGCTCGGAATCGCTCTCGCCGGCGGCGGCGGCGATGGTCGAGAGGGATGACGGCCGGTGCAGCGAGAGTCGCCGGGCGGCCACCGCGGCGCGCTGGCGCGGGGTCGGCGGCAGCGGCTGTGCGGGCGGCTGGAACGGCTGGGGCGGCGAGGGCGACGTGCCGACGCGGGTGGCCATCAGCGCGGCGGCGAGCTCGTCCTCGTTGACGGCCTCGGCGATGGGCTCGAGCGCGGGCGACGCTGGCCGCGAGGCGCGCGGCGACGATGTGACGCGCGGCGGCATGCCCTCGTCTACGCTGGCCGCGTCGCGGCGGGACCGCGGCGAGATGGGCGGCGAGACGAGGCTGAGCGCGCCCGGCGCGGACCGCGGCGAGTGCGACGGCGAGAAGAGCGGCGTGGTGCGCCCGGACC
>Ga0180216_1004675_pt1 | contig 10297 bp, 10 predicted proteins | sample eDN3rd37CBELigMG_FD_128879 | JGI IMG/M metagenome (GOLD analysis project Ga0180216, IMG submission 128879) | Enriched Miracle-Growth compost microbial communities from Emeryville, California, USA - eDNA 3rd pass 37_C BE-Lig MG (version 2)... ...
CCCCGCCTATCGATCTCGCCGAGCTGGAGCGCCTTAAGGAAGCGCTCGGCGACCGGCCCGTGTTTGCCGCAGCCAGCACGCACGAGGGCGAAGAGGAAACCATTGCGGTTGCGCATCGCACGCTGACGCGGCGGTTCGAAAATCTCTGCACGATCATAGCGCCGCGCCACCCGGAGCGCGGAACACCGCTTGCAGAAACGCTGAAGAATCTCGGTTTCACGGTGGCCCAGCGCTCACTCGGTGCATTGCCGGGGCCGCGCACCGACATCTACATCGCCGATACCATCGGCGAACTCGGCACTCTCTATGCGCTGGCACCCGTCGCATTCATCGGCGGCTCGCTCATCGATCGTGGGGGACAGAACCCCATCGAAGCCGTGCGGCACGGCGCAGCGGTTCTCACCGGCCCTCACTGGCAGAATTTTCGCGACGCGTACCGCACGCTTTTGCATCATGCAGGCGCCATCGAAGTGAACGGTGCGGCCGATATCGCCGCCGCGGTCACCAACCTTCTCGACAATCCTGCCGAGCTGCAGCGCATGCATACGGGTGCAGACCAAGCGCTCGCCACGCTTTCGGGTGCTCTCGAAAAGACCGTCGAGACGCTGTTGCACTATCTCCCGGACGGGAGATTGAAGCGTGCGTCTTGACGAACCCGCCTGGTGGTATGGCGACGGCGATGACGTTCGCCGGCGCATCCTTCGCCCCCTGGGCCGTCTCTACGGCTGGGCCGCCGAACGCCGCTACTACCGCCGCCAGCCGTACCGCTCGCGCCTTCCGGTGATCTGCGTCGGAAACTTCACGGCGGGGGGGACCGGCAAGACGCCGCTTTCCATTGCCATTGCCCGCATGCTGATCGATCGCGGCGAGCGCCCCGTATTCCTGACGCGCGGCTACGGCGGGCGAACGCGCGGACCAGCGTGGGTGGAGGATGGGCCGGGTGCGGCAAAGGTCTATGGCGATGAGCCGCTGCTGCTCGCGGCGCTAGCGCCGACGCTCGTTGCCCGCGACCGGCGGGCGGGTGTCATCACCATCGAGGCGGACCGGCGCCCGCACACTGTCGTCATCATGGACGATGGGTTGCAGAACCCCGCCATAGCCAAGGACCTTTCTATCGCGCTGGTCGACGGCAAGCGCGGCATCGGCAACGGCGAGGTCATACCTGCAGGGCCGCTGCGCGCGCCGTTCGAATTCCAGATCGGACTGGCCGACGCCATCGTGGTGCGCGATCCGCCCGCGGACGAGGACCCCGAGAGCGTCTATGCGGTGCTGCGGCGCGGCTTCCTGGGGCCGGTCATGATCGCACGTGTCGAGGCGAGCGGGGATACCTCATGGGTCACGCAGCGACCGTTGCTCGCCTTCGCGGGCATCGCCAATCCGCACCGCTTTTATCGCCTGCTCGAAAAGCTCGGTGGCAAGCTCGCCGAGACCATCTCCTTTCCCGATCACCACTCCTTCACGCCTGCCGACGCGGCGAAGCTGCTAGGTGCCGCGCGGACGGTTGGCGCTCAGCTCGTCACGACGGAGAAGGATTTTGCACGCCTGAAGAGCGATGCGGGGCTTGCGGAGCTGGCGGAGGCGACACGCACCCTCGCCATCGAGATGCGCATTGCCGAGAGCGATGCGGGGCGTATCGCCTCGCTCATCGACGCAGCGGTGAAAGGAACGTCGCGCCGGCAGCGGCCGCCGGATCCGTAGCCCGCAGAGGATCGCGCCGAAATCAGGGATGATCGCCCGGAGGCGTTTTGCGCATCTGCAAAAAGCGCTGCATCGAAGCTTCAGGCGTCGAATAGGCCTCCTGAAGCTCGACGCTCCAGTAGCGCAGATCGGGCAGCATGATCGGCTCGCCGGTGACGGCGCAACGGACGAAGTCGCCCGGCGAAAGCACCTGAAACTCCCCGTTAAGGAACTTCACCTTCGCTTCGCCTCTGAGGCCGAAGAATCTGTCGATCCGGTTCATACGCTTCTCTTGCCGATGTCAGCCGCTCACAATGCCAATCGCGCGGGGCTCGTCAAGCACCCCGGGGAATCGGACAATTAAAACAATGACCCCTGATCGCTGCTGCCGCGGTTCCGCGGACGGCGGACGCCGGGGTTTGCCGGTGCTGCGGGGGCGGCAGGCCGCGCGGGGGGTGACGCCTTGCCTTCTGTGGCTTCAAGGTGAACTGCCTGCGCCTCCGCGTCGATGCGCCCATCATGCAGCTCGACTTCGAGCCTGTCTCCAGATGCAACGGCCGAGGCCGAGCGAACGGCGCGGCCTTCCGCGTCGCGCACGAGGGCAAACCCGCGCTGCAAGACGCTCTGGTAACTCAGCGAGGCGAGCAGCTTGTCGTAGCCATCGAGCTGGCGTCGTCGCGCCATAATTCCATTGCGCAGCGCCTGGGCCGCGCGTCCGTGATGCGTACCGACACGCTCCCCGCACACGAGGATGCGATGGCGGATCGGACTCGCGTTGAGGCGCGCCGATATGCGCGCAAATTGCGTATGGTGCGCGCGCGTGTTGGCGAGCAGCGCGCGCCCGAGCCGCTTCTCGCAGGCATCGAAACGCTGGCGCGGCATCGCCAGAACATCCTGAAGTCGTGGCAAACCGCGCGACGCAGCCCTAAAGTGTGCGCGCGAATGCTCCAGCATGCGTCGCGCAGCGGTAGCGAGCCGCAACCCGCTTTTCTGCGTCGCGTCCGCGAGCTCGGCGAACTTCGGCACCGCCCACTCGGCGGCCTTCGTGGGCGTCGGCGCCCGTGCATCGGCGACGAGATCGATCAGCGTCCAATCTGTTTCATGGCCGACCGCGGAGATCACGGGGATGGCGCTTGCCGCCACCGCGCGCACGACGATCTCCTCGTTGAAGCCCCACAGATCTTCGAGGCTGCCGCCGCCGCGGGCAACGATGAGAACGTCCGGGCGCGCAATCGGCCCCCCGATGGCGAGCGCGTTGAACCCCGCGATCGCGGCGGCGACCTCGGCGGCACACGTATCGCCCTGCACGCGCACCGGCCACACGATCACGCGCGTGGGAAAGCGTTCGTTGAAGCCATGCAGCATGTCGCGGATAACGGCGCCCGTTGGCGATGTCACGATGCCGACGATGCCGGGCAGGAACGGCCGCGGCCGCTTGCGCTCCTCGGCGAACAGCCCTTCAGCGGTGAAGCGGCGCTTGCGCTCCTCCAGCAGCGCCATCAGCGCACCGAGCCCCGCGGGCTCCAGGCTCTCGATGACGATCTGATATTTCGACGAGCCGGGATAGCTCGTCACGCGGCCCTGAACGATGACCTCCATGCCTTCCTCGGGCTTAACCTTGAGGCGGGCGTAGGTCATTTTCCAGATGACCGCTTCGATCTTGGCGCGGTCGTCCTTCAGCGCGAAATAGCAATGGCCCGAAGCGTGGCGGCCGCGGAAGCCCGATATTTCTCCGCGCAGGCGCACGTAGCCGAAGCCTTCCTCCAGGGCGCGCTTTATGGCGCCGGAAAGCTCGGAGACGGTGAACTCGGCGGCGTTGCCGCCGGCCTCATGCTGCTGCGCTGGTTGGCTCACGCTGGGTGCTCGTTTGTGGCGTTCCGATTCGATGATACATCAGTCGCCCGGGTAACGCCCGGACGGCGAACAAGGTGGCGGAAGTCCCCCTAATTTTCGAGAGATCAAGCGACGATGAACGTTCTCCTCATCGGCTCCGGCGGCCGCGAGCACGCCCTTGCGTGGAAGCTCAGCGCCAGTCCGCTGCTGGCCAAGCTCTATTGTGCCCCGGGGAACGGCGGAATTGCGGAGGTGGCCGAGTGTATCCCGCTCGCCGTTGCCGACCACACCGCCGTGATCCGCTTTTGCACCGATAACGCAATCGATCTGGTGATCGTTGGGCCCGAAGCGCCGCTCGTTGCAGGTCTTGTAGATGATCTCACCACGGCAGGGATCAAGTGCTTCGGTCCGACGCAAGCTGCGGCGCAGCTCGAAGGCTCGAAAGGCTTCACCAAGGATCTGTGCGCCGAATTCAATATTCCAACCGCGGCCTATGGCCGCTTTACCGACGCGGAAAGCGCCAAGGCTTATGCCGCCGAGCAGAAGCTGCCCGTCGTCATCAAGGCCGATGGCCTTGCGGCGGGCAAAGGCGTGACCATCGCCGAGACGCACGCGGAAGCAGACGCCGCGATCGAAGCGTGCTTTGCGGGCGCATTCGGCAAGGCGGGCAGCGAGGTCGTCATCGAGGAATTTCTCGAGGGCGAGGAAGCGAGCTTCTTTGCGCTGTGCGACGGCAAGACCGCACTCGCGCTTGCGACGGCCCAGGATCACAAGCGCGTCGGCGACGGCGACACCGGCCCCAACACCGGTGGCATGGGCGCTTATTCGCCGGCTCCCGTCATTACGCCCGCCATCTTCACGCGCATCATGGACGAGATCATCCGGCCGACCGTCGATGCCATGGCGAAGCGCGGCACCCCGTTCACGGGCGTGCTGTTCGCGGGGCTGATGATCACTACGGATGGGCCGAAGCTCATCGAATACAACGTGCGCTTTGGCGATCCGGAGACGCAGGTGCTGATGCTGCGGCTCAAATCGGATCTGCTGCCGGCGCTGCTCGCGTGCGCCGACGGCGTGCTCGACCGGCTCGACCTGCGCTGGAGCGATGATGCTGCGCTTACGGTCGTCATGGCGGCGAACGGCTATCCGGGGGCGCCGGAAGTTGGCAGTGAGATCAAGGGAATCGATGCGGCAGCGGCGGTCGAAGGGGTGGAAATCTTCCACGCCGGCACACGCCGCGACGGCGATCGGCTGCTCGCCCATGGCGGGCGCGTGCTGAACGTCTCGGCATGCGGTGCAAGCGTCGCCGAGGCGCAGGCGCGGGCGTACGAGGCAGCAGCGCGCATCGATTGGCCGGGCGGTTTCTTCCGGCGCGATATCGGCTGGCGTGCAGTCGAGCGGGAAAAATCCGGGACCTGACCTGCTCTCCCGGCAACGTGCGCTCATCTTCCAACGGACGATAAAATCCACATCTAAACTGCCGTACGTCGCGATGCCAATCGAAGCCCGCTAGGTTTCTCATGAGCAGAAAACCCGTTCACGTTCGCTCCGTTGCGACGCCCGCGCCAGCCTCGGCAACGCCGAGCATCGCGCTCGCCCTCGGCGGCGGCGGGGCACGCGGCCTTGCGCACATCCCGATCCTCGAAGCGTTCGACGAGCTGGGCTTGCGGCCTAAAATCATCGCGGGCACGTCCATCGGCGCGGTCTTTGCGGCGGCGTACGCCTCCGGTCTCAGCGGCAAGCAGATCCGCAAGCACGCGTTCGAAGTGTTGACGAAGCGGCTCGATCTCGTGCGCGATCTTTATTCGGCGCGCGTGCGCATGGCGGGCGGGCTGTTCGGTGCGTTGACGCCGCGGCCCGCCTTCCTTTCGCCGGAGAAGCTGCTCGACATCATCCTGCCGCCGCAGATCGCGCGCGATTTCGCTCACCTGACGACGCCGCTCAAGATCGTCGCGTCCGACTTCTACGCGCAGGAGGCCGTCGTCTTCTCGTCGGGTCCGCTGCGCCCGGCGGTGGCCGCGAGCATGGCACTTCCCGTCATCTTCCATCCGGTCGAGCTCGAGGGGCGCGTGCTCATAGACGGCGGCCTCGTCAATCCGCTGCCGTTCGACCTCGTGGCGGGAATGGCCGACCTGACGGTGGCGGTGGACGTCAGCGGTATGCCCATACGGCGTCCGGGCCAGACCATGCCCAAGGCGTGGGAGGCGCTGTTCGCATCGAACTTCATCTTCGAGCGCACCATCATTCGCGAGAAGCTGAAGCGCCGCCAGCCGGACCTCTACCTCGACGCCGGGACCAGCCGCTTCCAGATCCTCGACTTCCTGAAGATCGATGAGATCCTCGCCGCCGCGGAGCCGGCAAAGGAACGCGCGAAGGCACAACTTGCGCGCATGCTCGAAGCGGAGACCTTGCCGATCGCCGATGCAGCCGAGCCGGTCACCGAGCTTGCCGCGCCGCGGCGTCCGGCGCTTCTGAAGCGCAAGCGGGGGCGGAAATCGTAGCCTACTTCGTGTTCGGGAATGGGCGAGCGGGCAGTCGCCGTGCACGTTTAGCGTCTTTGCACAAAGAAGCTCTTGAGGAGGCGGCTTGCATCGTCCTCACCGATGCCCGGATAGATCTCGGGCCCGTGATGGCATGTCGGCTGGCTGAAGATTCGCGGCCCGTGCTCGACACCGCCGCCCTTCGGATCCGCCGCGCCATAGTACAGCCGATGGATACGGGCGAACGAGATGGCTGCAGCACACATCGGACAGGGCTCCAAGGTCACATACAGGTCGCAGCCGACCAGCCGCTCCGAGCCGAGCAAGGCGCAGGCCGACCGGATGGCAAGTATCTCAGCGTGGGCCGTGGGGTCGGACAACTCGCGGGTGCGATTACCCGCCGCAGCCAAAAGCATCCCATTGGGTCCGGCAACCACTGCGCCGACGGGCACCTCCCCGCGGGCGCCCGCTGCCTTCGCTTCGGATAGGGCGCGCAACATGTGGCCCTGATCGCGCTCCGGTGCCATAAGGGCTCCCGATCTCAACCGCTTCATATCCAGATGCCCGCCGACAAACCAGCAAACCGCCAACATCGCAAGCCCGCCGGTAAGCCGCAGCGGGTGAAGAGAGCGTTCGGCGCACCGAAGAGGCCCGGAGCATCGAAGGGGCCCGGAGCGCCGAAGGCCCCGGGGGCCGCAAAGACATTCGGGGCACCGAAAGTATCGGGGGCAGCGAAGGGGAAGAGGCCGCAGCGTCTGCAGACAAAATCCGGCACAGCAGCCGGCGTGAGCAAGCCGAGGCGTAGCCCCCGTAGCGCCGAGGTCGTTGCCGTGCCTCCCGCGGGCGCGGACGAGCCCCTGCGGATCGCCAAGGCCATGGCGCGCGCCGGCCTCTGCTCGCGGCGTGAGGCGGAGCGGTGGATCGAGCAACGGCGCGTGAGCGTCAACGGCCGCCTTCTGACGACGCCGGCGTTCGAGGTGACCCCCAAGGACAAGGTGCTGGTCGATGGCCAGCCGCTGCCCCTCGCCGAGCCGCCGCGCCTGTGGCGCTATTATAAGCCGCGCGGACTGGTGACGACCCACAACGATCCGCAGGGGCGCCCAACGGTATTCCAGTCGCTGCCCGAGGACCTGCCGCGCGTCGTTTCCGTCGGCCGGCTCGACTTCAACAGCGAAGGGCTGCTGCTGCTCACCAACGACGGTGCCCTCGCCCGCTTCATGGAACTGCCATCGACGGGCTGGCTGCGCCGCTATCGCACCCGTGCCCACGGCCGTGTTGCGCAGGCCGACCTCGACAAGCTGAAGGACGGCATCGAGATCGAGGGCGTGCGCTATGGCCCGGTGGAAGCGACGATCGACACCGTGCAGGGCGCGAACACGTGGCTGACCATCGGCCTGCGCGAAGGCAAGAACCGCGAAGTGCGCCGCATCCTCGCCCACCTCGGCCTGGAGGTGAACCGGCTGATCCGCATCTCCTACGGACCGTTCCAGCTTCTCGACCTGAAGCCCGGCGAGGCCGAGTCGGTGAAGCGGCGCGTTCTTGTCGACCAGCTGGGTCCGCGCCTCGCCGCGGAACTCAATCTCAACGAGCCCACCGAGGAAGAGCGGGCCAAGCGCAAGACCCGCAATGCGGGACGGGACGAGAAGTCATGAGAATCGTTGGCGGAGCTCTGCGCGGACGCCCCATTACGGGCCCGCAGAACGGAGGCGTGCGTCCGACGGCCGACCGCGTACGCGAGAGCGTTTTCAACATCCTTGCCCACGGCGTGCCGGACCTGGAACTCGAGGGCGCTCGTGTCGTCGACCTTTTTGCTGGCACCGGGGCGCTCGGCATCGAGGCGCTGTCTCGCGGAGCAGCATTCTGCCTCTTTATCGATAGCGATGCCGACGCGCGGGCTCTGATCCGCACCAATATAGAGAAGTTCGGGCTGACGGGCATAACGCGCATCTTCCGCCGCGACGCCACCGATCTCGGCCCCGTGGGCACCATGGCGCCTTTCAACCTGGCTTTCCTCGATCCGCCGTACGACCAAGGCCTTGCGGAGCGCGCGCTTCTTTCGCTCGCCGGAGGCGGATGGCTGACACGCGGGGCGATTACCGTCACCGAGGAGCACGCCGGAGCGGACGTTGCGCTGCCGGCCACATTCACCGAAATCGACCGGCGCACGTACGGCGATTCGCAGATCGTGATTGCGCGGTTCGCAGGATAGAGCCGCCACGCAAGCTGTGGAGTTGAAAAAGCGCTCACTCTTCGGACTGGTAGGGTCCGAAGCGATCATGGTCTAGTACGGCTCCTGGGGCATCAGAATCCAGAGCAGGATGTAGACGAGGATGCCGGGAAACCCGACCGACAGCACGCTGAGGATGACATAGCCGAGGCGCACGAGTGTCGGATCCCAGTCCAGCCACTTGGCAATGCCGCCGCATACGCCGGCGATGAGCTTGCCCTGTCGTACGCGCATCAGCGGCCGGCGGAGGGGATCGTCCATGGACATGCGGTCTCCATTGCGAACGGTGCGTATGGTCTTTCGCAGGAAACGCTCATATCGGCCATAAGTTTCACGGCGCCAGGCTGTTGATGTAGGCGATGATGGTATCGACCTCCGCAGCGGAGAGCTCGAACTTCGGCATCTCGTCGTGCGGGCGGGCGATGCCGCGCGAGAGCGGCTCGCGCAGCGCCAGGATCGGGTGGCGGCCCGCCATGTCGATCCAGCGCGGCGCCCGGGGATTGGGGCTCTCGCCGGTGCGCCCGATGGCATGGCACCAGGCGCAGTTCTTCTGCGCCAGCTCCTTGCCATGGCTGATGAGCGCGTCGCTGCGCGCTGTCGCGTCGTTGTTGTGGCCGAGCCGCTCCAGCCCCTTTGCGGCGCCGGTGAGCGCCGGATCGAGCGAAAGCGCGCGCTCGAGATCCGCGGTTGCCGCGAGCTTGTCGCCCTGCGCCTCGTAGACATAGCCGCGGTTGGCATAGGCCTGCGCGAACGAGGGATTGAGACGAATGGCGGCGGTGTAGTCGGCAATGGCGGCCGCCGTGTCACCCTTCTTGCGATGGGCAAGGCCGCGGTTGTTGAGGGCGGAGGCGTTGTTCGGCTGCTTGGCGAGCGCGGCGGTGAAATCGGCGATGGCCTCGTCGGCATTCTCCTGCAGCAGCCGCGCATAGCCGCGCGCGACGAAGAGGCCGGCGGAGCCGCCGTCGATGCGCAGCGCATCGGTCAGATCGGAGACGGCGCCGACGTTGTCGCCCGATGCGAGGCGCGCGGAGGCACGCCCGGTCAAGGCCGGCACGGATGCGGGCTCCAGCCGCAGCGCCTCGGTGTAGTCGGCATCGGCCTCGCGGTATGCCGTGCGGGCCGCGTGGGCGTCGCCGCGGCGGCGGAAGGCTTCGGCGCGATCGGCGACGGAGGCGGCGCCTTTGTGAATGATAGCGCTGCACGCATCGATGCGCGCCTCCGGCATCTTCGCCGTTCTACACGCCGCCATGTTGCCCGCGGCCGCAGCGGAGACGCTTGCGAGCGCGAGCAATAGCGCAGCAGCGCATCCGGGTGTCAGCATCCGGTTTTTTTTCACCGTTCGCCCCTGAGCTGCATTGATCATGGTTCCCCCGGTATTGGCGTTTTGACACTAAACCGATGATGCGCGCTTCGGACTGGCAGGGTCCGAAGCGATCATGGTCATTTGCTTAGACCGATGATTCACGCTTCGGACTGGCAGGGTCCGAAGCGATCATGGTCTTTTGCTTGGACCGATGATTCACGCTTCGGACTGATAGGGTCCGAAGCGATCATGGTCTTTTGCTTGGACCGATGATTCACGCTTCGGACTGATAGGGTCCGAAGCGATCATGGTCTGGGATTGCGGGGCGTGGCCTTGCGCGGTGTCAAAGGCGGGTTCCGTTCCTTCTCCGGGCCGTCTTTACGGCACCTGAAACGCAGCCAGAAACACGAACGGGCAAAGCAGGTTGCCCTGCCTGCCCGCCGGTGAAATTCGATGTGCAAAAGCTACTCCGCCGCCGCCTTGGTCTCGTTCATCAGCCCCTTGCACGGGCGCGCCACGATCTCGCAGCGGTACATCACCTGCCCCATCGTCTCGCCGATGGAGACGCGACCGCAGCGGGAGACGAAATCGCGAGCGTTGTTCATGTCGAGGAACGATTCGCCGTAGTCGTAGCGCACGCGTTCCATCCAGTCCTTCTTCGCCGCGTCGAGGGCGCCCTCGGTGCCGATCCACTGCGTGCCGAGGCCGCGCACCTTCTCGGTGCACTGCACTTCGGGCCGCGCCGCGAACTCGTCCTCGCGCTTCACGTAGCCCATC
>Ga0180216_1004676_pt1 | contig 10296 bp, 7 predicted proteins | sample eDN3rd37CBELigMG_FD_128879 | JGI IMG/M metagenome (GOLD analysis project Ga0180216, IMG submission 128879) | Enriched Miracle-Growth compost microbial communities from Emeryville, California, USA - eDNA 3rd pass 37_C BE-Lig MG (version 2)... ...
CAGGCATGGCGGGTCGGCGTGGGCGGCCGGCTCAACGCATTTGGCCAAGCGATCGAGGAAGCCGCCGGCGACCAGGACACGCTGCCACCGGTCCAGTGGGAGTTCGCTGATCAGAAGTACGCGGCTCAGCCGGCGCAGGTGCGGGCCTTGGTCTATCAAGGTTATCCGGCGTTCGATGCGCCCCTGGCGGCGTTCGCGCTACGGCGTGCCGGGGCCCAGGTGGAACAACTGGAACGCACGTGGCTTGAGCCTGAGCGTTTCAAAGAATATGGCGTGATTGCGATCGACGGCAGTTTTGCCAGGGCGAAGATCGAGCCCAACCGGTTTTCGGCGGACGACCTGAAGCATGTCGATGCGTTCTTGAAACAGGGCGGCACGCTCATCTTGATGCGCGAGCGATTGGATCTATTCGCCACGCCTGAGGGTCGCACATTGCTTGCCTCGTACTTTGGTGAAACGGCGGCCGGCAAGAGCAGCACCGATTATCGGCTGCTGAAGGCCGATCATCCCTGGGCGGCCCACCTGGCGGAGCGCACGGCGCTGCCCTGGCTGGGCGACAAACTGGTGTTGCCGCTGCGGGCGACAAAGGGCGAAACGATCATTGGCACGGCCGATGGAGCCGCGGCTCTGTACTGTGCGCCGGTGGGCAAAGGCCAGTTGATCTACGTGGGCTGGAGCATTGCCCGTTCGCTGCCTAGCGGCCGCGACAAGGGTGTGACCGTGGAGCAGGAACAAGCATTCGACGACCAGATGCAGATTCTGCTGAAGATGGCCGACGAGGTGGTGGAGGCCAGCGCTAAGCAGACGCCATCGGACCAATAGATTTAAATGGCGTTTTCGCGTGCCACGTCTCTGTGAGCGGTGCGGTCTGCGTTACGTATTTCGTTTATCAATACGTATGCCAGGTTCGTGGTCCGCACAGCGGGCCCTACTTGCCGTAGATGACGTGCGCATTCAATCAGCAAACGCCCGAAGCGTAATATGCATCCGCCGGCCTTTAGGGATGGGGATGCGCGGCTGCGAGTGCTTCCAAGCTCGATTGGTTTCGGCCGGCAGAATCAGAATGGTGCCCGAGGGCGTGGGAAACTCGTGAACCTGCTCGCGGAAGTTTTGCGTTCGCGTCAGCCGCAGTACGTGCGGTTCACCCAGCGAGATCATCACAATGGGGCTGCCGGGCACCAGTCCTTGCTCCTGGTCGTGGTGCGGGCCCAGGTAATGCCCTGCCCTGCCGTCGTACCAACTGACCAGCAGGCCGTTGAGCCGGTCGTCGATCTGTTCGCGGCCGTATCGCCAATACGGTTCTAACTCGGGCGGCGCTGGCTGCGGCAGGGCCGCGGCTCCGGCATCGGGATAGGTCCGTTCGTAGGTTTGCTGCCACTTCGGGATGCGTACCGCCCCGCGCATGGCCGTCACCGCTCGCTGCGGCGGCAGTAGGTTCCACAAGTTCTCCCAGCGCTGGGGTGACGGCAGCAGCACTTCGGGCAATTGGCCAACGTAGACCACATGCGCTTCGTCCAGATGGTGCTGGGCGAAGCCCTGTCCGAGCGCCAGCGGCACAGATTGCGAAACGTCCATGACCACCTTCCTTGCGTGCGGACCGTCCCCCTCTGGGCACGGTTCGGGCGAACGCGCGACCCATGCCCCGCCTATAAGTACGTACGCGGGAGCGTATAGGTTTTGTGACGAAAGAAGGGGCGATGCCGTCGGCGCGGTGCCGGTTCGCCCTTTCGCCACGGCCGGCGAGTCTGGTGGGCAAGGTTTTCAGCGGGGCGTCAGGGCTTGGCTGCCTGGCCAGCCGTGCCTGCTTGCACCCAGGACAACGGGAACCGGGCCAGCACGATTTTCTCGTACGCGTTCTTATCGCCGCGTTCGTACAGGCAGAGAACGTCGCCATCGGCGGTGATCGCCAGGTCGGAGTAAGCCGCGGGGCCCTTCCACAGTTCGCGCGCGGCCGACCAGCTGCGGCAATCGTCGTTGCTCAGCCGGATGGTCAGGTGGTCACGCGCCTTGCTGGCCGGATTGGAGAACAAAATCGGACCGTCAGCGTCTTTCTTGCCCGGCCGGGCATAGCGAATGATGCTCGCTTCGCAGACAGGCTCGATCAATGTTTCATCGTGCGACACCGGCCCAAAGGTCTTACCGCCGTCGGTGCTGATGGCCACCGCCCTGCGATTCAGGCCGAAGTAGCTGCGCATATTGAGCAACAACTTCCCGTCGGCCAGTTCGACCGCGGTGCATTCGTTGGTCTTGTATTCGCTATCGCCGCCGAGCTGCCAGGTGCGGCCGCCGTCATCGCTGTAAACGATATGCGAGTGCGAATGCCGCTGATCGCCAACCCGATGATCGCTGGGAATGATCATCCGCCCGGTGGAAAGCTGCACGCCGTGCCCCGGCCCGGTGGCGTACCAGGTCCAGTCGGGCTTTTTCACGTCCTGGGTAATCTTGGTGGGCGTGGCCCAGGTTTGGCCGTCGTCCTTGCTGTGCGTGACGAACACGTCGTCGTTGTTGCGCGTCAGCAGCATCCAGATGGTGCCGGTCGCGCGATCGACCACCGGGCACGGATTGCCGATGGTGTGTTTGCCGTCTTCCCAGACGGTAATCATCGGCCCGAAGGTTTTGCCGCCGTCGCTGCTGCGGCGAACCACGAGGTCGATGTTGCCGTGGTCGGCGCGGCCTTCCTGCCGGGCTTCGCAGAAGGCGAGGATGGTGCCCTTGAGCGTGACCACGATCGCCGGGATGCGGTACGTATGCACGCCCTGGTCGCCGGCCACGTAGACATCGGTTTCGACCACCTGGCCGCCACCGGGCTCCGCAGCCGTGGCTGGAGACACCATAAGCGATACGCACACGATCCAACCGAGCAGACGATGTAGCATCACTGATCCTCCCGGGAGTGGTTGCGCTTGACCGCTCACAGGATAAACGGCCCGCACGCCTGGAGAAAGCAATGAGCCGCAATTGGCGGACCGCCCGGCCGATGCGCCACCGCCGGTCGCCTTGTGGGCTATATTCTTTGACGGGGGACGACCGATTACACTGGGGACGGCTGCCCCCCAAAAATCGGATAGCACATGACGGGGCCGGCCAGGCGGCGGACAAGGCCCCCAATTGCCATAGAGGAACGGCATATCATGCCCATGATTGGTCCGGATGAGCTGCCGGAGTTGGATCAAAAGCTCGCGCGGTTGGTGCAGCAGTTGGGGGCGTCGAAGAAGCCTGATCCGCAGGATATTCAGCTCTGCCGCGAGCTGCTGGATTGGCTCATCTACGAGGGCTGGGAGGACGCCGAGGAACTGGACGTGCGTCCGATTGCCTGGTCTGACTGCCTGAACGAGAAGGAGCGGCAGAACCTGGCTAATCTGGCGTTAGCAGCGCAGCAGTTTGTCGGCAGTCGCGCCAAGGACGACAAGGCGATCGTGCTCGAGATGGGCCAGTTAATGCTCAACCTGCGCGGCGTACAACTGTTCGACAGCGCCAAGCCCAAGAAGGATATTCTCGATCACAAGACCGAAGCCCGCGACCACTACGTGTACGAGCGGCTCTGCAAGGGCGTGTCGCCGGCACGGATCGCGTCGGCCATTGAGCAGCACCCGGAATGGGATGTGATCGCTGTGGCCGACCTGGAAGCCTGTGCCGAGGCGTACGCGCAGCGGCATGAATTGCCTTCAGTGGCACAGCGGCGGCGCACTTCGTAGCAGCACCGCTGCCGCATTCTTTCTTTATTGCTGCGTACGGCGCGACGAACCGCTTGTGGCCATAGATGCCTGCGGCCGCTGGCTCAGCGCGGGCGTTTCACCGGCTGCTGCCGCTGCTGGCAAGTACGGCCCTTGTGACGGCGGCAACTCAGCGGGCGGTAATTCTTCCTCAGGCAGATAATGAGGCAGCGGGCCGGTGGGCGGCATCTCGGCCGGGTTCCACGGCGGCGGTTGCCAGGCTGGATCGATCTTAATGACCACCGGCGGCAGCGGATGTCCGGTTGTTAGGGGCGTGCCGCCGTGTTCGTAGCCGACGGTCACGCAGCGACTATGCCGTGGATTCCAGGGATAGCCGAAGGCACCGCGATAGTCGTAGCAGCGCCCCAGCCCATCGCAACTGCGGCAGCGGTAGCAGTCGGGCCCGCAACCGCGGCGGAAGCCATCGCCGAACAGTCGCAGTTCGTGCGAGAGTAGCGTGGCGTCGAGCTTGACCGGATGCTGGCCGGGCGCGGCGAGCGCCAGTAAAAGGATGGCAGCTTCCATGGGCCTTTTTCCATCGAATGCGGGATGACAGCCGCGCAGCGGCACCAGTTGCCGGCATGGCGAGTCTGGCCGGGCGACTGTGACGGTTAAACCACTTGTGCCGCTGGGCGCATACTTGCGGTATCGACGCGCCGCGCGTTCCAAGTCCAATGGAAATGCCACCCCCGCAGCCTCCTGAAAGCAGTGATGGCGATTGAAACGCGAGAGCATGGCACGCCGCACGCCGCCAATCCGCCGGCTGGGGGCAACCGTCGACAGGTCCCCCGTGGGCATGGTACGCTGCGCTAGCACCTTCTCGGCGATGGTTTGCTGCATTGTTCTGCCCCTGGCTATCTCGTAGGCCGTGCCATGTGGCCCGACGCTCCCGAAACCCAAGAGTTGCTTGCCCTGGCACGCGGGGGCGACGCGCAAGCCATTAACCAGTTGCTCGACCGGCACCGCGATGCCTTGCGGCGGCTGGTGGAGCTGCGGATGGATCGGGCGTTAAGGCGGCGGGTAGATGCCAGCGACGTGGTGCAAGAAGTGCTGGTCGAAGCAAACCGCCGCTTGCGCGACTACCTGGCGGAAGCTTCGCCGATGCCGTTTCATCTGTGGCTGCGGCACATGGCCCAGGATCGGCTGATCGACGCCCACCGCCGCCATCGCGTGGCCCAACGCCGCAGCATCGATCGTGAACAGCCGCTGGCGGCACCGGGCGGCATCGATCATTCGACCATTGAGTTGGCCGGGCAGCTCTGCGATCCGCAGCTTACGCCTTCGGCTGCCGCCACCTGGCAGGAAACATTGCGGCGTTTCCAGGAGGCCGTCGAGCGGCTGGATACGATCGACCGCGAAATCATCCTGATGCGGCACTTCGAAAAGCTCTCGAACCAGGAAGCCGCCCAGGTGCTGGGGCTCACCAGTGCGGCCGCCAGCATGCGGTACCTGCGGGCGGTGCGCCGGCTCCGGGGCTTGCTAGGCGGCGAGGAAGATTCGCCAGCGGGCGAAGAAGATTAGACGCCCCCCACCTGCGATCTCGCTTTGGCCGCAGCGCAACAAAAAAACCCGTTCGGTCGTTGCGGGAGGAGACCGAACGGGCTTTGCCGGTCGTGAATCCCGTGAGGCGGCTGGGTCGGGCCTGGGTCCGAGGCGGGAGGCCTCGTTTCACGACTTCGTATGGTAGAGACGTTGTTGAACGTTGTGGGTCAACAGAGGCAATCGGCAGCGGGGGGACGGCCCCACGACAGCCGATTGCGATGAGTTACAGGCGTTCGCGAAATTCGGAAACGGCCCTAAGGGCGGTCCGCTGTGTCATGGCTTTCTCACGCTCGGGGCCACCAGGGGTGGGGGCCCCGCCTCGGACGCCGTTGGGGGAGAGACAGCGGGCCAGGCAATACGATCCGGTTCCACAGACCTGGTTAAAATTGGCCCTCGGGGGGCGGGAAACCCCCGAAGGCCAACTGGGTCGGTTCAGGCTTCCTCCAGGCCGCCGCGGCTATCAGCGGTCAGGAACGTTGGGCCTTAAAAGCACCCGGCGTGCCAAAGACCCTGTGGCCTTGACGAGAAATTCTCATCGCGGCCCCGAATGGCTCGTAGATGATGAAGCGGCTTAGGCTTACGTGCCGCGGCCGCCTTCGAAGCACGCTTTCACACCAGCGCGGGGATCTTGTAACTCTTACAAACGCTGCAAGCAGAGCGATGTAAAGATTACAAACGGCATCAGAGGCCGGCATGCTTAGACCGCCACGTGCGGCCAGAAAGAATGGCTCCCTGCGGGAGCGTGCACGGCGCGCATGACGCGCCGCCATACGGAGCATGACTGGCGGCATCAAGCCGTAACAGCGGCATGCAGCAGACGCTTTACTACGAGGCCCGGCAGCGCAAAACGCCAAAAGAAAGGCCCTGCCCTGCTCGGCTTACCGTTGCTTGCGCCGTTCCTTGCGCAGGGCGCGGCGTTCAGCTTTGCTGAGCCGATTGTTCTGGGCCTCTTCCGGCTGATCGACACGAATCTTGTCGCCGGTGGAAGTGGTAACCGTTTTCGAGCCCGCAGAATTGGCCTCGGCCGACTTGGTACGCGTGGCTGTGGCGGCAGCCGCGGTGGTGGCAGGAGCCTTGCTGGGGGCCGCAGCTTTGGCGGCACGCTTGGGCTTGGCCGTAGCTTCGTCGTCGCCTTCGGTTTCGGCAGCAGCAGCCCGCCGCCGGCGGCGAGGCTTGGTGGCTTCTTCGCCGCTGGCTTCGCCCTTCTTCCGCTGTTTGCGTGGAGGAATTAGCCCTTGAATGTCGCGGACGATATAGCGGGCGTGCAGGGCACAACCGAGCCACAGCAGCACGTTGCCCAGCATTTCCAGCCCTTCCTCGACCATCACGCCGACGGCGCCCCGGGCTTCCAGCACAAACTCCAGTTGCACGGCAATGGCCGCGCTGTAGCAGAGGGCGGCTGCCAGCATCGTCAGCAGCGACGACCAGCACTCACGCAGATCGAGCAGCAGGCGAATACCGATCCAGCCCAGCACGACTCCATAGGCCATGATCCACCACACCGAGCCATCGCCGTACAGGCGGTGGCCGGTCAGCAGCGTCATCATTTCCTTGAAGCCTTCGTGGAGGCTGGCGCTTTCATCGATACTCATCACCGCGAAGCAGAGCGCGGCCAGGAACCAGGTGCGATAGCGGCCGCGGTAGTCGTCGATGCGATGCCGCCGCAGGTGATACACCAGCATGGCGTAGGTGGCGGCCAGGGCCAGCACCGTGGACGAGTACCACGCGCCCAGGCTGCCTTCGCTATCGAGGTCGAAGGCGGCGATCCGGCCATCGGTCGTGTGTGCGGCCCAACGCGGCATCAGCGAGTACAGCCAGATCAGCCCGCCGATCACCGCCAGATTGACGACCAGCAACAGCAGCAACACCCAGGGACGTTGGGGGATGAAGTCGGTGATCCGCGGTTGGTTTTCCATGAGAGCCGCCTGGGTGTAGCGTTGGCTCACAGCCGCCACCTGCTGGCCGGTTTCGACCTCGCCGGTGTCAGAAGCCATGGCGTCTGCGCACGATGCGGCCCGGCGCCGGGGATTGGCGCCGTCGGCTGCGACCCCCTCGGTGAGCAGTCGCCGCCGGCGTTCATCGCTGGACGTGTGCGCTCGAAATTGCATAGTTGCGGCGAAATATAGCCAGCGGTCCGAAATGGCGTAAGACAAGTATTTTTGCCTTACCCCGGCCTGGGTGGTGACAGTCCCAAGCCGGCCCAGGTACACGCTTTAAGCTGGCCAATGAACCGCTGATGAGGGGGGGATGGCACGAACTACTCAGCCGGCAAAGCTGGCGCCGCAGGCATACACTATATTGGTGCTGGCACGGCTGCCCGGCGGGCAGCCAGCATCGGCAGCGCTGCCTGCGTTGCTGCTCGAAAGGGGGGATGTCCTGGCCCCCTCGCCTGGTCGGTTTCGAGAGCCGCCCATGGCGGCCCGATGTGGGCGATACAACCGGAACGACTGATACCGGCCCTGACGCATTGCCCACGCGCGGCCCGGAAATAGAATCGCTCACTGGCCCAATCGCGGCCGAAACAACCCCTGAGGGGATGGAATGGAATCCGCTCCGACCCAAACTTACGGAGGCGAAGGCATGTGCCCACGGACGGGATGACATCCGCACAACGTCAATCCATGATGAACAAGGCAACAGAACTCGTGATTACCGGCCTGGGCGTGGTTTCCCCGCTGGGTGTCGGTGTTGAGGCGTACTGGGAGGCCCTGGTCGCCGGCACTAGCGGTGTGCAAATCTGGCCGGAGTTTGACCGCGAGGATGTGCCCGTCCACGTTTACGCTCCCGTTAAAGATTTCGATCCCAAGCAGCACGTACGGCCCCGCAAAAGCCTCAAGGTGATGTCCCACACCGTGCAGATGGGCGTCGCGGCGGGCGTGATGGCCGGCGAACAGGCCGGCTACAGCGAAAGCGCGTTCGATCCCGAGCGGCTGGGGGTCATTTACGGCGTGGACATCATCCACAACGACCTGCAAGAGGTCGCCGTGCCGTACGAGGCCACGCTGGTCGACGGCAAGTTCGAATACGCCCGCTGGTCGACCCACGGCATCCCCAACATGTATCCGCTGTGGATGCTGAAATACCTGCCAAACATGCCCGCTTGTCACGTGGGCATTGCCCACGATGCCCGCGGTCCGTGTAACACGGTATCGGTGGGCGACGCTTCGGGATTATTGGCATTGGAAGAAGCCGCACGGACGATTCTCTCGGGCAAGGCCGACGCCATGATCGTGGGCGGTGCTCATTCGCGCGTGCATGCCTGGATTGCCCTGCGTGCGAGCGTCGATCAACAAACGCCGCACCACGGGCCTGCCGAGCTGGCGTCCAAGCCGTTTGATCGGCGGCGCGATGGTCTGGTGAACGGCGAAGGAGCCGCGGCCCTCATGCTCGAAACGCGGCAGCACGCCGAGGCACGCGGCGCCAAGATCCTGGCTCGCCTGCTGGGTTGCGGCAGCGCGTATGAACCGCATCCGAAATCCGGCCGTCGCACCGGTTCGGCCGTTGCGCGCTCGATTCAGAAGGCATTGGACGTTGCGGGCCTCAAGCCCGAGGACGTGGGCCACGTCAACGCGCACGCCACCAGCACCACGGTCGGCGATGCCGTTGAAGCGCAAGGCATTCGTTCCGCGCTAGGCGAAACGCCCGTGGTGGCTTACAAGAGTTACTTTGGCAACCTGGGTACCGGCAGCGGCATGGTTGAATTGGTGGCCAGTATTCTCTCGCTGCAACATGGCCTGCTGCCGCCGACGCTAAATTACGAAGAGCCTGATCCTGAGTGCCCCGTGAACGTGGTGCACGGCCAGGCTCAGCAGGACCTGCCGCCGGTGTTTGTCAAATTGAGCCAGTCGTTCACCGGTCAGGCTGCCGCGGCGGTGCTCGCCGCACCGTAGCATGCTAGCCTCGCTGGCATGCCTCGACGCACGCCGGACTATCTGCAACCCGGTTTGACAAATCGAGCAGGTTGCAGTGGAGGATGCCCCGGCGGCGCAACGATCAATAAATGCTGCGTGATGAGAACGGGTCTTGTGCCCGCCGTCTGCGCTCAACGGGTGCGCTCGTGGCAGGCCGTTCGCGGTCGCTGTCGCGGCGTGGTTGAGCGCGCGAAGGCGGCCCCTGGGCAGGCGGTGGGCTTGCCCAAACTCCCTGACACCGGTTCGGTTTGCGAAGCGGAGATTCGTACAATCCATGTTGACACGGATGAGCGGAGGGGTAAGATAGCGCTAGTTTTGACGCTGTCGGGCGATTCGATTTGAACACCACGCCCGTTCCAGCTCTTTGTGGCACCCCGTCCCACTTTTGTGATGTGGGGAAGATAGGGGTGGGGACGGGTGTAAGTCCACCGGGTCTCTCTTGCCTCGGGGACAACGGTTGCCCTCCATTGTGCCGGACCCTTCGCCGGGGTCGTGGCATCGCAGTGCATTCCCTCTTGGGATGACACGGCCGCAGGGGAACCGACCGCGAATTGGGCACGATCGGCCGTGACTAAGCCAGCTGCCGCGTACGCGCGGGCGGTGCACGGCTACATCCTGCGAGTATCCACGCATCTAGCATTCTTCGATCCCGTTCTGAGGCTCCGTTGCCGCGCAACGTCGCCTCGCGCATTGGTGCACAATGGCGAAAAAGAAGAAAAGCGGCGGCCGCCCACGTGGTAAGGGCGGCTACCATCACCGTAACCGCCGACAAGGCGACAACCGCCCGCAACGGCCTCAACAGCAATCGCAGGTGGAGGACCGGGAACCGCAGGAAACCAGTAATGGCGAGCCCCTGCCGCTGGAGCCCGCCCGGGGCATCCTCGAACTGCACCCCAACGGTTACGGCTTCCTCCGCGGCCTTGAGAATAACTACGCCCGCGAACGGACCGACCCCTTCGTGCCGGCGACCATGATCGAAAAGTACCGGCTCCGCGAGGGGCTGTTGGTTTCGGGCATGGTGCAGCAGAACCGCCGCCAGCAAGGGCCGCGGCTCAAAGAGATCATCGACGTTGACGGCATGAAGCCCGAGGACTACGTCAACGTCAAACACTTCGACCAGCTCACGCCCA
>Ga0180216_1004678_pt1 | contig 10294 bp, 10 predicted proteins | sample eDN3rd37CBELigMG_FD_128879 | JGI IMG/M metagenome (GOLD analysis project Ga0180216, IMG submission 128879) | Enriched Miracle-Growth compost microbial communities from Emeryville, California, USA - eDNA 3rd pass 37_C BE-Lig MG (version 2)... ...
CCTGCCACCGGAGGCTGCGTCCGCGGTGCGGGAGTCGATCATCGCCGCCAACGCGGTGGCCGGCGCGCTGGGGTCGGACGGTGAGGCGCTCCGGCGGATGGCGGGCGCTGGCTATACTGACGCCATGGCGGGCGTACTCTGGATCAGCGCCATTGCCGCCGTCGTCGCGGCCATCGTCAGCGCGGTCGTCGTCCCGGGACGACGCACCACCGTGGCCGAACCCGGAGCCGCGACACGGACGCCGGTGGCAGGCACGTACGAGTGATCCAGGCAGTCACATGGATGTCGAGCTGGTGGCAACGGGACGCGTCGATCGCAAGCTGCAGACCTTCCGGCGGATCCAGGAGGAGGCGCTGCGCCTCTTCCTGGAGAAGGGGTTCGGCCAGACCACCGTCGAGGAGGTGGCCGCGGCGGCGGGTGTCTCGCACATGACGGTCTTCCGTCACTTCGCCACCAAGGAAGCGCTCGTCGTGACCGACGAGTTCGACTACCAGATGCCGGCCATGATCCGGAGCCGACCCCCGGAGGAGCCACCCGCCGAGGCGCTGGTCAATGCGTTCCGCCAGATGCTCACGCAGCTCACGCCGGAGGACTGGGACCGGGCGCTGAAGCGCATGCGGCTGATCATCTCCGTCCCTGCTCTCAACGGGGCGATGTGGGCGCACTGGATGACGAGCCAGGACGCCGCGACGGAGGCGCTGGCGGAACGGGAGGGACCTGAGGCCGATGTCTATCGGCTCCGGGTGATCGTTGCCGCCGTGGTGGGTGTCGGGCTCAGCGCGGCGTACACCTGGGCGGCCAGCGATGGTGAGCGCGACCTGAACGAGCTCATCGACGAGTCCATCGCGGCGTTGCGCGACGCCTTCTGCTGACGGCAGTCGCGGGCGGCTCCCCGCCGCTTGCCGGTGAGCGTCAACGTTCTCTTCGACACTGGCGGTCCTGGAGTCCGTGCGGCGGCGATCCGGCTGGGTCGATCCCTCTCCATCGTCAGAGACGGGTCTGTGGACAACACGACCGGGCCGGCCCCGTGGCGGCCCACATCTGGTCAGGGCCTGCGGAAGCCGCCGCGACGTCCTGCGCACGGTTGGGTGTGGTGCCCGGCATGGAGCGGCTGTCCGGGAGCGAGGGCCGGAGCATGTCCGGCCCGTTCATGCATGGATGGCGCGTGGAGCGGCGCGGGAACGGCGTGGACGGGACGTTGCCCGGAGGTCTCCCGGCCGAGGTCGCTTGCGTCCTGGTCAGTCGATCGATTCGTAGAGGTCCTCTCCGGCGGCGAGGCGTCGGGCGGTGCGGGCCGTCTGGTACATGGCCCGGCTGGTCGGTGCGTGCGCGGCGAGATAGCGTGCCACGGCGACCAGTGCCCGGTTGGCGCGGGTGCGGTCGACCGGGGCCAGCTCGCGGTGGAGGGCGACGCCGGCCTCGTACATCTGGTAGGTGTGGAACTCCGCGTCCTCCCGCAGCAGCAGGTGCCCGAGCGTGGCGACCAGCGGCGCCGCGTCGTGACCGATCGACAGGTAGCGCCAGGTCAGCTGTCCGGCGCGTTCGACCTGCTGCTCCCGGTCCATCGCCTCTCTCAGGGCCGCGAGCAGCGCGTCCGCATCGGTGGGGAGCTCGGCGAGCGCGGATTCCCGCTGCTCCGGCAGTCGTGCGGCCGGCATGTTGAGGAAGCGATCGAGGTAGAGGCTCATCGCACCGTGGAACACGCCTCGCAGCAGCTCGGCCGACGGGGCCCGCTTCATGAGCTGATGGGTCGCATTGACGCAGGTGAAGGTGTGGAGGACGGTGATCCAGTCGCCGAACTCGTTGCTGGTATGGAACCTCGCGACCCTGAGCGCCGCCGCGTAGACGAGGGTCTGGCTGACGGCAGTGGGCGCGGCGCCCGCCTCCAGTGCGGCGACGAGGGCGTCGACGATCGCCGCCGGGTCGTCGCCCAGCAGCGTCTCGACCAGGTCATCGCTCGCCTGCCAGCCGGAGCGGCCGTTCGCCATGACCGCGAGCTCGTCGATGCGGGCGGTGACCGGCTCGAGGAGAGCGATCAGGTCGATCGGGTTGCGCCAGGAGTTGAGCTCCTCGGAACGGGTGCTGCGCGCGATGACGGGGGTGAGGCTGGGCAGGATCGTGGCGGCGTGCTGCCAGCCGATCAGGTCCAGCATCTCGCACGCCTTGTTGACGAAGTCCAGCGTGTGCCCGCCGTCCAGGAACGCGTGGTCGGTGGCGGCGCTGGCGAGAAGGTCGGCCAGCTCGGCGGGTGAGGCACCCTGCCTGATCGCGGTGAGGAGCACGCGCTCGGCGCCGTCGCTGTCCCGCACCTCGAGGAACTGCCGGAACCACTCCTTGAGGCGCTCGAGCGGGATGTCGAGACCGGGGAGCGGGTCGAGCAGGTGTCGAGGTGGCTGCCCCGCGCTTTCGCGGGCGACGTGGACCATGCCGTGGTAGAGACCGAGCATGCGGTCGTCCGGCGCGAGGTCGGGGAGCACGTTGCCCATGGCTGTGAGGATGGTGAGCCCGGAGCGCCAGCCGGACTCACGGTAGAGGGCCCCGAACTCCCCGCCGATGTGGATGACGTCGGCGGCGGGGACGCCGGCATCGAGCAGCGCCAGCACGTTCTTTGCCAGCACCAGCCCGATCGACTGCTCCAGGCCGTCCCGCAGGCGAGCCCTGGCGTGCGCGACGCGATCGCCGCGTCGCGGGCGGGGATCGACGTAGACCTTGCCGTCGCGAACGATGACCTCGTAAGTCTGGACGTCGTCCGCGAACGGATCGAAGGTGCCACCGCTCTCCAGATCGAAGCGGGCGTGGTGCCAGTGGCAGGTCAGGATGCCGTTGCAGACGCTGCCCCGATGCAGGGGGAACCCCATGTGCGGGCAGCGGTTGTCGACCGCGTAGATGCGATCCGAGCCGGTGGGCGCGAAGACGGCGATGCCGTGGCGGCCGCCGGAGACGACGGTGACCTCCGGCAGCTGTTCGCGCGGTCCGACCAGCACGAGGTCGTGCCCGGGCGGAGCGCTGAGGTCTTCGGCGGGGTGCGTTCCGGTCTCCTGGCTGGCCATGGGGTTCCTCCTCCTGTGCGGATCCAGATGCCCTCGCTACGTGTGCGCCCTCTCGCGGCGCGCGGCAGACTCCTTCGCGCGCTCGTAGTTCATGCGGAACAGCTCGATGAGGTCCCGGACGTCGGACTCGTTGCGGATGGGCACGCTCACGTATCCGGGTGAGCCGGCCTGGTGCGGGTAGGCGCGGCCGGTGGCGATCAGGTCGTCGTGGATGGCGCGGGAGAACGGGAGGTCCGCGATGCCGCTGCGATGGATATGGCCGATCTCGCGCTTGCCGTATCGGTACTCGATCGAGTTGAACCTGCCCTCCACCTCGGTGACGCCGGGCCAGGAGAGCAGCTCCCGGGCGATGGTATCCAGCAGTATCTGATTCATCGTCGATGCTCCTCGCTGTCTCGAGTGTGCGGACATCACGGGCGGGACTGTATTCGCGGGTGTTGCGCTAATCCGCCGAGACCTCGTCGAACTGCGCCTTGTAGCGGGCGGCGCCGGTGATGGATTCGATGGCGAATGTGACGTGGCCCACCGGCACGCGCCCGTCGACCGCGGTGACGACCTTCGCCGCACCCGCCAGGCTGAAGCCGCCGCAGAGCTCGATGAGCTCGATGCCGTCATCGACGAGGTCGACGGCGACGCGGCCGGCCTCGTCCGCGTCGGGCACGGCCACGAGGGTCGTTTCCTGTCCCGCACGGTCGATGACGAAGCGGTTGACGGCCGGATCGGCGCCCGGCTGCTCGAAGATGTATGCCCATCTGGCGGTCATGCTGCGGCCTTTCGCTCGTTGATTCGGGTTCGTGCGCGTTGGGACGTCGATGTTTCACGCCACGGTACGACCTCAACCGACGTTGAGGTCAAGTGCGGGCCAGCTCCGGCACGTCCGGACGAGGGACGAGTCGATGGGCCAGCAGGAGGCTCACCGCGACCCCGGCCAGGACGGCGCCGGCGATCCCGTAGGTGGACGCGAGTCCGACGGCGTCGCTGAGCGGCTCGCTGATCACCGGGGAGAGGAAGTGCCCGATGAAGATGGCCGACGAGAGCCCGCCCACGGCGCGGGCGCGAATTTTGAGCGGGACGACCGCCGTGAGCCAGATATTCATGGTCGGGATGACCAGGCCAAGCCCAAGCCCGTTCAGGACCATCGCCGGAAGCAGCCAGAGGTAGCCGGTGGCCATGGCGATGACGACGTTGCTGACGGCCATGAGCCCGAGGGCCATGCCGAGCACCCGGAGGTAGCCACCAGTCGTCAGCTCATCCGCTCCGGAGCGCCGCGCAACCCGGTCGCGGAACCGTCGCGACCCGAGCGAGGCGATGGCGGAGGCGCCCGTCCCGACGGCCATGGCGAATCCGACCAGGGTCGTGTTGTCGGTGCCAAGATCGTCGCGCGTGTAGAACGGGAGCTGGGTCGGGATCAGGTAGAAGGTCACCTGCACGACCAGCATGATCAGGTAGATGAGGGTGATCATGCGGAGCGGCGTGATCGTCTCGGAGTCCGTCGGGGCCGAGGTCGTGTCGACGGATGAGGCGCGCGGCACGTCGAAGAGCGCGCGGTACACCAGCGGCACGAGGCCGAGGGCGATCAGGTAGACGACGAAGGGTGCGCGCCATCCGATCTCCGCGAGGAGGCCGCCGCTCATGAGAATGACCACCCCGCCGAACCCGATGAAGGCTGCCTGCAGGCCCATGAAGCCGGCGCGTGCCTCACCGGTGTAGTAGTCGGCGATCAGGGAGGTGACGCTCGTCATGATGCCGGCCACCGCCACACCGAGCAGGGCGCGGCCCGCGAGGATGCCATGCAGCGAGTCCAGCACGACCCCGGACGAGCCCGCCAGCCCGTAGAGGACGAGCGCCGCGAGCAGGACCGGCCGGCGCCCCCATCGGTCGGCGATGCTCCCGACGAGTGGGGCGGTCAGGGCGATCATGAGCGACGGCAGGGTGAGCACGAGCCGCACGAGGAAGTCGGCGTTCGCCACGCTGGCGAAGTGGTCTTCCATGTCCGGCAGGGACGGCGAGACGATCGCCCCGGCGAGGATCGTGAGTCCGCTGGCCAGCAGCAACGCGAGCCTGACCGACAGGCGATCCTGGCCGGACGGGTGGGTGTTCATCTCTGGTGGTGTCGACACGATCCGATTCCCTTTCCGTGTGCCTCGCTCCCGGCTCGAAGCCGGCCTGATGCACACAGGCTATGGGCTCAACCTTTGTTGAGGTCAAGGCGATCGGGATCGTGTCGACAGCCGGGGGTGACGACCGCTACCTGTCGAGCCAGATCGGGTTGCTCCAGGCACTTCGCCCGTTGGCGTCGACGATGGTCACGCGGACGTACGGTGACTTCTCCGGGTCGGGGAGCTGGGCCTCGAACTCGACCATCGAGGTCTCGTGCCCGCGCCGAAAGGTGGCGCCAAGCCCGCTGATGACGATGTCCTCGATGGGAGAGCAGGAGACGCGAATGGTGTCGCCGTCGATCTCGATGTCGTGGAACTCCGGTCCCGTCGAGGCGTAGTAGGCGCCGTCCTTGAGGGCTGCGAGGATCGCATCGGGGGACAGCGAGTCGGCCCTGACCATCACCCAGCCGCCGAAGGCGTCGACGAACGTGCCGCGCTGGTGCTTGAAGTGGGCATCGTCGGCGGCGTAGAGGCTGACGCGGTGCCCCTTGCCCAGCAGGACTTCCGCCTGGTGCAGGCCGTACCCGCGAGCGACCTCGACCTCGCAGCCGTGGTTGTAGATCTCGACCGAGTGGATCACGTCGACGATCGACAGGGCATCGGTCTCGGAGGCGGCGTTCCAGTACGGATGGGCGAGGCCGACGAAGGCGCCGGCCTCCCTGGCGCGGCGGGCGATCTCCGGTCCGGTCTCGCCATCGCGGAGCTCCTCGAAGTCGAGGGGCAGCCCGACGGCGACGATGTGCCACTGCTCGCCGTTCTCCATGGCCGGGCCGTGCAGCTCGGCACCGAGGATGGTGACGAAGTCGTCGCGGTCGAAGGGGCGGGTGTCGCTGATGGTGATGAAGCCGGGCTCGTCCGGGCGGAACCGGCTGGCCGGCACGAAGTGGTCGGTCAGCGAGAGGAAGTCGTACCCGCGCGAGCGGTAGTCGTTGACCACCTCCTCGGGGGTGCGCCTGCCATCGGACCGGGTGGAGTGCGTGTGGAGGTTGCCTCGGTAGAACCTGCCGGGTTTGTCGAACGGGTGAACGTGCACGTTGTCCTCGCTTCACTACAGACGTGGCCGAGACGCAGCGGGCCCCTGCGCCAGATGCGTCTGTATACCCGAATCCGGGGTGTTTTGGAATGAAGCGGGGATGAACATTTGTCGCGTGCGGTGGTTTCGGGAGGGGCGGGATGGGACTGTCCCAGGCCCATCGACGAATGTCGACGCTGGCGGCAGCCAGCCGTGGCAGGCGGATGTGGTGCGAGGGGACCCGCCCCAGGCGGACGGGTCTGCGAGCTGCCCACTGCCGGTTGCGGACGGCGGCGCCGCCAGTGGTTGATCGGGCGTCCGCCCAGTGGCAGGGTGGGCCGACACACGGTCGGCCCACACGTGTGGACTGTCGCGGTCGGGCCGCGCAGGGGTGCTGGGTGGGCGAACGGGCTCGATCCGCCTAGTGCCTGGCAGGGATCTCCTGGACGGACCACCTGTTGCCGTCGGGGTCGGCGAAGAAGACGAATCTGCCCCAGGGGTAGTCCTGGACGTCGCTGACGTCGACGCCACGCCCCTTGAGCTCGGCGTGGGCCGCCTCGATGTCGGAGACGACCATCTGGATGCCCTCGACGGAGCCGGGTGCGGCCTCCGTCACGCCCTTGCCGATCGCGATCGAGCAGGCGGAGCCGGGCGGCGTGAGCTGCACGAAGCGGATCTCATCGCTGACGGTGTGGTCGTGGTCGAGATTGAAGCCAGCCCTTTCGACGTAGAAGTCCCTGGCGCGGTCGACATCGGAGACGGGGACGGCGATCAGCTCGATCCTGAAATCCATGGTCGTGTCCTTCGGTCGTGGTGCGCGGGTCGGGCCCCGGTGCACCGGGAGGTGTGGACAGTGTCCGAGGTAACGTGAGAGGGCATCCCTCCCCGCCTCTCGCGGGGTTTCCTGCACGGTACGGCATCGACGGGACGGTCTGCTTCCGCATTGAGGCGCAAACGGGCTAGTGGGCGGGCATGGAGGCGGTTCCTCCGTGGGCGACCGCCGATCGTCGGCTGGCGATGGCGTCCTCCGCGGTGGATCGCTTGCCGGCCATCGGCAGGGAGAGACGACCGGTCGGCGGGTGCAAGTGCATGGGGGCATCGCCCGTGGCGGGGGTGGACGCCCCCGCCCAAGGGGGTGGGGGCCGGGACGAGCCCAGCCCCGCATGGCGGTCAGGGGCGATTTCCGAGCGAACCGAAGAAGGCGCGGATGTCCTGTACGAGGAGGTCCGGAGCCTCGAGGGCGGCGAAGTGCCCGCCGCGGTCGAAGTCCGACCAGTGCACGATGGTGTGGGCCTGCTCGGCGTAGCGACGGATCGCGATGTCGCGGGCGAAGACGGCCACGCCGGTCGGCACGGTGGAGGGCGGGTCCCAGTCGTCACCGGCATGCATGTTCTCGTAGTAGGCGCGCGCCGAAGATGCGGCGGTGTCGGTGAGCCAGTAGAGCATGACGTTGGTGAGCAGCAGGTCACGGTCGATGGGGATCTCATCCGATCCCTCCACCGGCAGGGTCCACTGCTTGAAGAGATCGACGATCCAGGCGAGCAGGCCGACGGGCGAGTCCGCGAGGGCCGCGGCGATCGTCTGCGGGCGCGTCGACAGCATGTGGAAGTACCCGCTGCCTTCGGCATTCCAGTGCTGGAGGCGAGCGATCCGGGCGCGCTCGACCTCGGTCATGGTCGCGAGCTCTTCCTCGCTCGGGTCGCCCCAGGGGATGAACCCGTACGTGGCGGCGTTCACGTGGATGCCGATGACGTGTTCCGGGTCGACCTTGCCGAGGTCGGGACCGACGAACGCTCCGAGGTCACCGCCCTGGGCCCCGTAGCGCTCGTAGCCGAGGCGTCGCATCAGCTCGGCGACCGCCAGCGACATCCGGCGGGTGGTCCAGCCCGTCTCGCGCGTCGGTCCGGAGAATCCGAAGCCAGGCAGGGACGGGATCACGAGGTGGAAGGCGTCCTCCGCCCTGCCGCCGTGCGCGACCGGATCGGTCAGCGGGCCGATGACGTCGAGGAACTCCAGCACCGAGCCGGGGGAGCCGTGCAGCAGGACGAGCGGGGTGGCGTTGGGCTCCTTCGACTCGATGTGGAGAACGTGGATCGTCTGGCCGTCGATCTCGGTGATGAACTGGGGGATGGCGTTGAGTCTCGCCTCCCATGCCCGCCAGTCGTATTCATCCTTCCAGTAGGCGACGAGCTCCCGCAGGAAGTCGGTGGGGGTGCCATAGGTCCAGCCGACGCCGGGGAGATCCTGCGCGAAGCGGGTTCGCTCCAGACGGGTCCGGAGATCATCGAGCTGGTGCTGGGGGATGTCGATCGTGAAGGGCGAAATGGCGGTAGCGGTCGTCTCCATATGCGGATCCTTTCGTCTGATCGCGGCTGGCCGAACTGCCATGACTGCAGGGTATCAATCAATTAGGTCCATTCCGTTCCTAAACGTGCGATAGGATAGGGACCATGAACGAGACATCCGCGCGGCTGCTCAGGCTGCTCTCCCTCCTCCAGATGCGTCGCGAGTGGACCGGTCTCGAGCTCGCCGACCGGCTCGGGGTGAGCCCGAGGACGGTGCGCAAGGATATCGATCGCCTGCGGCAGCTTGGCTACCCGGTGGACGCCACGCGAGGATCGGCGGGCGGATACCGACTCGGCGCCGGCGCGCAGATGCCGCCACTGCTGCTCGACGACGACGAGGCGGTGGCGACCGTGATCGGGCTCACGGCGGCTTCCTCACGGGGGATCGCCGGGGTCGAGGAGGCGTCGCTGCGGGCGCTGACGAAACTCGAGCAGGTGCTTCCCGCGCGACTGCGTCGCCGGGTGGACGCGCTGCGGTCGTTCGCGCTGCGCGTGTCGATCGATGGTGAGTCACCCGGGGCAAACGCGGAGACGGTGCAGCTCCTCGCGAACGCCTGTCGGGACCATGAGAAGCAGCGGATCTCCTACCAGCGCCACGACGGCACGGCGACTCGACGGATCATCGAGCCACACCGGCTCGTCAACTGGGGCCGTCGCTGGTATCTCGTCGCCTGGGACGAGGATCGGGCCGACTGGCGGACCTTCCGGGTGGACCGCATCGCGAAGACGGAGCCGACCGGCGTTCGCTTCCGGGAGCGCGAGCTGCCGGCCGCCGACATCACCTCGTATATCGCCGGGAGCGTCGCCCGTGCGGGCTGGCGCTACACGGCGCGGTTCACGGTACGGGCACCGGCGGAGGCGGTGCTGGAGCAGATCAACCCGGCGGTGGGAATCGTGGAGCCGATCGACGAGCGGACCTGCGTGCTCGAGACCGGGGCTGATGATCTCTGGACGATGGCCGTCTACATCGGTTTGCTCGGATACGACTTCACCGTGGACGGACCGCCGGAGCTGATCGCGTACCTGCGCACGCTTTCGGAGCGGTACGCGCGGGCGATTCGGTAGGGCCGGTATCGCGTCATTGGATCCAGGGCATGGGAAGGGGACAATCCCTTCCCGTACGCGCGGTGCATGATCTCCTGCGAGCGGCACCTGAGCCTGTCCACGACAACCGGCATCGGGAACGGCCTGGCGAGCGGGGTCGGAGGGAGCGACGCACGGACCGACACGAGGTCTGTCCCTGTGGTGCGGGTCGAGACCGCTCGGGACGCCCGGTGACGGGATACGGCGTGGCGGTCCCTGCGTCGGGAGGCGAGCCTGCCCGGGGACGTCATGTGACTCGAAATGGCGCGTCGATGGCAGTGGTCCACGGACGGGAACGTGGTCGGTCCGTTCGGTTCCCGGCGGTGTCAGGAGCCCGTGGCGCCGTCCGTCGCGATGGGCGCGGTGACGGTCATGGGGGTATCGAGCTCGCGGAAGGCAGGGATCACGATGGCGATCACGCCGAGCGACTGACTGATCAGGGCGAGGGTGAGGACGGTCGGCGAGAAGCCGATCCCGTCGACCAGCGTCCCGGCGACCAGGATGCCGACCGGCTGGGCGGCCATCGCGATCGCCGAGTACGTGCTGAAGACGCGGCCGCGGAGCGCCGCCGGGCTTCGCTCGTGGCGGATGGTGACCATCAGGGGGTTCAGCGGTCCTGCCGCGAAGCCGGCGACCAGGAAGGCG
>Ga0180216_1004679_pt1 | contig 10293 bp, 8 predicted proteins | sample eDN3rd37CBELigMG_FD_128879 | JGI IMG/M metagenome (GOLD analysis project Ga0180216, IMG submission 128879) | Enriched Miracle-Growth compost microbial communities from Emeryville, California, USA - eDNA 3rd pass 37_C BE-Lig MG (version 2)... ...
AGAACCCGGCGCCTGAATTGTTGGGAAATTGCTACCGGTCTGCAGCGCTGTCGAGTGGCAACGGCGCACTGATCAGGCGGCGGCGCGATTACCGGCGGCGCACCGACGCACCGTGACACGATCTTCGATCACGCCGCGATTTAGATCACACGAGAGAGTTTGAACGGATATCGAATGACGGACACGAAAGACTCCACCGACAAGACTTTTCCAGGTGGGCGCAAACCACTTTCTCTACAACGCACGGTCGAGTCCGGTCATGTTCGGCAGAATTTCAGCCATGGCCGCTCGAAGGCTGTAGTCGTAGAGAAGCGCAAGTCGCGTAAGCTGGTTGCACCCGGTCAGGCCGGCGACGACCAGCAGGCGGCAACGCCTGCGGCCGCACCCGCGCAAAGGGCGGCGCAACAGGCTCCCTCACGCCAGGCACAGCGGAGACCGGCTCAGGGCGTTCGTCCCGCTCCGGGCGGAGACGCCGGCGACAAGCTGTCCAGCAGCGAACTCGAGGCGCGCCAGCGTGCATTGCTGGCTGCCAAGGCTCAGCAGGAGGCTGAGGCTGCGCGGGCTGCGGAAGAGGCATTGAAGGTGCGCGAGGCGCAGGCCCAGCCGAAACCCGAACCCAAGGCGGAGCCAACTCCCGCAACGCCCGTTGCTGAGGAGAGCGCGAGCCCGGCCAAGCCCGCTGCCGCTGCAGAGCCGCCCGCTGCTTCCAAGGCAGCGCCCGCCGCTGAAGCGCCCGGCAGCGAGCCTGAGGCTAAGAAGGCAGAGCCCGAGCCCACGCCGTCCGCGCCTGCACAAGCCCAACCTGCAAGCGCCGCTTCAGCTCCCCAGGCTGAAAGGCGCGCAGATGGTCCTGCGCGCAGCGGATCTCGCCCGGCTGCCCGGACCGGCGACAGCGACCCGCTGCGCCCGCGCGCACCGCGTTCGCTGGATACGCAGTTCCTGCCGCGAGAGCGTGGAAAGCCGAAGGAAATCAGGCTGCCAACTCCGCCGCGCGGACCAATCGAGGCGAACGATGAGCCCATTGTTGCCAAGCCGCAGCGTGCGCCGCGTCCGCCGCAGACCACCCAGGCCCAGGCCATCGAGGATGAGGATAACCGCAAGCGCGGCGGGAAGCCGTCACGTACACCGGCCCGTGCGGCGGAGGACCGGCGTGAGCGTGGCAAGCTGACCGTTGACCAGCTCCTCAACCGCGAGAACCGCGAGCGTTCCCTTGCATCCCTGAAGCGTAAGCGTGAACGCGAGAAGCTGAAGGCGATGGGTATTGCCCAGCCACGCGAGAAGATTTCCCGTGAAGTTGTCATTCCTGAGGTCATTACCATCCAGGAACTGGCGAACCGTATGGCGGAACGTGCCGTTGATCTCATCAAGTACCTGATGAAACAGGGCGAGATGCACAAGATCAATGACGTGATCGATGCCGACACGGCTGAACTTCTGGTGAGCGAATTCGGCCATACCGCCAAGCGCGTTTCTGAAGCGGACGTCGAAGAAGGCTTTATCGGCGAGACCGATCCGGAAGACGCCTTGGTGCCGCGTGCGCCGGTTGTCACCATCATGGGCCACGTCGACCACGGCAAGACGTCATTGCTCGACGCGCTCCGGCACGCGAACGTGGTTGCCGGTGAAGCGGGCGGCATCACCCAGCACATCGGTGCCTACCAGGTCGAAACAAACGCAGGTCAGAAGATCACCTTTATCGATACGCCTGGCCACGCCGCCTTTACGGCAATGCGTGCCCGCGGCGCCAAGGTCACCGACATCGTCGTCCTGGTCGTGGCGGCCGACGACGGCGTCATGCCTCAGACCGTGGAAGCCATCAACCATGCCAAGGCCGCTGGCGTGCCGATCATTGTTGCGATCAACAAGATCGACAAGCCGCAGGCCGATCCGAACCGTGTGCGGACCGAATTGCTGCAACACGAAGTCGTGGTTGAAAGCATGTCGGGTGAAACCCTCGAGGTAGAGGTTTCGGCATTGAAGCGCATCAACCTCGACAAGCTGCTCGAGGCCATAGCCCTTCAGGCGGAAATCCTTGATCTCAAGGCAAATCCCGACCGTAACGCCGAAGGTATCGTTGTCGAGGCGAAGCTGGAGCGTGGCCGCGGTCCGGTTGGCACCGTTCTCGTTCAGCGCGGCACCCTCGCCGTTGGCGATATCGTGGTCGCGGGAACGTCCTGGGGCCGGGTACGCGCATTGATCGACGATCGCGGCAAGAACGTGGTCAAGGCCGGCCCCTCGGTTCCGGTCGAAATTCTCGGCTTTGACTCGGCTCCCGAAGCGGGCGATCAGTTCGCTGTCGTCGAGAACGAGGCTCGCGCCCGTGAGATCACCGACTATCGTGTCCGCAAGCGTCGCGAGACGTTGGGTACCGCTGGCTCGCCGCGCACTCTTGAGCAGATGATGCAGTCGCTCAAGGATGAGGCGGGCAAGAAAGAGTTCCCGATGGTCATCAAGGGCGACGTGCAGGGCTCTATCGAAGCCATCGCCGGATCGCTCAAGCAGCTGGGCAATGATGAGGTTGAGGCCCGGATCATTCACTCGGGCGTTGGTGGCATCACCGAATCCGACGTCGTTCTGGCCAATGCCTCGAATGCCGTGATTTTCGGTTTCAACGTTCGCGCCAATGCCCAGGCCAAGCAGGCTGCTGACAGCCAGGGCGTCGAGATTCGCTACTACAACATCATCTACGACCTCGTCGATGACGTGAAGGCGGCCATGTCGGGCCTGCTGGAGCCAACGATCCGCGAGGTCTTCCTCGGCAATGCGGTCATTCAGCAGGTCTTCAACATCACGAAGGTCGGCAAGGTTGCGGGTTGCCGTGTCACCGAAGGCAAGGTGGAACGCGGTGCCAAGGTGCGCCTCATCCGCGATAACGTTGTTATCCATGAAGGCAACCTTTCGATCCTCAAGCGCTTCAAGGATGACGTCAAGGAAGTCCCGGCCGGCCAGGAATGCGGCATGTCCTTCGCCAACTATCAGGATCTGCGCGAGGGCGACGTGATCGAGTGCTTCCAGGTCGAGACGCTGGCGCGTACGCTGTAGTCTTTCGGTCGTTGCATTGAACGGGGCCGGCTGATTCATCGGCGCGGCCCCCTTCCATTTTCCGGCGCCTGAAACAAGGTCAACTCAAACGGTGAGTGCACCGTGCCCGTGCGGACCTTGTTCTCTCCGCGCCACCGATTGGTAACGATATGGCGAAACGACCCTCAAGATCTTCCTCTGGCACCGGTCCGTCTCAACGGCAGCTGCGGGTCGGGGAAATGATACGGCATGCGCTCGCCCAGCTGCTGACGCGGGGCGAGGTCCATGACGATGTGCTGACCTCCCACGTCATCACCATACCTGAGGTCAGGATGACCCCGGATCTCAGGCTGGCGACGGTGTATGTCATGCCGCTGGGCGGAGGCGATATGGCAGCAGTTCTGGCAGCACTCGAGCGCAACAAGCGGTTCTTGCGCAGCGAGATTGCACAAGCGGTCAACTTGAAGTACGCCCCGGACCTGCGTTTCCGCGCCGATCAGAGTTTCGACGAAGCGCTTCGCATAGATCAACTGCTCCACAGCCCAGCCGTGCGCCGCGATCTCGAAAAGGATTGACGGCAATTTATCAACGATCCGGCACGCCATCCTGTGTGCCGAGTAGCAGAGCAATATATGGCACGACGAAAGAAAGGCAGGACCGTCAACGGTTGGCTCGTCCTCGACAAGCCTCTGGGCCGCACATCGACCCAGGCCCTGGGTGCAGTGAAGCGCCTGTTCGATGCCCAGAAGGCAGGGCACGCCGGCACTCTGGACCCCCTCGCGACCGGAATTCTGCCGATTGCCTTCGGTGAAGCAACCAAGACCGTCCCATACGCGGTTGATGGCGAAAAGGCTTATCGGTTTACGGTTACCTGGGGCACTGAACGATCGACCGACGATATAGAAGGTGAAGTCGTCGCATCTTCCGATCTGCGCCCGACCATCGACGACATCGAGGCGCTGCTGCCGCAGTTCATCGGTGAAATCAGCCAGGTGCCGCCGCAGTTCTCGGCCATCAAGGTTGCCGGCAATCGCGCCTACGACCTGGCGCGCGATGGTGAGATTGTCGAACTGCAGGCCAGGACCGTTGCGATCGAGGATCTGCGGCTGACCGAGTTAGTGGATTCCGATACTGCGGTGTTTGAAGCCGAGTGTGGCAAGGGCACCTACGTGCGCGCCATTGCGCGCGACATGGGCCGTGCGCTCGGTTGCTTTGGCCACGTCAGTGAACTGCGTCGCCTTGCAGTCGGGCCATTTACCGAGACTGAAGCGGTAACCATGGATGAACTGATCGCCGCCCATGAAGAGGGCGGCCCCGAGGCGCTGGAAGCTTTCCTGCAGCCGGTGGAGGCCGCATTGACGAACCTGACGGAGCTTTCCGTCAGTCCGGCCGATGCATCGGAGCTGGCGCGCGGCAAGACAGTCCTTCTGCGGGGCCGTGATGCACCGATTTTCACCGGCGCCTTCTTCGCCACCTGCAAGGGGCAGCTTGTTGCCATGGGTGAGGCCGAGAAAGGCCAGCTGCGGCCCATCCGGGTCTTCAATCTGGGCCGCTGACACTGGAATGTTCCGCTTTCCGGAGCGGAATTTGAAAGTGCATGCCCGACGGGTGGAAAGCGCTGGTCAGGAGCGCGCTTTCGTGTATAAAACCGCGTCAGTGCAGGTCTTTAAGGGCTGTACTCTATATCTGTGACCCGGCTGGACGACATCCCGGCTGCGGCCACCAGGAAGAGGCTCGGTCCTCTTCGTCAAATCTCGAAATGAAAGGATAAACCGATGTCGATTACTCCAGAGCGCAAGGCGGAACTTATCAAGGAGTTTGGCACGAAAGAGGGAGACACGGGGTCTCCCGAAGTTCAGATCGCCATTCTTACATCGCGCATCGCCTACCTGACCGAGCACTTCAAGACCCACAAGAAGGACAATCATTCCCGTCGTGGTCTGCTCAAGATGGTAAGTCAGCGGCGTCATCTTCTCGATTACGTCAAGTCCAAGGACGTTGCTCGCTATCAGAATCTTATCGAACGCCTCGGTATCCGTCGCTGATCTGAGCCCGATCTCAATGGCGCAATTCTGGCGCCCCGCTCTGAACGGACGCTGTCATCGGTCACGATGGCGGCGTCTTCGACCTGTTTGGCCAAGGCACCGGCGGTTCCATCGCCAGTTTACCCTGGAGCGGTTCGTTCTTTACACGGACCTGCGTCCCTAAAAATCAAACGTAGACCTGCTGTTACCGGCAAATGTGCCGGGCGCACTCATCAAAGACATTATGCTCCGGCCATAGATGCGCTAGAACCGGGCTCGTACGAAACAAGAAGACCGACAACGAAAGACGAAAAGCATGTTCGACATTCATCGCGTGGAAATTGACTGGGGCGGTCGCTCGCTTCGTCTAGAGACGGGCCGCATTGCACGTCAGGCGGATGCCGCCGTATATGCCCAGTACGGCGAGACCAGCGTGCTTGCGACCGTAGTTGCGGCCAAGCAGCCCAAGCCAGGCGTCGATTTTTTCCCTCTGACAGTGAATTACCAAGAAAAGACTTACGCCGCCGGCAAGATTCCTGGCGGCTATTTTAAACGCGAAGGCCGTCCGACGGAAAAGGAGACGCTGACGTCGCGTCTGATCGACCGCCCGATCCGCCCGCTGTTCGTCGAAGGCTTCAAGAACGAAGTTCAGGTCGTGGTCACCGTTCTCTCCCACGACATGGAGAATGATCCCGATGTTCTCAGCATGGTCGCCGCATCAGCGGCGCTGACGCTTTCCGGCGTGCCCTTCCTCGGCCCGATTGCAGCAGCCCGCGTGGGCTACATCGACGGTGAGTTCGTCCTTAATCCGATGCTCGACGAAATGTCGAATAGCGATCTGGATCTGGTCATGGCCGGCACCGAAGATGCCGTGATGATGGTCGAGTCGGAAGCCAAGGAACTCAGCGAAGAGACGATGTTGAAGGCCGTGATGTTCGGCCATCAGAACATCCAGCCGGTCATCCAGGCGATCATCAAGCTGGCCGAAACTGCGGCCAAGGAGCCCTGGGATATTACGCTGCCGGATAACGAGAAGTACAAGGAAGCGGTCCGCGCGATCGCGGAAGAAGGTCTTCGCACCGCCTTGTCGACACCTGAGAAGCAGAAGCGCAACGAGATGGTTGCCGCGCTCAGGGAAAAGGTTTTCGAGGAAGTTGCGCTCGCCGAGGATACGCCCGAGGAGAAGGTCCTTCTCGCCAGCACCTTCAAGGCGCTTGAATCCGAGATCATGCGTACTGCGGTCGTTAGCACCGGCAAGCGCATCGACGGGCGTGATCTCACGACGGTTCGTCCGATTGTGTCAGAGGTGGACGTCCTCCCGCGCACGCATGGCTCGGCTCTGTTCACGCGTGGCGAGACGCAGGCACTTGTTGTTGCAACGCTCGGCACCGGCGAAGACGAGCAGTATGTCGATTCGCTCGAAGGAACCCGTAAGGAACGCTTCCTGCTGCACTACAACTTCCCGCCGTACTCGGTGGGTGAAACGGGCCGCATGGGCAGCCCCGGCCGTCGCGAGATCGGCCACGGCAAGCTCGCCTGGCGCGCCGTCCATCCGCTTCTGCCTTCCGCCGAGGAATTCCCTTACACGATCCGCATCGTCTCCGAGATCACGGAGAGCAACGGCTCATCGTCCATGGCAACGGTCTGCGGCACCTCGCTGGCCCTGATGGACGCAGGTGTTCCGCTGAAGGCTCCAGTCGCTGGCATCGCCATGGGCCTGATCAAGGAAGGCGATAATTTCGCCGTTCTCTCTGACATCCTCGGTGATGAAGATCACCTCGGCGACATGGACTTTAAGGTCGCCGGTACCGAGAGCGGGGTGACCTCGCTGCAGATGGACATCAAGATCACCGGCATCACCGAAGAGATCATGCGCGTTGCGCTTGATCAGGCCAAGCGCGGCCGTCTCCACATCCTGGGCGAGATGGCCAAGGCGCTGACGGGAGCGCGCGCGGAACTGGGCGAGTTCGCCCCGCGTATCGAAACGATCCAGATCCCGACCGACAAGATCCGCGAAGTGATTGGCTCGGGCGGTTCGGTCATCCGGTCCATCGTTGAAGAATCGGGCGCCAAGATCGACATCAACGACGACGGCACCGTCAAGATCGCCGCCACCAAGCGCGAGTCGATCGAGATAGCTCTGAACCGTATCCGCGCCATCACGAGCGAGCCTGAAATCGGTCAGATCTACAAGGGCAAGGTCGTCAAGGTCATGGACTTCGGCGCCTTCGTGAACTTCTTCGGAGCAAGAGACGGCCTTGTGCACATCTCGCAGCTGAGCCAGGGACGCCCGGAAACGGTCAGTGAAGTCGTCAAGGAAGGCCAGGAAGTTTACGTCAAGCTTCTGGGCTTTGATGATCGCGGCAAGGTTCGCCTGTCGATGAAGGTGGTTGATCAGGCAACCGGTCAGGAAATTCCGCGCGCTGAAGGCGAAGCCGACGATACGTCCAACGGTGGTGAGCGTGGCGATCGTCCCCGCCGTGACCGCCGTCCGCGCCGCGAGTAGGAGACTTCGGGGCGCTTCGGCTTCTGGTGCAGAGCGCCCCCGGCCTGCGGAACGCAAGGTGATGTTGCCAAAGAAAAACGCCGCGGGAGCCCTGCTTCAGCGGCGTTTTATTCATTCGTGAAGACGCGAAGATGCCTTTAAGCGGGCGTCATCAACCGCGCAGGATTTTCGAGCGGGATCGCTGCTTCGTTGAAGCCTGCTGCAGCGGAAGGAAATCCTCATCATAGTGATAGCTGGTGGCAGTTCCTTCGCTGAACCCGCCGATGTTGCCCTCGAAATCGTCGCCTGCAAACAGCGACGGCGAGAGGATCGGATCGCCCTGGATCTGTTCGAAGATCCAGGTTTTGCCGATGCATGTAATGATTGAGACCGAGGTCTGATCGAAAACCTCATACGCGAGTTCGTCGAGGCCGAAGCAGCTGTCTGGTGCTGGCCGCTCCTTGTCAAACGTCACTGACGAGACATAGAAGCAAACGTTATTGCCGGTCCGCCAGGCGTGTGCGCGAACAGAAGCTCCGGCCAGTTTGTGGGAATAAACCCGCCTTGTCTTGCCGGTTTTCATCAGGTCGCCGAGCATGGTGTGATACGCTAGAGAAAACGCGCCCCGCGCCGCAAGACGCAGCTCCCAGTTCCAGGATCTGGAAGCTTCCAGAAGAGTTTCCGGCTGGCCCGCGCGAACTACCAGAATTTTCCACATAGGCTTCATCACTGCCACCATCTGCTGACCTGCGGTCAGGTTAGCAGGAGGTGGGGTAGGCTTGTCGAGTTCTTTCGTCTGCCGACGTCAAATAGGGCAGCTGCGCATCGAATATGCAACGCATACGTGCGCTGAACTTGTACGAGGCAGCTCGATGCTTTCTAGAAGCCCGCAAGAACCTTTGAGCTTTCGAAGGCGGGTGCATCCGGCCAGAACACGCGCGCTACCGCGCTGGCCTCATCCGCATTTCCGGTCGTCAGCAGCTTGACGCGTTTCTCAGGCGCGGCCGAATGACCCTCAGCGTATCGGGGATGGCGATGGAGGTAATCCTCTAGGCTGTCGGCAACCACCTGCGGTTGCGATAATATCCTGGTGAAGGGGGGCAGATGTCGGGCAAACAGATGCTCGACCAGCGGAAAGTGCGTGCAGCCAAGGATCGCGCGGTGCGGCGGAGCTCCGCCGGTCTGGGCCAGCAAGGCAGCGACCCCCTCGCGAACGAGCGCATCGAGTTCGGATTCCGTGGCCTCGTCCTCGATAGCGCCGGCAAGGTCGGCGCAGATCTGCTGCACCACCACAACCTTCGGGCAGCGCTTGCGGATCTCCTCCATATAGACGTTCGAGGTGATGGTACGTGTGGTCCCGAATACTCCGACCAGATCGGTGTTGTACTTCTGCGGGTATTGCGGTGTCGTCACGGCCCAGGGTGTCTGCGTCGCGGCCTCAACCGTCGGCGCGACGATCCCCAGAACATTGTGGCCAGTCCAGTTTGTGTGCGGCAGCCACTTCTGCTGCAGGTGCCGGGCGGCCACTGCGGTTGCGGTATTGCACCCCAGCAGCACAAGTCCGGCTCCCCGTGCAAACAGGGCTTCGACGCCCTGACGGGTCAGCTCGACCACCTCTTCGGACGGCCGGTTGCCATAGGGAACGTTGGCATGGTCCGCGAGGTAGGTGAAGGAAGCTTGAGGGAACCGGGACGCGAGTTCACGCAGCACGGTCAGTCCCCCCAGCCCTGAGTCGAAAACGCCGATCATGGAAGCGTTCTGCTCCCGCGGTAATGGAGCGTCAAGCCAGCATCCAGGATATTATTCGGCAGCCTGGGAGGGAGAATGTCCGGCAGCTCCGGCGTGTGCCTCTTGTTCCTTCAACGCCTCGAGCGTCGGCATCGATACCGTGCTATAGCCGCAATCGACGAAGTGGATTTCGCCCGTGACCGCGCCAGCCAGATCCGAAATCAGGTAGAGCGCCGAACCACCCACCTCATCAAGCGTTGGCGTCCGCCGCAGCGGCGCATGGTCGCGCTGATAATTGAAGATCACGCGAGCGTCGGAAATACCCGATCCGGCAAGCGTCCGCATCGGGCCGGCAGAAATGGCATTCACCCTGATACCCTGTGGGCCGAAATCGGCGGCGAGGTAACGAACGGAGGCCTCCAGCGCAGCCTTCGCAACGCCCATGACATTATAGGACGGTACCCAACGGGTCGCGCCGCCATAGGTCAGGGTCAGGAGTGAGCCGCCATTCGGCATGATCTCGGCAGCCCGCTTGGCAATCTCCGTGAACGAGAAGCAGGAGATCACCATGGTGTTGACGAAATTCTCGCGCGAAGTGTCGGCATAGCGGCCATGCAACTCGCGCCGATCCGAAAACGCCAGAGCGTGCACGACGAAGTCGATGGTGCCCCAGGTCTTCTTGATTTCGGCAAATACTGCATCGACGCTGTCGAGGTCGCTCACGTCGCACGGAGCGATGATCTTGGACCCTAGCGACTGGGCGAGTGGAATGGCGCGGCGCCCGAATGCGTCGCCCTGGTATGTAAAGGCAAGGTCAGCGCCCTGCCCGGCTAGAACCCGTGCGATACCCCAGGCGATGGAGCGATCATTCGCCACGCCCATGATGAGGCCGCGCTTGCCTGCCAGCAAGGGACCAGGCTTTGCAAAATCTGTCTCGGTCATGCGAGCCCTTCTTTCTGCGCCCGCGCCGCGTCCAACAGTCTCGAACCAGCCGGCGCCGGCTTTATAGCGTTTCATGTCGGACGACCCTCTGAT
>Ga0180216_1004686_pt1 | contig 10280 bp, 13 predicted proteins | sample eDN3rd37CBELigMG_FD_128879 | JGI IMG/M metagenome (GOLD analysis project Ga0180216, IMG submission 128879) | Enriched Miracle-Growth compost microbial communities from Emeryville, California, USA - eDNA 3rd pass 37_C BE-Lig MG (version 2)... ...
CACTGACCATGGCGCAGCCAGTGGCCTCCGGGGGTCGGGGTGGCGGGGTGGGGGGGTGGGGGCGCGCGGCCATCCACAGTCGTCGCTGCTGCTGGCGCTGCTGGGCGAGATGCCGCAGCTGGCCGGGACGGCGGCGGTGCACGGCCGGATCGCGTACGCGCCGCAGTCGGCGTGGATCCTGACCGACACGGTGCGCAACAACGTCCTGCTGGGCGCGCCGTTCGACGCTGCCCGCTATGACGCCGTGGTCCGCGCGTGCGCGCTCGACGTGGACATTGCCAACTTCCCCGACGGCGACGCCACCGAGATTGGCGAGCGCGGCGTGACGCTCTCGGGCGGCCAGCGCGCGCGCCTGAGCCTCGCGCGCGCGCTCTACACCGAGGCCGACGTGTACCTGCTGGACGACCCGCTCTCCGCGGTCGACACGCGCGTGGCGCGCATCCTCTTTGAGCAGGCCATCCGCGGCTTCCTGCGCGGCAAGGCCGTCCTGCTCGTCACGCACCACGTCGCCTTTGCGCGCCAGGCCGACCGCCTCATCGTCGTCGAGGACGGCCGCGTCACGGGCGACGGCACCTTTGCCGAGCTCGCGGCGGCCGATGGCAGCGACGACGCGGCCACCGAGGCACGCGGCTACCGCGCGGTGCTCCGCAGCCACGCCGTGCCGGACGCCAGCCTGAACGTGGACGCGGCGGCCGACGCCGCGGCCGCCTCCGCCGACGCCGCAGAGGCCGACGGCGCGGGCGACGCGGCCAAGGCGGAGGCGGCCCCGACCAAAGGGGCGGAGGGCACGGGCGGCATCGGCCAGGGCGGGACGGAGGACCGCGTCGTGGGCCGCGTCACGGGCGAGACGTACCGCAGCTACTTTCAGCACGGCGGCGGCCCCCTCGGCGCCTGGATCATCCTCGTCGTGCTCGTACGCTGCGCGAGGCGCTTGGCCGGGGTGGGTGGGTGGGGGGAGGTGCTGTGGCGGCACGTGTCCGGCTGACGGCAAGGGGCGGGGGCGCGACTGTTCCATGCGCGGGGGCGCGTGTGCGTCGGCCAGCTCGCGCTCGGCGCGGCGCAAGCGGGCTACGTAGCGGCCGACCTCATCCTCGCGCAGTGGACCCTGGAGGTGCGCGCGCTCCGCGCAGCGTGGAGCCACCACGGGTGCCTGCGGGGTGGGACGGGGGCGGGAGGTTCACGCAACCCCGGCGTGCCCAGCGTCTTGGCCTCCTTCCAACGCAGCCGTCGCCGGATCGTTTGTACTACTCGGCGCTGTACGGCGGCGTGGTCGCGGCGACGCTGGTGGCCGGCATCTTCCGGTCGGCGCTCTTCTTTGGCGTGTGCCTGCACGCCTCGGGTAGCATCTTTCGCACGATGCTGCAGACGATCCTGCGGGTCCCCGTCCAGTTCTTTGTCGACAACCCGCACGGGCGCATCCTCAACCGCTTCGCCAAGGACCTGGTGCGTGGGCATGCGCCGACCGCGTGGGCTGGCGCCGGCGCGGCTGACGCGCCGGCCCGCAGCGCGGCCATGCGCGCGCGCGCGCGCCACGCGCAGGCCCTGGCCGACGAGCTGCTGCCGATGACCTTTTACGACTTTTCGCAGTGCCTCTTCATCGTGCTGGGCACCTTTGTCGTCGTCGGCCGCGTGACGCCCTACGTCCTGCTGTCGCTCCTGCCGCTGGGCGCGGCGTTCTGGTACCTCCGGCACTACTTTGTGACGAGCTCGCGCGAGGTCAAGCGCCTGGTACGCGGCGGCGCCGCCAGGCGGCCCCGGCGCGCGCGCTGCCGGCGGCGTTAACGCCGCCTCGCGCGTGGCTGCCGCTGCGTCGGTCGCCGCCCGGCAGGACGCCCTGGCGCGGTCGCCTGTGTACTCGTGGCTGTCGACGTCGCTGGACGGCCTGGCGTCCATCCGCGCGTTCAGCTTGCAGGGCCAGTTTGCGCGGCAGTTCACCGCGTACCAGGACGCCAACACGCGCGCCGTCTTCTGCTTCATGGACATGTCGCGCTGGCTCGGCCTGCGCCTCGACCTGCTGGCGTGCGTCTTCCTGGCGGCGACCGCGTTCACGCTGGCGGGGACGCGGGCCGTGCTGGACCCGAGCCTCGCGGGCCTCTCCCTCGTGTACGCCATGAACCTCACGGGCCTCTTTCAGTGGATGACGCGCCAGTCCGCCGAAGTGGAAAACTTTAGTACGGCCCGCGCGACGCAGCGGCTGGGCGCGGCGCCCCGGCGCGGAGCTAACCTGGCACGCACGAGCCCAACGCGGACGGGTGGGGCGGGGCGCCGTCAGTGGTCTCGGTGGAGCGCATGCTGGCCTACACGCGGCTCCCGCCCGAGGCGCCGCCGGTGACCGACGTCCGCCCGCCGGCCGGCTGGCCCACCGCGGGCCAGATCACCGTCCGGAACCTGTCGCTGACGTACCCGTCCACTGGGCACGCGGTGCTGCAAGGTGGGCGCGCGCTTGCTAGGGCGGTCCGTGGTGCGGGCGCGTCGCTGACGCGTTGGCACTCTGTGCTCTTTGGGCGCAACCGACTGCACGCAGACCTCTCGTTCACGGTCCGGCCGGGGGAGAAGGTCGGCGTCGTGGGCCGCACCGGCGCCGGCAAGAGCTCGCTGACCGTCGCCCTCTTCCGGCTCGTCGAACCCATGACGCCCGGCGCCATCACGGTGCGCTCCCGCCTGCTCAGCGGCGTGGGCGGCGCGTGCCTGGCGCTGTGCTAAGCCTGCTGGCGCCGCTGGACCCGGCGATCGCTTGCGCAGATCGACGGCGTCGACTGCTCGGCGCTCGGCGTGCGCGACCTGCGCTCGCGGATGTCCATCATCCCGCAGGAGCCGTTCCTGTTCAAGGGCACTGTGCGCTTCAACCTCGACCCCCTCGACGAGCACGACGACGCGGCGATCTGGCAGGCACTCGCTGCCGTGGAGCTCAAGGTGAGGGAGCGAGCGCGCGGCCGCTCCCCCTCCTCCTTCTCCTCTGGCCCGGCGCCTCGGGCGCGCGCGCGCTGACGGTGGTCCCCCCCTCCCCGGGCTGGTGGTCGCCCGGTCGGCTGCCCGCTACAGGGCACCGTCCAGCGCATGGAGGGCCAGCTCGAGGCGGCCATCGCCGAGAACGGCAGCAACCTGTCGGTCGGCGAGCGCCAGCTCTTTTGCCTCGCACGCGCCGTGCTGCGGGGCAGCCGGTGCGCACGTGGAGAGGAGCGGGCGGGGCGGGGCCTTTCCGGTGCGTGCTAACGAGTAGCCGCAGGAGCGGCTTGGCTGGAGCGCCGGCAGCGTGATTGTCATGGACGAGTGCACGGCCAATGTGGACTCGGGCACGGACCGGCTCATCCAAGAGTCGGTGCGGACGCAGTTCCGCGACGCGACGGTGCTCACCATCGCCCACCGCCTCGACACCGTGGTCACGAACGACCGTATCCTGGTAATGCCCGGGATCGCGGGCCATAGCAACACGCAGACGTGCGCTAATTTCCTCGCCCTTGCCAAAGGTTGGGCGGGATCGGTCGGCCAGGTGCTGGACGCCGGCCGCATCGTCGAGTTTGACGCGCCGCACCGGCTGCTGCAGAACCCGGCCTCGTACTTTTGCCAGCTGGTCGAGCAGGCGGGGCCCGAGGCCGCGGCGCGCCTGCGGCAGATGGCCGCCGAGGCGTACGCGCGCGCGCCGGCGCCCCCGACGCCGGCTTAGCGCCCCTTGCCATCTGCGGTGTACAGCAGCAGCACGCAGCTCGCACAAGCATATGTATCCGTACTTGTACAGCGCGCACATCTAGGTACATGGGCTGCGCCGGCAAAACAAAAACCGTGCCAGCAAGTGGTGGCAACGCATGGCGTGCGCGCTTTGCCCCCGCCAAAGATATGCGCACGATCGCCACAGGCCAAGAAAAAGAAAAAAGAACATCACACCAATTCGGAAACCTTGGCACCGCCGCCCACGCTCAGCTATACCGCGCTCGGCCTCATGCCGACGCGTTCTCCGCGGCCGGCAGCCGCTGCACTTCCGGCAGGTACGCGGTCCACACCTCGATGATCTGGCGCGCACGGAACCAAACCGCGGGGCATAGAACCGCGATGAGCGTTTGAACGATCGCTCTCCCCACTCGCGGCGCGGACCGTCCTGCGGGCAAACCTTCTGTTGCGACTGGACCATCGAGTTGACAAAGTCCGCCGCCGACCGCTGGAAGTCGGCCACCTTGTCCTCGTCGAAGCGCTCAAACTCTTGCTTGAGCTGCGCGGTGCAGTCCTCCGCCTCCTGCGTGAGCCGGCGCTCCGTCGCCTCGGCCTCCTCGACCTCGGCCTCCATCGCCGGGATCTTGGACGCCTTCTTGGCGTCGCCGCGCGCCTTCTCCAGCGCCTCGCGCTTCTTGATCACCGACGCGGCGGCGGCGTCCTTGGCCGCGATGAGCTTGTTCCGGTTCGCCATCGCCACCTGGCGCCTCGTAGGGCCAACGGACGCGGTGGGGCCCGGGCGCGAGGTGAGCGAGCTACGCAGCCGAAAGGGGGCGCAGCCTGCGTTGGGGTGAACGTACGCGGATCGACGAGATAATGCGGATGTACTCGTCGACGACGCTGGCAAAGTCCACCTCGTCCGACACGGCCTGCGTGCGCTCGCGCTCGCGGCGCGGCGGCCATGTACGGGACGCCCCGTCAGCGCCGTGCGCCGCTCCACCCGGTTGCCGCGTTTGACCGCGGGGGCCGCCGCACCTGGGCCAGCTGGATGTCCTTGAGCTTGCTCTGGACGTCGCCCAGCTGCGTGAGCGCGCTGGAGAGCGGCTCGTTGCTGTCCGACGACCCGAGCGACTTGATGCTGACGCCAAACTCGCCCAGCGACGCCGCCAGCTCTGCGGGCGCTTGCCAAGCGAGCACGAACGGCAGCAAGCGCTTTAGCTGGTGGCCCGCATGACCGGGGCGGATGGCCGCCACGCGTGCGCGCGCACCTTTCCGGGACTTGATCATGCTCTCGACGGCGGTGAGCAGCAGCTTGAGCTGCTTCTCAAAGCTCTCCAGCTGGACGCGGCGCGACTCAAAGAACTAGAGGAGGCGGGGGGGCGGAAGGCCCGTGCGCACCCGCCCGGCGGTCGCGCTCCGTGTCAGGCACGCCGGCCAGCGCGCCAATCCCCGCAGAACGGCACGCTTGCGCACCTCGTCCTTCTCCGCCGACTTGGAGAACTGGCCGGCGGTCTGCGAGATCACGCTGGCCATGCCGCCGAGCAGCGCCTTCTTGAGGTCCTTCTTCTTGGTCATCTGTGTCGGGGACCAGCGACAGTCCAGTGCCGTCGCGCCGCGCCAGATCAGCGACGCCGCGGTCACGGCGCGGCCGCTGCGCCGGCCGCTGGGTCGCACCGCGGCCTCCAGGTTGTCCTCCTCCAGGAACAGCTTGAGGTCGCTCGACTGGTGCAGGATCGGGTGCGCCACCATGCGGCGCAGGCAGCGCTCCAGCGCGATCTTCCGGCCGGACAGGAAGTCGGCGTCGAAGCGGCCTGCAGGCGACAGCGTAGCGGCGACGGGCGACGGGCGTCACCAAGGCCGCCCCCGTTAGCGCTTGCGCTTGCGTGGCGGGCAGAATCGCTGGGCGTTCGCCGCGCCTCCGCACCCATGGCCTGCTTCTCCGGGATGGGCGGCACAATGACGCCGGGGTACGCGTTCGTGAGCTGCTCGTAGAGCCACACAAAGTGGTTGAAGCGGCGCTGGACCGTCGACGTCGGGCTCTTGAACTCCGTCGACGAGGTCTACGCGGCGGCGGGAGGGGGGCCACGCTGGCTGGGCGAAGACCGGGGTCAGAACGTAGGGCGCAGCCGGCCCGGAACACCGGGGAGGGCGCGGCAAACGTGCCTTGGTCACGACCGTGTACACGACGTAGGCGTTCATGCCCTCGCCGCGCTTGGCCCAGTCGGTGAGGCTGACCTCAAAGAACGGGATGTTGCCCGGCGCCCGCTGCGCAGGCGCGCGCGGCCAAACCAAGGAACGGGTCGGCCTGGTCAGCGTGGGCTTCCCGCGAGCGCAAGCACTTCCAGCTGCAACGCCGCATACGGGGACCGTCGAGGCGCCGCCCGCAGCGCCCGACGCCTTGGGCCGCGCCGGCTCGGCGACGCGGCTGCTCTGCAAGGAGGCGGTCACTGCCGGGGCGGGCGGGCGCACGAGCGGGGGTGCGAGGCGCACCGGAGCGCGGCGTGAGCATGCGGCCGCGTGCCCGATGGCGCCCCTGGTGCCCGCCGGCCTACCATCGTCCACGCCGGCGTCGTCGCCGCCGCTCACGGCGACGGCGGCGTCGTCCTCCTCGACCGCGACGGTCGCGGTCTGTGCGCGCGCGGGCGTGTTACCCATCTCCGCGAGTTCTAAAGCAAATGAGTCACTTTTTGCGCGTGGCAGGCCGAGCAGGACCCGGGCCGTCCGGCGGCGGCCGCAGGCAAGGGCGCGGCGGCCTGCGTACCGCCGTGGGCTCGTCGTCAGCGAACGGGTCGTCCATCGTCGCGGCACGCCGTCGCGGCGAAAACAAGCGACGAAGAGCAGACGAGCGGCAGAATGGCGGCAGAACGCCGGCAGAAGCGGGTGGACATACGGCAGAGAAGGGCGGAATGGGGCAGAATCACGGCAGACGAATGGTGGAATGGGGCGGAATGGGGTGGAATGGGGTAGAATGGGAGGGTGGAATCGGGTGGAATCGGGTGGAATTTAAAGAGGAGATGCGACGAGAGCGAGACGCGGGCGGCGCATGCAGACGGACGCCTTGCGGGTGCCACGCTTCGTCAGCATGGTCGGCAGGGCGGATGGCGTCCATCTGCACGGACGTTTATATGGTACACGATGTACAGGACAATCAATCGTCGTCGTCGTCGTCGGACGCCACGACGCGCTTGCGGCTCTTGGGCGGCGGCGGCACCGCGCCGCCGCCGGCGCCGGCGTCGCCGTCGCTGTCGCTGCTGCTCGCGCTGCTACCGCCGGTGCTGCGGCTGCTGGGGCTGCCCCCATCATCGTCGTCGTCGCTGGCGCTGGCGCTCGGTCGCTTCAGTGCCTTTCCTCCAGACGACGCGGCAGCCGCCGGCCGCCGGCGCCGCGGCTCGTCGATGATGGCCGACGGGTCGATGTCGGAGAGCTCCTGCGCCAGCTCGCGCTGCGCCTTGATCGCCTTGCACTTGTCCAGCGTGGGCCGGCCCTCCATCCCGGCCTCTCGCAGGATCTCCTCCAGCCGCCGCACCTGCTGGCTTTCCGCCATGCCGGCCAGCTCTTTGGCCCTGCGCGCCCGCTTGCTCGGGGGGCGAGGTACGCCGGCCCGCGTTAGTAAGCCCGGGCGATTATGGCTTGGGCACAGGGTGCGGGTGCGCGTACCAGATTTTGCGGACGCCGCACTGGTGCACGTAGCGCTTGAGGCGGGCGATCTTGTCGGCCAGCTTGGACGACCCGCCCGAGCTGCTCGGGCTGGCGCGCTTGGCCGGCTTCTTGCTCGTGCTCGGCCGGTCCTCCAGATCGCTGTCCGAGCCGTCCTTGCGCGACGCCGGCGAGGCGGGCTTGGTTGCTGGCGTGGCGGGCCGGGCCGCGGGCGGTGCCTTGGGCACGGGAGCTGCAGCGGCCGGCTTTACAGGGGACGCGCCGGCGCCTGTGCGCTCCAGGAACTCGGTCACGCAGGCGGCCACGGTGGACCGCGCCGGCTCCGCGTCGAGCGCGCCCTCGGCCAGGCCCAGCCGCGTTTCGAGCTGCCGTCGTACTTGGCGCATCGAGAGCTCTCTGGAAGCCGTCGGGTCGAGCACCGAGACAGGCTGGCGAGCAATGAGCCACCTGTGCTGTTCCTGCGACGCAGGTTCGAAGCAGTCGCGCGTACGCGGCGTTGCCCTCGCTCAGGACGGCCTCGACCTGCCGCCTGATGGCGTCGCGGTCGGGCGCCGCCATGGCTGATGGAGAAGGCCGCCGCTGTGGCCTCTGTTGGTGGTCGATGGCGCAGCCTACCGGCTGTCCGTACGCTTGTGGTGGCAGCACGCCGCGTGCCTGAGCCGCCGCCGTCGCCGTTGCGTCGTCGTCGCGGCGCCACCGTTCAAACTTTTCGCGCCAAAACGGTCTGACCCGTCGGACGGACAATCGTTTCTGTCCGTTTGACGGATCATAGTATTGTACACCCCGACGCGCCGCATCCAGCGGCGCGCTCGCCTCTGCTGCGCCGTAAGGGACTGTATGTCAGCTGGTCGACGGAATACCCTGTATTCTGGGGCGCATGGTGCTCAAGTTTCCTTTAGCGTTAATATACCAATACCAATACATGTGCAGGTGCCGCGCGGCTTGTGAACTTGGGATGTTCAGTGCTCCATACGTTGCATGGTGCAGGCAACAAGAGCTCAAATATTGACGGTTGCTGGAAAACGCAGCATGTGTCATGTATAGGGCCCTACGTGCCCGGCCAATATCCTGCAGGCCGGCGTAGCTCGATTAACCGCGACTGCATGGAGAACGCATCGATCACAGGAAGCTATAGGACCCTATACGTTCACGGTATTGTCATTGCATGGTAAATTGACGCTATAGAAAACTCGAGCACCACGCATGCGCCACAGAGGACAGGGGATTCCATCGTTCTGTATTATGAGCGAGCAAGCGTATAAATGCACTCGTATATACACGTGTCGATCGATCGAACGAGGAATCGGCCGCCATTGCGCATGCACCTACGCAGCGCATGCACCTATGCAGCGTTACATGCCCAAGTGTCGACCGATCGATGCGTGTTCTCAATCGCGGATCGCGCCCCTATCGGCCCCTGCTAATGCGGCATGCATGCATGCTAGTCTAAACAAAGGCGCATGGCGCTCGAGTGTTCTTTTAGCGTCACTACACCAATACCAATCACTGTACAGTTCATGGATATTCCGAGCAAACGTACATGATTTCCCACGGACTTTGATATCGTGTGCTAAGGCCCGACATCATCCATGATCTTGGGTCCGGCCGGCCGGCCGGCAGTTGTGGAGTGAATGCGGGCGCCTCCAGCTTGGCGGCTGCGGGCGCGGGTGCAGCCGTCTCGGCTTGCAAAGCGCGCGGCGGTGGCAACAGCTGTGCGCGGGCCCATGCGACTAGCGCGCCCGCTCGCGTCAGATCTTCTGCCCGCAGCTCGCGCACGCCGCGCACCGGGCACCACGTACTCTGGCGTAGCTGACGTAGATTTTGGCACGGCGCAGGAACGGGATGGCCGCCAGGTCGGCCGCGACGTAGGCGCTCAAGTCGTCCGGCAGAGACGCCGGGCGAGACCGCTGCCTCGTCGGTGCGGCGAAGAACCGCAGCGCCGAATTGGGACCCCGTTAGGGGTATGATCGTGGCGTGGCCATGCCTCCTCGCCGGCCGCAGCGGCGTACGACGTGGCCGAGGCGAGCGCCCCGGTGAACTCTAGGGGCGGCGCAAAGTGCCGTGGGGCGGCTCGTACCCGTTGTGCCCGAGGATATGCAGCAGCAGCTTCTTGCGGGGCTCGGTCTTGGTGTGAGCGAGCGTGTCCGCCAGGGTCGCGCGGGTGCCCCAGCTCGTCTCGGTGTGCTTGCGAAAGTTCCAGACCTCGTCCACCGGGGCCGCGGCCGCGACCGCGGCCCCGTGCGAACGCTCCACGGCGGCGCCGGCGCCCGTGCCGTCCGGCAGGGCGACGCGGCACCGCCCCATGCTCTTGTGTGGCGCTGGGGACCGTCGACACGTAGATCTCCCGGCCCGCAGGCCTCCCCAGGCGCGTCTCCCGGCGCGAGCCCTTCGCCGACGCGTTTGCCTGCCTGCCCGTGCCTTGGTCGGTCGGGGTCTCGCACGCGTCTCTGCGGTGCCTCGCAACCGCCGGTCGCCCACACGACATGGGCACGCCACTGCGGTCCTCCCAGGACCCGCGAGGACCCCTGTCGTATGGGCTAGCAATGACGTCATCCACATAGTGTGCTGCCCACGCCAAAGCGGTGCTTCTTTGCTGTGCATCGCCACGGCGCTGTGGCCCATAGCGTGTGGGCGCGCCTGGGGGGCCCGCAGCACAACGGGCCTCCGTGCGTGATGGGTGTCGTAGGAATAGCGCCGATACAGTGTGGGCGTGCTATGACGTCATGTATTTTGTGGGCGTGCTCTGCGATAAGGGCGCTTGGGAGCACGTGCGTGTGTGGCGCCTGTGCCGCGTTTGTGTGGGCGCGCGGCGGCCGGCGGCGTCCATTCCAAGCCGCCGCCGCCGCCGCCGAGGACGCCGCCGTCGAGGACGCCGCCGTCGAGGACGCCGCCGCGGAGGACGCCGCCGTGGAGGACGCCGCCGTGGAGGGACGGGCGCGGACGCCGTGGAGGGACGGAGAGGGCAAGGGGCGACGCAG
>Ga0180216_1004687_pt1 | contig 10277 bp, 9 predicted proteins | sample eDN3rd37CBELigMG_FD_128879 | JGI IMG/M metagenome (GOLD analysis project Ga0180216, IMG submission 128879) | Enriched Miracle-Growth compost microbial communities from Emeryville, California, USA - eDNA 3rd pass 37_C BE-Lig MG (version 2)... ...
CGAAACTGAAGATGATGGAGAAGCTCCGTTCGCCTTCATTCATGTCAATGGTGAAGCTTATCTAGGTGAAGGCGCAATGCCCGCCATCGCACTTCTGATCGCCCTCTTGCGCGCAAAGGAGGCCAACCAATGACACCCAAACCAGGCAGCAAAGAAGCAACCGAACAGGGATGCACCTGCCCTGTCATCGATAACGGCCATGGCAAAGGCTACATGGGCGGTGTGAAGGACAAGGACGGAAACGTCATGTTCGTCATCAATGCTAGTTGCCCGATCCACGGTGAGGAGGACAGCCATGCCGAGTAATGAACTTATCGAGAAGGTGGCGCGGGCCATTATGCACGATGAAAACACTTATCGTGTCGGAGGTGAAGAATACTGTGAGACTGTTGCGCGTATAGCCATCGCCACCATACGCGCCGCTCTACAGGAGCCGACAGAGGGGATGCTGGACGCCGCTGAAAAAGAGGACCGCGACGAAAACTATTGCGTCACCTACAGCGATTATTGGCGCGCCATGCTCGCCGCATCCGCACTTGGGGAGCAGAGCGAATGAAGCTGACACGCGAACAAGCGCAAGCTTTTGTAGACAGCCTGTTCCCTGCCGGAGAATATTGCCATCTTCACAACCCGACGCGGACTTACTTTTCTGCGCTGATTGGCGATGTTCCTAGCTCTCGCCCTTATCTCGACAGCGATCCGAACCAAGAGAAGCTTCGCCAGATGGCGTCATTGCTTCGCGAGATTGCGGATCATATCGAAATCAGCGGCGAGACGGCGCAGCGCCAAGCCCTGAAAGGCGGAGAGTAGATGAAACAGCCTGATTATGAAGGTTTTGCGCTTGCTATGTGCCAATTCGCTTTCGATGGAGGCGATGCAGATGGCGGCACCATTCAGGAGCTTGGTCTTGAATATGGCGTCTTACGCACCGAGAAGTTTAACCCCTCGCGGCACAAGAACGTAGCCAACGCCGAATATTTCGAACCCGGCGATCTCGTTTACTGCTTCGTCGGTTCAGGCCGCGCCGCACTGCGGGAAAGGGAGTGAGGATGTCAGCTGATCCGAAGAAAGGAGCCGCGATTCGAAACCACGCATTCTGAAATCAACTGAATAGGTGTGTGTGATGGCAAAGGCAGAGCAGCTTTTCCTCACGGAATCTCAAATCGCCGAGCGCATCGGTTTGCCGACAGACAAGTGCAAGACCATCCTGAAAACGCTGGAGAAAGACGGCTTTCCTCTGCCTGACCAAATGTTTGAAGGCCGACGGTACTGGCCAGCCTGCAAGGCATTCCTTGATAAGCGATACAATCTCGGCACAGAATTACCGCAGGGCAATCCCGCCCTGGACGGAGAAGAAAAATGGAATTGAACGCTCCGGGTTTGAAACGAAGACCCAACAAGGATGGAACGGTGCGCCACTATTGGGTGGCGTCGGCGGTCTCGAAGAACGCAAAGGACTATCCGCAAAAGACGGTGCCCGTATTTGGCAGCGATGAAGAAATCGCCCACCGCTGCCGGGTTCTTTCGAGCGAATTGAAACTTTGGCTTTCGAATCGTGGCCTCGGCGCCAAGCCGCTCTACGACGGCTCGCTGAAATCGCTCATCAAGGTGTACCGTGAAACGGAAGAAAGCCCGTACCACAACATCAAGCACAACACGCGTGAGATGTACGACGAAAGCCTCGACTTGCTGATCGAAACTGTCGGCACCCGCCAGCTTTCACGTCTGTCGGGCCTCGACTTTCAGCGTTGGTATAACAAGCTGAAGGAACCAGCATCCCATACCGAAAAGGAAATTGAGCTCGCGAAGAAGGCCGGTACGAAGCTGGAGCCTAAGCCCGAGCGCGTGCGACGGGCATACAAGGCGATGCAGATGCTGCGCATCGTCGTCAAGTTCGGCATTGTTGCCAACGTGACCGAATGCGCCCGGCTGGCCGTTGTTCTGGAACAAATGCGTTTTCACGTTCCTCCGGCACGCACGGAACGCATCACCTTCCAACAGGTCGAAGCTATTTGCGCCAAGGCCATCGAACAGGGGAGGCTCTCGATCGCTCTCGCTCAGGCTTTGCAATTCGAGCTCACATTGCGTCAGGTCGACGTCATTGGACTGTGGGAGCCTTTGGCGGACCAAGACGAAGGGCAGGGGATTGTTTCAGGTCGCAGAAGATGGACCGGCGGCCTTGCCTGGAGCCACATCGACGCCAATGGCATTCTGTCAAAGGTTACGACAAAAACCGGACAGGTCGCCGAGCACGATACGACTGCGTATCCGTTCCTCCGCTCGATCCTGGATCACGTTCCGCAAGAAAAGCGGATCGGCCCGATGATCGTCGACGAATCGACCGGCCTGCCATATCGCGACCGGCAGCGGTTCGCGCGCGTCTGGAGATCGATTGCCAACGAATGCGGCGTGCCGCGTGACGTTTGGAATCGCGACAGCCGTGCGGGCGGTGTGACTGAAGGCTCTGACGCGGGCGCGAACATTGAGCATCTTCGCCATCACGCGAACCATGCGAACATCGCTACGACCGCCAGATATAACCGCAATACGATTGAAAAGACGCGCACGGTTGCTGAATTGCGCGTGGCTCATAGAACGCCGAAGAACGTTTGAAAAACATCCTACAGGAACGCCAAAGGAACGTGTAGGAACGTCATTGCTGCTAAGTTATTGAAAAGAATGGCGCACCCGAAAGGATTCGAACCTCTGACCCCCAGATTCGTAGTCTGGTGCTCTATCCAGCTGAGCTACGGGTGCTTGCCTGTGTGCCGCTCGCTGCGGCGATGGGCGGTTGATAATCGGACAAATCGCTAAATGCAAGCGTCTTCTTAGAAAAAAATGTGGTTCTGTGAAGATTTCTTGTCAGGTCTCGCATTTCCGGGCTTTTCGGACGGAGCCGGTGCAACGGCAGATTGTCTAGGCGTTCTCTTCGGTGCGCTGGTTGCTACGGTCTTCGCGGCGCATCTGCAAATCAGGGATGCGAATCTCGAAATGTGCGCCAACCGGGCGGTCCTCGCGAAGCTCGATTGTGCCGCCATGCGCGCGAACCAGTTCCTGCGCAATGGCAAGCCCGAGGCCGGTGCCGTCGCTGCGCGTCGAACCACGGAACGCCGTGAAAAGATTGTCGCGCGCCTTTTGCGGCAGGCCGGGGCCGGTATCCTCGACGCCGATGATCGTCGTCGTCCCGATTCTCCCCGCCGAAATCGTTAGTCGCTTGACCGTCGCGACATCAGTCGTCTGGTCACGCTCCATGGCCTGAACGGAATTTCGGCAGAGATTGCTCAGGACCCGGAATAATTGCTCCGAATCGACATTCAGCTCAAAATCTTCCGGAACGAGATTCTCGAACTCGATGCTGCTTTCGGAGCTGGGACTCAAGGTTTCCTGCACGTCCGCGATAATGGTGTGCAGCAGGACGCGGCGCGGGCGCGGCGGCGCTTCCTGCGAGCGGCCATAAGCCATCACGCTTTCTGAATAGCTGATCGCACGGCTGAGCGTGCGAATGAGCTTGGGGGCGAACCGCTGCACCATCGGGTCTTCGGTATCGGCAAGCCTGTCCGACATCAGCTGCGCCGAAGCCAGGATATTGCGCATGTCGTGGTTGATCTTGGAAACGGCGAGGCCGAGATCGGCCAGGTGCTTCTGTTCCTTCAGCGTGCGCTGGAGGTCGCTTTGAATATGGGATATCTGGCGCTGGGCGATGCCGAATTCGTCCTTGCGATTTTCCGGAACGAGAATGAGCGCGGGATTGTCGGGAGACGATGCGAAGTCGATCATGTTGCGATGCATGATGCGCACAGGCCGCAGCAGCATTTCATGGATGATCAGATAGATCAGGCTTGCCGCTATCACGGAAATGATGAGGGATATGAAAGTGACGTTGCGCGCATAGACGAGCATGGCGTGGCGAAGCGGCGCATCGGAGGTGACAATTTCGATGACACGGTCCGGCGAACCGGAGGATGAAACCGAACCGAAGATTCGCAGCGTTCTCTCCCCGCCATTGAACAAGGTGCCGAATGCATCCCAAATGGCCGCCGCTTCGCTGATATTGTTCAGATCGATGACCTGATCGATCTTGCCGGGAACCTCCGACATGGCGAGCAGGCGCGATGCCCCGGCCTCACGCATGGCGATGGCCTTGGTGCCGGTGGCCAGAAGCACCTTGTCCTGGATTTCGCGCGGCACATCCATGTTGCCGCTGGCCGCCAGCACTTCGCTGACGGCGCCGACCGTATCGAGCCGGGAACTCATCCAGCGCACGCGCATATTGGCCACGGACGGGACGAAGATTAGAACTTCGGTGATCAGCACTGCCAGCGCGGTCAGCAGCAGGAGCTTGCTTGAAAGCCGGTTGCGCCAGGGCAGTCGTGTAAACTGGGTTGGAGAGAGCCGCTCGACGGTCGCAGTCCGAGAGGCCGCTTCGGGGGAAAGCGCGCCCGTTTCCGTGGTCTTTTCAACAACCGCCATAGCCTGCTTCCAATTCAAGGCGAACCGGCCCAATTGCCGCGGTGCCTAAACCGGTCTGCCGTCGAAACGCAATTCATAAAGGTAGCCTCCTATATATGGAGCCGGCCGATAAATCCAACAGCCTTTGTTCAATCGGTTAAAAACGCGCCCGGTTCCTCGCTCTTCATGCGCAGCATTACCGAAATTTAACTCGACGGTGCGAGGCCTCTATGCAAAATCGTAGCCGGAAAAATCCGTATTTCTTCTGGTCCTGCCCGGGGAATGCGTGATTTGCGCAATGTGAAGGCAATCATCATTCTGATACTATTTGCTGGCATTTTCCGCGCCCGACATAATGGTTTCGAATACGAGGTCCGTCTGGGCGACGGTACACCTCGCCGGAGAGCTGAATGAAATCCTGGAAGCAGATTGCCTTGTGCCTGCTCATCGCCGCGGCCGCCATCGGCGGCTGGTATGCATATAAGAACAAGTCCGATGTGGTGAAGGCCGCCGCAACGGGCGAAGCGCCAAGAAACGGGGGCGGGCGGTCTGCGCCGCTGGTCGTCGTGGAAGCGGCGGGCGAAGAGACCATCAACAACCGGTTGACGGCTATCGGCTCGGCACGGGCTCTCAGCACCGTTTCGATAACCCCATATTCCAGCGGCTACATGACGAAGCTTTACGTCAAGGCTGGCGACATGGTGAAGGAAGGCGATCCGGTCGCAGAACTTGATGCCGAGACGGAGAAGATCGCCGTCGCCAAGGCGGAAACCGCATTGAAGGATGCGCAGACGACCCGCCAGCGCATCGCAAAATTGCGGGCGACGAACACGGCAACGGAAGTTCAGGTGGTCGAAACGGAACTGGCGGTCGCCAATGCGCAGCTTGCCTTGCAGGACGCGCAGCTCGCCCTGAGCCGCCGCACGGTCCGTGCGCCGATTTCCGGCATCGTCGGCATCCTGCCCGTCAATGTGGGCAATTACATCACCGCACAGACGTCCATCGGCCGCATCGATGACCGGTCGAAAGTGCTGATCGATATCTGGGTGCCGGAACGGTTCGCACCGCAGATCAAGGTCGGCCAGCCCTTGACGGCGGAATCGACCGCTTTTCCCGGCGAGACCTATAGCGGCGAAATCAACGCCGTGGACAACATGCTGGACGAAGCCAGCCGCACGCTGCACGTCCGGGCAGAAGTCCCCAACACGCAGGACCGCCTGCGCGCCGGCATGTCGTTTTCCGTCACCGTTCTTTTCCCGGGCGACCGCTATCCCTCGGTCGATCCGCTGGCCATCCAGTGGGGCGCCGACGGTTCCTATGTCTGGCGCGTCGAGGACGGCGTAGCCCGCAAGATCGACGCGCGTATCGTTCAGCGCAATTCAACCAATATCCTCATCGACGGTCCGGTGAAGCAGGGCGACCTGATCGTCACGCAGGGCGTCCAGACCGTGCGGGACGACGCGCCCGTACGCGTGAAGGACGAGCAGGGTACGGCACTGGCGGACCCGGCCTCGGCAAAGCGGACCGCAGGATGAGGATGACAAGGTGACCGGTCACAATTCCTCATCCGACAAAGGCGGATCGACGGCGCTGTTCATCCGCCGTCCCGTCTTTGCATTCGTTATCAATGTTCTGATCGTTGTTGCGGGTCTGGCCGCTTTCACGGGCGTCGATATCCGCGAACTGCCGGACGTCGACCGGCCCGTCGTGACGATCAGCACGGATTTCAAGGGCGCGTCCGCTGAAACCATCGACCGCCAGTTGACGCAGGTTCTTGAAAACGCGGTGGCGCGCGTCTCCGGCGTGAAATCCATTTCCTCCACATCGTCTTTTGAGCGAAGCCGCGTCACGGTGGAGTTCAATGACGGCGTGGACCTCAATGTCGCCGCCGCCGACATGCGGGATGCGATCTCCCGCGTTGCCAATGACGTGCCGGAAGAGGCGGACCCGTCCCGCATCATCAAGGCGGACTCCAATGCCGATGCGGTGATGCGTCTGGCGGTTACGTCCGACACCATGTCCGTCGATGACATGACGGTGCTGGTCGAAGACCAGATTCAGGATATCCTGTCCGCCGTTCCGGGCGTTGCCGACGTTCAGATCAACGGTGACCGCGACAAGATCTTCCGCATCGATATCAATCAGGCGCGCCTTGCAAGCTACGGCCTGACCATTGCCGATATAACCAAGGCGCTTTCCTCCATGGGGCTGGACGCCCCTGCCGGTTCGCTCCGCAGCGCCGATCAGTCCATTGTGGTTCGCGCCACGGCCAATCTGGAAAAGCCGGAAGATTTCGAAAACGTCTATATCAGCGGACGCACGCAGATTCGCGATGTCGCGACCGTCACGCTGGGGCCCGATATCGAAAGCTCCGCCGTTCGCTCCAACGGCAAGACGGCAATCGGTCTCGGCATCGTCCGTCAGGCGCAGTCGAACACGCTCGACATTTCGGAAGGCATTCGCGCAGCGGTCGCCAATCTGCAGAAGACCTTGCCTGCGGGCGTCAATATTGCCGTCACCAGTGACGATGCGAACTTCATCAATGGCGCTATCCACGAGGTGGAAATCGCGCTGATCGCGTCGGTGATCATCGTCGTGGCAATTATCTTCATGTTCCTGTGGGATATACGCGCGACGCTCATTCCGGCCTTGTCCATGCCCGTCGCCCTTATCGGCACGATTGCGGCCATCTATCTGGCAGGGTTTTCCGTCAATATCCTGACCCTGCTGGCGCTGGTGCTGGCGACAGGTCTCGTGGTCGATGACGCCATCGTGGTGCTGGAAAATGTGGTCCGGCGGCGCAATCAGGGCATGGGGCCGCGCGCCGCTGCCGTGCTCGGCACGCAGGAAGTCTTCTTTGCCGTCATCGCCACCACGCTCACGCTGGCGGCGGTCTTCGTGCCGATTTCATTCCTGCCGGGGCAGGCGGGCGGTCTGTTCCGCGAATTCGGCTTCGTTCTGGCGATTGCGGTGCTGCTGTCTTCCGTGGTGGCGCTGACGCTTTGCCCGATGCTCGCCTCCCGCTTTCTCAAGGAAGGCAATGGCGAGGACGGCGGCCACGGCCCGCTTTTCCTGCGCCGGATCGGTGGTGGACTTGCTGCGTTTTACAAGAAGACGCTGCATCTCTGCCTGTCGGCGCCGTTCGTGGTTGTGCTCGTCGCCCTGCTTTTCGCCGGTGCATCCTATGTCGGCTATGGCCTGATCCGTCAGGAACTGACACCGTCGGAGGATCGTGCCGTCGCGTTGCTGCGCATCAACGGGCCGCAAGGCATCAGCGTGGAGTTCCTTCAGTCACAGCTCGACCGGATCGAGGAAGCGATCCAGCCGCTGCGCGACAGTGGCGAAATCACCACCACCTATGCCATTGCGGGTTCCGGCGGATCGGCCAACAACGGCTTCGTCGTCCTGACGCTGGCGCCTTGGAAGGAACGCGCGCGCAGCCAGCAGGAGATCATGGCTGACATTACCCAGCGCATCAAAGGCATAACGGCGGTGCGCATATTCACCACCCAGCCCAACAGCCTTGGTATTCGCGGCGCGGGCAACGGCTTGCAGTTCGCCATTGTGGGCAGCGACTATGCCAAGCTGCAGCCTGCGGCGCAGGCGGTTGTCGCCGCGCTGGAAAAGGACCCGCGCTTCGTGCAGCCGCGCCTTTCCGTGGAGCCGACCCAGCCGCAATTGTCCGTCGAGATCAATCGCGAGCGGGCCTCGGATCTGGGTATCGACATCACCGGGCTCGCCAATGCCGTGCAATCCGTGCTGGACGGCCGCAAGATAGGATCGGTCTATGTCGGGGATCGCAGTTTCGATGTGAAACTCGTCGCCACCACCAATCCGATCAACGATCCAACCGATCTTGAAAACATTTTCATGAAGACGACGGACGGCCGTTATGTGCCTATGTCGTCCATCGCTTCGGTTGTCGAGAAGGCGGTTCCGCCGCAGCTTGATCGCGAGACGCGCCAGCGTTCGGTCTCGATCACGACAAACCTGCGCGACGATTTTGCCCTGGGCGACGCCTACAAGGCCGCGCAGGAGATCGCAGCGCCTCTGTTGCCGCCGGGCAGTCACATCATTCCGCTGGCCGAAGCTTCCACACTCAGCGAAACGTCGAGCGGTCTCGCCATGGTGTTCGGCTTTGCCATCATCATCATTCTTCTGGTGCTGGCGGCACAGTTTGAAAGCTTTGTCAGCGCCCTGATTGTGATGGCCACCGTTCCGCTGGGGCTGGGCTGCGCCGTTTTCGCCATGCTGCTTACCGGCACCAGCCTGAACGTCTATAGCCAGATCGGGCTTGTGCTTCTGGTCGGCATCATGGCCAAGAACGGTATCCTGATCGTCGAGTTTGCGGATCAGTTGCGTGACAAGGGCTTGAGCGTTCGCGAGGCAATCGAGGAAGCATCCAATATTCGTCTCCGCCCTGTCTGCATGACCATGATCTGCGCAGTTCTGGGCGGCGTGCCCCTGATTTTGGCGAGCGGTGCCGGTGCGGAAGCCCGCGTGGCACTGGGCTGGGTCATTGTCGGCGGCCTTGGTCTTGCAACCATCGCGACGCTCTACGTGACGCCGGTCGCCTATCTGCTGCTTGGACGCTTCACGCAGCCCAAGGCAGAGGAAGAAGCGCGGCTTGAACGGGAACTCAACCAGGCGCTTAAGGGAAAGCCGCAAAGAGGCGGGGCGGCTGAACCGGCGGAATAGGCTTGAGCACGTCCCCAAAGGTGGAAACCCGCGGGATCAGGTTGCGAAAACGCAAATCAAAAACAGAAAACCGGCCTTTGGGGCCGGTTTTCTTTTCTCATTTCAGAGCATGATCCAATCAGAATGAAAGGCGCTCCGAACGCGATCACTTCTTCATGGCGTCGGTGATCTTCGCGGTCCACGCGCCTTCCGGCTTCTTGGTGATCACCGGATCGGAACCGCCGCCGAGCAGGGTTTCCACGGTGCGGTCGGCAGCCGCCACGTCGAGGGTGCCATCGGAACCATCGACCAGCTTGCCGATTTCCTTGACCATACGCTCCTGCACTTTCTTGGTCTGCGCGCCGGAGGCATCATTGTCGAGCACGATATCGGCGGCTTCCCCCGGGTTTTCGGAGGCATATTTCCAGCCCTTCATCGAGGCGCGGACAAAGCGGGCCAGCTTGTCGACCATCGCCGGATCGTCGAGGCTCTTTTCCAGCACGTAAAGCCCGTCTTCCAGTGTCGCGACGCCCTGTTCTTCATAAGGGAAGACGACAAGCTGGTCGGCTGGAATGCCCGCATCGATCACCTGCCAGTATTCATTATAGGTCATGGTGGAAATGCAGTCGGCCTGCTTCTGGATCAGCGGGTCGACATTGAAGCCCTGCTTCAGCACCGTCACGCCGTCCTTGCCGCCCTCGGTCGGGATTTTCAGATGGCTCATCCACGACAGGAATGGATATTCATTCCCGCCAAACCAGACGCCAAGGGTGCGGCCCCGAAAATCTTCCGGCTTGGTGATGTTGGTGTCCTTGCGGCAGGTCAGCATCATGCCGGACTTCTTGAAAGGCTGCGCGATGTTGACGAGCGGGACGCCTTTTTCGCGCGTCGCAAGCGCCGAGGGCATCCAGTCGACCACGACATCTGCGCCGCCGCCGGCAATCACCTGCGGCGGAGCGACGTCCGGCCCGCCCGGCTTGATATCGACGTCGAGATTTTCTTCCTCGTAGAAGCCCTTGTCCTTGGCTACATAGTAGCCGGCGAACTGCCCCTGCGTCACCCATTTGAGCTGCAAGGTCAGCTTGTCGGCAGCCATTGCCGAACTGCTCATAAGAGCGAGCGCCAGCCCCGCAGTCCCAAGGCATAAAGAA
>Ga0180216_1004688_pt1 | contig 10277 bp, 8 predicted proteins | sample eDN3rd37CBELigMG_FD_128879 | JGI IMG/M metagenome (GOLD analysis project Ga0180216, IMG submission 128879) | Enriched Miracle-Growth compost microbial communities from Emeryville, California, USA - eDNA 3rd pass 37_C BE-Lig MG (version 2)... ...
ATGGAAGCGCTCGGCGCCTTCCTCGACGCGCCCGATCTGCCCGATCCCGATCTCATCATCCGCACCAGCGGCGAGCAGCGCTTGTCCAACTTCCTGCTTTGGCAGTCGGCCTATAGCGAACTCGTGTTCGTGCCGACCAACTGGCCCGATTTCGATCGCGCCACGCTCGAGGCGGCGATCGACGAATACCGGCAGCGTGAGCGGCGCTTCGGCGGCCTCGTCGCCAAGACCGGTTCGTGAGCCGGTGACCGACCCCGTGTCCGACACGGCCCCACCCGTCGCAACAAGCAACCTTGTGCTGCGCATTGCGTCGGCCGTGGTGCTGGCGCCGGTGGCCATCGCGGCCGCCTATTTCGGCGGCTGGCTCTTTGCGCTGTTCTGGGGACTGGCGGCTGTCGCGATCATCTGGGAATGGACGACGCTCGTTACGGGCGCGGGCCACCGGGTGATGTTCATCAGCGCCGCCGCGGCGCTCGCCATCGCGACCTTCGTTGCCTGGCTGCATCGGCCGATCGCCGCGCTGCTGCTCGTCGGCCTGGGCGCATTCGCTGCCGCGATCTTCGCGCCGCGTCTGCGCCGCGGCTGGGTGATCGCCGGCGTCGGCTATGCCGGCATGATGCTGCTCGCGCCGGTGCTGCTGCGTGACGACGAGCACTACGGCCTGTTCGCGATCGTGCTGCTGTTCGCGGTCGTGTGGAGCACGGACATCTTCGCTTACTTCGCCGGACGCACGCTCGGCGGACCGAAATTGTGCCCGGCGATCAGCCCGAAGAAGACATGGTCGGGTTCGGTTGCCGGTACATTCGGCGCGGTGCTCGTCGGTATCGGCGTCGGGCGCTATTTCGGTTCGTCGGATTGGATCGCGATCGGTCTTCTCGCGTTGGTGCTTTCCATGGTGTCGCAGGTCGGCGACCTCATGGAATCATCCGTGAAGCGTCATTTCGGCGCCAAGGATGCGAGCCACCTGATACCGGGCCATGGCGGCGTGATGGACCGGCTCGACAGCTTCTGGGCAGCGGCGGTCGTCGCCTGCCTCATCGGTCTCGCGCGCGGCGGCTTCGACCACGCCGCGCAAGGTCTCTTGGATTGGTCGCGATGAGCAAGGTTATGAGCGCGCTTGGACGGATGCCCGCGCGGCCGCTGCCCGCGGAGGCCGAGCGCAGCATCACTATTCTCGGTGCGACCGGCTCGATCGGCACCAGCACGCTCGATCTCATCAAGCGCGAGCCGGGCCGCTATCGCGTGGAAGCGATTACCGCCGGCCGCAATGCCGCCGCGCTGGCCGCGATCGCGCGCGAGGTCGGCGCGCGTCTGGCCGTTGTCGCCGATCCCGACGCTTACGGCGAACTCAAGGACGCCCTGGCCGGCTCCGGGATTGAAGCCGCCGCCGGCGCCGATGCCGTTGTCGAAGCCGCCGAGCGGCCGGCCGACTGGGTGATGGGAGCGATCGCCGGCGCCGTCGGTTTGCGGCCGACTTTGGCGGCGATCGAACGCGGCGCCACCGTCGCGCTCGCCAACAAGGAATGCATGGTCTGCGCCGGCGCGTTGTTCATGCGCCGCGCCGCCGCCTCCGGCGCCAGCGTGCTGCCGGTCGATTCCGAGCACAACGCGATCTTCCAGGCGCTCACCGCGGGGCCCCGCGAAGGCGTGCGCCGCGTGATCCTCACCGCCTCGGGCGGGCCGTTCCGCACCTGGACGCTCGATGCCATCCGCGCCGCGACGCCGGAGCAGGCGCTGCGCCATCCCAACTGGTCGATGGGGCCGAAGGTCACCATCGATTCCGCGAGCCTGATGAACAAGGGCCTCGAACTGATCGAGGCGCATCACCTGTTCACGCTGCCGCCGAAAGAGATCGACGTGCTGGTGCATCCGCAGTCGGTAATCCACGGCATGGTCGAATACACCGACGGCTCCGTGGTGGCGCAGCTCGGCGCGCCCGACATGCGCATTCCGATCGCGCACTGCCTGGCCTGGCCGCACCGTCTCGAGGGGCCGGCGCCGCGGCTCGATCTCGCCCGCGTGCGGGAACTGACCTTCGAGGAGCCGGACCTCGTCCGCTTCCCGGCGCTCGGGCTGGCGCGCTGGGCCATGGAGCGGGGCGGGGCGGCGCCAACCGTGCTCAATGCCGCCGACGAGGTGGCGGTGGCGGAGTTCATCGCCGGCCGGATCTCGTTCCCGGACATCCCGGCCCTGGTCGAGGCGACCCTGGGCGCGGCTGAAAAGCGGGGATTGCTGGCCGAACCGACGACAATCGAAATGGCGTTGGCCATTGACCATGATGCAAGGTCGCTGGCGCGGGACCTCTTGCCCGAATTTGCCGTAAAGGCATCGTAGTAAAGTTTACTTACTGTGGGGGGCGGGACCGCGCCCCGGGACGAGGTTGGACGACTAAATGGACATCATGGCAAGCCTTTCGGCGTTTGGCGGCGGCCTTATCGGCTATCTGGTGCCGTTCCTGTTCGTCTTGACGATTGTCGTGTTTTTTCATGAGCTTGGCCACTTCCTGGTCGCCCGCTGGCGGGGCGTGAAGGTCATCGCCTTCTCGATCGGTTTCGGCCCCGAAATCGCGGGCTTCAACGACCGCCACGGCACCCGCTGGAAGCTCTCGGCCATCCCGCTCGGCGGCTATGTGAAGTTCCTCGGCGACGACAACGCCGCGAGCGTGCCCGATCACGACGCCGCGGCGACCATGTCGGAAGACGAGAGGAAGGTCTCGTTCATCCATAAGCCGGTCGGGTCGCGCGCCGCCGTGGTGGCGGCCGGGCCGATCGCCAATTTCATCCTCGCGATCCTGATCTTCGCCGGCATCTTCATGACCGCCGGCAAGCAGATCACCAGCGCCCGGGTCGACCAGATCCAGCCGAACAGCGCCGCCGCGGCCGCGGGCTTCCAGCCCGGCGACCTCGTGGTCGCCATCGGCAAGGACAAGATCGACAGCTTCTCCGACATGCAGCGCATCGTCAGCATCAGCGCCGGCGAGCCGCTCGAGGTCCAGGTCGATCGCGGCGGTACGCGGCTGACGCTGAAGGCGACGCCGGAGCTGCGCGAGATCAAGGACAATTTCGGCAACGTGCACCGGGTCGGCGTCCTCGGCATCAGCCGGTCGATGGCCCCGGGCGACGTCAAGACGCAGAAGTACGGGCCGGTCGAGGCCGTGGTCGCGGGCGCGCAGGAGACCTGGTTCGTGGTCGAGCGGACCTTGTCCTATATCGGCGGCATTTTCGCCGGCCGGGAAGCGGCCGATCAGCTCGGCGGTCCGATCCGTATCGCCCAGGTTTCAGGGCAAGTGGCGACCGCGGGATTCGTGGCGCTGCTGAACCTGACCGCCGTGCTTTCGGTGTCGATCGGGCTCCTTAACCTGTTCCCGATTCCCCTTTTGGACGGGGGCCACCTTTTGTTCTACGCGATCGAGGCCGTCCGTGGCCGGCCGCTGTCCGAGCGGGCCCAGGAAGTCGGGTTCCGAATTGGGCTGGCAATCGTCGTGATGTTGATGATTTTCGCAACCTTTAATGACATCCTCCATCTCGCCACCTCTTGATCGTTGCCCTTAGGCAACTTTCTGAGGGGAAAGGGAAAGTCGACCTGGCAGTTTCATTTGCCATGGGGGTAAAACGCTGTACAAAGCATGGAATACCAGCCCGAGGTCTTCGATTCCGTGAGCTTGGGGGCGGTCGCAAGGATCATAAGGGCGCGTTACGCATGAGACTTTGTGTGCGGTTGGTTCGGGGACTGACCCTCAGCTGTTTGGTCCTCTGCGGTATCCTTGTAGGTGCCGGGGCCATTAGCGTCGTTTCGTCGGCTGTCGCTGTCGCGCAGACCGCGAGCTCGATTGCCGTTCAGGGCAATCGTCGCGTCGAGGCCGATACCGTTCGTTCGTATTTCCGTCCCGGTCCGGGAGGTCGTCTTGGCGCCGTCGAAATCGACGAAGGCCTGAAGGCGCTTTACGCGACCGGCCTGTTCGCCGACGTGCGCGTCAGCCAGGCCGGCGGCCGTGTGGTCGTCACCGTGATCGAGAATCCGGTGATCAACCGCGTCGCCTTCGAGGGTAACAAGAAGGCCAAGGACGACCAGCTCCGCGTCGAGGTGCAGTCGAAGGCGCGCGGCACGCTGTCGAAGCCGACCGTGCAGGCCGACGTCCAGCGCATCATCGAGATCTATCACCGCAGCGGCCGCTTCGACGTGCAGGTCACGCCGAAGATCATCGAGCTGCCGAACAACCGCGTCGACCTCGTCTTCGAAATCAACGAAGGCGACAAGACCGGCGTCAAGCAGATCAACTTCGTCGGCAACAAGGCGTTCTCGCGCAGCCGCCTCAAGGACGTCATCAAGACGACCGAGAGCAACTGGCTGAGCTTCCTGCAGACGACCGACATCTACGACCCGGATCGCGTCGAAGCCGACCGCGATCTGCTGCGCCGCTTCTATCTGAAGCACGGCTATGCCGACGTTCGCATCGTCTCGGCTGTCGGCGAATACGACCCGGCCAAGAAGGGCTTCATCGTCACCTTCACCGTGGACGAAGGTCCGCAGTACAAGGTCGGCACCATCGACGTCGTCTCCAACGTGCAGGCGATCGACCCGGCGCAGCTGCGCAGCCGCCTGAAGCTCTCGTCCGGCAACGTCTACAACGCCGATCTCGTCGAGAAGAGCGTCGAGGCGATGACGATCGAGGCCGCCAAGCGTGGCTTCGCCTTCGCCAACGTGCGGCCGCGCGGCGACCGCAACGTCGAGAACCGCACGATCAACCTCGCTTTCGTGATCGAGGAGGGTGCGCGCGCCTACATCGAGCGCATCAACATCCGCGGCAACACGCGTACGCGTGACTATGTCATCCGCCGCGAATTCGATCTCGGCGAGGGCGACGCCTATAACCGCGCGCTCGTCGATCGCGCCGAGCGCCGCCTCAAGAACCTGAACTTCTTCAAGACCGTCCGCATCACCAACGAGCCGGGCTCGGCGCCCGACCGCGTCGTGGTCAATGTCGACGTCGAAGAAATGCCCACCGGCGAGTTCTCGGTGTCGGGCGGCTATTCGACCGCCGACGGCTTCATCGGTGAAGTCAGCGTTGCCGACCGCAACCTGATGGGCCGCGGCCAGCTGGCCAAGGCGTCGGTGACCTACGGCGAGCGTACGCGCGGCTTCGACCTGTCCTTCGTCGAGCCTTATCTGCTCGGCTATCGCATGGCCGGCGGCATCGACCTCTATGCGCGTCAGAACCTCGCCTCGAGCTACGTCTCCTACGACAGCCAGACGATCGGTACGAACCTGCGTCTCGGCTTCGCTCTGACGGAAGAGATCGCCTTCCAGCCGCGCTACTCGATCTATCAGCAGAAGATCACGCTGCCGGATCAGTACAACTGCTTCCCGGCTGGTCCGAGCTGTACGCCGGCTTCGCTGCCGGTGCGTATGGAGCTCGCGCAGGGCCCGGTCACGACCTCGCTCGTCGGCTACACGCTGTCCTACAACACGCTCGACAACGTGCGCTCGCCCACCAGCGGCCTCTACGCCGAGCTGAAGCAGGACTTCGCCGGCGTCGGCGGCGACGTGAACTTCATCCGCTCGCAGGTCGAAGCCCGCAACTACTACGAAGTCTTCCCGGACGTCGTCGGCGTGCTCAAGCTGCAGGGCGGTCACGTTGCCGGCTGGGGCGGCAAAGACCTGCGCATGCTCGACAACTTCAAGATGGGTCCGAACCTCGTTCGCGGCTTCGCGCCGGCCGGTATCGGTCCGCGTGACCTCAATCCGAGCACCACGCAGGACGCCCTCGGCGGTTCGCTCTACTGGGGTGCCAGCGTCGAAGCGCAGACGCCGCTGTACTTCCTGCCGCGTGAAATCGGCATCAAGCTCGCGGCCTTCGTCGACGCCGGTTCGCTGTGGGATTACACGGGCCCGACCTCCTGGACGCATAACGGCATCACCGAGACCGTCCAGGTCGCCGACTCCAACGCGGTGCGTTCGTCGGCCGGTGTCGGCTTCCTGTGGGACTCGCCGCTCGGTCCGCTGCGCTTCGACCTTGCTTATCCTCTGAGCAAGGAAAGCTACGACCGCACGCAGATCTTCCGCTTCAGCGGCGGCGGCAGGTTCTGATGAAGGCGGCCGCGCTGGGCGGTGCGGCACTGGCAGGATGAGCGAGCCGGTCTTCCTAAGACATGCCCGCGGTCTCAGTATCGATGAGATCGCTGGCCTTGCCGGCGCGACGGCACCCGCCGCCGCGCCGCATGCGCGTCCGATCTCGGGCATCGCGCCGCTCGACCGCGCGTCGCCGACCGATCTGACGTTCTTCGACAACCGCAACTTCATCGACTCGGCGCGGGCGACCCACGCCGGCGCGTGCCTGACCTCGGCCGCGCTGGCGAAGGAACTGCCGGCGGGCGTTGCCGCGCTGGTCGTGCGCGAGCCCTACCGCGCCTTCGTGACGGTGGCGCGCGCGATGTTTCCACATGCGCTGCGCCCGTCCTCGCTCGCCCCCGCGGGCAGCGTCGCGGGCGCGCATATCGACAAGACCGCGCGCCTGGAAGACGGCGTTACCATCGAGCCCGGCGCCGTGGTCGGCCCGGAGGTCGAGATCGGCAGCGGCACCTTGATCGCGGCCAATGCCGTGCTCGGCGCGGGCGTGCGCGTCGGACGCGACTGCGCCATCGGCGCCGGCACCACGCTGAGCCACGCGCTGATCGGCGACCGCGTCATCGTGCATCCCGGCTGCAATATCGGCCAGGACGGCTTCGGCTACACGATGGGCGCCAAGCACCTGAAGGTGCCGCAGGTCGGCCGCGTCATCATCCAGGACGACGTCGAGATCGGCGCCGGCACCACGATTGACCGGGGCGCCATCCGCGACACCGTGATCGGGGAGGGCACCAAGATCGACAACCTGGTGCAGGTGGGCCACAATGTGAACATCGGCCGTCATTGCATCCTGGTGGCGCAGACCGGCATCGCCGGTTCCTCGACACTGGAGGACTACGTGGTCCTGGGTGCGCGTGTCGGACTGAACAACAACGTCACGATCGGCGAAGGCGCGCAGATTGCGGCGGTCAGCGTGGTTCACGGCGACGTGCCGGCCGGCGCGCGCTGGGGCGGCACGCCGGCAAAGCCCGTGAAGATCTGGTTCCGTGAAATGACGCTGCTAGAGCAGATGGCCCGGCGCAAGAATCCCGCCGAAAAAGCCTCGGACGAATAAAGCGAGCTCGAGATGGACGAAAAGGTCACGCGGCTGGAAGCAGCCGATATCGCGACGGTGCTCAAGTATCTGCCGCACCGTTATCCCTTCCTGATGATCGATCGCGTCATCGACATTCGCGGCGACGAATTCGGTATCGGCATCAAGAATGTCACCATCAACGAGCCGCAGTTCATGGGGCATTTTCCGGAGAACCCGGTGTTCCCCGGCGTGCTGATGATCGAAGGCATGGCGCAGACGGCCGGCGTGATGTGCATCGCGACCACCATGTCGTCGACGCCGAAGAACGTGTTCTTCATGACCATCGACAAGGCCAAATTTCGCAAGCCCGTGCTGCCCGGCGACACCATCGAGTATCGCATGACCCGCATCGCGCACCGCCGCACCATGTGGTGGTATCGCGGCGAGGCCATGGTGCGCGGCACGATGGTCGCCGAAGCCGAAGTCGGCGCGATGATCTCCGACGCATGAGCACGTCCGTGATCGATCCCTCGGCGCGCGTCGAGGCCGGGGCCGTCATCGGCGAAGGCGTCACCATCGGCCCGTTCTGCACCATCGGCGCGAACGTGAAGATCGGCGACGGCTGCCGTCTCGTCAGTCACGTCAACGTCACCGGCCATACGTCGATCGGCGCGCGTACGGTGATCTATCCGTTCGCCTCGCTCGGCACGCCGCCGCAGTCGCTCGGCTACAAAGGCGAGCCGACGCGTCTCGAAGTCGGCGAAGGCTGCGACATCCGCGAACACGTGACGATGAACACCGGCACGGCGGCCGATCGCGGCGTCACCACCGTCGGCAACAACTGCTTCTTCATGGTCGGCAGCCACGTCGCGCACGATTGCGTCGTCGGCAACAAGGTGATCTTCGCCAACAACGTGCTGCTCGGCGGCCATTCGCAGATCGGCGACAATGTCGTGTTCGGCGGCGGCGTCGCGGTGCGTCAGTTCGTGCGCATCGGCGAGGGCGCCATGATCGTCGGCCTGTCCGGCGTGCGCGCCGACGTCATTCCCTTCGGCATGGCGCACGGGCCGCTGGCCAATCTCGTGGGCCTCAATGTCGTCGGCATGCGCCGCCGCGGCCTGGGCAAGAGCGATGTGCATCGCGTGCGCGAGGCCTATCAGGCGCTGTTCTTCGGCGAGGGCGAATTCCGCGCGCGGCTCGACAAGGTCGAGGCCGACTATGCGAAGGACGAACTCGTCACGCGCATCATCGGCTTCATCCGCGCGGGCAAGCGTCCGCTGACCATGGCGGTCCACCGCAACGAGGGCGGCGAGGACACATGAGCCTCGATGCCGCCGCGCCCGGCGAAGGCCCGCTCGCCATGATTTGCGGCGGGGGCAGCCTGCCGCTGGCGGTGGCCGACGCGGTCGCGGCGCGCGGGCGGCGTGTGGTGCTGTTTCCGTTGCGCGGGGCGGCCGAAGGCACGCCGGTCGAGCGCCACCGCCATCATTGGATCTATATCGGCCAGATCGGCAAATTCCTGAAGCTTGCGCGGGCCGAGGGCTGCCGCGACGTCGTGTTCATCGGCGCGTTGGTGCGGCCGTCGATCTGGCAGGTGCATCCCGATCTGGTCGGCCTGAGCTTCCTGCCCAAGGTGTTGAAGGCGTTTCGCGGCGGCGACAATCACCTGCTGTCGGGCATGGGCAAGCTGCTGGAGGACGAAGGTCTCCGGCTGCTCGGCGCGCATGAAGTCGCGCCGCAGATATTGGTGCCGGACGGCGTGCTCGGCCGTGTGCAGATGACCGAGCGCGACCGCGCCGACATTGCGTTGGGTCTCGATTACCTGCACGCCGCCGGCCCGTTCGATATCGGCCAGGCCGTGATCGTCGCCGACCGGCACATCCTCGCCGTCGAGGCGGCGGAAGGCACCGACGGCATGCTCGCGCGGATGGCCGAGATGCGCAGCAATGGCCGCGTGCGCGCAGCGCGTGGCATCGGCGTGCTGGTGAAGGCGCCCAAGCCGCACCAGGATCGCCGTTTCGATCTGCCGTCGGTCGGGCCGCAGACCGTCGAAGGCGCGGCCAAAGCGGGGCTTGCCGGCATCGCGGTCGTCGCCGGCGAGACGGTCATCGCCGAGCCCGCTGCGATGGTGGCCGCAGCCGACAAGGCCGGGCTCTTCGTCGCCGGCGTGCGCGGGCCGGCGCCATGAGCGGGGCGGCGCAGGTCCCGCACATCTACATCGTCGCGGGCGAGGAGTCGGGCGACCGGCTCGGCGCGGCGCTTATCGGCGCGCTGAAGCGCGCGACCGGCGGCCAAGTGGCATTCTCAGGCATCGGCGGCGCGCAGATGGCCGCGGAGGGCGTGCCGAGCCTGTTTCCGCTCGGCGAGCTCGCCATCATCGGCTTTGCCGCCATCGTCGGCAGCCTGCCGAAGATACTCGCGCGCATCCGCGAGGCGGCCGATGCGGTGATCGCCGCCAAGCCCGACCTCGTGGTGATCATCGACAGCCCGGAGTTCACGCACCGCGTCGCCAGGCGCGTGCGCGCCAAGGCGCCGCATATCCCCATCGTCGACTATGTCTGCCCCTCCGTCTGGGCCTGGCGGCCGGGCCGGGCACGCGCCATGCGCGCTTACGTCGACGAGGTGCTGGCGCTGCTGCCCTTCGAGCCCCAGACGATGCAGAAGCTCGGCGGACCCAGGACGGTGTTCGTCGGTCATCCGCTCAGCGAGCGCGCCGTCCGGCTGCGCCCGAACGCGGAGGAGGCCGCCCGCCGCTCGAGCGAGCCCCCTGTGGTCCTTGCCTTGCCGGGCAGCCGCTCGGGCGAGGTGAAGCGCATGGCGCCGGTGTTCGGCCAGGCGCTGGGGCTGGTCGCGACCAGCCACGGCCCGCTGGACGTTGTGGTGCCCGCGGTGCCGCGGCTTGCCGAGACGGTGCGGGCGGTGGTCGCCGCCTGGCCGGTGCCGGCCCGGGTGATAACGGACGCCGCCGAGAAGGACGCCGCCTTCCGCACGGCGCGGGCGGCGCTGACCAAGTCCGGCACCTCGACCCTGGAGCTCGCCGTCGCCGGCATTCCGATGGTGGCCGCTTACCAGGTGCCCCTGGTCGAGGAGGCCGTGGCGCGCCTGCTGATCAAGGTCGAGAGCGTAATCCTGGCCA
>Ga0180216_1004689_pt1 | contig 10274 bp, 8 predicted proteins | sample eDN3rd37CBELigMG_FD_128879 | JGI IMG/M metagenome (GOLD analysis project Ga0180216, IMG submission 128879) | Enriched Miracle-Growth compost microbial communities from Emeryville, California, USA - eDNA 3rd pass 37_C BE-Lig MG (version 2)... ...
ACGCCTGGTCGTCGATCACGCACGGAAGGTGAACAATGCCCACGTCGCTCGGCATCTCCGTCGGCGCCTCCGGCGTCGGCTCGGCCCTGCGCGTCGATGCTGCACACGCGCCCACAACGGAATTCCGCAGACTCGCCTCCGAGTCACAGCCGGGGCGCGATCTCGGAGATCTCGTCTTCGACGCCGTCTCTCTCACGACTCCTCGCGGAACCGCCCGCGGAGCCGACGGCCCCGACATCGTCACGGTCGCATACCGCACCGAGGAGCAGGCGAACGAGATCCGCACGGCCGCCGAACGGACGGGCAACATGGTCCGCCTCGTCCCGGAGACCACCGCCGCCCTCGAATACCTCTACACCGTAGGGGTCCGTCGCGAGCCCGGCGCGATCGCACTCGTGGACATCGGGGCCACCGGCACCACCGTCTCCGTCCTCGACTGCGAGACCGGCACCCTGCTGCGGTCCGCACGCACCGAGACGGTCGGCGGCGACGCCCTGACCGCACGCGTGCTCGATCATGTCCGCAACGCGACCGAGCGGATGCGCACCCGCCGGCAGATCGACCCCGGCCTGCTGGCTGCCCGCTGCCAGGGCGCGCAGGAGGCCCTCGCCACGGCGTCCACGACCCGCATCGACATCGCCGAGGCCGGTCCCGACGCGACGGTCACCCTCACCCGCGCGCAACTGGACGAACTGACGACCGATCTCGCCGACGAGGCGGCAGCGTTCACCCGGCGCATCTGCTCGAGCACCGATCCTGTTCCCGAGACCATGGCCCTGATCGGGGGCGCGGCCGCGTCCCCCGTCCTCGCCGCGGCGATCTCCGCGGAATTCGACGGCGAGATCGTCACCGTCCCCGAACCGGGAGCGGCTGCCGCGATCGGTGCGGCTCTGTCGGCCGACTCCCCGTCCTCGGTCGGATACACCGTGGTCGGCGCCCTGTCGCACACCGGCAACCGATCCTCGGGTCGTGTCTCCGGCGCGGTCGCCGGACTGCTGGTGCTCAGTGCGATCATGGCCGGCTTCGCCACCCAGCACTTCACCGAACGCGAGAGCAGCGACGCCCAGGTGTCGCCGCGGTTCACGAGCGGCGACGTCCCCACGCAGGAGGTCGGTCCCGGCGAGTCGGCCGTCCCGTCCCACGACCCGCCGCCCGAACCCGTGACGTCCCGGAGCACCCAGGACGCACCCGCGCCGACGACGGTTCCCTGGCCGTTGCCGACCGTCGAGCACACCGTTCCGTCGACCCAGGATCCGTGGCCCACTGTGCCCGAGTCATCGAGCACCACCGTGACACCCACGCCGATCGATCAGGTGCCGACCCCCGGGTCGACAGCGGAGGAAGAGTCCGACACGGACCGACCGTTCACGTCGCCGGATTCCGAGACCGCACCGAGGCCCGATCCGGACACCACGGCTCCCGACACGACCGCTCCGGACACCACGGCTCCCGACACGACGGCTCCCGACACCACCGAGCCGACCACGCCGCCGGAGACGACGAGCCCTGCGCCCACCGATCCGGAGACGACCGAACCGAGCACCGATGTGAGCCCGACACCCCCGTCGACCACATCGCCGACCGAGACGCCGTCCGCGTCGTCCACCGGCGCATATCCGACCGACGTGTCCTCCACGATCGCGTCCGTCACGGAGGAGGGCACGACCGTGCCGTCCACCGGACAGACCACGACGGGGGAAACGACCACCGGGGAGACCACCACCGGATCCGGGACCTCGGAGATCGCCCCCACCTAGGCAGCGCGCCCTCCTCGGGTGGGGGTCGGTCGGGACGGTCAGGCCACGACCTGCGACACCGAGACCGACAGGCCCGGATCCGTCGCAGCGCCCAGCGAGGACGGCTGCGCCCCCGCGGCGATGAGGTGCGCGCCCAGCGACGCGATCATGACGCCGTTGTCGGTGCACAGCTTCGGTCGCGGCACGCGCAGGGTGATCCCTGCGGCAGCACAACGCTCCTCGGCGAGTTCGCGCAGCCGGCTGTTGGCGGTCGCTCCGCCACCGAGGACGAGCGTGTCGACACCGAGATCCTGGGCGGCGCGCACGGCCTTCATCGTGAGCACGTCCGCCACCGCTTCCTGGAAGCCCGCGGCGACGTCGGCGACCGGCACCGGTTCGCCCGCACGTTCCTTCGCTTCGACGAATCGGGCCACTGCGGTCTTGAGGCCGGAGAACGAGAAGTCGTGACGCGCGTCGCGCGGACCGGTCATGCCGCGAGGGAAGACGACCGCGGTGGGGTCGCCCTGCCGTGCCAGCCGGTCGACCTCGGGACCGCCCGGGTAACCGAGCCCCAGCAGTCGCGCGACCTTGTCGAAGGCCTCACCGGCGGCGTCGTCGACGGTGGTGCCGAGTTCGACGATCGGTTTGCCGAGATGTTCGACGTGCAGAAGATGGGTGTGACCACCGGAGACGAGCAGCGCCACGCAGGGCGGCATCGGTCCGTGTTCGAGGGTGTCGACCGCGACGTGGCCCGCGAGGTGATTGATCGCGAAGAACGGCACGTTCCACGCTGCCGCGTAGGCCTTCGCCGCGGCGACACCGACGAGCAGCGCTCCCGCGAGGCCCGGCCCGATCGTCACGCACACCGCGTCCGGCTTCTCGATCCCGGCCTCGTCGAGGGCGCGCCGCATCGTCGGCCCCATGGCCTCGAGGTGGGCGCGGGATGCGATCTCCGGCACCACACCACCGAAGCGGGCATGTTCGTCCACACTCGACGCCACGGCGTCGGCCATCAGCTCGAGGGTGCCGTCGCCCACCCAGCGGACGATGCCGACACCGGTCTCGTCGCACGAACTCTCGATGCCCATCACGACGGGGCGCTCGGGCAGCTCGAATCGGGGACTGGTGGTGCTCACGCCGGTGACTCCTCTCGCGGATCCGGACGACGCATCGTGTACGCGTCCGCACCGCTCGGCTGGTAATAACGCTTCCTGGTTCCGACGATCTCGAAGCCCTCGCGCCGGTACAGGGCGATCGCCGCATCGTTGTCGGTGCGCACCTCGAGGAAGACCGGCCCTCCCCAGCGGTCGGCGACGGCCAGCAGCTCCCCCAGGAGGGCTCCGCCGATCCCCCGGCGGCGCGCCGCGGGGTCCACGCCGATGGTGTGCACCTCGGATTCGGGGTCGATGGCCGTACCGAGTCGCGCGAGGCCCGCGTAACCGATCAGCCGGCCCTGCGGGTCGCGCGCCGCGAAGTAACGGTTGTGGGGCGAGGCCAGTTCCGAACGGAAGGCGTCGGCACTCCACGGGTCGTCACCGGGGAACAGGATCTGTTCGAGTTCGGCACAGCGGGGTGCGTCCTCCGGACGCAGTGCATCTATGACGACCGGGTTCTCGGCGGCCGGGTTCTCCTCGGGTGTGCTGTTCATGCTCGGCGGTTCGCGGTCTCCACCGCGTCGGGCCGGCGCAGGTACAAGGGCACGAGCGGCTCCGGTTCGGCTCCGGCGCGCAGGTCGTCGGCAGCGACGGTCACCAGGCCCGCCGGGGACGGCGTCTGCACGTCCACCGCCGGGAGGTCGAACAGCGCGACGTGCGACGGCGAACCCGCCACCCGTACCGACGGCTCGGCGGGCACGTCGGCGGGCTTGCGCACCTCGGGTCCTTCGACGCGGCGGCCGCCGGAATAGCGCGCCCAGTAGATCTCGCGACGGCGGGCGTCGGTGACCACGAGCAGGTCGTCGTCCGTACCGTGCTCGCGGTGGACGTCCGCGGCGATCGCGTCGAGGCTGCACACGCCGTGCACGGGGATGCCGAGCGCATCACCGAAGGCCGCGGCGGTGGCCATACCGACGCGGAGACCCGTGAACGGGCCGGGTCCGATACCGACGACGATCGCGTCGAGATCGGTGGGTGCGGCGCCGGCCTCGGCGAGGCATTCGAGGATCTGCGGGGTCAGGACTTCGGCGTGCGCTCGCGGATTGTCGAGCACGCGCGCGGCGACCGTCTCGGGCCGGGCATCGTCCCGACCGCGGTCGAGACGGACGACTCCCGAGGTCACGGCGGGGGTGGCGGTATCGACGGCGAGCACGAGCACGATGTACCAGCCTACCCCGCACGACCTGCCCGGTCGGTGCGCAGTGACGGAAGCCACCGGCACACGGGGTGCCGGTGGGTCAGCCGATCCACTCCCACGAGGCGCGGCGGACGTCGGTGCCCGGGTCCCGCCGGAGCCGGACCCTCAGATGCCGATCGGCGAGCTGTTCGACCAGGCCACCGCCCCATTCGACCACCACGACGGTGTCGGTCAGGTCGGTGTCGAGGTCCAGGGCGTCGAGTTCGTCGAGGGCGCCCGGGCCGTCGCCGAGACGGTAGGCGTCGACGTGGACGAGCCCCACCGGTGCGCGGCCCTCCGGACTACCGGGACGGTGTTCGCGGGCGATGACGAAGGTCGGTGAGGTCACGCGTCCCTCCACGCCGAGGCCGGCGGCGATTCCGCGGGTCAGCGCCGTCTTGCCCGCGCCGAGCGGCCCGTCGAGCACGACGAGGTCGCCGGCCCGCAACTCGGCTGCGAGCCGCCGCCCGAACGCCTCGGTGTCCTCCACGGTCGGCAGTTCGATGCTCTGCTCCCCCACCTGCGGCCCCCTCGATTGCGACTCACCCAATTGCGATCTGCCTTCCGTTCACACCCTGCGTGAAACTCCGCTGGATCAGGCGATCGAGGGCACGATCGACGACCTCGGGGAACTCCAGCTGCACGAGGTGCCCGGCACCACGCACCCGCTTGAGTTCGACGTCGGGCAGTTCCTCCGCCAGCGCCTCGGAACTCGCGTACGGGATGACCATGTCGGCATCACCGGACAGCACCAGCACGGGCACGGTGCCCAGGACCGGAAGGGCCGCGGACTCGTCGTGCAGTTCGAGGGTGCGGAGGAAGTTGACGATGGTGAGCACCGACGTCTCGTCGAGCATCCGGTCGGACAACTTCACCAGGCGCGGACTCACGACCGTGCCGTACGACGCCGCGCGCAGGATCGGGGTCACGACGGCACGGGCCGCGCCACGCGCGAACTGCACGAATCCCGGTGCGGTCCGCGCCGCGTACCGGAACGCGTCGATCACCGGATTCTCGAGATTGCGTCCGATACCGGTCTTGCTCAGACCTGCCGCGGTGGTCGCCAGGAGACCGGCCCCCACGATGCGTTCGCCGAACAGGTCCGGTCGCTGGGAGGCGAGGGCGATCGCGGTCATGCCGCCCATCGAATGGCCCACGACCACCACCGGACCGGTGGGCGCGACCTCGTCGATCACCCGGCCCAGATCGCGGCCGAGCTGCGCGATGGTGCACTTCTCGGCGCCGGAGAAACCGGATTCGCCGTGGCCACGCTGGTCGTAGAAGACGGCGCGCACATCGCGTCCCCACTGTTCGCGCAGGTGCCGGTACTGCATGTGCCAGGACTGCATGCGCAGGCAGTAGCCGTGGACGAACACGACGGTGAGCGGAGCCAGGGCAGAGCCGCTCTCGCGGACCACGAGCGGAACACCGTCCTCCGTGGTCACGGTGCGGCGCGGGAGCCGGAGGATCTCGTCGAAGTCCTCGTTCTGATAGATCTCGTGGGCGGGCGCACCCGCGGTCTTGACCGCGTACAGTCCCGCCGACGATGCGAGCGTCGCGAGGCTCGCACCGAGGAGTCCCATCCTGTTCACGAGGGACATGACGTCACGCTCCCTTCGCTCCGACATAGGTCCGGACGGTCCGTCCACCGATGCCGGTCACGATCTCGTAGTTGATCGTGTCCAGCTTGTCGGCCCAGTCCTGGGCGTTCGGCTCTCCGTGACGCCCGTCTCCGAAGAACAACGCCTCGTCGCCCTCGCTTACTCCTGCCCCGTCGGGACCGAGGTCGACGACGACCTGATCCATGCACACGCGGCCGATCTGCGGGCACCGGCGCCCACCGAGCTGCACCTCGATCCGCCCGCTGAGATTGCGGCGGATCCCGTCCGCATATCCCATGGGCAGCAGCGCCACCGTCGTATCCGCGGGAGCGGTCCAGGTGTGCCCGTAGGACACGCCGTCCCCCGCCTTCACCTTCTTCACCAGCACCACCCTCGTCCGCACGGTCATCACCGGCCGGAAGCCCAGGTCGCCGAGTTCCGGGATCGGTGTCAACCCGTACATCGCAATTCCGGGCCGAACCATGTCGAATCGCAGGTCGGGACGGGTGACGGTGGCCGCGGAGTTCGACAGGTGCACCACCTCGGGAGCCAGATGGTGCCGCCGCAGATCCGCGACGGCCTCACCGAGCCGGTCGCGCTGCTCGGCGTTGCCCGGATGCTCGGGTTCGTCGCCGTGAGCGAGGTGCGAGAAGGCTCCGCGCACGCGCACGACACCTTCGGACTGAGCCCGGCCCAGATCGCGCAGCATGTCGTCCCACTCGTCGACGGCGACACCGTTGCGGTTGAGACCGGTGTCGACCTTGACCGTGACGGTCGCGGTGACCCCGACCTGCCGGGCCGCCTCGACGACAGCAGCGAGGTGCCGCGGCGAGGACAGGCCGAGTTCGACCCCGGCCTCGACGGCGGGCGCGAAATCGGAATCGGCGGTGTGCAGCCACGACAGGATCGGGGCCTCGATACCCGCGGCGCGGAGTTCGAGGGCCTCGCCGAGCGTCGTCACACCCAGTTCGCGGGCACCTGCGGCGAGCGCGGCCCGCGCGACCGGCACGGCCCCGTGGTTGTAGGCGTCGGCCTTGACGACGGCCATCACGGCAGCCGGACCCGCGTACTCCCGGAGCGCTCGTACGTTCTCCGCCACGGCATCGAGATCGATGACGGCTTCGGCTTGGGGAAGAACGGTACGTGCAGGTCGCGGGGTGCGTTGGGTCGTGGTCACGTCTGTCGATCCTGCCACTGCGCCGTCGGACGCCGACGGCGTGTCCCCGTGTGCCACGTCACGATTCGGCAATGTGGGTGCGCAGCAGTCGAATCGAGTCGCCGAGTCGCGCGAGGATCGCGCTCGCCGAGATCGGCGCCGCTCCGGGAGAGTCGGGGTCCTGCGCAGCGAGGTTCGCGGCGAGCGCATGGGCCCGTGCACCGGCGGCTGCGGCCAGGTCGACAGGCATACCCGACGAGAGCAGCGACCCGATGATGCCGGACAGCACGTCCCCCGCGCCCGCGGTCGACGCCCACGACCCGCCCGCATCGTTGACGAAGACGTGCCCGTCGGGTCGTGCCACGAGGGTCGCGCGGCCCTTGAGCAACACGTGCACGCCCCAGTCGGCGGCGAGGGAACGTACCGCCGCGACCCGGTCCGGTTCGGGGGGCTGCCCGGTCAGGCGTGCGAACTCGCCGGCATGCGGGGTGAGCAGGGTGGGCGCGGACCGGCCCCGCACGAGACCGGGCTCGCGGGCGAGGAGCGTGAGTCCGTCGGCGTCGACGAGCACCGGCAGGTCGGTGGCGAGGATGTCGCGCAGGTTCGCGCAGGCGTCGTCGTCGGTACCGGCTCCCGGCCCCACGACCCAAGCCTGTACCCGCCCGGTCTCGGCCACCGACGGCGACACGACGACCTCGGGGAACCGGGCGAGCACCTCGGAGGCACCCGACCCGGCATAACGCACCATGCCGGAGGTCGCGGCCACGGCCGCTCCCGTACACAGCACACCCGCCCCCGGATACCGGGCACTGCCTGCACGGATACCCACCACACCCTGGGAGTACTTGTCGTCGTCGGCACCGGGCACCGGCCAGATCGCACCGATCTCGGACGGTTCCGCCGCGACCAGTCCGGCTTCCGGGAGTGTGAGTCCGATGTCGACGAGGTCGACGCGGCCGCAGCGCGCGGCGGCGAGTGCATGGACCGGTTTGTAGGCACCGAAGGTGACGGTCACCGCGGCGGCGATCGCCGGTCCGTCCACGGCACCGGTATCGGGGTCGACACCGCTCGGTGTGTCGACGGCGATGATCGGCGCGGTGATCTCGTCCACGACCGAGGCCGCCGCCGGTCGCAGCGGGCCGCGTCCGGAAATGCCGACGATGCCGTCGAGCACGAGGTCCGGGTCGCCGACGTGCTCGGGAGTCGCCGGGAGGATCCGCCCGCCGGCCTTCCGCAGCGCCCGCAGACCCGCGGGGTGCGCCCGGTCGGGGTCGAGCAGCAGTGCCGTGACGGACACGCCGCGGCGGCGCAGGAAGGTTCCTGCCCACAGCGCGTCGCCGCCGTTGTCGCCGGATCCGACGAGCAGGCTCACCCGCCGACCGGCGATCCCACCGGTGCGTTCGCGCAGCTCGGAGGCCACGACCCGCGCGAGTCCGTAGGCGGCGCGCCGCATGAGCGTTCCCTCGGGGAGGGACGCCAGCAGCGGGGCTTCCGCCGCACGGACCACGTCGGACGGGTGAAAACTGCGCATCATCCCTCCTGCACCGGCGGACGGGCCGCTATTCGACGGTGACCGACTTCGCGAGGTTGCGGGGCTTGTCGACGTCGTAACCACGAGCCTGCGCGACCTCCGCAGCGAAGACCTGCAGCGGCACCGTCGACAGCAGCGGCTGCAGCAACGACGGCGACGACGGGATCTCGACGAGGTGGTCGGCGAACGGCCGGACCGTCTCGTCGCCCTCCTCGGCGATGACGACGGTGACCGCTCCGCGGGCCTGGATCTCGCGGATGTTGCTGAGCAGCTTGCTGTGCAGCACGGCGCGGCCCTTCGGCGACGGCATCACGACGATGACGGGCAGCCCGTCCTCGATCAGCGCGATCGGGCCGTGCTTGAGCTCACCGGCGGCGAAGCCCTCGGCGTGCATGTACGCCAGCTCCTTGAGCTTGAGCGCACCCTCGAGCGCGACCGGATAGCCCACATGGCGGCCGAGGAACAGCACGGCCGGCGAGGCCGACAGTTCCCGCGCCAGCGCCCGCACCGGCTCCATGCCGGTCAGCAGCTCGGCGATCTTCTCCGGCATCGCCGCCAGGTCCTGGTACTCGCGGGCCACCTCGTCCGGATACTTCGTGCCGCGCGCCTGCGCCAGCGCCAGACCCACGAGGTAGTTCGCGGCCATCTGCGCCAGGAACGCCTTCGTCGAGGCCACACCGATCTCCGGGCCGGTGCGGGTGTAGAGCACCGCATCGGCCTCACGCGGGATCTGCGCGCCGTTGGTGTTGCACACCGCCAGCACCCGCGCCTTCTGATCCTTGGCATGCCGGACCGCTTCGAGGGTGTCGGCGGTCTCACCGGACTGCGAGATCGCCACGACCAGCGTGGACCGGTCGAGCACCGGGTCGCGGTAACGGAACTCCGAGGCCAGCTCGACCTCGACGGGCAGGCGGGTCCAGTGCTCGATCGCGTACTTGGCGACCAGGCCCGAGTGGTACGAGCTGCCGCAGGCGACGACGAACACCTTGTCGATGTCGCGCAGTTCCTGATCGGACAGGCGCTGCTCGTCGAGCACGATGCACCCGTCGACGAAGTGACCGCGCAGGGTGTCGGCGACCGCGGCCGGCTGCTCCTCGATCTCCTTGAGCATGAAGTAGTCGTGGCCACCCTTCTCGGCGGCGGCGAGATCCCAGTCGATGGTGAACGGACGCGTCGCGACGTCGGTGTTGCCGTCGAAGTCGGTGACCTCGTAGGAGTTGTTCGTGATCACCACGACCTGGTCCTGACCGAGCTCGACCGCCTCACGAGTGAACTCGATGAACGCCGCGACGTCCGAGGCGATGAACATCTCACCGTCGCCGACACCGACGACCAGCGGCGTCGACCGGCGCGCGGCGACGATCGTGCCCGGATGGTCCGCGTGCGCGAAGACCAGCGTGAACGCACCCTGCAGACGGCGCAGCACACTGCGGGCGCTGTCGACGAAGTTGCCCGCCGTCGGTCCCTCCGCATAGGCACGGGCCACCAGGTGCACCGCGACCTCGGTGTCGGTGTCGCTGGCCAGCTCCACACCCGACTTCTCGAGTTCCTCACGCAGCGGCGCGAAGTTCTCGATGATGCCGTTGTGCACCACGGCGACCTTGCCGGTCGCGTCGCGATGCGGATGCGCATTGCGGTCGGTGGGACGACCGTGGGTCGCCCACCGGGTATGCCCCATCCCCGCGGTACCGGCGAAGTGTTCCTCGCCGATCTCGGCGAGCTCGGCCTCCAGATTGACCAGCCGCCCCGCCTTCCGCTCGACGGCCAGAGCACCCTTGCCGTCGAGGATGGCGATGCCCGCCGAGTCGTAACCCCGGTACTCCATCCGCCGCAGCGCTTCCACCACGACGTCGAGAGCACGACGGTGCCCGACATAGCCCACGATTCCGCACATGCCTAGCAGGGTACTGGTCGACCCC
>Ga0180216_1004690_pt1 | contig 10271 bp, 11 predicted proteins | sample eDN3rd37CBELigMG_FD_128879 | JGI IMG/M metagenome (GOLD analysis project Ga0180216, IMG submission 128879) | Enriched Miracle-Growth compost microbial communities from Emeryville, California, USA - eDNA 3rd pass 37_C BE-Lig MG (version 2)... ...
CATGACGGCGCTGATGATCGGCGACATCGTCGTGGTGCCGATCCGCACCGGCGTCGGCTTCCGGCTCGGCGCCAATGTCGGTTACCTCAAGTTTACCCCGCGGCCGACCTGGAACCCGTTCTGATCCGGGTTTGCCGATCGAGGCCCGCCTGCCGGGCCGTCGCAAAAATCAGTAAAGGTTTAGGTTAATCCGGTGTCGCGCTGGCCGGGGCCGGCGCGTCATGTCATGGTCTATCGAGGCCTTGCCGCGCCTGTCGCGTATCGGAGACGTCGTTCATGATCGAACCGCTGATGTATTCGGGGATCGGCTTCCTGGTCGCGAGCCTGATCGCCCTCGTCATCATTCCGCTGGTTCACAACCGCGCCGTCCGCCTGACGATGCGCCGGCTCGAAGCCGCGACGCCGCTGTCGATGGCGGAGATCCAGGCCGACAAGGATCAGCTCCGCGCCGAATTCGCGATGTCGACGCGGCGGCTCGAGATGAGCGTCGAGCAGCTCAAGGGCAAGACCACCAATCAGCTCGCCGAACTCGGCAAGAAGAGCGACGCCATCAACCGGCTGAAGGCCGAGCTCGGCGAAAAGACCGCCACCATCTTCGCGCTGGAAGCGCGCGACAAGGCGCTGCGCGATCAGTTGCGCGCGAGCGAGGAAGAATTCGCCGCCAAGCTCGCCGCCGTGCATGAGGCCGAGCGGGCGCTGGCCGACAAGGAAGCCGAACTCAACCGCGTCACCGGCGCGCTCGACGAGCAGGCGACGCTGGCAGAGAGCCAGAAGGTCGAGATCGTCGCGCTGAAGACGCAGATCGACGCGCTGAAGGATCGTCTCATCGGCGCCGAGAACGACGTCAAGCTCGCCGAAGACCGCATGGAAGACGCGCGCACCGAACTCAAGGTCGCGACGCAGGAGCTCGCCGGCGAGCGCGGCAAGATCGAGAGCCTGAGCCGCCGCGTCTCCGACCTCGAGCAGCAGCTCGTCGCGCAGACCACCGAAGCCGAAATCCTCGGCCGCCGCGCGCATGATCTCGAAACGCGCCTGACCGAGCAGGCCCGCCTGCTGACGCAGAGCGAGGTCGAGATCGGCCAGATGCGCAAGGAACTCGACAGCGCGAAGAAGACCGAGGGCGACCTGCGCGAGGCGATCGCCGAGATTGACGGCCGCTCCAGCTCCGCGACGCAGACCCTCAAGGCCGAGAAGCAGCAGCTTGCGGCCGACCTCGACCGCGCCAATGACGAGAAGGCGCGGCTCGCCCGCGAGCTCGCCGAGCTCAAGCGCGAGACCGAGCAGGTCTGGTCGTCCGAGCGGGTGGAGAACTCGCTGCTGCGCGAGCGCATCAACGACGTCGCCGCGGAAGTCGCGCGGCTCGCCTCCGCGCTCGAAGGACCCAACTCGCCGATCGATGCCATCCTCGCCGCCGAGTCGGCGCGCGACAAGGTGGCAGGCGTCGCCGCCACGGCCGACGCCGGCGAAGCGGGCGAAGCCGGCGGCAACCTCGCCGACCGCATTCGCGCGCTGCAGGCGCGGGCCTCGCGGGTGCCGCGCGCCGAGGAACCCTCGCCGCACAACTGATTTCGCCGCGTCCGGACGGCAAAACGGCGGCCTTGCTTGACAGGTCAGGCGGGCCGCTCTTTATATCCGGCTCGATATCCGATGGCCGTCGCGATCCGCCGACGATGGCTTGATGATCGGCCCGACGGCCGGTTGGACGGGCGTTTAGCTCAGCGGGAGAGCGTTCCCTTCACACGGGAGAGGTCGTAGGTTCAATCCCTACAACGCCCACCATTCCAAGCCGCGTGTTTCAGCGACTTTCACAAACGCGGCTCGGCACAGCCGGCACAACTTGAAGTCCGCAAGCGTGCCGGCACGTTCAAGCCCCGAGCATCTAACGGCGGGGTGAGCTTTTAAGACAAAGCCACGCTAATTCCTTTAATTACCTGAATAATTTAATTTCATAGATTACACACTTCTGTTGACTTACACACTTGTGTGGAATATCTTATATTTATGAACGCACAGGAATTAAAACGCTGGCTCGCCAAACAGGGCTGCACCTTCGAGAATCACAAAGGCGGCTCTGGGCATGTGACGGTTCGCCGTGGCGACCGCAAGAGCCAGCTTCCGATGCATGGAGCGAACAAGGACCTTGGAACCGGGCTGGTCAACAAGATCAAAAAGGACTTGGGACTGAAATGATCTATCTCCTCACCGTCGAAAAAGATGACAACGGCACCTTCTTGGTGACATCGCCGGACTTCCCGGAAGTCACGACTTTCGCGGAGTCGCAGGATAAGATCGAGCAGCGAGGCCTTGCCGCGATCGAGGAAGCCATCGCAGCTCGCATGGCCGATGGTCAAGCGATTCCCTTCGGTCTTTCCGAGCGCGACGCAATGCGACGCAGGGGTGCCAAGGTACAACTGCCGCTCATGGCGCATCTAAAGGTTGGCCTTTTCCTGACCTTGAAGGAAAAGCAGATGACCCGCGCCGACCTGGTGCGCCGGCTTGAATGGAACCGGGAATCGGTTGACCGCCTGTTCCGGCTCGACCACGCCTCACGGATCGACCAAATCGAGAGCGCCTATAAGGCCCTGGATACCGAAATCGAAGTGCGGCTCGTGCCGCACTGAAACGACAAAGCCCGCCGTGATGGCGGGCTTTTTTGTTGAAGCGAACAAAAGATTCAATCTGGCTTCATCCAGTCGGGATCTTTGCCCAAAACTATTTCATTCCAAGTTTCTTGAAAAAATCCCCAAAGACTTGTCGGCTCAACTACCAGCTCCGCCAATGGCGGGCTTTAGGGCATGAAATCTCGGAGGGGCTGGCTACAGCATCGGCCAGAACAGCGCAGCAGCAAACATGACAAACACGCCGGCAATGACCGGCAGCGCGACCCACACTAGGATGCGATTGCGCCAAGAGTTCGAAGGCCGCGGATAGTGGAAGCTTGTCATCGCCCCGCACTCCGCCACTGCCCGGGACACGCGATTTCGGATAGCTTGCGACGGTCCAGCCGAGCCGGGCATTGGCGTAGCTCTCGACGACGGGGTTGCCGTTGGCATCCCGGCCGATCACCTTGCCAACGTGGCCACCCCGACTACTTCACCACGACGGTCGTGCCGACCGGCACCCGCTCATAAAGATCGGCGACGTCGGTGTTTCGCATCCGGAAGCAGCCGGACGATTCCGCCTCGCCGACCGAGTCCGCGTCGGGCGAGCCGTGAATCCGGTAGAGCGTGCTGCCGAGATACATCGCATGCGTGCCGAGCGGATTGTCCGGGTCGCCGCCCTTCATGTGCCGCGGCACATCGGGTTGCCGCGCGATCATCTCCGGCGGCGGCGTCCAGGACGGATTCACTTTTTTCGCGGTGATCTTGTGGGTGCCCTTCCACTGGAAGCCGGCCCGGCCGACGCCGATGCCGTATTGCAGCGCCGAGCCGCCGTCCTGAATGAGATAGAGCCGCCGCGCCGCCGTATCGACGACGATGGTGCCCGGCTTGTATTTGCTCTGATAGCGCACCGTGGTGCGGCCGAGGCCGGTGCCGTCCAGGCCGAAGAGGTTATAGACGCCCTTCTTGCTCGCGCCGCCGCGCAGCATCTCCATCCGCTCTTTGTCAACCTGGGCGTTCGCGACACTCAACGAACCGAGCAGGGCGGCGATCGCAGCCACGGTCGCAACAAGATAACGTATCGACAAGGGGTCTGTCCTTCCGGATGGGTTTGCCGCGTTGCGGGGATCGAGCCCAAAGAGCGAGTCCAAGCAGCAAACCTAAGGGGTCTCTCGCGCGGCGGCAATTGCCGCGGTTGCGACACCCTCAGCGAGCCGGCCGGCCGCGCTGGCGCGGCCGCGGCGGAGGTCCTCGCCGCCACACATCGTAAAAAATTAATGCGCGCGGCGTGAACCGAACCCGCCGCCGGCGCGTTGTCTGAACGTAACCGGGAGCGTCCCCGCCCCCCGCATAACGCGACCGGTGTTTTCGGGCGCCGCCAGGTCACCCCTCCCTGGCTGGCGCCCCCTTCTTTTTTTGCGCTGGAGAGCTTTTAAGAGGCGCGCGCGCCGACGATCCGGAGACCGTCGGCGCGCGGTGAAAAACAAACGGGCGGCGGATCAGCCGGCCGCCTGGTCGGCCTTGCGCTTGGCTTTCTGCTCGAAGAACAGCGCCTGGCTCAGCACCGCGGACACCGTCGCCGGCTGATACGGCTTGGTGATAAGGAAGGCCGGTTCGGGCCGCGTCCCGGTCAGGAAGCGCTCCGGATAGGCGGTGATGAAGATCACCGGCACCTCGAAGGCGTTGAGGATGTCGTTGACCGCGTCCAGCCCCGAGCTGCCGTCGGCGAGCTTGATGTCGGCCAGCACGAGCCCCGGCTTGCTCTTCTTCGCCAGATTGACCGCCTCGGTCCGGGTCCGGGCGACGCCCTGGACGGTATGGCCGAGGCTTTCGACCAGCGACTGCAGGTCGAAGGCGATCAGGGATTCGTCTTCGATGATCAGCACGTTGGTCGCGATCTGGTCGGCGACCTCGCGCCCGCATTCCTCGATCAGGCTGCGCAGCTCGGCGACGTCGACATCGAGCACGTAGGCCGCCTGCTCCTCGGTCAGCGCCTCCAGCGAGACGAGCAGGAAGGCCTGCCGCGGCATCGCCGCGATCTGGCTCAACCGCCGCTCGATCGGCAGCGCATCGCGCTGGTCGGCGGCCTGGTTGGCCGGCACCGAATTCCAGATTTTGGAGAAGATCCGGAATAGCTCCACCCTGACGTCGCCGGCCCCCTCGAGCAGATCGGGCTGCTTGATCAGCGTTTCGATGGCCGCGACGACATAGGCGTCGCCGGACTCCTGGCTGCCGGTGAGCGCCCGCGCATAGCGACGCAAAGACGGCAGAGCCGCGCTAACTTCTTGTGAAATAACCATATTTTCCCTCCGCGGCCGCTTTTCCGCCGCGTCCGACCCATTTTTAACGCGGCGCGGCAAATAAAGTTCCATTCCGGGGAACCAATTTTATAGCGGCGTTTTATATCCTTTGCGACAGCACGGAATTTGGGCTGCGGGGTAGTGATGGACGATCGCGACGGACAGGACGAGAGCCGCCTGTCGAAAAACACAGGAAGGGGCGGCCGCGAGAAGCAGCCGTCGGAAAAGTCGGCGGACACCATGTCGCGCGGATCGACACGACCGAATTGGACAATGACCCCGGAGATTCAAAACAAGATCGGGCAGCAACTGCGAGCGGTTTATTCCGACATCGTCGATCAGGGCGTGCCGGACCGTTTCGCCAAGCTCATCGACCAGCTCGACGGGCAGCCCAAAGCCGAACCCGAAGCCGAGCCCAAAGCCACGCCAAAGGCCGACGGCACCGATCGGCCTGACGCGCAGGCAGAGACCAAACGCAACGAGCCGAAGTAATGAAAGCGCCCGAATCCGTTCGCGAGGAAATGCTGGCGACGGTCCCAAGGCTCCGCGCCTTCGCGGTGTCCTTGACGGGCAATGTCGACCGCGCGGACGACCTGGTGCAGGAGACGCTGCTGCGGGCCTGGACGCATCTCGACAAGTTCGACCCGGGCACCAACATGCCGGCCTGGCTGTTCACCATCCTGCGCAACCTCTATCGGTCGGAGTACCGCAAGCGGCGGCGCGAGGTCGAGGACGTCAACGGCGTGCATGCGGAACGGCTGGTGGCGCCGCCCGAACAGCCCGGCCGTATCGAGATGAAAGAATTCCGCGACGCGCTCGCCAAGCTCCCGGAAGACCAGCGCGACGCCCTGATCCTGGTCGGAGCCTCGGGATTTTCCTACGAAGAGGCCGCCCAAATCTGCGGCTGCGCGATCGGCACGGTGAAGAGCCGGGTATTCCGGGCAAGGACGCAGCTCGGCAAGACGCTGGCGCTGGCGAACGTCGACCCGGAGGGGAATAACGGCACGGAGGAGACGCAACCGATGCCCAAGGGCGATGCCGCATAGACCACGGCCGCAGATCCCAGCCTCAACTCGTCACCGTGCAACCCGCGATATGAAATTACCCCAGCTTGATCCCAAAGCCTGGCTCGCGGCGATCGTTGAATCCTCCGACGACGCGATCGTCAGCAAGGATCTCGATGGCATCGTCACCTCGTGGAACACCGCTGCGGAGCGCATCTTCGGCTACACCGCCGATGAGATGATCGGCCAGTCGATCCTCAAGCTGATCCCCGAGGACCGCCACAGCGAGGAAACGCTGATCCTGTCGATGGCGCGCCGCGGCGAGCGGCTTCGCAACTACGACACGGTCCGGCGCTGCAAGGACGGCCGGCTGCTGAATGTGTCGCTGACCATTTCGCCGATCCGCGACAAGCACGGCAACATTCTCGGTGTTTCGAAGATCGCGCACGATATCAGCGACCGCAAGATCGCGCAGGAAACCCAGCTGCTGCTCATGCGCGAGCTCAATCACCGGTCCAAGAACATCCTGGCGGTGGCCGACGCCATCGTCCGCCAGACGGCGAAAAACTGCGAGCCCTCGGAGCTGGTCAGTCGCGTCAGCCGGCGCCTGTACGCGCTGTCGGTCAACCAGGATTTGCTGATCGAACGCAACTGGCGCGGCGCGGCGCTGTCCGACATCGTGCGCTCGCAGATGTCGGCGCTGCTGGATGACCTGACCTCCCGCGTCGGCATCGACGGCCCGCCGCTTGTGGTCGCGCCGGCGGCCGCGCAGGCGCTCAGCATGGCGATCTTCGAGCTGACCGCCAACGCCCTGAAATACGGCGCACTGTCGACCGGAGCCGGCCGGATCGACATCCAGTGGAACATCGGGGAGATCGACGGCGCGCGCCAGTTCACGATGTCCTGGCGGGAAAGCGGCGGCCCGCCGGTGCTCGCGCCGCAGACGACCGGTTTCGGACACAGCATCATCAGAGACATGGTGGCGCGCTCGCTCGACGGACGCGCGAGCCTGACCTTCGATGCGCCGGGCGTCGTTTGGGAAATCACCGCGCCGGTGTCGGCGCTGATCGAATATCCGTCCGATATGAGCTGACCGCGATCATCCGACCCGCGAAATACGTGCGACGGCGCGCGCGTGGTTCCCGCTGAATGGCCGGCCTTCGACGTCTTGATGGACGACGCTGGCGACGAGAGCCCCGGCTTTGATGGAACCAAAGCCGGGGCTCTCGTTTTTTGTTTTGTCGCGTTTTCTTCACGCGAACCGGCCGTCGCCGGCCGAAGCCGGCTATGGGTGGCAAAGGCCGGTATCCACTTCGCTTGAAAACGCTCTAGGCTTGGTGGGGAGGCTTGCCCGGCTGCGCGCTCAGGCACGCCTTGCCGGCCTTGACGCACGGCTTCGCGTTGTCCGACGGGTCGAGGCCCTCGACCTCGCGATAAAACTCCGGCGGAACCTGCGGGCCGCCGATGATCCGCACGATTCCGCTGACGTCGGCGCCCTTGACGCACTGGCTGTCGAGATAGGGCCAGACCTGATGCTGGCACGCCTTGTTCCACGACGCGATGGCGAGGTCGAATTTTTCGTAAGGGTCGGCCGCCTTCGACGGCGCGCTGTAACCCACCACGATGATCGCGGCGACCGCCAGCATATAGGCGATCGCGGCGAACATGCCGATTTTGTATTTCGCGCGGTAGTCCGGATCCAGCATGCAGTAAGTGAAGGAGCGGCGCATGGTCGCGACCTCGCAGTTCGTGCTCAAACGGGATGGTGCCGGGATGCCGTGGTGTCGTCCGACGCCAGTTTGCGGTCCGCGCGGTCGTTGCTCGACACGCAACTGACCGGGATCCGCGCCAGCACGCGGTTCGCCACCGGGCTGACCATGGGATCGCAGCCGACCGGCAGTTTCTCGCTCACCGGCGACATCCTGGACTTGTCGCCGCCGTGGGTCGGAGCTTTTTTGAATTTGCTCACGTGCTGAAATTGAGCTCCGACCCGAAAAACGTTCCACACCGGCAATTCGACATTGGTCAACGGATCAGGATCGAAATAAATCTGGCTCATGTCCTCGCTGGCGGACGGCGTGGCCGCCACGTCGCCGCCGGAGAAAACCGGCTGCGAGAGAGCCGGGTCCGCCAGAAAGGCGAGATCGGCGATCGAGGCGCGGCCGGCCGGCGGCAGATTTTCGCTCGCGATCGAATAACGCGCCGCATCGGCCGGCATCAAAGCCGTGCTGGACACGCCACGATCGACGCCGGCGAAGCCGGCCATTGCGGAAAGAACAAAAACACCGCCGAGCACGCCCGATGAAATGGATGGCATCATCATAAAAATCCCCTGCCGCCTGTCGCATTGCGCAGAGCAAATCTCCTGCCGCCTACAACGCGCGAGGCCGAAAAAGGTTCAGCCCCGGACGCAGGGCCAGGCCCGGACGGATTGCGGGCGGAATGGAAATTTTCCTTAGATTTTACAATCGCTTGGGCGAGCCGTCGCCGGAGCGCGGCGGACAGGGCCGAGGTGAACGGGCGCGGCGCTACTCGCCGCGCCGCGTCGCCAGCAATGCGTCGCGCAGCGAGGTCGGCTCGATCGGCTTCTGCACCACCGGCACGTGCATGAAGCGCGGGTCGATGCTGGTCGAGCTGTAGCCGGTCACGAAAACGAACGGGATGTTTCGCCGCGTCAGAACGCCGGCCAGCCCGTAGATGTTCTCGCCGCCGACATTGACGTCGAGCACACCCGCCTGCAGGGCGTTATTCTCCGCCGAACGCAGCGCATCGCCGACCCGGTTGTAGGGGCCGTCGACCGTGTGGCCGAGATCGGACAGCATGTCGGCCAGCATCATCGACACCAGCGGCTCGTCCTCGACCAGCAGGATGGCGTTTCCGGAGTCCGGTTTCTGGCTGATCGAGTCCGACGGTTCGCGCGGAACGTCGATCATCTGAAGTTCATTCGGGATGCGGGTGACGAAGCCCGGCTCGTTGTCGTATGGCACGACCAACGTGCAATTCAGTCCACTGCGGCGCCAGTCGAACGTCACGCGGCCTTGCAACTGCCGTTCGACGCCGGCCTCGAGGACACGGGTGCCGTAGCCTTGCCGCGACGGCGGCGCGATCTCCGGTCCGCCGCTCTCCGACCACTGGATCGCGAGACGCCCGGCCTCGATCTTCCAGTCGAGTTGAACGCGGCCGGTCTCCGCGCTGAGCGAGCCGTACTTCGCCGCGTTGGTCGCGAGCTCATGAAACGCCAGAGCGATCGTCTGCGCCATCGCCGGCGAGAGCGTGACGTCGGGCCCGGAAATCGATATGCGCTCGCGATTGACGTTGAGATACGGCGCGAACTCCTCGACCGCCAGCCGCATCAGGTCCGCCCCTTCCCAGCGCGACTTGGCGAGCAGCTTGTGCGCGTTGGACAGCGCCTGGATGCGCCCTTCGAGCGCGGGGATGTAATCCTCGATGCTGTCCGCCCGCGTGCTGCGGACGATCGACTGAATGACGGCGACGACGTTGCGGGCGCGGTGATCAACCTCGCCGGCCAGCATCATCTGGCGCTCCTCCGCCATCTTGCGCTCGGTCAGGTCGACGGTGATGCCGCTCAGCCACTCCAGCGCGCCGGTCTTGCCGAAGCTCGCCGCCACCGCGCCGGCGCACCAGCGGATGTCGCCGTTCGGCCGGCGGATGCGGAATTCGATCTGGACGGTGTCCGCGCTGTCCGACAGTTGCCGCAGCGCCTCGATCAGCTTCGCCACGTCGTCGGGATGCACCAGCCGGCGAATGTCGGAGCGCGACGGCGCGAAGGTGGCGGCGTCGACCCCGAAGATGTCGCACTGGCCCTGATCGCAGGAAATCTTGTCGCCGGCGACATTCCACCGCCACGAGCCCATCTTGCCGGCGGCGAGCGCCAGGCTGTGCAGTTGCTGGCTGTAGCGCAGCCGCGACGTCGAATCGAACAGCTCGGCGGTGCGCTCCTCGACGCGGGCCTCGAGCTCGCGGTTGAGCTTCTCCAGCTCGCAGGTCTTGCGGTAGAGGTCCGTGAAGACGCGGACCTTGGCGCGCAGCACCTCCGGCACGACCGGGACCGGCACATAGTCGACCGCGCCCATTTCGTAGCCCCGCAGCCGGTCGACGTCGGTCAGCAGGATCGCGGAGATGAAGATGATCGCCGTCTTCTCGAAGCGGGGATGGTCGCGGATCATCGCGGCCAGCTCGAAGCCGTCGGTTTCCGGCATGTAGACGTCGATCAGGACGACGGCGATCTCGTTCTTCAGCAGGACCTCGAGCGCCTCGCGGGCATTGCGCGCCGTGATCAGGTTCTCGCCGAGATCGCTCAGGATCGTCTCATAGGTCAGCAGCTTGGCCGGCTGATCGTCCACCAG
>Ga0180216_1004692_pt1 | contig 10267 bp, 9 predicted proteins | sample eDN3rd37CBELigMG_FD_128879 | JGI IMG/M metagenome (GOLD analysis project Ga0180216, IMG submission 128879) | Enriched Miracle-Growth compost microbial communities from Emeryville, California, USA - eDNA 3rd pass 37_C BE-Lig MG (version 2)... ...
ACGAACTCGTTCGCAATCGATCGCTCGTATTCGACAGCCGTAGCAGAGGTGCCCCGGGCGGGGGGGCGCCGTGCTCCTGCCTCGTGGCGTAGGTTACGCCGCTGAGGTTTGCTTTTTGCGCCCTGGTAGTACTGGAGGGGTTCCAGCGGGTAGGGTGGCCTGAGGGCTGGCCCAGTCTGATCCCGGCGGTGTTGGCGGCCCCTCTCCCAAAGCTGTAGAAGGGGGCGGGATGTCATATGGTGTACAGCTCGTGTTGTTGATCTTCGCCGCGGTCGGCTATTGCGGTGCGGGGGTCGCTCTGGCGGTGTCGCGGCAGCGGAAGCTGCTGGAAGGGGCGCGGGACCTGGGGATGCTCGGGGTGGCGGGGCTGCTGGTTTCGTTCGCCGTGCTGTGTACGGTGGTCAGCGTGGGTGGGTTGGGGATCCTGGCCTTCGGGGGTGTGCTGCTCTGGGCAAGCTATATCTTCATGGCCCAGCACATCGGGCTGTTCCGGATCGAGCCGGGGAGCCCGCCATCGACCGAGGAGGAGGCCTCGGAGGCGCCGCGCCGGATGAAGTGACCGAGTAGGTGCCAGTTCAGCGCCGGCAGCGGTCGGCGATGTCCGGGGCGATGGCCGCGGCCATGCGGGTGGCGTAGTGGTATCCCAGGTGCGCGGTGGTGGTGGCGGCGGGGGTGGGGGGAGGTCTGCCGGTGCCGCGTCCCCCGCCAGGGGGGTATGCCCTGGCGGCCCAATCCAGCGCGGGGAGGAGGGAGCGGGGGTAGCGGCCCGTCTCGATGAATTTCTCGGCAAAGAGTTCGAGCGTACCGACGCGGCGGTGCCTTGTCTCCCCTTCGAGGAGTAGTGCGGCGGCGGCGAGGCGGGTGATGTCGTCGCGGGCGCGTTGGGCTGCTTCGTCGTATCGACCGCGGGCGAGGGCTCGCCGGACGATCGGGCCACCGGCCTCGACCCAATCGAGGAGGCAGCTGGCGCAGAAGCGGGCGTCGCTCGGGGTGAAGGCGAGGCGGAGTGGCGGCGCGGAGGTGGGCCAGAGGGTATAGCCGTCCTCGATCGCGTCGATGAGCATCGGGGTGCGGGACCCGACCTCGAGGTCCGCGGTAGTAATGGTCCAGGTCTCGATGCGTAAACCGGTTTCCTTGCTGACGATGCGGGCGTCGCGAGCGAGGATGCGGCTGACGTCGTCACGATCCTCGGGGGGGACGTCGCAGATCAGCAGGATGTCGATGTCGGAGTCGGCGTCGAAGTCGCCGCGGGCCTTGGAGCCGAAGAGGATGGCGCGAACGATGGGGGGCTCACCTGCCGCCAGGGTGCGGGAGAGGAGGGTGCGCAGCCCGTCGCGCTCGGTGGCTGTTATGAGCGGGGGGACGGCTATCATCCTCGTGCTCGTACCGGTCCCGTGGGCCAGCGCCCAGCGGCGCGTAGCAGGGGGTGCGGAAGCAAGACGCGTTCCATTCCGTGAGGCCTGGCCGTGAGACGGTCGGGGTTGCAATGTAGAAAGACATTGCAGACAGTGTGGGTATACAGATAACTTGGTGCGTTCCGTGGTGGCCCGGGGTGGCCCGCGATGAAAATAGGACAGCGTCGAGTATGCGGAGATAAAATGGCGAACGGCAGTGACTTGATGGAGAAGTTGGTCTCGCTCTGCAAGCGGCGGGGCTTCATCTTTCAGTCGTCGGAGATCTATGGCGGGACCGGGTCGGTCTGGGATTACGGGCCGCTGGGGGTCGAGCTGAAGCGGAACGTGAAGGATGCCTGGTGGCGCTCGATGGTGCACGAGCGGGATGACGTCGAGGGTATCGACGCGGCGATCCTGATGCATCCCCGGGTCTGGGAGGCGAGCGGGCACGTGGATGGGTTCACCGACCCGCTGGTCGAGTGCCGCAACTGCCATCGCCGGTTCCGGGCGGACAATCCGGACATCAGGTGGACGAACCAGTGTCCGGTCTGCGGGACGAAGGAAGCTTTCGGCGAGCCGCGGATGTTCAACCTGATGTTCAAGACCTTCATGGGTCCGGTCGAGAGTCAGGCGGCGGTCGTCTATCTACGTCCGGAGACGGCGCAGGGGATCTTCGTCAACTTCCAGAACGTGCTGACGAGCACACGGCAGCGGATCCCGTTCGGTATCGCGCAGATCGGTAAGGCGTTCCGCAACGAGATCACCCCGGGGAACTTCACCTTCCGGACCCGCGAGTTCGAGCAGATGGAGATGCAGTTCTTCGTGGAGCCGGGCACGGACGACGAGTGGTTCGAGTATTGGAAGACCAGTCGTATGGAGTGGGTGAAGTCGCTCGGGATCCGCCCGGAGAAGCTGCGCTTCCACGAGCACGCCCCGGAGGACCTGGCGCACTACGCGAAGAAGGCATACGACATCGAGTACGAGTTCCCGTTCGGTTGGAACGAGATCGAGGGGATCCACAACCGCACCGACTTCGATCTCGGCCGGCACCAGGAGTATTCGGGGAAGAAGCTGGAGTACGTCGACCCGATCGACCGCGACAAGCGGTACATCCCGTACGTGGTCGAGACGTCGATCGGTGCCGACCGTGTGACGCTGGCGGTGCTGGCGGATGCGTACCGGGAGGAGGAGGTCGAAGGGGAGGTGCGCGTGGTATTGGGGCTGCACCCGCGCTTGGCGCCGATCAAGGTAGCGGTGCTCCCGCTGGTCAAGAAGGATGGGCTCCCGGAGATCGCGGAGCAGATCCAGCGCGAGCTGCGTCGGTCCGCTATCCCGTCGTTCTACGACGACAGCGGGTCGATCGGCAAGCGGTACCGCCGGCAGGATGAAGCGGGTACTCCATTCGCGGTGACGGTCGACGGCCAGACGCTGGAGGACGGCACGGTGACGATCCGTGACCGTGACACGTTGCGTCAGGAGCGAATCGATCAAAGCAGGGTAGTGGAGTATGTGAGGGAGAGGATAAGGTAGGCTGGGATTCGGGGGTTGGGATCTGGGATTCGGGGGGCGGGGTGTTTGGGATTCGGCGATCGGGATTCGGGATTCGGGGGTGGGGTGGTCTGGGTTGCTGGGGGAGTCCGGGGTCTTCGGGGTCCTTGGGGTGACCGGGACAACCGGAGTGCCTTGGTTGCCTGGGATTGCCGAAACGGCCCTGGTATCCTGAGAGCTCGGGGGGAGACGATGCGGGTGTCCGCTGCTCGTAGGAGGACTCCCGCTACCCCCCACCGTCCAGCCCCCACCCCCCAAATCCCGAATCCCGACCCCCAACCCCCGAATCCCAAGCAATTCCCTGACCCCTGAACCCTGATCCCTGGTCCCTACTTCAAGGAGGCTACGTGGCCAAGCGAGTCGAAGAGTTCTCGAGCCGGTGGGGGATGATATTGGCCATGCTGGGCATGGCGGTGGGGACGGGCAACATCTGGCGATTTCCGCGCATAGCGGCGTCGAACGGCGGTGGGTCCTTCCTGGTGGCCTGGGTAGTATTCCTCCTTGCGTGGTCGGTCCCGTTGATCATGGTCGAGTTCGCGATGGGGAAGGCGGCGCGGAAGGGGCCGCCGGGCGCGTTCGCTCGACTGGTCGGTCCCAAGTTCGCGTGGATGGGATCCTTCATAGCGTTCACCTCGACGGCGATCATGTTCTACTACGCCGTGGTGATGGGGTGGACGCTTCGCTATTTCTGGGCTGCGGTGGTGGGTGAGCTGCCGGGCGCGGATCCGCAGGCGCTCTGGTCGAGCTTCGCCTATACGCCCAAGGTGCTCTGGGTACACGCGCTGGCGGTCGGGGCGGGGATCTGGGTGGTGGCACGTGGGGTGAAGGGGATCGAGGCGGCGGCCAAGGTCTTGATCCCCAGTCTCTTCTTCCTGGTCGTGGCGTTGACGATTCGGGCGGTGACGCTCCCCGGTGCGGAGGCGGGGCTGAACTTCCTCTTCACGCCGAGCTGGGAGGGGTTGGCGAACTACAAGGTCTGGCTGGAGGCGCTCACGCAGAACGCCTGGGACACGGGGGCGGGGTGGGGGCTGATCGTGGCGTACGCGGTCTACATGCGGAAGACGGAGGACACCTCGCTGAACGCGTTCATGCTGGGGTTCGGCAACAACACGGTCTCGCTGATGGCGGGGATCATGGTCCTCTGCACGATCTTCTCGATGATGCCGGACGCCGCCAGCCAGATCGTGGGTGAGGGCAACGAGGGATTGACCTTCATCTGGATCCCGCAGCTCTTCGAGCGGATGCCGCTCGGCCGTTTCTTCATGTCGATCTTCTTCCTGGCGCTCCTCTTCGCGGCGTGCACGAGTCTGATCGCGATGATCGAGCTGGCGGTACGGGTTCTGACCGATGCTGGGGTCCGCCGCGGCCGGGCGATCGCGCTCGTGGGGAGCGCCGGCTTCTTGCTCGGGATCCCCTCGGCGCTGAATCAGCAGGTGTTCCTGAACCAGGACTTCGTCTGGGGGGTGGGGCTGATGGTATCCGGGCTCTTCTTCGCCATCGGGGTCCTGCGTTATGGGGTGACGAGGTTCCGCAACGAGCTGGTCAATACTCCGCACGCCGACCTCCGTATCGGACGGTGGTGGGACTGGGTGATCCGCCTGGTGGTGGTCGAGGCGGTCGTGTTGGTGCTCTGGTGGTTCTACCAGGTGTGGGGTGAGCCGCGCTTCGGGACCTTCGGCGTGGGGAGCGTCGTGCTGCAGTGGGGGGTGGCTATCGCGATCTTCCTGGCGGCGAACGGGTGGCTGGTCGAGCGGCTGGATCGCACCGCCGCCGAGGTGCGGGCGGAGGAGTCGGAGCCGTCGTCGGTAGCGTGACGGCGTCGCCTGCGACGTCGTCTAGGGGGTACGGCAGTGAGCGTTGGTGTTAGAGCTGCGGTAGAGGTATGAGTGGGCAGGGTGGGGAGCTGACCTTTGCTGAGTTCGAGGAACTCGCCTGGCGGTATTGGGAGGAGATACCAGCCGAGTACAAGGAGGGGGTGGATGGGCTGGTAGTCGAGCGACGCGCCCTGCCGCACCCGGAGCTGCCGGAGGTCTATACGCTGGGCGAATGCCACACGGAGCGGTACCCCGGCGAGTTCGGCGGGTCGGAGCTGATCCGGTCCGCCGTCGTGCTGTATTACGGATCGTTTCTGAGGGTCTCCCGGCAGGATCCAGAGTTCGATTGGGGGGAGGAGCTCTGGGAGACGCTGACGCACGAGCTGCAGCATCACCTCGAGTCCCTGGCGAGCGAGGCGGGGTTGGAGGAGCTGGACTACGCCATGGACGAGAACTTCAAGCGGCTCGATGGCGAGCCATTCGACCCGTACTTCTATCGCTCGGGGGTGCCGCTCGCGGAGGGGGTCTGGAAGGTAGAGCGGGATTACTTCATCGAACGGGAGTTCCGGGGGGGCGCGGAGCTGGGGGAGCGCATCGAGCTCGAGTGGCGAGGCGAGCGATACGCCGTGGAGGTGCCGGCGGAGCTGGGAGATATCACCTTCGTCTGGCTGGAGGAAGGGGTGGCGCGGGAGGATCCGGAGGAGGTGTACCTCGTGCTCGTGCGTAGGCGAGGCGTGCTAGCCGCGTTGCGAGGGATGCTGGGGGGAGAACGCCCGAATGTAGTCGAAGTCGCGGCGGAGGCCGTCCCGAGGTAGGGGACGGCGGTCACCGGGTGGGGTGTAGTGAACGGGGAGCGGCATGTGGTCACGTCGGCGCACAAGTAGCACGACGGGCAGGGAAGACGACGTCGTATACAACGAAGTATACAGTGTCCGACCCAGGTTGGGAGGTGTCGATGACGAGTTCGGTTCGGTCGGTTGGGGAGCTGCCGGTCCCGGAATTCTATGATTCGGCGAATGCGTCGAGGTGGGGGTATGCGCCGGATCAGGAGGCGCTGCTGCGCCGCGCGGCGGAGTGGCGGGAGGCGTATGGGATCGGGCCGTCGGCCGAGGATAGCGTGCGGGTGCATCTGGTGCTGATCGACCTGCAGAAGGACTTCTGCTTCCCGGAGGGGACGCTCTTCGTCGGGGGGCGCAGCGGGCGGGGTGCGTTGGACGACAACGACCGGACGGCGCGTTTCATCTACCGGAACCTCGCCTCGTTGACGGAGATCACCTGCACGCTCGATACGCATTATCCGTTGCAGATCTTTTCGCCGAGCTTCTGGCTGGACGAGAACGGTGCCGTCCCGCCGGCGCACACGGAGGTAACGGTGGAGGACCTGCGGTCCGGCCGGTTGCGCCCCAACCCCGCGGTGGCGCGGTGGGTGGCCGGTGGGGACGAGGAGTGGCTGCGGCGGCAGGTGGAGTATTACTGCGAGGAGCTCGAGCGCGGGGGTCGGTATACGCTCTATCTCTGGCCGCCGCATTGTTTGGCGGGGAGTGACGGGCACGCGCTGGTGGGGGTGATCCATGAGGCGCGGCTGTTCCATTCGTATGTCAGATTTTCGCCTGCCCGGGTGGCCGCCAAGGGTGAGGACGCGCTGACCGAGTTCTATTCGGCGATACGCCCGGAGGTCGCGACGACCTTCGAGGGTGATCCGCTAGCGGCGCCGAACACCGCTTTTCTCGAGGAGCTGGGCGAGGCCGACGCGTTGATCCTGGCCGGCCAGGCGGCGAGCCATTGTGTGCGGAGCACGGTGGACGACCTCCTCTCGCTGCGGGACAAACGTCCGCTCGGGAAGATCTATCTGCTCACCGACTGTATGACGTCGATCGCGGTCCCCGATCCGGAGCGGCCGGGGGAGTTCCTGGTGGATTTCACCCCCGAGGCGGAGACTGCGTTCGAGCGGGCCGCGGCCGCGGGGATCCATCTGGTGAAGTCGACGACGCCGCTCGAGGAATGGCCTGATTTCCCGTTGGCATGAGATTCCCGGCATCCCCCCGGTAGACGAACTGTGCCAGGAGGGGGGATGTCGGGCAGTGCCGAAGATCGAGCCGACGGCGGAGCAGCGCTCAACCGGGCGGCGGGTGTCGCGCCGGCGGCAGGTGTACCGCCTGCCGGGACATTGAGTGCGTACGACGCGGTGAATTACCAGTTCGACCGCGCCGCGCAACGGCTCGGGCTCCCCACCTATCTGCAGCTAGCCCTCAAGACCCCTTATCGCGAGATCATGGTCGAGATCCCGATGCGGGGCCGGGGTGATGAATTCCAGATCTTCCATGGTTACCGGGTCCAGCACGACAACTCGAGAGGTCCGATGAAGGGTGGACTGCGTTACCACCCGTCGGTGGATCTCGACGAGGTCCGTGCGCTGGCCTCGCTCATGACCTGGAAGACGGCGCTCGTCGATCTCCCCTTCGGCGGCGCCAAGGGTGGGATCGCGTGTGATCCGACCCAGCTCTCGACAGGGGAGTTGGAACGACTCACCCGTTCGTTCGTGGCGCGGGTCCATGGTTTTATCGGGCCGCAGCAGGACATCCCCGCGCCGGACCTGAACACGAATGCGCAGGTCATGGCGTGGATCATGGACGAGTATTCGAAGTTCCATGGTTTCACCCCGGGGGTGGTGACGGGGAAGCCGGTGGAGTTGGGTGGGGCGAAGGGGAGGGAATCGGCTACGGGCCGGGGGGTGGCACTGATCGCGGCGCGGGCGGCGGCCGATCACGGGATCTCTTTGCGTGGCGCCACGGTGGCGATCCAGGGGTTCGGCAACGTCGGGAGCTGGGCGGCGCGCTTCCTTGCCGAGGCGGGGGCACGGGTGGTGGCGGTGAGCGACCAGCACGGTGGGATCTACGACGAACGGGGTCTGGATATCGAAGCCGTAAGGGCGCAGAGCCGGGGGCGGGTGCCGGTGGGGGAGACGGGGTTGGGTGATCCGATCACTAACGAGGAGCTGCTGACACTCGACGTCGATCTCCTGGTCCCCGCGGCGCTCGGGGGTGTGATCACGGGTGGGAACGCGCGTGCGGTACGGGCACGGCTCGTCGTCGAGGGGGCGAACGCGCCGATCACACCGGAGGCGGACCGGATCCTGGAGGAGCGCGGCATACCTATCATCCCCGACCTACTGGCCAATGCGGGAGGGGTGATCGTCTCATACTTCGAGTGGGTGCAGAATCTCCAGCAGTTCCGGTGGTCGTTGCAGCGGGAGGTCGAGGAGCTGACGCTGCAACTCGACAGAGCATACGACTCGGTTCGGGGGCTGGCGAGTGCCGAAGGCGTGTCGCTGCGGCAGGCGGCGTTCATGGTCGGGATCCGTAGGGTCGCGGAGGCTACGCTGCTGCGGGGGTTGGATTGAGGTGCGGATACCCTATGGTGCCTGCGGGGGTAAGATACTAGCTTTGGGGGCTGTGGTGCCCTGAGTGTGATGGAGCGATGTTCCTGGTAGGGATGGCATGACGGTCAGGCAGCGTAGGGCGACGGTCAGTACGGCTGTCGGTGGTGTGCTGATTGGGAGTTCGCACCCGGTCGTGGTGCAGTCGATGACCAATACCGATACGGCGGATGCGGCGGCGACCGCCGATCAGGTGGCGGCGTTGGCGGCGGCGGGGAGCGAGATAGTCCGGGTCACGGTGAACAACGAGGAAGCCGCGGCGGCGGTCCCTGAGATCGTGGCGCGGTTGGCGGATCGTGGTTTGAACATCCCGATCGTAGGCGACTTCCACTACAACGGCCATCTCCTGCTGCGTCGCTACCCCGAGTGCGCGCGTGCGCTCTCCAAGTACCGCATCAACCCCGGCAACGTCGGGGCGAAACGCAGGGACGACAACTTCCGTACGATCATCGAGGTCGCGATCGAGCACGGCAAGCCGGTGCGGATCGGGGTGAACTGGGGGTCGCTGGACCAGCAGCTCCTGACCGAGATGATGGATGCGAACGCCCGGTCGGCGGAGCCGCTCGACGCGAAGTCGGTGATGATGGAGGCGATGGTGGAGAGCGCGCTCCGTTCGGCGGAGCTGGCGGAGGCGACCGGTCTCCCGCACGACCGGATCGTCCTGAGCGCGAAGGTGTCTGGGGTCCAGGACCTGGTGGCGGTCTACCGCAAGCTCGCAGCTCGCTGCGACTATCCGCTCCACCTCGGTTTGACGGAGGCGGGGATGGGGACGAAGGGGATCATCGCCTCGACGGCGGGGCTCTCGATCCTCTTGCAGGAGGGGATCGGCGACACTATCCGCGTCTCGCTCACCCCGCGCCCTGGCGGTGACCGGACGGAGGAGGTCCAGGTCGCGCAGCAGATCCTGCAGTCGCTGGGGTTGCGCAGCTTCACCCCGCAGGTGACGTCTTGCCCCGGGTGCGGCCGGACGACGAGCACATTCTTCCAGGAGATGGCGGAGGAGATCCAGGGGTATCTGCGGAAGCAGATGCCGGTCTGGCGGGAGCGGTATCCCGGGGTCGAGGAGTTGAAGGTCGCGGTCATGGGGTGTGTGGTGAATGGGCCGGGGGAGTCGCGTCACGCCGATATCGGGATCTCCCTCCCCGGCACCTTCGAGGAGCCGAAGGCGCCGGTCTACGTGGACGGCGAGCTCTACACCACGCTGCGCGGGGAAGGGCTGGTGGCGGAGTTCCTGCGTATCCTGGATGATTACGTAGCGAAGCGCTACGCCGCGGTGCCGGCCGGCGTGGACTGACCCAGACCGGCGCGGCGCGGTGTGGCCGCGGCTACCGGTGGAGCCGATCCGCCGGGGCTCGGGGACCCGGCGGTCATGTAGCAGCAGTGGAGTGAAGATGGCCGATACCGGACCGGAACCCAGGATCGAAGCGAGGACCACCAGGCTGCTGGCCGCGTTGGAGAGGTACCGCGCCGGGCGGCGCGCATTGGATGGAGGGGCCGGCGCGGATGAGCCGGCCGCCTGCCTCCTCGAGCGGGCGGAAGAGATCGAGGAGCTGGCTGGGCGACAACGTCGTCGTATCGAGTTGGTGGAGCGCGCGGTCGAGGAGGGCGGGGTCGAGCGAGGGCTCGCGGAAGAGGCGTACGACATCGCCCGGGAGGAGGGGCTCGAGCCGGCGTTCGGGCTGGAGATCGTGCGCTGCGGGTTGGGGGTCTGCGAGCCCCCCGAATCAGAGCTGGAGGCGACGTCCGCGGTGAAAGGGCACCCCGAGTGGCTGGTGCCGCCCGTCGCGGCGAAGGATGCCGATCGGGAGCGACGGCTACGGCTGAGCTTCCGTAGGCTGCGCCACCTCCTCGAGGAGCGGCCGAGCCCGGAGGAGGCATTGCGAGCGTTCGCCGCCGAGCCGGATGTGATGGAGTGCGAGTTCTAGGCAGGTTCATACCGAATCCGGTTGTTTCGTGCCTGGAGCGTAGGTACGGGATTCGGGATTCAGGGTGGTGCTGTGCTGGAACGATGTCTGAATAGCCGAACTTGGTAATAGATGCCGGATCGGAGAGGTCGAGAAATAGTTCGCGGCCGG
>Ga0180216_1004693_pt1 | contig 10267 bp, 10 predicted proteins | sample eDN3rd37CBELigMG_FD_128879 | JGI IMG/M metagenome (GOLD analysis project Ga0180216, IMG submission 128879) | Enriched Miracle-Growth compost microbial communities from Emeryville, California, USA - eDNA 3rd pass 37_C BE-Lig MG (version 2)... ...
CCCGAGAGCGTGGGCACAACCCCGCCTCGATCGCTCTCGGTCATCGCAATGGTGCCGCCGAGGGAAAGAATGATGACTGAAGGCAAATTCATGAAAACCTCTGCATGAGACATTCCAAAGTGGGGCCCGGAGGGGCCGGCCGGGACAGGATCGGATTGTGCTCGCCGCGCGGCGGCCAGCACGCTGGATGGCGCCAATGATCCTGCTAATGAAAGACGTGCTCTTCAGTATGCGTTCCGGCGTCATCTAATATGCCTGCATGCAGGGTTGCACGGCTTCGAGCACCAGGCGAATTTCGGCATCGCGCATGGACGCCAGAATCGCGAGCCCGCCGGCTCCGACCCCCAGAGGGCGGCGATCGCCTTCGGTCCGCGACATGGTCTAGATCGGGTAATTGCCTGGGTATTCCGGTTGATCGTGACCACCGATTCCGGCACCGTGACCACCTGGGCGTGGCGGGATGGTCAAGCCCGTAGGATTTCACATCGTCCATAAAATTTTAATCAGCTTCTTCATGATCATTACCATCAAATATCTTGGCTATGGATGCCGTGCATTCTTTTAGTTTTTCGATAAGCATCCGCTCTCGTCCAGCATTCATCCTCTTTTTATCTACAGTGATGAAGACGGCAGCAACCGACTTGTTTCCATGAGTCAGAATAGGATGCCCTATACCTATAATATTATCAGAAGCCACCTCGTAATCGAAAGCCACCCCATCGTTTCTTCGCGTGTTCGCAATATTTTCCCAGAGATATTGGCTGTTGAGCTTATATATATACAGCTTCGGCTCTATTATTTTTATAATCGACGCTATTTCGTCGTTTGGCAAAGAGGCCATTATCGCCAAACCGCCTGCGCCAACACCCAATGGGTAGCTGTCACCAGGCATGCGCGTCAGTGTACGAACCGGAAAATCTCCTTCAATCCGTTTGAGGCAAATGATATCAAATCCAGCACGCACCCCTAGAAATGCGGTACACCCTGTAAATCCAGATAGTCTTTTCAATGCCTTGTCCGACGAAGGTGGAAAGCCGTAATCCGGGATGACGCCATGTTGAAGTTGATTGAGAAGCGGCCCCAAACGATAATATTTATTTTTATCTCTTGCCACCATATTTTCAAACAACAGTCTTTGCAGCAGACGAAAAACCGCCGACTTGTCAAGGCCCGTCAAGCAAACGATGTCAGTAAGGCACAATCCCTTGCTTGGGTATAAATATAATAATCTGAGTATTTTTATCGCATTTCCAACGCTTTGTGCTGGAATTCGCTCGTATTCTTTCATCGGCACCCACGGAAGAACACCGCCTGGCAAGAAACGCTTGTACGATCAAACTGGACCTGGGGCTGCGGGAAGTGAAAAAGCTGATGCCATGATTCCTCGCGACCCCAAGAATCGATATATACAATCAGATCGTCACCTGATCCCAGCCTCGATTGACGTGCGGAACTGTCCACTGCTCGACCGCCATCGGTTCAAGATTGGGTTCTCCGACACATTTGGCCGACAAACAGTACAGGCCACTGTGTGTAGAAATCCAAATTAGCCTCCTGTCCCACTCTATGAATACAGCCTCGGTCGTGCCACGACGCCAGCTCATGTAATCTTCCATTTCGCCATTCCTAGGCGGCACGAAATAAGCGACTTCAACAGGTTCTGTGGGATCAGATATATCATACAATCTGACTCCGGCATTCAAATAGGATAGCGCAACAATATTTGGCTTTGCCTTACCTGGCGCTATCCAGTGATGCATCATTCTAGAACTGAAACGGCCTCTGGCCATTGCGAAATCCTTGTATGGTGCATCTGGATGTGGTTTGGGTCGCGGAAATAGGCCGATTATCTTGGGGTTTGTCTGACTCTTGACATCAATCACATAACTGGTGTGAAAAGGCTCCCGACAATCAGCCTCCAATGATTCTGGTATGCCGATTACCAAACCCTCCAATTTTGAATTGTCTTCATCAGTGGTATTCACAGGCACAACATGGTGGTACGGAATACCGCCAATTGCTTCCAGTGGATGTGATATTCTTCCTAATACCCTTGGATTATGTATGTCTGAGAGGTCATGTACATAAAACCCAAAGTGGCCCCACCCACCATAGCCAACCTTGCCGCCATCCTCTACTCTCACCGGCACGATACATGGGGCACGGCTGCACGTCCATGAGCACTGATCACCAGCAAAGGGGTATGTTTCCCGATACAGCTTCTCTTCATCAAGGCGTTGGCCCGGGACCCACCATTTCGCGACCTCCCTGATCTTCGACGGATCCTCCATGTCGACAATCATCAACCCAGTGCTATACACCCTCTCCGTACTCTCCATCCTAAGTGCTTCATCCCAGCCACAAGCGAGATATGCGTACTTGCCCCCATCGTAAAAGGGCAAATGCACGCCGTGACCGTTCTTGCCAGTATCAAATTCGCTCAGCAATACCGGCTTTTCTGGATTGGTGACATCGTAGGTTTTGATGCCACGGAGGCCTGGCGTGCGCAATGCCTTTTCGGCATATGCTTGATGATATTTGCCCCTCGGAAACTCCTGTGTTCCCGGAGTCAGTTGCATCTGGTGAGCGACCACCCTGATCCACTTCTTCAACTTCTGATTGTATACGCAGCTTTGGAACTGAAATAGGCCCTCCTCCTTTACTACTTCTACCTTTTTCGGCTCGGTGATATCTATCCAGCCGCCAGCGTATGCTATCATCCTGCGCTTGCCTTTTGCCCACATGCATGAATATTCATCCCCAAAGATATCGACTTGAATATCTGGATAGTGGGCAACGACTTCCATATTCCAACTATAGGAATTACGGTCAAGAAAATCCAGAGCACCAGCTGGGATTCTAAGCGGTACCGTACCACCACCCTCCATAACTCCAGGATACTTATGTGTGTTGGGCTGATCTTTATTTGTTACGTTCATTATTATCTCAATCTCCTAAACTGTAGCTCACCAAAAAGCGGTTTCTATCTCTTTTTGAGTCTCTTCTTGCGTAGATTAATGACTAAAACCGCCGTCAACAACAGGACAATTATCAACAAGAACGACGCGCTTATTGGCCTGTATATGAAAACGCTTAAATCTCCATGCGATATCTTCAATGCCCTTCTGAAATTCTGTTCCATAAGCGGCCCTAACACCAGCCCTAAAATGATAGGCGCGGGCTCATAACCAAGCCTTGCCGCAAGGTATCCCAGAACTCCAAAAAGCGTCACGACACCAACGTCAGTCAGGTTATTGTTCGTGCTGTATACGCCAACCGATATAAGGAACAATACAATTGGGTAAATCCAGCGATAGGGTATTGTAAGCAATTTAATCCAAATACCTATGAGCGGTATATTAAGCACGAGGAGCATCAGATTTCCTATCCAGAAACTCATGATGAGACCCCAAAAAAGCGAGGCATGCTCCGTTATCAATTGTGGCCCGGGGATGATATTATGAATCATGAGAGCCCCCATCATAAGCGCCATGACAGCATCCCCTGGGATCCCAAGCGTTAATGTCGGGATAAATGCCGTGATTGCCGCCGAGCTATTTGCAGCCTCGGGACCCGCCACACCTTCGATTGCTCCCTGGCCGAATCGTTGTGGATCCTTGTCAAGCTTCTTCTCCGCCGCGTAAGACATGAAAGACCCAAGTACGCCGCCAGTGCCAGGCAAGGCCCCAAGAACAGAACCAATGATCGAGCCCCTGGCTATTGCGCCAGCAGATTGCTTCATTTCTTTCTTGTTGGGTCGTACAGATCTTCTATCAAGATCCTTGCTGATGAGATCGCCTGATTTCAAGATTCCAGCGTTTTTGTAAACCTCGGTGACACCAAACAAAGCCATCGCCAACGCCACAATTGACAGCCCCTCTATCAGGCCGGGCAGGCCAAAAGTAAAACGAATTGCACCACTGGTCAGATCAGTACCTATAGTCCCACAAATCAATCCGAAAAGTATTCCTATTATCCCTTTTATGGGCGATCCGGTAGTGAGGACTGATGCGGCCAAGAGGCCCAGAAGCATTAATGAAAAATATTCGGCAGGTCCGAACTTGAAAGCCACTGATACTACAAGAGGACTTAAAAACGTCATCATGATGATACCGACTATCACTCCAATGCAGGACGCGAACATCGCCATGAATATCGCCGGCCCCGCCCTCCCTTTTAACGCCAGTTGATGTCCGTCCAGGCATACCACCGCGTGTTGTGCCGTGCCCGGCAAATTAAGCAATATCGACGTCGTTGCACCTCCAAAGCTGGTTCCATAATACAAACCTGCTAGCATCATCAACGCGCCAGTCGGATCCAGGCTATACGTCATGGGCAGAAGCATGGCGATTGCCGCCAATGCTCCGATGCCTGGCAACACACCAATCAGGTTTCCAATAAGCACGCCGACAAACGCATAAGTCAGCGCATGAATGGATAAAGCAGTCGTAAGGCCTAACCACAGGTTGTCTAACATGGCATCATTGATATTTTATTTAATCGTAAATGATCTGGCTATTCGAACGTCACCATACTAACCAGTGCTCTTCACCTTGATCTGTTCGCCTTTTGGATTTGCCACTTTCACGCTTCAAGCATTCATACTAACTTGCTTGTTCCGCCCCGGATTCCACTACCCCCACTGCCACAACGGAAACTGTATCTGCATACCGTAATAAAATACGATCACAGAGAATATACTAGACACTACGGCCAAAACCAATGAGGTCAAGAGAGAATTTTCGCGATCACCAAAAGCTGATACCAGTATCAATATAAAGGTGGCCGGAATGAACCCGCCGTAATTTCCTATCAGAATAAAAAGGACGAGCCCAATGGTTATGGACAGCCAGGGCCTCACATGCCTTTTCAGTTCCAACTTCACGGCTTCATATCTTATTTCATTCTCTCTGTCGACATCTGACTCTGGAAGCAGGATGACCAACAGGCCCAAAACAGTGGTTATTATTCCAAGCAAGAGCGGATAGTATCCAGCCCCCATGTTTCTCAGCTCGCCGATCTTGTAATCGAGGCTAGCTATGATACAAGCCACCCCTATGCCACAGGCAAATAGACCAGAGATAAGCTTGTACCTGTTATTCATATATCCATACGCCTAATTTAATTTATCTTATCCATCTGAATGAATCGATATTTTTTATACTCTGTCATCTGTCACTCGTAACGAAACCTACGCCCAGATTCATTATGCGCTCTCGACGTAGGTTTCTCTTTTCGCAACTTGATTTAACACACTCCATGATGAATGACTTACACAGTCTGTTTACCATAGAATTTGTCAATCAACCAGTCGATCATCAGCTCCTGGCCAATAGTAGGATTATCATGCTGACAATGGTCAGCACCAGTCTCATCCTCTGTAACAACCCTGAAGGTTACATCCACTCCAGCAGCCTTAGACGCATCATATAATTTGCCCGCCGCCTGTACGCCCAACACGTCGTGACCGCCATGTATTATAAGATAGGGCTTCTTGAAATCCTTTAATATGGGCCTGAGATCAAACTTCCTCACGTACTCTATTACCTCTTCTATGGTTTCCTTACCAAAGACCCAAAGGAAATGTCGCTCTAGGGGGTGGCCTTCCTGCCAATTTTCCAAAGTCTCGTGGAAGTCCCAGATCGCACCGTGTGTGATGCAGGCAGCTATCCTTGGTTCCTTGCAGGCGGCCCTAATTGCATAATAGCCTCCTAAGCTGGAACCGCTAATCGCGATTCTTTTTTCGTCTATATCTTTACGTGTGAGTAGATAATCGACACACCGACTGGCTGCAACCTCAAAGTCATAGCGGCCCTTCAGACCATGGTGCCTGATCGACCTTCCCTGGCCAGGCCCATCAACCATAAAGACGGATAGGCCCCTTTGTATGGCTCCGTGGCCCGTCATAAACCACAACTCGTCCTTGTGCGAGTCTAAACCCCCGAACGATATCAATACGCCTTGCTTCTCGCCACCGTAAGGGCTTCTTATGAAATAGCCCCTCAGCGGCTTTCCATCCTCATAAGGTATATCTATGACTTCGCCGGCAGGTGAGAGGCTCTTTATAAAATTGGTCGTGCATTCCTCCCCTTTGTCGAAGGTCTCGATTCTTCGAGGATCATTTCCATCCAACCAGAATTCCGCCTGCCTATAGTAATTTGCTGCTCTCAGCCAACAATTTCTCGCGGTCTGCACATGGCCAATTCCATATTCATTATTTCCTCTTAGCCTATTTCTTTCAGCTATACGGGTATATTCTTTGTGCCAACTTTCATCATCGCCTGGGGTCATGCGATTGGCGGCTTGAAACACTTCACTTACTGCACCACCGCCCTCCTGAATTTCTCCAAGCCCTCTACGAAACTGATACGACCACATTGGATATTGCGGCCAATGCTCCCAACCGAACGGGGCGAAGTAACCATGTTCCTGGTTTCCCGGATTGTATTCATGCTTGTTCATATGACACCCTAGTTATTTGACAACGGCTCGAAGCCAATGTCCTTTATAAGTTGGCTGTACTTTTTATCCTCCGACGCCAGCAGCTTGCCAAAATGCTCGGGACTTCCGGAATTAGGTAGAATAGCAAACACCTTCATGGATTCCTGCACCTTAGGAGTTTCAATTGCCTCATTTATCAGGGCATTCAGCTTATCAACTGTTTTCTGTGGCGTTCCTTTAGGAGCAACAAACCCGAACCAACCATCCGCCTGGTAACCATCAATTGTTTCGCCTATTGTGGGATTTTCTGGATGATTGGGATCACGTTCGTGATAGGTTATACCCAAAAGCTTGATCTGTTTGCCCTGAACCATCGGCCACGTTCCCGAGAAATCAGGAATGCCGGCATCAAGCTGCCCTCCGATGAGATCCTGCACGATTTCAGGGTTTGAGTTGTAAGTTACGATCGTGAACGGAATGTCGGCTGTGGCAGCCAATCTTTCAAAAGCCAGATGAGGCAAACCGCCCACACTCGTTGTGCCAACGTTGACACCATCTTTTTTGCTCTTTGCGTATTCAACGAACTCTGCAACGTTATTCGCCGGCACATTGTTATTTACCACCAGACCCAGATAATTCTCACCCAGCTGCGCCACTGGAACAAAGTCATTGATGGGGTCGTATGGCAGGGTCTTGTAGACATGTTTCGCCAGTATAAGATTGGTTATGAAGCCCAAGCCCAGCACATAGCCATCTGGTTTTGAATGCGCCACATAATTCAACCCTATCTGATTATTGGCACCTGGCCTATTTTCTATGATTACAGACTGTCCTATTTTTTGACTCATGTAATCAGCCATATGCCTTATTACTGTTTCAAAACCAGTTCCCGGACCCAGCGGTATGACGATACTGATGCTTCGGGACGGAAAGTCCTCCTCCGCTTGGACTCCAAACGGCAACAACACCATTGAGGAGAGAGCAAGCTTGTTGAATTTGCGACGCGATATCATTGTGTACCTCCCGGTAGAAAACACACCAGCAATCCTGAAAATCAGGTGCTCTGCTCTAAGTACCACTCCATTATTTCACTACCTGTCATTGAAACAACCCCCTCGTGGGACAAGATATAATCTAATAGCTGCTCCAAGTATCTTATCCTGTGCGGAACACCTGTCAAAAATGGGTGTAATGATATTGACATGACCCGGGTAGAGTCGGCGCTTTCCGCATATAGTCGATCAAACTGGTCGCGCCCTCGTGTGAATATCGCATCTGAGGGCTGTTGCTGTACAGCGCTTATGACCACATCATTGATTTCCACTGGGTACGGCAAGCCCAGCACCTGACCATGGCTCGTATCCAAATGAAACGGCTGATCGTCCAAAACCCAGTTGGCAACGTACTTTATTCCAGATTGAGCCAATAGATCCAAGGTTTGAGAGGTTTCAGTTAAACCCGGGCTCTCCCAACCCGCAGGAGCTCTTCCCGTATATTCTCTGATGGCCTCTATAGTTTTCTCGATGGCATCCTTTTCGTCATCAACTTTATGCATCGGCGTTTGACTATAACCATGACCTATGAACTCCCAGCTGGCGGCAAGTGCCGCCTTGCATGCCTCATCATATATAGTGCATGCACTTCCATTTACGGCCAGCGTAACCTTCAAATTTCTCTCAGACAAAGCATCCAAATAGCGCCAGAAACCAACACGCATACCATATTCATGCCAGGCCCAGTTCGGCAGATCAGGTAATTGCGGCTGTCCCTGGGGGGGCGGCAATATCACTCGTGGCATCGGCTGTACCGGTGACCATGCTTCGATGTTCACTAGAACCCAAAGGATAATTCTTCCATTACCCGGCAGGCTAAGTTTGGGCCGGGATGTTATCGGGATATATTTCAATCTATCACGAAAAGTTTTTGTGTTTTTGTCCACGGTTGTCATCTAGGCCAGTCCTTATTCATCCCTCGATTTGAATTTCAATCACCAATGATTCTCTGGTAACTAATGATGTTGCAAAATCATTATGCTTCTACACTAGCTTGCACTTAAAGTAGCCAACCCCTTTTTTTACGTCAACGAAAAATCTCAATAGATGAGAAAATCTCACTGAGTTTTGTCCTTTCTCATCGTTTTTCCCAACCCGGACTTTTCTTCGGCAATCCTGTTGAAGTCATTTTCCGACCTGCCAGTCACTGCTGTGGCGCAACGGATGGGGGGAGGCCAGCAGAATGCGAATCCGCCGTGTATTGCGCAGCATTTCGGCCCGTACCAGCGCTATCAGTCGCGCCGCCAATCAGGTGCCGGCATGAACCAGGACAACCAGATGCAGTACACCCAGCTTCTGCTGACCAACCCGGTGCGGTTCGACATGGCACAAGTGGGATCAGGGAAAGCCGTAGAATGCCGTACAAATTTCCGTTCCAGCCCCATCAGATTCTGCGTGAGGGGGTGTGGATTGAGCCGTCGTCGCATTGAGGGTGGCGCTGGTGTCCAACACCAAAAGCAGCGCCCAAAAATGATCACGAGTCGTTAGCCTTTTATCGTCGCTGGCTTTACGCTGAAGAGATCAAAAGGAGCTTTTTCCATGGACGACACGGATCTATCCCCTATCGTCTCGGAATTCGAAATCACGGACGTTCCATTACACCGGTGCTATCGTGCTGTCCGCGATGGCGCAGTGCGCCACCAGCGAGCTGGCGCCGGTAGAGGAATGCTTCCGAGCGCTGGCCTCGGCTTGAAATGAGCAGGCCTGCGGCAACATTCACCTTGTGGGCCGGATCGCACGGAACTTCAGACATGGTTGCTCAAGACGACGCTCGATCAGCGTCTGGCGCAGCGTGCGAGGATTTTGCTGGATTTGAATGCGACACTGCCTCCAGCGAAGATCAGTGAACGTCTGGGCCTGTCGGCACCAGTCGTCTTTAAGTAACGCACTTGCTACCAGGAGTGCGGGCTCGCCGGCCTCTCGGACTTGCCGCGTCCGGGGCAACCGTGCAAGCTCACACAGAAGAAGGTCAGAGAGGTGCTCACACTGACCACCCGCAGTATTCCGGCCGAAGCCACGCACTGCAGTCTGCGGTTGATGGCGCGCTACGCCGGCATCATGTTGGTCTGCACGCCCCGAGTGCGACAGATGCGCAAAGCGTGCACACAGGCGCAGTTGCGCCTTCCAGGCGAGCATCAGGACGGCTGGGGACAGCCCCTTGCTGCGCCCACGCAGCGTGGTGCTCATGGGGGCCGTGAAGCGGTAGTTCCAGGCCGCCTCAGAGTCAGCAGGTGTCTCGCGCGCGCGTTACCCATCTTGGTGATCGAACCGCGACGCACCGTGCCACCGCTGGAGTGCTCCGAGGGCACCAGCCACAGATAATCCATCAGCTGGCGCGCGGTGGCAAAGCGGCTGATGTCGCCAATCTCACACGCCAGCCCGATGACACTGACCGTGTCGATGCCGCGCAACGCCCGCAAGGCGGCCACTGCAGGCCCAAACTGCCAGTCGGCCGTGGCTTGTTCCAGGGGCGTGGTCAGGCGCTGCACCCGTTCGCCTGCAGCCTGTACCGCCAAATTATACTCGGTGAGCGCGATCTGATGTACCTGCCGCAGATCGGACCCGACGGAACCGACGAAGCGGCTCGGCTCTCTCGCAAGAGCGCGCAATCCACGATACAGGAGACGGGCCACCGCGCCTGACGAGCGACCAGTATGTCAGCGGATCAGGCCCGCCGCCCTGGGCAGCCACAGCGACATCTCGGGCAGGAAGGTGATCAGGGCCAGCACCACCACCATCACGGCGATCGGCCATCCGGCCTTGCGCCAGACCCG